>LNFM01006419.1_pt1 | contig 38868 bp, 36 predicted proteins | sample 596031 | NCBI WGS metagenome assembly LNFM01 (sample SAMN04254537, study PRJNA301005) | activated carbon metagenome | isolation source: dual media filters at the Ann Arbor, Michigan drinking water treatment plant | place: USA: Ann Arbor | reverse complement strand
GCGTCGTCGCCAGCGAGAAGGGCGCCTGGCTGTCGACCAGCCGGACCGGCCAGACGATCTCGGCCCTGGTCTCGTCCGACCAGCGGGCCGATCTGGCCGAAGGCGCCTGTTACAACGACACCGCCGTCGAGGTCGCCGGGGCGTGATCGGCCGCCGATCCGGCGAGCAGCCGGCGCCGGCCGATCAGCAGCGCCGATGCCGTGCTGACCAGGCCGGCGAAGGCGACGTAGGCGCAGATGAGCCACGGCGTGCGGACACCGGCCTCGAACAGCCAGGTGGCGACCAGCGGCGTGATGCCGGACGCGAACACGCCGGAGACCTGGTAGACGAAGGACACGCCGGTGTAGCGCACCCCGGTCGGGAACAGGTCGGAGAACAGCGCCGCCTCGGGGCCGTAGCACACGGCATAGAGGATGCCGAACGCCACGATCATGGCGGCATAGACCACGGCGGCGTTGCCGGTATGGAAGGCCATGAAGGCCGGGAAGACGCAGAGCGCGAGAAGGATCGAGCCGGCGGCATAGGTCGCCGGCCGGCCGAGACGGTCCGACAGGGCGCCGAACAGCGGGATGGTGAACACCATGGTGAGCGCCGCGCTCGACACGGCCCACAGCGCCTGGGTGCGCGAGAAGCCGATCACGTTCGCGAGGTAGGCGATGGAAAAGACCGCGAAGACGTTGAAGAACACGCCCTCGACATAGCGCGCGCCCATGCCGAGCAGGACGCTCCCGGGATGTCGCTTGAGGAGCTCGAGGAGGGGGACCGCGATCGTCGGGCCGCTCGTGCGGGCCTGCGTGAACGCCGGCGTCTCGGCGACGGCAAGCCGCACGTAGAGACCGACCGCCACGAGGGCGATGCTGGCGATGAAGCCGACGCGCCAGCCCCAGGCGAGGAACTGGGCTTCCGTCAGCAGGCTCGACATCAGCCCGACCACGCCCGAGGCCAGGCACAGGCCGATGGCGAGACCGACCTGGGGAATGCTGGCATAGAGGCCGCGCCGGCCCGGCGGCGCGTATTCGTAGGCCATCAGCACGCCGCCGCCCCATTCGCCGCCCAGCGCGAGCCCCTGCAGCACGCGCAGCGCGAGCAGCAGCAGCGGCGCGGCCATGCCGACCTGCTCGTAGGTCGGCAGCAGGCCCATCGCCACGGTGGCGGCGCCCATGACCATCATGGTGAGCACCAGCATGCTCTTGCGGCCGATCCGGTCGCCGAAATGCCCGCAGACGATCCCGCCGACCGGGCGCGCGACGAAGCCGACGGCAAAGGTCGCGTAGGCCAGCAGGGTGGAGACGAACGCGTCCTCCGCCGGGAAGAACAGCCGGTTGAGGACGATGCCCGCGACGACGCCGTAGAGGATGAAGTCGTACCATTCGAGGGTGGCCCCGATCAGGCTGGCGAGCACCGCGCGCTTCATCGATCGATCGGGGTCATGGCGTTGCAGCAGTATTCCACGGCTGGCGGCCGATACGCGACTGCGAACTCAATTTTCCTCCCCAGCTTCGCGGACGGAGGGGTCATGAGCAGCGGGACTGAGGCTCATGACCCCTCCGCCCCGTATGACGGGGCACCTCCCCAGCGAAGCTGGGGAGGAGGATGAGCAGCAGCCCGTTCGCCACGCGGCTGCCGCCAGCCTTGCCAGTGGCGCGCGACTTGCAGTGAAATGCCAGATTGAAGAGGAAATGCCGGTGGCCCCCATCCAAGATCCGCCCATCCACGATCCCATCGCGCTCGAGCTTTTCAAGAACGCCATCTTCTCGATTGCCGACGAGATGGCGCTGACGGTGTTCCGCACCACCTACTCGGGCGTGCTCAAGGACAACATGGATTACTCGACGGGCTTCGCCGATGCCGACGGCAAGCTCGCGGCGCAGGGGCTGACCCTGCCGGGCCATCTCGGCTCGGTGCCGACGGCCATGGACGCCATCATGCGCCACTTCAAGGACGACATGGCGCCGGGCGACGTCTTCATCATGAACGACCCGTTCGACGGCGGCATGCACCTGCCCGACATCTTCGTGATGAAGCCGCTCTATCACGAGGGCGAGCGGCTCGCCTTCGCCTGCACGGTCTGCCATCACATCGATGTCGGCGGCCGCGTCGCTGGCTCCAACGCCTCCGACTCGACCGAGATCTACGCCGAGGGCCTGCGCATCGCGCCGATGAAGCTCTACGAGGCGGGCAAGCTCAACAAGACCATCGTGACGTTCCTCGAGAAGAACGTCCGCCTGCCGGTCCAGCTGATGGGCGACCTGCGCGCCCAGCTCGCGGCCTGCCACATCGGCGAGAAGCAGTTCGCCGAGCTGGTCGGCCGCTACGGGCCGGAGCAGACCAGGTTCTATCTGAAAGAGGTCATCGACTACGCCGAGCGGCTGACCCGCGCGGCGATCGCCCGGCTGCCCGACGGCGAATGGAGCTTCGAGGACTGGATCGACGACGACGGCGTCGACTACGGCAAGCCGATCCGGCTGTTCGTCACCATCCGCAAGACGGGCGGCCACATGGTGATCGACTGGACGGGCACCAACCCGCAGGTCAAGGGCGCCATCAACAACACGCTCTCCTTCACCAAGGCGGCCTCCTATTGCGGCGTGCGCTCGGTGCTGCCGCCCGGTATCCCCAACAACGAGGGCGTGTTCCGCGCCATCGAGGTGATCTGCCCGCCCGGCACGGTCGGCAACGGCGTGCTCCCGGCGGCCTGCGCGGCGCGCGGCCTGACCGGCTTTCGCATGGTCGATTGCATGTTCGGCGCGCTCGCCATGATGCTGCCCGACAAGGTCAAGGCGGCGGGCGACGGCGGCAACACCGGCATCTCGATCGGCGGCTACGACGAGGCGCGCAAGCCGTTCGTCTATGTCGACTTCACCTGCGGCGCCTGGGGCGCGCGGCCGTGGGCCGACGGGCTCGACGGCAACTCGCACATGTTCGCCAACATGGCCTCGCACTCGATCGAGGTCACCGAGGCCGAGCAGCCGATCCAGCTCACCGCCTACGAGTTCGTCGCCGACCGTGCCGGCGCCGGCAAGTACCGGGGCGGCGTGCCGTTCCTGCGCGATTACCGCTTCCTCGAGGGCGAGGGCATGCTGCAGGTCCGCTCCGACCGGCGCGATCACCGGCCGTTCGGACTCTACGGCGGCAGCCCTGGCGCGCCGTCGGAGAACCGCCTCGATCCCGACGGCGAGAACCGCATGCTGCCGTCCAAGCTCACCATGACCATCAAGAAGGGCGATGTGTTCCGTCACATCCTGGCCGGCGCGGGCGGCTGGGGCGACCCGCTGGAGCGCGATCCGGCGGCCGTGCTGCGCGACGTGCGCAACGAGCTGCTGTCGCCGGGCAAGGCGCTGGCCGATTACGGCGTGGTGATCGATCTCGCCACATGGACGATCGACGCCAACGCGACGGCCCGCCGGCGCGAGGAGATGAGGCGCGTCCGCGGCTGGCGCGAGATACCCAAGGTCCAGCGCGACGATCCCGAGACCGCTCTGCGGCGCGCCGCGGAGTAGCCGGCATGCCCGTCACGTATCGCGCCGGTGTCGACATCGGCGGCACCTTCACGGATATCGTGCTGCTCGGCTCCGACGGCGCCGTGCACACCAAGAAGATCTCGTCGAGCGTCGGCAACTACGCCCAGGCGATCGTCGACGGGCTGGCCGAGATGTTCGCCGAGGCGGGCCTCGGCGGCACGGCGATCGAGGAGATCCGCCACGGCACCACCGTCGCCTCCAACGCCATCCTCGAGCACAAGGGCGCGCGGGTCGGGCTGATCACCACCAAGGGCTTCCGCGACGTGCTGGAGATCCGCACCTTGCGCATGCCGAAGCTCTACGATCTCGGCTGGACCAAGCCGCCGCCGCTGGTCGAACGCTACCTGCGCAAGGTGGTCGACGAGCGCATCGATCACCTCGGGCAGGTCGACCGCGCGCTCGATCCGGCCGATGCCGAGCGCGCCGTCGACGCGCTGCTGGGCGAGGGCGTCGAGGCGATCGCCGTCTGCCTGCTCAACTCGTTTGCCAACCCGGCGCACGAGGCGATGCTGAAGCGCATCCTCGAGCGCAAGGCGCCGCATCTGCCGACAAGCCTGTCGTTCGAGGTGCTGCCCGAGATCAAGGAGTACGAGCGCACCTCGACGACGGTGATCAACGCCTACGTGATGCCGATCGTCGCCACCTACCTGCGGGCGCTGCGCAAGGGGCTCGACGCCGCCGGTATCCCGGCCCGCCTGCTGCTGATGCAGTCGAATGGCGGGCTGACCACCGACACGGCGGCGGCCGAGCGGCCGATGAACATCATCGAATCGGGCCCCGCCGGCGGCGTGGTCGGCGCCCAGGCGCTGGCGCGCGCCAAGGCGCTCGGCAAGATCATCACCTTCGACATGGGCGGCACGACGGCCAAGGCCTCGATGGTCGAGGACGGCGAGGTGGCGCGCGCCCAGGAATATGCTGTCGGCGCCGGCATCATGATCGGCTCGCGGCTGCTGACCGGCGCGGGCTACACGCTGAAGGTGCCGGCGATCGATCTCGCCGAGGTGGGGGCAGGCGGCGGCTCGCATGTCTGGATCGATGCCGGCGGCGCGCTGCAGGCCGGGCCGGAGAGTGCCGGCGCCGCGCCCGGTCCGGTGTGCTATGGCCTCGGCGGCACGGTGCCCACCATCACCGACGCCAACGTGCTGCTGGGCTACATCAACCCCACGCACCTGGTGGGCGGCGCGCTGAAGCTCGATGCGGAGAAGGCGCGGGCGGCCTTCGCCGAGAAGATCGCCGCGCCGCTCGGCATGCCGGTCGAGCGCGCGGCCTACGGCGCGCACCTGATCGTCGCCTCCAACATGATCCGCGCCATCAAGGCGGTGTCGACCGAGCGCGGCCGCGATCCGCGCGCGTTCTCGCTGTTCGCCTTCGGCGGCAACGGACCCTTGTTCGCCGCCGGCATGGCGGCCGAGCTCGGCATCGACCGCGTCGTGGTGCCGCCGGCGGCCGGGTTGTTCTCGTCGTTCGGCCTGCTCTACGCCGACGTCGAGCACCACTACGCCAGGACCTTCCGCCGCCTGCTGCGCCAGTCGGATGCAGCGGAGATCGATGCGGCGTGGCAGGAGATGGCGCGCCAGGCGAGCGGGCAGCTTGCCGCCGAAGGCTTCGCCGGCGCGACGGCGCGGCTCCGCCGCTCCGCCGCGCTGCACTACAAGGGCCAGAGCTACGAGCTCACGGTGACGGTGCCCGATGGGCCAATCGACGCCGCCATGCTCAGGCATCTCGAGGAGGCGTTCGGCGAGGAGCACGAGCGCACCTACGGCCACCGCGCCGGCCCCGAGGAGCCGGTCGAGCTGGTGGCGATCCAGCTGGTCGGCGCCGGCCTGCGCGACGACGGCGGCGCCCTGCAGCGCGCCGCGCCGAGCCGTGCGGCCGCCGCGGCGCCGGGCGCGCGCAAGGCCTGGTTCGGCGACCGGCACGGCTGGCTCGACACGCCGGTGCTGGGCCGCGCCGACCTCTCGGCCAGCCGGCCCGGCCCGCTGATCATCGAGGAATACGACGCCACCTGCGTGGTCCCGCCCGGCGCCCGCGCCGAGCAGGACGAGGGTGGGAACATCGTGATCAGCATCACGACATCCTGAGAGCCTGTGACTTATTCGATAGTCGTTGCTTGGCGATAGATGAGGTCGCCACCGCGAGCTTTTCGGTCGTCCTGAGCGCAGCGCCTGTCCTGAGCGAAGCCGAAGGAAAGGACCTCATCGCCGCTGGTACGAGTGTACTTTGGAACTTCTGGCCATGAGATCCTTTCCTTCGGCTTCGCTCAGGACAGGCGCTGCGTTCAGGATGATGGGAGAGGCGCTCGGCTCAGGACGACACCGCGGGGAACACCCGAACCACCGAGGCGGCGCCATCGCGATGTCCGGCCAGAGGCAGGTCAATGCGATCGTCGATGGCAAGGGCGTCGCGTGATCGCGGTCCTCGTGGCGTCAGCCGGGTGCGTTGCGCAGGACCGCCGGCAGCGTGTCGGGCACCTTGCCCAGCCGTTGCACCGCCGACAGCATGGCGGCGATGTAGCCGTAGGGTCCGAGCCCGCAGATCACCGCCGTGGCTGCGGTCGAGGTCTTGGAATGGCGATGCAGCTCGTCGCGCGCGTGGATGTTGGAAACGTGCAGCTCGATGATCGGGCCCTCGAACACCTTCAGCGCGTCGATGATCGAGATCGACGTGAAGGAAAGCCCGGCCGGGTTGATGACGAGGGCATCCGCCTCGGTGCGCGCCGCCTGGATGAGATCGACGATCCGCCCTTCGTGGTTGGATTGATGGAAGGCCAGCGACACGTCGAGCAGGCTGGCGCACGTGCGGCAGGCAGCCTCGATCTCGGCCAGGGTCGTGCGACCGTAGATGTGCGGCTCGCGGATGCCCAGCAAGTTGAGGTTGGGGCCGTTCAGGATCATCAGACGGGTCGGCATCGGGGTTTCTCCTATCCGGCTAGAAGTACGGCGTCGTCCACGCCAGCTCCTTGGGTCCCACCTTCTTCTCGATGCAGCGGGCGGCGGCGAAGCCGGCAATCTCGCCGGTCTGGGTGGCCCAGGGGAAGTTGCGCATCACCATGAACAGGCTCTGGTAGGTGAACGACAGCGAGGCGCCGGTCAGGATCATGTTGTCGATCTTGCGCGGCAGGAAGCTGCGAAACGGCACCTCGAACTCGTAGGCCTTGTGGTTGTCCCAGAAGAACACCTTGGTCATGGGGCGGGTCACCGCGTCGCGGAAGCGCCGGCCGGCGCGCACGTCCTCGAGGCAGAGGACGTGCTCGCCGATCGGATGCCGGCCGTCGCGCACGCCGACATAGCGGCCGATCGAGGCGATTGCCGCCTTCCCGAAGCCCGGGACGTACTTCCTCAGGAACTGTGCCTCGGCATTGATGAAGCCGCGCAGCAGACGGATCGCCGTGCTGTTGTCCTCGGCGCTCTCGTCCATGTGCAGGTTCATCTCGTAGGGCACGTTCTGCCAGAGCACGTAGGTGCCATCGGTGGAGATCGGGCTCATGTCGATCGTCGGGTGGCCGATATACATCGACCCGTAGACGCCCTTGCCGCCCATGCGCGGCCGGTAGATGCCCTCCGGCAGATCGCCGGCGGCGCGCGCCTCGGCCATCGCCTTGTGCAGCAGGGGATCCTTGGCATGCTGCTGGTGGCGCGCCAGGGCGGCGAAGTCGATCCCGCTCATCGTCCACAGCAGGCCGCCGGGAACGGGCCGCTCGACGCCGTCCCACTCGGCCGTGGCCGGCTGCGGGCCGCCGCCGTGGACGAAGGGCGCGCCCGCCTTCGCGACCAGCTCTCCCGTGCCGGTGCCGTCGACGAAGATGCGCCCGGCGATCGCCTGACGGCCGCTGGCGTTCTCGACGATGATGGCCTTGATCGTGCCGTCGCCCGGGCCGTCCTCGACGACGCAGCCGGCGAAGCGGGTGTCGTACAGGACGCGGGCGCCGGCCTCGTGCAGCATCTGCGCCATGACGCAGCCCGCGCCCTCCGGGTTGAAGGTCATGCGGGCGAACGGGTCGCCGGCCTTCTTCAGCTGCTCGTAGTGCGAGACCGGGTTGCCGGCCCAGTCCGGATGGCTGTTCTGGTCGGCGGTGTGGACGTAGCCCGCGGCGGCGAAACGCTCCATGAGCTCGCTGTGGATGCCGCCGACGCCGGCGCCGGCCGAGCCCTGCAGGCCGGACGTATGGACGCCGCCGGGCATGTCGAGCTTCTCGACGATCAGCACGCGGGCGCCCATGCGCGCGGCCTGCAACGCCGCCGCGAACCCGCCCGGGCCGGCGCCGACGACGACGATGTCGGCGTCGTACGCCACCTGCGCGTCTCCGGCAGTGCGCGCCACGCCATGCTGCTCTCGTGCCATCCTGCCGACAGTCTGCCCTGCCTGTGGAGCGCAGGCCAGCTACGTCGCCGCCATCGCCGGCAGCCACTGGGCGATCTGCGGCCAGATCGCGAGGACCAGCACCATCAGCATCATGGTGACGACGAAGGGTGCGGCGCCGATGATCACGTCGTCGATGCGGCCGCGCTTGCGCAGGCCCTGGACGACGTAGAGGTTGATGCCGACCGGCGGCGTGATCATCGCCAGCTCCATCAGGATGATGATGACGATGCCGAACCACACCGGGTCGTAGCCGGCATTGAACATGATCGGGGCGATGATCGGCACGGTCGCCACCATCATCGACAGCGTCTCCATGAACATGCCGAGGACGAGGTAGAACAGCACCACGACGACCAGCAGCTCGACCTTGCTGAGCCCCAGGCTGGTGATGAAGCCGTTGACCCGGCCGGTCAGCCCGATCGAGGTGATGACGAAATTGAGGAAGTAGGCGGCCAGCAGGATCGCCATGATCATGGCGGTGGTCCGCATCGTGCCCTCGAAAGCGACGAGCAGGGTTCGCATCGACAGCCGGCGGTTCCAGGCGGCGATGGCGACGGCGGCGATGACGCCGAGCGCCGCCGACTCGGTGGCGGTGGCCCAGCCGGCATAGATCGAGCCGATCACGGCGAGGAAGATGATGAGCGGAGGCAGCAGGTCGGGCAGGGCGGCGAGGCGCTGCTGCCAGCTGGCCACCGTCGGCGCGCCGCCCATCCCGGGCCGGACGAGGCAGATCGCGACGACCGTGAGGCTGAACAGCCCGGCGAGGACGATGCCGGGAATGAAGCCCGCCAGATAGAGCTTGGGGATCGAGGTATCGGTCAGCACGCCGTAGACGATCATGTTGATCGACGGAGGTATCAGTATCCCGAGCGTGCCGCCGGCGGCGATGGTGCCGAGAAACAGCCGCTCCGAATAGCCGCGCTTCTCGACCTCGCCCAAGGCCACGGTGCCGATCGTGGCGGCGGTGGCGACGCTCGAGCCCGAGGTCGCGGCGAACAAGGCGCAGGCGGCGATGTTGGAATGCATGAGACCGCCGGGCAGCCAGGGCACCCACAGCACCAGGGCGCCGTACATGCGCTCGGCCATGCCCGAGCGCAGCAGGATCTCGCCCAGCAGGACGAAGAACGGGATCGCCACCAGCAGGAAGTTGTTCGATGTTCCCCAGGCGATCTCGCCGATGGCCAGCGACAGCGGCAGCTTCGAGTAGATCGCCGACAGCGTGAGCCCGAGCACGCCCAGCCCGGCGGCGACCGGTATGGCGATCGCGAGCAGGCCGATCAGGATGGCGAGCGTGATTCCCAGCATGCCGTCAGCCGTTCCCCTCGCGCGCCTGGCGCTGCTGGAGGTCGCGGACCTCGTCCTCGACCTCCTCGGCTGCCGATCGCGTGCTGATGAGCCTGGCGGCGCCCGCGAGGTCGCCCGCGACCATGAGCCCCAGCGCCCGCAGCAGCAGCGCCGCGCCGACGGCGATGAAGGCCACGAGACCGGCGATCCACAGGCTGAGCGGGATCACCGTCGGCGTCTCGAGCGCCGACTGGCTGCGCGAGCCGGAGGTCCAGGACTGGCCGAGAACGCCCAAGCCGTGCCACAGCACCAGGGCGAAGAAGCCGACCAGCAGCAGCACCGCCACGAGGTCGAGCGCCAGGCGAACCTTCTGGGCAAACAGGACGTAGAGCGAGTCGATGCGGATGTGCGCCCGGTCGAGCAGGGCGGCGCCCAGGCTCCAGGTCGTCCCGATCGCCAGGGCGTAGCCGGCAAGCTCGTCGGCCCCGCCGATCGACAGCGAGAGGAACTTGCGCATCAGCACGTCGACGCCGATCAGGAACGCGGCGAGCAGAACCAGCGCGCCGCCGAGCCACAGGCCCCACTGGGCGAAGCGCCGCACGCCGCTCACGGTCGTCTGCTCGCGCCCGTCCCCTCCCGGCTAGGGCGTCGGTGCCTTCAGATCGAGCGCCTTGCCGACCGTGTCGTTCCACTCCTTGGCGCAGGCCGCGCCGCAGCGCTTGGCCCAGCCGGCCAGCACCGCGCCTTCGACCAGCTTCTTGTGCGTGGCGGCCTCCTCCGGCTTGACCGGCACGATGGTCGACTTGGCGAGCTTGCCCATGGTGCAGGGCTGCTTGCCGGTGTTGCAGCTCTCGGCCTCGGCAGTGGTGGTCTTGATGGTCCGCCACATCTTGTCCTCGTAGGCCTTGGTCTGCTCGAGCAGGAAGGCCTGTGTCTTGGGATCGAGGCGCTTCCAGCTGTCGAGGTTGACGGCGAGCACATTGATGCTCCAGCCGAGCGACATCGGGTAGATCGACTTCGTGACCTCGTTCCAGCCGGCGGTGTTGCCCGACAGGAAGCCGGTGACGCCGCAATCGACCACGCCGTTGTTGAGGGCCGGCACGACCTCGGCGAAGGCCATGCTGACCGATGTCGCGCCGAGCCCGCCGAGGAAATCGCGCATGGTGTTGTTGAACACGCGCACCTTCTTGCCCTTGAGCGAGTCGAGGCCGCCGATCACGTCGCGGCACCAGAAGACCTGGGGCGTGTTGCCGCCGTAGGCCAGCAGCTTGGTGTTCCAGTTCTTCTGCATCTGGCGGTCGATGATGTCGCGGTAGGCGGCGCAGGCGGCGCGCGCCTTGTCGGGATCGAGCGTCAGGCCGGCGAGGTCGCAGGCCTCGAAGCGCGGGTCGTCGCCCGCCATCTTGGAGATGTCCATCGCGCCGAAATCCATGACGCCGAGCTTGAGCAGGCGCAGCATGGTCTTGTCGTCGATGCCCATCTGGTCGAGCGGCGTGACGTCGACGGTGATCGCGCCCTTCGATGCCTCGGGAATGGTCTTGCGCCAGAACGGCAGCTCGTCGTGGATCGACACCGGCGTCGGGCTGTTGAGCCCGATTACCTTGAACTGGCTCTTCGGCAGATCCTGCGCGACGGCTGCCGATGCGATCACCGTCGCCAATGCGACGCCCGTCAAGAAGCGCTGCAGCATGATCCCTCGCCTTCCCCTGTTGGCACTGGAAGACCCGATGCAGGATGCGTGCCGCCGCAATCGTCCGCAGCCGCCCGGCGCGTGCCGGCCAACGGCCATGGAGCACCTTGCGCTGCGCTGCAATCAGCCGGGCGGCGCCGGCTCTGGCAGCCCTGGAATCCCCGGCAGCTCCTGACCGATTCGGTCGAGGCGCGGGCGGCTCGACCGCATCGGATGCCCGCCCGAGACGTGGCCCGGGACGGAGGCGAGCGCAGGCGGCGGTTAGGAGTTCGGCTTGGGGAGCGTCGTCGGGACGATACGCAGGATCTTGTAGCCGCGCTGCCCGAGCTTCGCGGCCTCCGCTTCTGCCTCTGCCAGGCTCGAGTAGCCCAGGCCCACCTCCACCGTAGCGCCGGGAGCGAGCGTCCAAACCATGTGCTTGCCGAAAACGTGCTGTGCCATGGGCGACCTTATGTCCCTTTTCGGGGCCGGGCGCGAGCCTTGGTTCTCGGAATTGCCTAAAGCGTGATCGTTTTCCAGTCGTGGCTCTTCTCGTAGGCGTCGGCGGCGCGGTAGATCGTCGACTCGTTCCAGTGCTTGCCGATCAGCATCACGCCCGCGGGCAGGCCATCGCTCATGCCGCAGGGCAGGGTGATCGCCGGGTGGCCGGTGACGTCGAACGGCGCGGTGTTGGGCAGCATCTCGAAGGCACGGTTGATGATGTCCATGCGCGGGCCGGCCGGGTCGGGCAGCCTGGTGGCGCGCAACGGCAGGGTCGGCATCAGCAGGAGGTCGTACTTGGCGAGCGCCGCGTCATAGGCGCCGCCGAGCTTGCGCGCCAGGTTCTGCGCCTTGGCGTAGTAGTGGCCGCGATACTTGTCGAGGGCGTACTTGCCGAACAGGATCGTGGTCTTGAGCGTGTCCGACAGCTCGTCGGCGCGCTCGCGCCACGCCGCATGCGCATCGACCAGGCTGGTGACGTAGAGGCCCTTCCAGTTGAAGCCGTAGCCGTTGCCCAGCATCATCTGCCAGGTCGCGCCCTCGACGGCGATGGCCGACCACACCGCCATGCCGGTGAGATGCCAGGGGATCGAGATCTCCTCGACGGTCGCGCCGAGCTCGGTGAACCTGCCCGCGGCCTTCCTGACCAGGTCGTCGACCACCTTCTCCGATTGCGGGTGACCGAAGCCCTCTTTCACGACGCCGATCTTGAGCCCGGCGGCGCTGCCGCCCAGCGCCTTGGTGTAGGCGTCGACGGTGCAGCCCATCTGCCGCGGATCGAGGCCGTCGGGGCCGGCGATGGCTTCCAGCATCAGCGCATTGTCGGCGACCGTGGCCGTCATCGGCCCGGTGTGGTCGAGCGTCAGCTCGATCGGCATGATGCCGGTGTAGGGCACCAGGCCCCAGGTGGGCTTCAGGCCGACGATGCCGCAATAGGCCGCCGGCATGCGGATCGAGCCGCCCTGGTCGCCGCCGATCGCCATGTCGGCCTCGCCGGTGACGATGACGGCGGCGCTGCCCGACGACGAGCCGCCGGCCGAATAGCCATACTTTCGCGGATTGTGGACCGGTCCCGGCGAGGAGGTGTGGCTGCCGCCGGAGAAGCAGAAATACTCGCAACGCACCTTGCCGATCACGGTGGCGCCGGCATCGAGCATCCGGGTCACCACGGTCGCGTCGACGTCGGGCACGTAGCCTTCGAGGGTCGAGGCGCCGTTCATCATCGGCATGCCGGCGACGCAGACATTGTCCTTGAGCGCCACCCTCTTGCCCTTGAGCTTGCCCTCGGGCGCGCCCTTGATCTCGCTCTTGACGTACCAGAGATTGTACTTGTTCTCCTCGCCCTCCGGCCGATAGCCGGGTGTACGCGGATACTTCACCAGCGGCAGGTTGTCGGGCAGCGATTCGAGCAGGTTGTAGGCAGCGACGTTGCCGCCCATCGTCTCGAGGAAGAACGCGACGTCGGAGTCGGACAGGTTCATGCCGAGATCGGCGCCGACCTTGGACAGCTCGGCCGGTGTCGGCAGTTTGACGCTTGCCATGGGTTTCTCCTCTTCGGGAACGAAAGTCAGTGCGCGCTCATGCCGACGAACTCGGCGACGAGGTCGTCGTCGCCCAGATGGTCGGGCGGGATCTCGCCGGTCATGCGACCCTTCTGGATGATCAGGACTCGGTCGGACAGCCGGCGGATGAACTCCAGGTTCTGCTCGACCAGGACGATGGTGAGGCCGCGCTTGCCCTTGAGGCCCAGCAGGATGTCGATGATCTCGTCGATGATCGAGGGCTGGATGCCCTCGGTCGGCTCGTCGAGCAGGATCAGCCGGGGATGGCCGCACAGGCAGCGGGCGAGAGCCAGGATCTGCTGCTCGCCACCCGACAGCACGCCACCGGCGCGCGAGAGAATCGGCTTCAGGCGCGGCAGCACCTCGATCACCTCGTCGAGCACCTCGTCGCCGAGGCCGGCGCTGGCCGCGCCCATGCGCAGGTTGTCGAGCACCGACAGGCCGGGAAAGATCTGGCGGCCCTGCGGCACGTAGCCGATGCCGAGCCGGGCGCGGCGATGCGACGGCAGCTTCTCGATCGGCTGCCCGTCGAAGCGGATCGTGCCGGCGGTTGCGGGCAGCTGCCCGACCACGGTCCTGAGCAGCGTGGTCTTGCCCATGCCGTTGTGGCCCAGGATGCCGACGAACTCGCCCGCCGCGACCTCGAGGCTGACGCCGAGGATGATCGGGATCTTCTGGTAGCCTGAGGCCAGCCCGCGGATTTCCAGGAGGGCGGTCATGGGCATGACACGAGCCCTCCTATGAAGATCGGAGCGGGTACCGCCCCGATCTTCTCAGCATCGTGGTGCGCACCGGCGTGCTGGGGGGCTCCCCCGCAACCGCAGGGCATTCGCATATGGCACATTTCTCCGTCATCCCGAGCGGAGCCGCCCGAAGGGCGCTGGCTACAGCGCCATTGGCGGCGCAGTCGAGGGACCTCTCTTGCTGGTGCTGCAACAAGAAAGGTCCCTCCACTACGCCTCGCTGCGCTCGGCTTCGGTCGGGATGACGGTGTTTTCTGCCGTATGCGAATGCCCTGCCGGTAACCGGGGGAGGTGCCCCGTCATACGAGGCGGAGGGGGAATGCCTCAAACGAGGTTCGTGAAACTCCGACGTCAGAGTCACAATGATTTCGACTGCGGCCCTCCCCGTCCGGCCCTTTGGGCCACCTCCCGCGACTACGGGGGAGGGACATGAAGGGAATGTCGTCGCCCTCACCATCACGCCGCCTGCTTGCCGAGATAGACGTCGCGCACGCGCTCGTCGGTCAGGATGCGCGCGACGTCGCCTTCGATCAGGACGGCGCCCTGGTGAAACACCGTGACGGTGCGGGCGATGCGGCGGATGAACTGCATGTCGTGCTCGACCACGACCAGGGCGTGGCGCTGGTTGAGCTCGCGGATCAGGTCGACCAGGCGGTCGACCTCTTCGTCGGTCATGCCGGCGGCGGGCTCGTCGAGCAGGATCAGGTCGGGCTCGGGCGCGATCACCATGGCGAGCTCGACGAGCTGGCGCTGGCCGTGCGCCAGCTGGCCGACAATGCGGCCGGCGATGCCGGTGATGCCGACGCGTTCCATGGCCTGGTCGGTGCGCCGCTCGGCGATGCGGCCGGGCGCCACGCGCGCCGCCGCCGTCCACACGTTGTCGCGCGCCGAGAGCCCGTCGAACACGTTGGGCACCTGCGTCTTGATGCCGACGCCCAGGCGGGCGATGGCATGGCTGCCGATGCCGGCGATCGGCGTGCCGCGGAACAGCACGTCGCCGGCGCTCGGCCGCAGCTGGCCGGTCAGGCACTTGAAGAAGGTGCTCTTGCCCGCGCCGTTGGGTCCGATGACGCAGCGCAGCTCGGCCTCCTGCAGGGCGAAGTCGACGCGATCGACGGCGACCACGCCGCCGAAGCGCATGGTGAGCCCGCGCGCCTCCAGCAGCGGCTCGCTCATGGGTTCGAGGTCCGTTCCTGCACCGGCTGCGCCGCCGCCGGCGGGGGGCGCCGGGCGAGGCCGGCCAGGCGACGCCAGGCGTCGGTCGCGAGCCCGGTCAGGCCGCGCGGCACCAGCAGCACGAAGACCACCAGCAGGACGCCCAGCACCAGGTTGGGGTCGACCCAGGCAAAGCCCTTCACCTGGTTGAGCGTGCCGAGCTGGTTGGTCAGGACCTGCATCAGGATGCAGCCGACCAGCGGCCCGATCAGCGTGCCGAGCCCGCCGATGATCACCCAGATGATGATCTGCCCGCTCACCGGCAGGCTGAACATCGTCGGGCTGACGAACACCGAGTTGGCGAACAGCAGCCCCGACAGGGCGGCGAGCGCGCCGCCGACCATGAAAATGGCGAGCTTGTAGAGGCGCACGTCGTAGCCCAGCAGCTCGGCCCGCGTCTCGTTCTCGCGGATCGCCACCATGATGCGGCCGAAGCGCGTGGCGAGAAGGATCTTGCAGGCGAAGTAGGCGATCAGCAGCAGGCCGACCGTCAGGCTGAAGATGTCCTCGGGGGCGAGCTGGTCGCCGGGCCGCCCCGGCCAGTTGAGTATGGGTGTCGCGGGTATGCCGTTGAAGCCGCCGAGCGGCGCGTCGCCGATGTTCCACTGCTCGCCCGCCGTCTGGTTGACGAAGCGGTACAGGATCAACGACACGGTGAGCGTGATGACGCCGAGATAGACGTCGCTGATGCGGCCCCAGAACATGAAGTAGCCGAGCAGGGCGGCGAAGATGGTGGGCAGCAGGATGGCCAGCGCCGCCGCCGACGTGGTCTCGCCGAAATTGATGGCGGCCACGGCGTAGGTGTAGCCACCCAGGCCGAAGAAAGCTGCCTGGCCGAAGCACAGGATGCCGGCATAGCCCCAGATCAGCGCCAGCGAGAGGGCGAGGATGGCGAAGGCGGCGAAGATCGTCGCATTGATGATCAGGTAGGTCTCGGCGAGGGCCGGCAGGCCGAACAGCACGCCGAGCCCGACGACCAGCACGACGACGTTGCCGAGATGCGAGGCCAAGCGCTTCACGAGTCCCTCCGACTCATGGGCCCCTCCAGGTTCACGGCAGGGCAATCGCATATGGCAAAAGACTCCGTCATCCCGACCGGAGCCGAGCGAAGCGAGGCGGAGTGGAGGGATCCCTCTTCTTGCAGCATCAGCAAGAAAGGTCCCTCGACTGCGCCGCCAATGGCGCTGTAAACAGCGCCTAGTCGGGCGGCTCCGCTCGGGATGACGGTTATTTTTCCATATGCGAGTGCCCTGCGGTTCACAAGGCTCTCCGGAAAAAGCGGCCGGTGATGCCCTGCGGCAGCAGGCGCAGCAGCACCACGGCGGCGACGAGCAGGGCCACCTCGCCCAGCACGGAGGTGAAGGCGAAGGTGGTGATCGTGTTGATCGCACCGAGCAGTGCCGAGGCGATCGCCGTGCCTGACAGGATGGCGGCGCCGCCGCTGATCACGGTGATGAAGGCCTTGGCGATGTAGGCCGCACCGATTGTCGGCACGACGCCGGACAGGGGCGCCAGCAGGCCGCCAGCGAGGCCGGTGAGGGCGGCGCCAACGGCGAAGGTCACCGCATAGACGGCCGACGGATTGGTGCCCAGCGCCGCCGCCATGGCGGAGTTCTGCATGGTGCCCCGGGCGATCAGGCCGAGCCGCGTGTAGCGCAGCACCAGCCAGCCCGCGACCAGGAGCAGGGCCGCCACGCCGATCAGAAATATCTCGTAGCGGCCGGTGCGATAGCCGCCGATCGACAGGCTGCCGAGCGGGGCGGAGATGCCCGACACCGTGTTGCCGAACACCACGGTGACGAAGCCGATCATGGCGAGGCTCAGCCCCCAGGTCGCCAGCATGGTGTCGATCAGCCGGCCGTAGAGGTGACGGATCACCAGCCGCTCGACCAGGGCGCCGAACAGGCCGACGGTGAGCGGCGCCACCACGAGCATCGCGATCCAGAGGTTGACGCCCTTGTTGTAGGCTGTGATGGCAGCATAGCCGCCCAGCATCAGGAACTCGCCATGCGCGAGGTTGATCACGCGCATCATGCCGAAAATCACCGCCAGGCCGATGCTGAGCAGCACCAGGCTGGCGATGGCGCTGCCGATCTGCAGCAGGAGGATGATGGCGTAGTCCAATGCGGGTGCCTAGCTCACACGAAACCTCACCCTGAGGAGGGCGCGTGGCGCCCGTCTCGAAGGGTGGGGACCAGTCGTGCCGTTATCCTTCGAGACGCGCCCTGCGGGCGCTCCTCAGGGTGAGGTCTTGGTGACGTTCTCATGCGAGAACGCAGGCCTCACGTCTTGACGTCGATGACGTACTGCTTGTTCTCGTTGGGGTTCTTCTTGAGATCGCAGACCGCCGCGGTATCGGCTGGCGTCTGCTGCAGGAACTTCTCGACGACCACGAACTTCTTGTCCTTCGCCTCGCCGATATAGACGTCGAGCACGGTGTGATGGGTCTTGGGATCGATCGTCGTCTTGCCGGCCGGCCCGTCGTAGGCGGCGCCGCCCTCCAGCGCCTCGATCACTTTCATGCGGTCGAGGCTGTTCGCCTTCTTCACCGCGTCGGCCCACAGGTGGACGCCGTGATAGGTCATGGTGGCGAGCTCGGTCATGTGCGGGATGCCGTACTTGCCGTGCACGATCTCGACGAACTTCTTGTTGGCCGGCGTGTCGATGCCCTCGAGATAGCCGAAGGCCACGACGAAGCCGTTGTGCTCCTCGGGCGAGGTGATGACGACCTCGTTGCCGAACGTCGTCGAGGCGAGCGGGATCTGCTTGTTCATGCCGGCAGCGGCCCACTGGCGATAGAACGAGATGTGCGCCGCGCCGACCAGCGCCGACATCACGAGGTCGGGCTTGGCGGCCTGGATCTTCTTGATGGTCGGGCCGAAATCGGTGACGTCGAGCGGGAAGAAGTCGGTCTGCACGACCTCGCCGCCGTTGTCCTGGGCGTACTTCTTCACCCACTTGGCGGTGATATGGCCATAATTGTAGTCGGCGGCGATGGTGTAGATCTTCTTGCCCCACTTCTTCTGCACGTAGGGCACCAGCTTCTCCACGGTCTGCGCCGGCGTCGAGCCGGTGCAGAAGATGTTGCGGTCGCACACGCCGCCTTCGTAAAGCGTGTTGTAGAAGTAGAGCGTGTTGAAGCGCTTGAGCAGCGGCCGGATCGCCTCGCGCGACGCCGAGGTGATGCCGCCATGCACCACCGCGACCTTCTCCTTGGTCGCCGCCTCGGTGGCGTACTGGGTGTAGAACTGGATGTTCGACTGCGGATCGTAGTTGATCAGCTGGATCTTGCGGCCGAGCACGCCGCCCGCCGCGTTGATCTCGTTGACCGCCAGATCCATCGTGGCGACCATCTGCTTGCCGTAGATGTCGAGACCGCCCGATGTGTCGTGGATGCCGGCGACCTTGACCACGTCCTGGGCGTGGAGATCGCGAATGACGAACGGCCCTGCCGCGCCCGCGACGGCGCCGGCGGCCGTGGAGGCGAGAAGCTTGCGACGATTGAGGAACATGCGAACACCCCTCTGCTGCTGGAGAAGAACGCAGCAAGAAAAGTGCCAGAGATGGCGCCAACGCGAAAGCGAGCGCCGACGAATTATTTGCGGCGGCCCTGGCCGCCCTTCATCGCCTGCTCGCGATACGTGTAGGCGCGCGCGAGCCGTTTGCTGCGATCTTTGGCGGTGGTGAAGAGGTCGGGGCCCCTGTCGCCGCTGCTGTCGAGCAATGCATCCTCGATCGCGTCATGCGGCTCCTGCCTGCCATCGGCCAGAAGATGATCGATTGCCACGCCGCGCTCGGCGAGGCGGCGCGCGACCAGGACGGTGCGATGGCAGTCGAGCGGATCCTTCTCGGCGCACATCAGGCAGAGCGTCGTGTCGGCCGCATTGGCGATCAGGCGGGACAGTGCCTCGACGAACTCCGGCCTGGCGGCGAGCGCCGCGTAGTCCTCGCCGCTCCTCGGCTTGCCGCCAAGGGCGGCGCCCTCGTGGCGGTAGAGGATGCCGCGGCTCGCCAGGCTCTGCGCCAGCCGTTCGCGCCCGAACTGCGGGAAGCGACGCGAGTAGGGAATCGAGCGCACGTCGACCACGGCCTCGACGCCGCCGCCCTCGAGCAGGTCGAGGAAGCGCTCGATGGGATGATTGGAATGACCGATCGTCTTGATCCGGCGCATTGGAACGACTCCGTATTTCTCCTCCCCACGCCATGCGTGGGGAGGTGTCGCGTCATACGCGACGGAGGGGTCATGAGCCATGAGCTCCGCCGCCTCTCGTGACTCATGCCCCCTCCGTCGCCGTAGGACCCTTCGGCTTCGCTCAGGGCAGGCGGCGACACCTCCCCAGCGGAGCTGGGGAGGGTGTGATCACGCCATCCGTCTTACCAGGTCGACGAAGCCCAGCGTGGCCGCCGAGCGCTCGTCGGCGCGACAGGCCAGGTTGAGCGGCACCTCGAGGGCGGGCCTGCCGACCAGCGGGCGGTAGCGCACGCCTTCGAGCGGCAGGCGGCTCAGCGAGGCCGGAACGATCGTGATGCCGAGCCCGGCGGCGACGAGATTGAGCGTCGAGACGATGCGCGGCGCATCCTGGCCGACGTGCGGGCTGAAGCCCGCTTCGGCGCACGCGGCGATGATGACATCGTAGAGGCCGCGCCCGTCCGGCCGGCGGTAAAGGATGAAGGTCTCCTCCGCCAGATCCCTGAGGACGAGGCGCGGACGGCGTGCCAGACGATGCCGCGCGGGCAGGGCAGCCATCATGTCCTCCTGCAGGAGCGCGTGGACGGCGAGGCCCGCCGGATCGGCGAGGCCGGAGCGGATGAACGCGACGTCGAGCCGCTCGCTGCGCAGGCCGGCCACCAGATCGCCCGAGCTGCTTTCCTCGAGCACGAAGGAGACGTTCGGCCGGTTGGTGCGAAACTCGCGGATGGCGCGCGCCACCAGGGGATGAAACGGCGCCGAGGTGGTGAAGCCGACGGCGATGCGTCCGCTCTCGCCGCGCGCCGTGCGCCGTGCGTGGTCGGCAGCACGGGCCACCGAGGCCAGCACCGCCTCGGCATCGGCCAGGAAGGCACGGCCGGCGTCGGTCAGCGTCACGCCGCGCGGATGTCGCACGAACAGCGCCGCGCCGATCTCGCGCTCGAGGTCCTTGATCTGCTGCGACAGCGGCGGCTGGGCGATGTTCAGCCGCCCGGCTGCCCGCGTGATGTGGCCCTCCTGGGCGACCGCGACGAAGTAGCGGAGATGGCGCAGTTCCATGGGGGCTCCGTAAAGTTCTTTCGGACCGAGCGTTCCTCATTCCTCCTCCCCAGCTTCGCTGGGGAGGTGTCCGCGCCTGCCCTGAGCGAAGCCGAAGGGTCTTCGCGGACGGAGGGGCCATGAGCAGCAGTGCTGATGCTCATGACCCCTTGTGTCGCCGTAGGACGGCGACAACTCCCCAGCGAAGCTGGGGAGGGGATTGATTGTCGTGGCATGTGATCGATATGCAAAACATATCGAAGGGCTATCTATCATATATTTGAAGTGTCGAACGCCGAATCCGATGGTTGGTCACCTTTTGGGGAGACACCTCCATGTCCGTCGCGCTCGCTCTCGGCCTGCCCCTTCTCATGATCTGCACGTCGCTGCTGTCGGGGGTCTTCGGCATGGCCGGCGGCCTCGTCCTGATCGGCGTGCTGCTGGTCGTCATGCCGCTGCCGCAGGCCATGGTCCTGCATGCAGTGACGCAGATGGCGTCCAACGGCTGGCGCGCCCTGCTGTGGCGGCAGCACATCGTCTGGAAGCTGATGCTCGCCAACCTCGTCGGCAGCGTGCTCTCGGTCGGCCTGTGGTCGATCTGGCTCTACGTGCCGGACAAGGCGATGGCGCTGCTGCTGCTCGGTCTCTCGCCGTTCGTCGTCCGGGCGATCCCCGAAAGCGTCCTGCCGCGCCGGCTCGACCGTCTGCATGATGCTCATGCTGATCAGCGGCGTCACCGGCCCGCTGCTCGACACGCTGTTCCTGCGCTCGAATCTCGGGCGGAAGGAGATCATCTCTACCAAGGCCGCCTGCCAGCTGTTCAATCACGGCCTCAAGCTGGTCTATTTCGGGCTGCTGATCGAGGAGTCAGGCTCGGTCGAGCCGTGGTTCCTGGCCGTGGCAATCGCCGCCTCGATGATCGGCACGTCGCTCGGCAAGCTGCTGCTCGAGCGCCTGTCCGACACTCAGTTCCGGTCCTGGTCGAACCGCATTATCACGGTCCTGGCGACCTACTATGTCGGCTACGGCCTGGTGCTGCTGGCAAACCTCGCCTGAAACTGATCGAAGGTCGGTCGCTATGCTCGCGATGATCCCTCAAGCAATCGAATGAACAGCGACCGACCTTTCCGTCATTCGAGGGCCCGTCACTTGTGAAAAGCTCTGGTCACTTGTCCCGGACCAGGAGCCCGCAGGCCACCGCCCTGTCCTTCGGCGTGATATGAGTATAGCAATAATCCAATGTGTCGGCGTTCACGATGGTGCCGCTGAACGTTCCGTCCTCGTCTGCCATGACGAAGCGCTTGCCATCCACCGAAACAGCCCCGATGACCTTCTCGGAAACCTTGCCCGACGACAAGACTCCCCAGAATTTCCGGCCTTCCTGCCCTTCGAAGCGGAAGACGAACTTCGAGGTGTGCGTCTGATGCGTGTCAGGCGCACCCGGGGTAGGGACGGTTCCGCTCTCGCGATGCCTACTCGGTCCGTCCACGATGTAAGTGCCTTGAGTGGGGGTCCACGTCCCCTTGAGGTTCACCACCTCCTGCGCCAGGGCAGTTTCCGCTCCCGCCAGCAAGATCGCGAGTCCGCCGATTGCACGAAGATGTCTCATGTCCAGGTCCTCGCTCCGATACGCCGACGGCTCGACTATAGTGTCGACGTGTGACGGCTGTACACGGCGGCGCTGGAAAGCGTCGTTTTCCCGCTGGCTCTCGGGCAGGGGGCGGTCGAGAATTTGCGGCATGGCTGACGTTCCCCCTTCTGTCGCACCGGTCACGACCGACCGGAAGTTCGCCGCGCTGCGGCCGAAGCGCGATGCGTGAGAAAAGATCCGCACCACCTGCCGGCTTTCGCGAGCTCAGCGAAGCCACCGGCTTCGCCGCTGCCAACGGACCATGGTTCGAGAAGGTCGAGGAGGGGCGGCTGGTGCGTGGCTTCCTGCCGGGGCCCCAGCACGCCAATGCGCTGGGCATCGTGCATGGCGGGATGCTGGCGGCGTTCCTCGATTCGGCGATGGGCTCGACCGTGCTGCACGCCCTGCAGCGGCGCGCCGTCACCGCCCGGCTGTCGATCGACTATCTCGGGCCGGGCCGCGTCGGCGACTGGCTTCAGGCCGAGGCCGAGGTGATCGGGCACGACGAGCATGTGGCGCAGGTGCGGGGCCGTCTCTATGGTCCGCGCCACGACGTGCTGGCGGGCCTCGGCGCCTTCGCCCTGCTGAGCCGCCTGCGTCCGCTCAAGATCCGGAGTTAGACTTGCCCGACCACAGCCAGGCCCTCGACAACCCGCCGGAGGGATTCCGGCGCATCGACTTCGACCGCGACCGGACCGATCCGACCTTCAACAGCCATATCGGCAACCTCTACGCCATGCGCGGGCCGAAGGGCACGCGTGACGAGTTCGTGCTGGGCTTTCGCGTCCACCAGCACATGTGCAATCCGGCCGGCGGCCTGCATGGCGGCATGATGATGACGGTGGCCGATCTCGTCGGCACGATGGGCGGTGGCACGCTCGTCGGCCTGCGCAAGTTCCTTCCGACCGTCAGCATGACGTTCGATTTCGTGGCGCCGGCGCGGGTCGGCGACTGGGTCGAGGGCAGGGCAGAGGTGGTGCGTCAGACGCGCTCCCTGCTGTTCACCGACATCTCCCTGACGGTAGGCGATGAACGGTTCCTGCGCGCCTCGCAGATCGCCAAGATCCCGTCGGGCGACGGGGTGGCCTTCGGCAAGGCGCGCCTCGTGCGCGACGAGAAGGCGGCCACCGCCCCGTCATCCCCAAAACAGGGCTGACCGCATTCGCAAATGAAAGAAAATCCGACATCCCGACCGGAGCCGCGCGCAGCGCGGCGTAGTGGAGGGACCTTTCCTTCTGCAGCAACGGCAAGAAAGGTCCCTCGATTGCGCCGCCAATGGCGCCGTAACCAGCGACCCTCGGGCGGCTCCGCTCGGGATGACGGGATTTTTGCCCACATGCGAATGCCCTGGGTCTGATCGCGATGCCGGACTCGACGTCGCGCGCCGGGCCGCTCGCCGCCCTCGTCGCCGAGGGGCCGGGCCATCGCTTCGTCGTCTACGGCGATTCGTGCTCGGGAATCGCCGGGGCGCCGCACGAGCGCACCTTCGCCTCGATCAACGGCATCGTGCGCCGCCTCCAGCCGGCACCCGAGTTCGTGCTGTTCCTGGGCGACGAGATTGCCGGCCTGAGCGCCGATCCGGACGAGCTGCGCGCGCAATGGCGCTACTGGCTGGACCACGAGATGGCCTGGCTCGACCGCAGCGCCATTCCGCTGTGGAACTGCACCAGCAACCATACGACCTACGACACGACCAGCGAGGCCGTGTTCCGCGAGATGCTGAGCCATCTGCCGCGCAACGGCCCGCTTGGCCACGAAGGCCTCTCCTACTGGGTACGGCGTGGCGACCTGCTGCTGGTCGTCGTCCATACGCAGTGGTCGGGCCTCGGCGGCGAGGGTCGCGTCGAGACGGCGTGGCTGCGCGAGGTGCTCGGCCGGCATGGCGATGCCCGGCACAAGCTCGTGATGGGCCATCATCCCGTGCATCCGGTCAACGGCTTCTCGGGCGCCTACCAGCGCGAGATCGGCCCCGAGCATGCCGGCGACTTCTGGGATGCGCTGGTCGACAACGGCGTGCTTGCCTACCTGTGCAGCCACATCCTGGCCTTCGACGTGCAGGTCCATCGCGGCGTGCTGCAGGTCTGTACGGCCGGCGCGGGGACGGCGCATCGCATGCCCGAGGGCGTCGAGTATCTTCATTGCGTGCAGGCGGCGCTCGATGCCGGCGGGTTGCACTATCAGGTGCTCGATGCGCAAGGCAGCGTGCGGGAGCGGCTGCAGTGGCCTTTGCGCCTGCCCGCTGTCGAGCGGTGGCACTCGCTCGCGGCCGGCGATCATGCCGCGCCCTTCAGCGGCGATCCGGGCGCAGATCGGATCGCGGCGTTCCGCTTCGTCGGCCGCACCGCGCCGGCCGGCGACGGCTCGCCGCAAACCCTGGTGTCGGCGTTTCAGACCGGCCTCCTGCCGGCGCTGTGGATCGGCCTCGTCGGTCCCGAGCAGCGCCTGACCGTGATCATCGGGCGCGAGCCGCGGCGCAGCCCGTACTATTGGCACGGTCCCGCGCTCGCGCCGGACGAGGCCTTCGACGTTCGGCTTGTCCTGCACGCCGGCATGGGCCCCGGTGGCGTGATGTCCTGCATCGGCGCCGACGCGCCGTGGTCTTCGCTCGGCGCCGCGTCGCCGTGGGGCGCCGAGAGGCTGCACTGGCCGGCGCGCTGGTCGGTCGGCCAGGCGTCGCGCGGCGCCGGCGACCAGCCGTTCCGCGGATCGATACTGCAGGTGTCGTTCTGCCGGATCGACGCCCCGTCAAAGCGTCGCGCCGAACTGGCTGCCGAGCGCCCGCCGTCCTGAATCGGTGAGCCGTACGGTGCGGCTGCGCCGCAGCCGCTCGGCCCAGCCGCGCCGGAAGAAGGTGTCGGCGATGGCCGCACCAAGTGCGCCCGAGATGTGCGGCCGCCGTTCGCTCCAGTCGAGGCATTGGCGCGCGAAGTGACGGCTGCCGGCGCGACGCGCGCCGTCGACATCGACGCCGATGCGCTGGCAGAACAGGTCGCCGCCATCGGTCAGCTTCCAGTCGCGCGTGCCCTCGGGCTCGATGTGGCCGGCCCGCGTCAACGCGTCGGTCACGGCGATGCCGACCTGGCCCGCGAGGTGATCGTAGCAGGTGCGGCAGAAGCGCAGGTCGGGATCGCGCCGCCACGCGGCGCTGGCCGAGGCCGGCGGCGCGCGCATCCCGGCGACATTCATCAGCGATTCGATGGCGTGCGCCACCTCGGACGAGGCCAGCCGGTAGAAGCGGTTGCGGCCCTGCGCGCGGGCGGCGAGCAGGTTGCCGGCGACCATGCGCGCCAGGTGCCCGCTCGCAGTCTGGGCGGTGATGCCGGCGGTAAGCGCCAGCTCGGACGCGGTATGGGCGCGGCCGTCCATCAGGAGCGACAACATGGCGGCACGCGCCGGGTCGCCCATCAGGGCGGCCACCTCGGAGAGGGCGTTGATGGTCGTCATGCGGGAAATCTATGCGCGCGCGCGCGGTGCCGCCATGGTTGATAGTTCGGCAGGGGCCGAAGGATCATTGCCGTGAGCGCGCCGCTCGAGGCGGAGCAACCTCCTCCGACGGGCGTTCATATTCTCCTCCCCAGCTTCGCTGGGGAGGTGTCGCGTCATACGCGACGGAGGGGTCATGAGCCACGGGAGAGGGTCGAGCCTGAGGCTCATGACCCCTCCGTCTGCGATGACGCGGACACCTCCCCAACTACGTTGGGGAGGGGAACATGAGCGCCACGCCAGCGGAGGTTGCTCCGCCTTACGTGGCGCGCTCCCGGCGATGAATCACCGCCACCTCGGGTTGGCGATGGCGATCTTGTCGGCGATCGTCGCATCGAGATGGGCCATCAGCCCGGCGTCGCGCTCGTCGCGCTCGCCGGTGCGCAGCTGGCGGGCGAGCTCGCGGTTGAGGTCCTCGAGCGTGCCGTCGCGCCGCAGCAGCACCCTGAGGCGCGCGTGCTCGCGCGCGTCGGCGCCGGCGCCGAGACGGGCCTCGCGCTCGAGGATGGCGAGCGAGTTGGCGGCGACACGCATCTGGAAGCCGAGCCGCGGCTCGGCGCGGTCGAGCGCCGGCGTCGCCTCCTCCCTGAGAAAGTCGGCGATGGCGGCCAGCAGCTCGGCGGCGGTCGGACGATCTTGCGCCATGTCAGGCCTGCACCATGTCACGCGCCTTCCTTCAGCAGTTGCAGGAGATCGACCTCGGTCTCGACGGCGCGGCGTCCGATCGAGGCGAGCTCCATCGACTTCACCGCGCCGGAGAGATGCCGCCATGCCTGGGTGTGGCAGATGATGCCCCAGCGCGCCGTGCCCAGCACTTCCCACCAGTGGGCGCGCGCCGGGTCGACCTTGGCGCCGCCGGCGCGCTCGTAGGCGGCCCACAGCTCGGCGCGGCTGCCGAAGCCGCCGGCCGGCTTGTCGACCGCGCCGAAGCGCCAGCTCTTGACGCACAGCCAGCCGAGGTCCTCGACCGGATCGCCGAGATGGGCGCCCTCCCAGTCGAGGATCGCGGTCACGCCGGTCTCGTCGACCAGGTAGTTGCCGGTACGATAGTCGCCATGCACCAGCAGCGGCCGGCCGATCGGCGGCGGCTTGCGCCGGTCGAGCCACGACAGCGACAGCTCGAGCACCGGCTGCGGCGTGCCCAGCTGGTCGAGCGACTGGCGCAGGTTGGCGATCTGGTCGGCCGCCTGGCGCGTGACAAGCGGCGGCAGGGTGGCGAGGTCGGTGGCGTGGATGCGCGCCAGGATCTCGCCCAGCTGGCCGGTGACGCGGCCGCGCGCGGCGGCGTAGGGCGGATCGCGCAGCAGCTTGCGGGCGATTGCCGTGCCGCCGACCCGGCGCATGACATAGGCCTCGCCCAGCCCGTCCTCGGGCTGCATCTCGAACAGCACCTCCGGGGCGCGAACGCCCGCCTTCCAGGCGGCGGCGATGACGCGGAACTCGGTGGCGCGGTCGAGCGCGCTCGAGCGCTCGCCGCCGGGACGGCCCTGCAACGGCGGGTCACGCCGCAGGATCAGGCCGTGGCACTCGCCGTTCACCGTCGCGTCGAAGCTCCAGGTCTGGCGCGAGGCGCCGCCCGACTCCTGGCCAAGGTTCTCGATGCTCGCCGTGCCGCCAAAATGGCGGCTGGTGGCATGGGCGAGGGCGGCCGCGACGATCTGGGACTCGGACGTCGTATGAACAATCATTTACCGGACTGTGGCACAGGCCTCGCTGCGTGGTAAGAGGGCGCCCGCCAATGGGGGAGATCGAGCGACAGTGAGCAATGCCTTCGCGGCCATGAACGGCCTTTATCTCGAGGACCTGAAGCCGGGCATGTCGGCGATGTTCGGCAAGACGGTGACCGAGGCCGACATCATGGCGTTCGCCGGCGTGTCCGGCGACACCAACCCGATCCATCTGCACGACGGCTTTGCCCGCACCACGCGGTTCGGCCAGCGCATCGCCCACGGCATGCTGGGCTCGAGCTTCATCTCGACGGTGATCGGCACCAAGCTGCCCGGCCCGGGCGCGGTCTACATCTCGCAGACCCTGTCGTTCATGGCGCCGGTGCTGATCGGCGAGACCATCACCGCCGTCGCCACCATCACCGCCATCGACACGACCCGCCGGCGCGTGACGCTCAAGACCCAATGCCTGAACGGCGACAAGGTGGTGATCGACGGGGAGGCGGTAGTGCTGGTGCCACGACGCGACGCGGCATGATCCCGGCGTTCGACGACTGGCGGAGCCTGCCTGCCGCCTGGCGAGGTGGCGTGGTCGCGCTGGGCAACTTCGACGGCGTGCATCGCGGCCATCAGGCCCTGCTGGCGCATGCCGGCGAGCACGCGAAGAGGCTCGACGCCCCGCTGGTCGTGCTCACCTTCGAGCCGCATCCGCGGCGCTTCTTCGTGCCCGACACCGGCCCGTTCCGCCTGACCCTGCCGCCGGCCAAGCTGCGCCTGCTCGCCGGCTGCGGCGTCGCAGCCGTTCTGGCGCAGCAGTTCGACCAGGGCTTTGCCGGGCTGTCGTCGGACGCCTTCATCGACGAGGTCCTGCTGCAGGGCCTCAGCGCGCGCCATGTCGTGTGCGGCTACGACTTCACCTTCGGGGCGCGGCGCAGCGGCAATGTCGAGAAGCTGCGCAAGCAGGGCAAGGCGAAGGGCTTCGGCGTCAGCGTCCTCGATCCGGTGATGCGCGAGGGCGAGATCTATTCCTCGACCCGCATCCGTGAGTCATTGCGCGCCGGCTGGGTGAGCGAGGCGTCCGAGCTGCTGGGCCATGGCTGGGAGATCGAGGGCGCAGTCGAGCTGGGCGACCAGCGCGGCCGCACCATCGGCTTCCCGACCGCCAACGTGGTGCTGGGCGAGCATCTGCGGCCGCGCTTCGGCGTCTATGCCGTACGCGCCCTGGTCGACGGGACATGGCGCGATGCCGTGGCCAATCTCGGCCGCCGCCCCACCTTCGGCAAGATCCAGGAGAATTTCGAGGTCCACCTGTTCGACTTCGCAGGCGACCTCTACGGCAAGACGCTGCGCGTCGAGCTGGTCGATTTCATCCGCCCCGAGATGAAGTTCGCCGGCCTCGACCAGCTCAAGGCACAGATCGCCGCCGACGGCGAGTCGGCGCGGCGGGTATTGCGGGAAGATCGCGGGTAGCGGCGTGCCGGAGATTTGCCGTTTCTTCGGTATCATCATAGCGGTCTTTTACGAGGACCATCCGCCGCCACATTTTCATGTTCGATACGGTAGCCAGCAAGCCATCTTCGACATTGAGTCATTGCGGATTCTCGAAGGTCGCTTGTCGCCGCGTGTCGTTGGTCTCGTGGTAGAATGGGCGATGTTGCACCGACCGGAGCTTGCTCGCGCTTGGGATCAGGCCCGCCGGCGTGAACCGATCGACCCTATCGCTCCACTGGAGTAGGACGATGTTGCGAGACGTCATTGAAGCAAAGGCCCTGAAAGGCCACCGCCTCGCCGTTACGTTCGACGATGGCGTCACAGGCGTGATCGAAGTTGCGATGATTGTTCCGTTCGAAGGAGTGTTCGCGCCCTTGCGTTCGGAAAGCGAGTTCGCCCGCGTGTTCGTTAATCGCGAGTTGGGGTCTGTATCATGGCCCTGCGGTGCCGATCTGGACACGCAGGTGCTGTATGCGCGTGTTCGCGTCGACGAGGCCGGGACGAGCGCGCATAGGCGCTGACTTTACGTATCTCCTCCCCAGCGACGCTGGGGAGGAGATACGTAAAGTTAGCGCCCATGGGACGAGAGCCCCGGTCGCTTCTCGATGCATCGCTGTGGCAGACGCTTGCGAATGGAGCGATGCATCACCTGTGCGTGGCCCTGTCCGCCGGGATCACACGCGCTTGCGAATGGAGCGATGCATCACCTGTGCGTGGCCCTGTCCGCCGGGATCACACGCGCACCAGCGTCGCACCACTCCGTAACACCGCCGCCGCGTCGTCGACGATCCGCTCGATCAGATCCTGCGCCGAGGGAATGTCGCGCACCAAGTCGACGCTCTCGCCGGCCCAGACGACGCGCTGGTTGAGATCATCGGGCGCGGTGGCCGAGTAGCTGGCATCGACTTCCTTCTGCTGCTCGGTCAACACGTCTTCCTTGCCGTGCCAGCGCTCGAAGAAGTCGTTGCGCAGCGCGCGCCCGGGATAGATCGCGGGCCACGCGGCGGCGCGGACGATGTCGAAGACGCGGGTCTGCGCGGTCTGATCGCCGCCCGACGCGACTGTCTTCTCCTTCATGGCCTGGCTCCACAGCGATTCGCGGGTCGCCGTGAAGCGGGTGCCCATCGACACGCCGGCGGCCCCCAGCGACAGGGCGGCGGCGAGGCCTCGACCATCGGCGATGCCGCCCGCTGCGACCACGGGAATCGACCCGACGGCATCGACCACGGCGGGGACGAGGCCGATGGTGCCGCGCGTCGTGCCCGAATGTCCGCCGGCGTCGCGTCCCTGGGCGATGATCACATCCGCGCCGGCGTCGGCGGCCTGCTTGGCCTGGTCGAGCGTCTGCACCTGGCAGATGATCTTGCAGCCCGCCGCCTTGATGCGACCGGTGTAGGGTGAGGGGTCGCCGAATGACAGCATGATCGCCGCCGGCCTGGCATCCAACGCCACGTCCAACGCCGCCGGGTTCTTGTCGAGCGCCCACAGGATGAACCCGATGCCGACGCGCGCATTGCCCGCCTCGGACAGTTCGCGCCGGATCGCCTTCTCGTCGGCATAGCCCGATCCGAGCAGGCCGAGACCGCCGGCGTGGGTCACGGCGGCGGCCAGCTTGCCGCCAGCGGCGGAGCCCATCGGGGCGAGCAGGATGGGATGGCGAATCCCCAAGAGGCGAGTCAACGCGGTGTCGATGGTTGCCACAAGTTCCTCCCGATGCATTCGGCACGTTACCGTAGCCTGTTATGCGCTGGTCCGCTTCGAGTTGGCGCACCACGCCGACGACAAATCCGCTGTCATCCCGAGCATGGCGAGGGATCTTTCATGGCGGCGGAAAGATCCCTCGCTGCGCTTCGGGATGACACCAACGCGGTCGCGCGCAGTCGCGGCAGATCGCAATCGCAACAGGCGCGGCGCTGGTTGCTCCTACATCGGGCGGTGATCGTCGGCGTCGATGTAGCTGATCGGCGGCGTGTGCTTCTTGAACAACTTGCGGGTGTCGGGCTGCAGGCTGCGGAACACGGCCGGGGTCACGGCAAGGCCGGTGCTGGGCAATGCGGCGGCAATGTTGACCGTGCGGCCATAGACGTCGACGATCTCCTCGCCCGGGCTGCCGACGCGGCCGACCGCGACCGGGCCGATGTGCAGCTTTGCGAGAATGGCCGTCTTGAAGCCGCGCGCGCCCAGCCAGTCGCGGCCGATTGCCTGCAGCGTGCGCACGGCCTGGACGCCGGCGTCCACTCGGTCGGCGGGAAAGGCGACCAGGCCGGCATCGCCCAGTGTCTTGATCAGACGGCCGCCGGCACTGGCGACAATCTGCCCGGTGCAGGCGAAATAACCCGTCATGAGATCGAGCAGCGGCTGCGGCTCGGTCGCTTCGGCGTAGCGCATGTAACCGCGCAGGTCATAGAAACCCACCAGGAGCTCGTGCTCCGCCGGCAGGCGCAGGTCTGTCCAGAAGGACATGGCAGTCTCCGTGCTGTTGCTTGTGTGCGCAGGCGGCCTGGGTTCGCCCGGAGGGCGGTCCGCCAGTAGGGGAGAAAATCGCCGGCCCGATGTCCGGCAGTGGCCAATAATCGGGATCGCAGCCGGTCTTCGTCAAGCCCCGTCCGCCTGACCGACAAGACACAGAACTCTCCCAGCCATGAGTTTAGTCCATGAGGGGCGGCCGCCAGGCCGTCGGCAAGCTCATATGCGCTAACTTGCAAAGGGACCTCACCCTGAGGAGCGGCCCGGAGGGCCGCGTCTCGAAGGGTCGGCAACACAGAGGGTGGTGCGACACCCCTGTTTCGGCGATTCGCGTGCAACCCATCCTTCGAGACGCGCCCTCTGGGCGCTCCTCAGGATGAGGACCTTGTTGGGCCTTCGACCAAAGTTGGGTTAGCGCCTATGGGTAGCAAGCTCCCATGGTCCGCTTGGCCTGCCTTGACCCCCCGCACCCCCATCCCTAGATTGCCGGCCCTATGTCTACCGGGGCCCTGCAGGAGCGAATTATCCGCCCGGTCCGCTGACGGCGGCCGGGTCGTCCAGATTCCTGTGACTGCCGTCCGGCAGTCGCTCCACGCTCCTCATCCGCAATCGAGTTGCCCGTGACAACCGACTACAAATCCAGCGTTTTCCTGCCCAAGACCGACTTTCCGATGCGCGCCGGCTTGCCCAAGAAGGAGCCGGAGCTGCTGAAGCGGTGGGCCGAGATGGGCCTCTATGACCGGCTGCGCGCCGAGAGCAAGGGGCGGCCGAAATTCGTCCTGCACGACGGCCCGCCCTACGCCAACGGCAACCTCCATATCGGTCATGCCCTCAACAAGATCCTCAAGGACCTGGTGAGCCGGACCCAGCAGATGCTGGGCAAGGACAGCCATTACGTCCCCGGCTGGGACTGCCACGGCCTGCCGATCGAATGGAAGATCGAGGAGGAGTACCGCGCCCGCAAGCAGGACAAGGATACCGTGCCGGTCGGCGAGTTCCGCCGCCAGTGCCGCGCCTTTGCCGACCACTGGATCACCGTGCAGCGCGAGGAGTTCAAGCGACTCGGCGTCGACGGCGACTGGGACAACTACTACTCGACCATGGCCTACGGATCCGAGGCCACGATCGTGGGCGAGATCGGCAAGTTCCTGATGAACGGCGGCCTCTACAAGGGCTCCAAGGCGGTGCTCTGGTCGGTGGTCGAGAAGACCGCCCTGGCCGAGGCCGAGATCGAGTATCACGACCATACGTCGGACACCGTGCATGTCCGTTTCCCGGTCGTCAGGTCGAAGGACGGCACGCTCGACGGCGCCGCCGTGGTGATCTGGACGACCACGCCGTGGACCATCCCCGGCAATCGCGCGCTCGCCTACGGGCCCGACATCGCCTATGCGCTGGTCGAGGTGGCTGCGGCCGGCGAGGGCAGCCGGGCGGTCGTGGGCGAGACGCTGATCGTGGCGCGCGAGCTGGTCGGCGCCGTGGCGGAGGCGTGCAAGTTCACGCCGCGCCTGGTGCGCGATGTCGCGGCCGACGAACTCGATGGTTTGGTCACCGGCCATCCGCTGCGCGGCCAGGGCTACGAGTTCGACGTGCGGCCGCTGCCCGGCGACTTCGTGACCGCCGACGCCGGCACCGGCTTCGTGCACATCGCGCCGGGCCACGGCGCCGACGACTACGAGCTGGGCGTCGCCAACGGCGTCGAGGTGCCCGACACGGTTGCCGAGGACGGCAGCTACTATCCGCACGTGCCGCTGTTCGCCGGCCTGCTGGTCTACACGTCGGTCGGCAAGAAGGGCCCGGCCAACAAGGCGGTGATCGAGGCGCTCGACAAGGCGGGCAAGCTCCTGGCGTCGGGCCGCATCACCCATTCCTACCCGCATTCGTGGCGCTCCAAGGCGCCGGTGATCTTCCGCAACGCGCCGCAATGGTTCATCGCCATGGACCAGCCGATCGCCGAGATCGGCGGCACGCTCCGCGAGAAGGCACTGGCGGCGATCGATGCCACGCGCTTCGTGCCGCGCGCCGGCTACAATCGCCTGCGCAGCATGATCGAGCAGCGGCCCGACTGGTGCGTGTCGCGCCAGCGCGCCTGGGGCGTGCCGATCGCGGTGTTCGTCGACAAGCAGACCGGCGAGCCGTTGCGCGATCCCGAGGTAATGGCGCGTGTCGTCGAGGCGTTCCGAGCTGAGGGCGCCGACGCCTGGTTCGAGAGCCCGCCCGAGCGCTTCCTCGGCAACGCGTACAAGGCGCAGGATTTCGAGCAGGTGAAGGACATCCTCGACGTGTGGTTCGATTCGGGCTCGACCCACGTCTTCACGCTCGAGGGCAACACCGACCTCAAATGGCCGGCCGACCTCTATCTCGAGGGCTCCGACCAGCATCGCGGCTGGTTCCATTCCTCGCTGCTCGAGAGCTGCGGCACGCGCGGCCGGGCGCCCTATGACGGCGTGCTGACGCACGGCTTCACGCTCGACGAGCAGGGCCGCAAGATGTCGAAGTCGCTGGGCAACATCACCGCGCCGCAATCGGTGTGCGACCAGTACGGTGCCGACATCCTGCGGCTCTGGGTGGTCGGCACCGACTACACCGAGGACCAGCGGATCGGGCCTGAGATCCTGAAGCATCAGGCCGAGGCCTATCGCCGGCTGCGCAACACGCTGCGCTACCTGCTGGGCAGCCTCGACGGCTACAGCGCGGCGGAGCAGGTGGCGTATGCCGACATGCCCGAGCTCGAGCGCTGGGTGCTGAATCGCCTGGCCGAGCTCGACGCGATGTTCCGGCCGGCGGTCGACGACTACGACTTCCACCGGATCGCCACCGAGCTGCACAATTTCTGCGCGGTCGACCTGTCGGCCTTCTACTTCGACATTCGCAAGGACGCGATCTACTGCGACGCCGCCTCGGCGCTGCGTCGGCGCGCCGCGCGCACGGTGATGGCCGAGCTGTTCTCCTTCCTGACGGCCTGGCTGGCGCCGATTGTCTGCTTCACGGCGGAAGAGGCATGGCTGGCCCGCCCCAGGGACGTGCCGGACGGCGAGCGCGAGAGCGTGCACCTGCGGCTCTATCCGACGATCCCCGACATGTGGCGCGATGATGCGCTGGGCGACAAGTGGCGGACGGTGCGCAACCTGCGCCGCGTGGTGACAGGCGCGCTCGAGCTCGAGCGCGCCGAGAAGCGCATCGGCTCCAGCCTGCAGGCGGCGCCGCGGGTTCACGTGGCGCCCGAGTATCGCACCGCGCTGGCCGGCCTCGATCTCGCCGAGATCTGCATCACCTCGGGCGGCGAGCTGGTCGAAGGCGCTGCCCCGGCGGGCGCCTTTGCCCTTGCCGACGTGGCCGGCGTTGCCGTCGAGCCTGCGCTTGCGCACGGCAACAAATGCGCGCGCTGCTGGCAGGTCCTCGAGGAGGTCGGCAAATCTGCGCGCCATCCGCTGCTCTGCCTGCGCTGCGACGCGGCGGTGGATGGGTGATGCGGGCAATCTCATTTGCTGGGGGCGCGCCACTCATAGGCGTTAACTCACTCATAGGCGCTAACTTAAGAAGGGGCCTCACCCTGAGGAGCGGCCCGCAGGGCCGCGTCTCGAAGGGTCGGCAGCGCGGCAGGTGCTTCGACACCGTTTTGTCAGCGATCTCGTGTGTAGCCCATCCTTCGAGACGGCCGCTGCACGGCCTCCTCAGGATGAGGATATTGTTGACCGCTCGACCAAAGTTAGCGCCCCCAGCCATGAGTTTGAGTTCATGAGGCCCATCGACCGCCAGGCGATGGTCCTGGTCGCGATCACGCTGGTGGCCGACCAGGTGTCCAAGCAGCTCCTGCTCGGCTATCTGCAGCAGGCGGGCGCCGTGGTGCCGGTGATCGACGGTTTTTTCCGCCTGGTCATCGTGTGGAATCGGGGCGTGAGCTTCGGCCTGCTCGGCGGCGAGGAGGCGCTGCCACCGTGGGTCCTGTCGGCGGTGGCCATCGCGGTCTGCATCGGGCTGTTCGTCTGGTTGAGACGAAACGACAATGCCCTCACCGCATGGGGCATCGGTCTTGTCATGGGGGGCGCCATCGGCAATGTTATCGACCGCGCCCGGTGGGGAGCGGTGTTCGATTTCGCCGATTTCCATATCGGACGCTGGCATTGGCCGGCGTTCAATGTCGCCGATTCGGCGATCGTTGTCGGCGTCGGCCTGATGCTCATCGATTCCCTGATCGGCGACCGGCGGCGCGCGCCCTGAAGTGGCCATGATCGACGGACAAGAATGAAATCCGAAGGACGAACGATGCAACGGACGACCTTTACCTCCTCGAGCCTCGTCACCGTCGCCGCCGTTCTGTGTGGCGTCGCATTGGGCGGCTGCGGCGCCTTCGAGAACATCGGTGGCGGCAAGAAGGTATCGCCCGACGAGTTCAAGATCGTCTCGCATTCGCCGCTCACCATGCCGCCCAACGCCGAGCTGCGCCCACCGCGGCCGGGCGAGCCCAGGCCCCAGGAGATGACCCCGGCCGACCAGGCCAAGGAGGCGTTGTCGCCGGCGCTGGCCGGTCGCGTGCAGCAGCGCACCACCGGCGGCGGCGCCTCGACCCGTGGCACCAGCTCGGAGCAGTCGCTGGTCGCGCGCGCCGGGCAGGGCGGCATCGACCCCGAGATCCGCAGCCGGGTCAACCAGGACACCAAGACGATCAACAACAGCGACAAGGGCTTCATCGACAGCCTGATCTTCTGGCAGGAGCCCGTGCCGGCGGGCACCGTGGTCGACCCGACCAGGGAGCAGCAGCGCATCCGCGACGCCCAGGCGGCCGGCCAGCCTGCGACCGGCAACACGCCGACCATCACGCGGCGCAAGCGCGGCATCCTCGAAGGCATCTTCTGACGCCGCGCGCCAAGATCGGCCGCCGATCATTGCTCGGTGGTCTCGCCGCTGGTGCGGCGCTCGCGCCGGTATGGCCGGCGTGCGCCAAGCTGCTCTCTGTCGGGCGGCGACAGGTCGACACGTTCAGCCTGTCCAACGGCCTCCAGGTGGTCGCCCTGCCGTCGTCGCGCGCGCCGATCGTCACCCAGCTCCTGGTCTACAAGGTCGGCAGCGCCGACGAGGTACCCGGCAAGACCGGCATCGCCCATTTCCTCGAGCACATGATGTTCAAGGGCACCGACATCGTCGGCCCCTCGGAGTTCTCGCGCGTCGTGTCGAAGAACGGCGGGCGTGACAATGCCTACACCACCTACGATTCGACGGGCTACTACCAGACCGTCTCTCCCGACCGGCTCGAGCTGGTGATGCGCATGGAGGCCGACCGCATGGCCAATCTGCGCATGACGGAGAAGGAGCTGGCGCCGGAGCGCCAGGTCGTGCTCGAGGAGCGGCGCATGCGCATCGACAACTCGCCGTCCGCCCTGCTCGACGAGGTCGTGAACGAGAGGCTGTACGGGCAGGGGCAGCCCTACGGCATGCCGATCAGCGGCACCGTGGCCGATGTCGAGGCGCTGACGCTCGCCGACCTGAGGGAATTCTATCGTCAGCACTACATGCCCAATAACGCCATCCTGATCGTCGGCGGCGACATCACGTCCGAGCAGGTGCGCGGGCTCGCGGAGAGATTCTACGGGCCGATTCCGGCACGTCCCGTTGCGCCGCGCCGCCGTCCCGATCATGGCGCTTCCGGCCTGCCGCAGACTGTCAGCCGCGCCGACCCGCGGGTGCGCGAGCCGCGCTGGTCGCGCCACTACCTGGCGCCGTCCTACAACAAGGGCGAGTCGCAGTACGCCTATGCGCTGCAAGTCCTGGCCCAGCTCCTGGGCGGCACGGAGACCAGCCGGCTGTGGCGTGTCCTGGTCGTCGACGGCAAGCGGGCGCTCTCGGCCTGGGCGGGCTACCGTCCGAACAGCCTCGGCCTCGCGAGCTTCGACATCGGCATCCATCCGGCGGCGTCGGTGACCATGGCCGAGGTCGAGAGCGCGGTAACGGCCGAGCTCGGCCGGCTGATCGACGGCGGCGTCGGCAACGACGAGCTCGAGCGGGCGCAGAATCAAATGCTCGCCTCGGCGATCTACGCTCAGGATTCCCTGCAGAGCGGGCCGCGCATCTATGGCGGCACGCTCAGCACCGGCAGCACGGTTGCCGATATCGCCGCCTGGCCCGAGCGCATCTCGTCGGTCCGGCCGGACGACGTCGTTGCCGCGGCCCGGCACGTGTGGCAGCCGCAACGCCTGGTGACCTCGCTGCTCACGCCTCCCTCGGGTATCCGATGACGACCCGCCGTCGCCTCCTCGGGGCTGCGCTCGCGTCGACCTTGGTGGGGCTGCCGACGGCGGCCGGCGCGGTCGACATCAAGGTGGTGACGACGCGGCTCGGGTTCACGGTCTGGCTGGTGCAGGACAAGAGCGTGCCGGTGCTGTCGCTGTCATTCTCCCTGCCCGGCGGCACGGCTTCCGATCCGGCCGGCCAGTCGGGCGTCACTAGTCTCATGGCCACGCTGCTGACCGACGGCGCGGGTTGGCTCGATGGCCAGGCCTTTCGCCAGCACCTCGAGGATGCCGCCGCTTCCCTGAGATTTGGCGCCTCGCTCGATCGGCTGGGCGGGTCGTTGCGCGTCCTGGCGGCGACCCGCGACGAGGGCTTCGAGCTGTTGCGCCTGGCACTCACCCAGGCGCGCTTCGCTCCCGACATGATCGAGGCGAGCCAGCGGCCGTCGTCGGTTGCCGCGCGGACCCTGATGGCGACCGAGTTCGCCGGCTATCCCTACGCCGCCGATCCCGACGGAACGCCAGACGATCTCCGCAAGCTCACCGCCCACGACCTCGAGCGGCGCGCCGCCGCCCTGCTGGAACGTCGCGGCCTGGTGATTGCCGTCGTGGGCGACATCGCGGCCGACGACCTGGTGCGTCGGCTCGACCATGTTTTCGGCGGCCTGCCCGCGGGCGCCCCGCCGCAGGCCCTGCCGGCGTGGACGCCGCCCACCCGGCCGCGCACCGTCGTGGTCGAGCGGCCGATGCCGCAGAGCACGGCGCTGCTCGCCCTGCCGGGAGTCCTGCGCCACGACCCCGACTGGTACGCCGTCGTCGCCCTGAACCACATCCTGGGCGGCGGCGGCCAGCGATCGCGCCTGTTCACCGAGGTGCGCGAGAAGCGCGGCCTGGCCTACGGCGCGTCGAGCAGCCTGCGCGCCTACGCCAAGGCCGGCCTGATCGTGATCTCGACGGCGAGCGCCAACGAGCGCATCGCCGAGACGCTCGACGTCGTGCGCACCGTGCTGGCCCGCCTGCGCGCCGAGGGCCCGACCGAGCAGGAATTGGCCGACGCCAAGACCTATCTCGGCGGCGCGCTGTCGCTGTCGCTCGATTCGTCGCCGGCAATCGCCGGGTTGCTGCTGTCGATGCAGGTCGACGATCTCTCGCCCGATCACCTGACGCGACGTGACAAGCTGATCGAGGCGGTCACCCTCGACGACGTGCGCCGGCTCGCCCATCGCCTGCTGAACGACGAGCTTCTGACCACCGTCGTCGTCGGCAAGCCGGCAGGAATCGTCACCGACCCCTGACGAGGTTTCTCATGTCGTACAAGACTACAGGCTCGAGACCATGTTCGCCATCGAGCTGTGGGGCGTCGACGCCTTCGACCAGCCCGCCGTCGAGGAGAGCAAGATCGTCACCCGCCAGTATCTTTCCGCAAGGCGGCAGGCGTAGGCTCAGCCCCCCATGAGCGCACTTCGCCGCCTCCCATCGACCCTCGTCAACCGCATCGCCGCCGGCGAGGTGGTCGAGCGGCCAGCCAGTGCTGCCAAGGAGCTTGTCGAGAACGCCATCGATGCCGGCGCCCGGCGCATCGTCGTCAGCCTGAAGGAGGGCGGCCGCACCTTTCTGTCGGTGGTCGACGACGGCGTCGGCATGACGCCCCAGGAGCTCGAGCTGGCGGTCGAGCGGCACTGCACCTCCAAGCTGCCCGATGACGATTTCGACGACATCCGCACCTTGGGATTCCGCGGCGAGGCCCTGCCGTCGATCGCGTCGGTGAGCCGCATGGCCCTCACCTCGCGCCCGGCCGGCGCGGAGACGGCGTGGTGCCT
>LNFM01002447.1_pt1 | contig 38880 bp, 31 predicted proteins | sample 596031 | NCBI WGS metagenome assembly LNFM01 (sample SAMN04254537, study PRJNA301005) | activated carbon metagenome | isolation source: dual media filters at the Ann Arbor, Michigan drinking water treatment plant | place: USA: Ann Arbor | reverse complement strand
AGAAGCTCGGGTCGGGGTTGAGCTGGAAGGGCTTGGCGGTGAGCCCGTAGAAAGCTTCGTACATGGCTCAGAACCGCAGGCCCAAGGAGGCGCCCACCGCGGTTTCACGGTAAGGGGTGAGGGCACTGTTGAACACGGTGTAACGCGCGTTCAGCGCCGCGGTGGCGTAACGGCCCAGCCTGTCGCTCAGCGTCAGGCCCAGCGACTTGAGGTCGGTGCCCGCCTGCGTGGCCGTGGGCTTGGTCATCAGGCGCGAACCCAACAGGCTGAACGTGGCCGTGGGCGTCAGCCGGTAGGCCAGCGAACCGGTGTAGCCGCGTTGGCGCGTGTTGTTGTCGCCGGCTGCGCTGGTGGTCGTGCCGTCGTCCAGCTGACGCGTGCGGCTCGCATAGGCCTGCGCCGACAGCGTCAGGCGCTTGGCGCTGTAGGTCCAGCCGATGTCGTTGCGCTCCTGCACCGTCGGCCCGCGGTTGATGGCGCCGCCACCGACCGTGGCCGTCGGGTCCAGGCCCAGGCCGGCCAGGAAGTTGAGCACGAGCTGCTGGCGCAACACGGGGTCGGGCTCTTGGGAAGCGAATTGCTCGAAGAACAGGTCGTAGAGCGTGGCGGGCTGGCCCAGGCTGTTGGCATTGGCCGAGAGCGCCACATCGCGAACGCTGCCGAAGCGCAGGCTGGAAAGCGGCAGGCGGTGCGTCAGGCTGACGCTGTGCGAGCGGCCAAAGAACCGCCGGTCGGTGCTGAAGTTGGCCGAGGTGCGCGGGCTGGGCGACCAGCGTGCCGACGCGCCCCAGGTGTTCGAGGTCTGTCGCTCGGTGAGGCCTATCTCGCTGCTTTCCTGGCCGGCCCGCAGGCTGAGGCTCAGGTCGACATCGGGGTTGACCTCCAGCGAGGCGGTGACGCGGTCGTTGGTGGAATCGCCGGCGGTGCGGAAGTCGGTGCTCAGGCTGGAAGCCGACAGGCCCCAGCCCAGCAAGGCGCCACGGCTGGCGGAACTGAGCGACAGCGAGCCACCGGTGGACGTGGAATCCCCGGCAATGGACTTGCGGGTGTTGGTGCCCGACGCCGTCAGGCGCAGGTCGTAGAGCGCAGCGCTGCCCAGCCTGCCGCGCAACGACGGCGTGATGCTGAGCGTGCCCACTTCCTGCTGGTTGGGGTTGTTGGTGGTCTGTTCCGCCACCGATTGCTGCCCGAAGGCAGAAACCGACTGCCTGCCTATCGATGCCGAAACGTCGACATAAGCCAGGTTCTCGATCAGCTGGCCCGTCAACGCCGCCGACAGCTGGTGTTGCGCCTCGAATGCAGGGTCGGTGCGTGAGCGGTGCAGCAGTCCCAGGGCATACGACGCCGAGCCGCGCAACAGGCCAGACCGACTGCTGAACAGGATGCCGGGCCGCAACTCGGTCGTGAGCTCGCTCTGCGACGGACCTGTTTCGAAACGCCGGGTATCGACGTAGGTCAGCGAACTGTCCAGAGTGGGCGTCAGCCCGGCGGCTCTGCCGGCGCCCTGCGCCGCCGCGACCATCGGAAGCAAGGCGGTCATCGTCAGCAGCGTGACACAGCGGCGGTTGCGAAGCCCCGAGGGCCTGAGTTTCTTCAGCAACATGGGCGCGGCAGGAAATCAGCGCCGTTGCGCCGGTGAGCCCTCGGCCGAGGCGGCCTGGCCTTCGGCGGGTAGCGACGCTGCGCCACCGTAGCCATAGCCGTAGCCATATCCATAACCGTAGCCATAGCCGTAGCCGTAGTTGCTGCCGTAGTCGCCCGCGGCATTGCTACGGGCCTTGTTCAGCACCATCAGTTTCAGCGGGCAGGCCTCGATGGCCGCCAGCGCCTGCTTGACCGTGCCTTGCAGCGTGCGGTCGGCATGCACCACCACCACGATCTGCCCCATGTGGCTGGCCAGCACGCGCGACTCGGTGGTCAGCAGCAGCGGCGGCGAATCGAAAATGATGATGCGGTCAGGGTAGCGCGTGGCCATGTCTTCCAGCAGGTTGGACATGGCATCGCTGGCCAGCAGTTCGGTGGCGCGGGGGTGCGGTGAGCCGCTGGGCAGCAGCGTCAATTTGTCAACGTTGGTGCGCAACAGCACGCTGGCCATGTCGGCCTTGCCCTCCAGCAGGTCCAGCAGGCCCGGGCCGGGCGGCAGGCCCAGCATGCGCAGGATGGAGGGCCGCGCCACATCGGCGTCTACCAGCATCACCGTATGGTCAAGCTCGGCGGCGATGCTCATGGCCAGGTTCACCGAGGTGAAGCTCTTTCCTTCGCCCGGCAAGGCGCTGGTGACCATGATCAGGTTGCCGTGCGCCACGGTCGCTGCGCCCTTGCCCATCGCGTTGGCGATCAGCGGGCGCTTGATGACCCGGTACTGGTCGGCCATGTGCGAGCGCGGCGATATCGGTGTGACGATGCCGGCGCTGCCCAGCATGGCAAGGTCTATTTCGACCTGGCGCGATTGCGGTTGTGGATCTGGATCTGGCCCGGTTGCCGGCGCCGGCGTTCCCGAGTCCGCCGCGGCAGGGGCGGCCGGCGGCTCGTAAGGCGAGCGTGCTGCTGCCACCAGCGGTTCGGGCTCGGGGATGGTGATGCCGGCCTGGCGCAGCTGCTCCAGGCGCAACGCGGCTTGTTCGATCAGGCTGCTCATCGCGCTAGACCCCGTAACGACTGCTCAGGGTCATCGCAATCAAGCCGGCGATGAACAAACCCACCAGCCCGCCGGACGCCGCAACGAAGCGCATCAGGCTGCTGCGCTGGTAACGGCGGTCCAGGTCGGTGGTCAAGGCGGTCACCACCCCCAGCAGTGGCAGCCCGGTGGCCTGGCGCAACTGGTCAGGCTCAGAGAAAGTGGGGCGCAACTGACTGGCGCCGAAGGCCAAGGCCGCCCCCGAGCCGAGGGCGGCAACCAACACCAAGGGCAGCAGCAAAAGCCGGTTGGGCGAGACCGGCTTGGGCGCGACACGCGGCGGGTCGATGAGGCGGAACTCCGCGACGCCCGAGGCCACGTCCAGCTCACCCGACATCACCGCCGACTGCCGCCGCGCCACCAGGTCTTCGTAGTTCTTTTTCGTGATCGCGTAGTCGCGGTTGAGCTGCGCCGCCTCGGCCTCGATCTGCGGCGCGAGCTTCATGGACTCTCGCGCCGCGGCATAGCGCCCGGCGTATTCCGAGACCCGCGCCCGCAAAGAAGCCACCTGGACTTCGTACGAAGCCAGGATGCGTGCCAGTTCCTGCGAGGCCAGGCTGCCGTTACCGCCCGCCGGCGATGCCGTCTGCGTCATCATCGCCGTGCGGCGCAGCTCTGCCACTTCGCGCTTTTTCTGCTCTTCCAGTTCCTTTATCAAGCGGCGCGCGCTCAGCACATCGGGGTGCTGGTCGGTGTAGCGCTGCAACAGGGCATCGAGGTTGCGCTTCTGGGCGTCGAGCCGCGAGTCGATCTCCGGCGTCGACACCGACAAGGCCGACTCCTGCAACAGGCTTTGCGTGACGCTGCTGCCGCCGCCCTGCCCACGCTCTGCAGCGAGTTGCTGCTTGGCGGCGTCACGCGCGTTTTCTGCCTCGCGCAGCTGCAGGCGCGCGGCTTCCAGCTGGCCACTGATCTCGATCAGGCGGGACGCAGAGTCCTTGCCATCGGCACTTTGCGTGCCGAGGTTGCGCAGCCGGAACTCCTTCAATCGGCCCTCGGCTTCTTCCAGCTTGGCCTCGAAGGTCTTGATCTGTTCTGCGAGGAAGGTCTTGGCCGAATCGGTGTCCTTGCGGCTGGCCCCCAGGCCCGACTCCACGAAGATCGACACCATAGATTGGATCACCCGCTTGGCCTTGTCGGGCTCATGGTCCTTGTAGGCCATCGAATAAAGATTGACACCGCCCGCAGTGCGGATCTCGATGCCTTTCATCAGCTTTTCGATCAAGGCTTCCTGGTCACCCTTGCTGGAAGCCTTCAGGTCCAGGTCGGCCATGCGGATCAGCTTTTCGATGTTCGGTCGGCTGATCAAGGTGCGGCTGAGCATGCCGATCTGCTGGTCCACGTTGGGTTGGACGGCCAGGCCTGACATCAGCGGCTTCAGGATGGAATCGGTGTCGACGTAGACCCGCGCTGCGGCCTCGTACTGGTCGGGAATGCGCCAGACCACCACCACGCCGATGGCGGCCACCACCCAGGCGACCACCACGCCGGGCCAGCGGAACTTCCACATGCCACGCAGGGTGGCCAGCAACTGTCTGATCGGTTCTTGCATGCGAGTGCTTGGGGGCCCGGGTTCGCGCCCGCCTTAGAAAAGGCTCTGCGGGATGATCAGGATGTCGCCCGGCCGCATCTCGACGTTGGCCGACAGGTCGCCGCGCTTGAGCAGGTCTTTCAGGCGCACCGAGTACTGCTTGTTGCCGTCCGAGGTGCGCTGGATGATGGCGCGGTTGCCGTCGGCAAAGTCGGTGAGGCCGCCCACGGCGATCATCAGGTCCAGCAAGGTCATCTTCTGCTTGAAGGGCAGGAACTGCGGGCGCGCGGCTTCACCAACGACGCGGATCTGCTCGCTGTACGGGCCGACAAAACCGGACACCAGCACCGTGACGATGGGGTCGCGCACGTAGGTGGACAGGCGCTTCTCGATGTCGCGCGCCAGCTCGACCGGCGTCTTGCCCTGCGCGGGCAGTTCCTCCACCAACGGCGCCGACATCTTGCCGTCGGGGCGGACCGGCACGGACATCGACAAGTCGGGGTTGCGCCAGACGACGATGTTGAGGTTGTCGCCTGCGCCGATGACGTAGGTGTAGTCGGTGCTTGCAGCTGCAGCAGGGGCAGGAGGCAAGTCCGAGGGCGTCAAGCTGGCGCAACCCGACAACGAAAGCGCGCCCACCAAAACACCGAGAGCCTGCAATGGAATACGGCACCAAGCCCTGAAACTGAACATTGCGAACATTCCTTCATCGGCCGACTCGGCGAAACCCGAGCCACGTTATGCACAACCACAGTGGATGATGTCATAGCACCCGACCACACCCCAGGCAGCGCCCCTGTGACGAAGGGCCAGCCTCCCTAAATTGTCACGGTTCATATGCGCTTCATGGGCGAGGCGGCTGCGCACCTCTTTGAACGCGGCTCGGCAGCCTGAAACGGACAACAAAAAAGGCGGCCCTGAGGCCGCCCTTTTTAACGAACTGTAGAACCGGGTTCAGACCTTGCGGCGACGCGAGGCAAAACCGAGACCCGCCAAGCTCAGCCCCACCAGCGCGAGGGTCGCCGGCTCAGGAATGCCAGTCACCGACTCGACGTAGAGCACGAGGTCGTTGAAGTCCTTGTCGCTGTTGGCGTACAGGGTGTCTTCCCAAGCCAGGATGAAGCTCGAAGCGCCCCAGACACCGTTGTTCTGCCCCGGCAGCCGGATCGTGTCGCCATCGCCCTGGTAGGCAACCATCTGGTCGCTGCCGCCGTTCAACGATGCTTCCGAGTAGAAGTAGCTCTGCGGCGAAGCGCCAGTGCCCAGGTAGTAGCCGAAGGTGCCGCCCAGCAGGGTTCCGTTGATAAAGTTACTGAAACCGATGATATTGCTCGACGCGTCCAGGTAGGTCACGCTGCCGCCGCCCAGGCTGTTGATCGACAGGTTGGCCTTGTATGCCGCCGTGGCAGAGCCGTCAAACAACTGAACCTTACTATTCGGGTTCGTCAGGCTGTAGACACCAAAAGTGTTGGTCAGCGCGCCACCAGTGATCTCGATGATGAAGGTCGCAGCCGTGGTGCCGCTGGCCTCGACTTGCCAACGCTCGTCCAGGGCGTACTGGTTTGCGTTGACGTCAGGGGCACCCGACGTCGGCGTACCCGCAGCGGTGTACAGACCGTTGATGATGCTCTGCAGCGGGGTCTCGCTGCCCACCTGAACGACCGTGGCGCCGGCAGCACCCATGATGGCTGCCAGAGTCGCACCGACTGCCAGTTTCTTGAAAAGGTTCACGTTGGACTCCTTGTTGCGTTTGGACGGTGACAAGACGCCGCCATGCGCCTCTATTAGCAACAGGCGTGCCAGCCTTTGAAATCAATGACTTGCGACCACGGCAACTGCGGGCTGTAAAGCCGATCGACACCACTGTCTGCTCACATCCATCACTACAAGGGCGCACCGCCGGGACGGGCACGCCTGGCAGCAGGCGCCTGCCGGCCCCGCCTGGCGGGTGAACCAGACGGAATCGGCGTGCACGAGTTGTCACTCGCTCGCAGCACGTCAAGGCAACAAGCCGCACCATGGAAAGCGCTCTATATGCTGCCGGCACGCAACGCTCGGCTGGATATGTGTGCACGCTTGTCCTTGGCCTCGACATTTTTCCCTCAAGGCGGGGATAGAGACTGGCGTAGCGTCTTCTTACACTTTCGGCTGCAGTCGCCCACTGCACGCCGCTGTCTGCTCCCCGGGGCACCTGCGCGCAACCGCTCATGCCGCCGTAACGCACTTCCTTCCTGTTCAGTGCCAACACAGGCCTTGCGATAGACCCGGATCCACGACGCGTCATGATCAAGATCTTCAATCACTACGTTCACCGCAGCACCTTGCGTGGCATCACTTTCGACGCCAGCGTCGTCTTCGGCCTCGTGGTCATCGCCTTGATGCTGCAACCGGGCAGCCGCTTCGACCAGAACATGTCGCTGGCCGGCACGCACGCGCTCTCGCTCACGGCTTGCCTGTTTGTCATCAACAGTGCGTCTGGTCTCTACGAAAGCTCTGCCAACACGTCTTTCGGGCACTCATGCATGCGGGCCCTGTGTGCGCTGGCAGTGTTGCTTCCACTCACGTATGCCATCTTCTCTTTGCTGCCTGCCGACATGGTGAAGCGGGCCGCCGTGCAGGTCTCCGCCATGGCGGGCGTGGCTGCCGTGGTGGTGCGGCGGGTCTATCTCGCGCATTGGCAGGCCGTGCAGCCGGCCCGCACCCGGATCCTGATTTTTGGTGCCGGTGCTGCGGCTGAAGTCGTGGGGCGCACGCTGGCGGCATCTGACCCCAACGCGCATGTCGTGGGCTACATCCCGGGTCCGAACGAACGTGACACTGCGATACCTCCCGAAAAGCTTCTCGGACTCCGGGGTACCCTGCCGGAAACTGCGCGCGGCCTGAATATCGACGAAATCGTGGTCGCCCTCACCGAAAGGCGTGCCGGCAGCATGCCCCTGCGCCAACTCCTGGATTGCAAGCTCAACGGCATCAAGGTTTACGACCTGAACACCCATTTCGAGAAGACGCTCGGACAGATTCGCGTCGACTTCCTGAACGCCAGCTGGCTGATCTTCGGTGACGGGTTCAACCAAGGCGAACTGCGAACCTTCATCAAGCGGGTGTTCGACATCGCCTGTTCGAGCGTCTTGCTGGCGGTCGCAGCGCCGGTGATGGTGGGCGCGGTGATCGCCATCATGCTGGACAGCCGCGGTCCGGTGCTCTACCGCCAAGAACGAGTGGGCCTCGATGGGCGGCCGTTCAAGGTCATCAAGTTCCGCAGCATGCGCACGGACGCAGAAAAAGACGGCAAACCGCGCTGGGCCAGCAACAACGACGATCGCGTCACCCGGGTGGGGCACATCATCCGCCGACTTCGCATCGACGAACTGCCTCAGATCTTCAACGTGCTCAAGGGTGAGATGAGCCTCGTGGGACCGCGCCCTGAACGCCCGTTTTTCGTCGACCAACTGACGCAGGAGATTCCGTTTTTCGCCGTGCGCCACAGCGTGAAGCCGGGTGTGACAGGCTGGGCCCAGGTCCGCTACCAGTACGGCGCCACCATCGAAGACTCGCTGGAAAAGCTCCAGTACGACCTCTACTACGTCAAGAACCACACCCTGTTCCTGGACCTGGTGGTGCTGTTCGAGACCGTGGGCGTTGTGCTGACTGGCAAGGGCGCACGCTGAAAGCAGGCCCACCCCGACGGAGCCTGGCAACAGCAGCCGGGCCGCGAAGGCGCGGAAAGGTCTGGCCATGAGCACTGATCTGCTCGCGCTGCAAGCCTACGGCCATGTGATTTCGGCGCTGGCCTACATCGTGTTCTCCGTGCATGTCTTGCGCTCTGGCCGCTTTGGACATGAAGAGGGCCGCAAACCCTGGGTGTTCATCGCCGCCTTGTGGGCCAGCGCTGGTTGGGCGGGCGCCAGCGCCATGGACAGCCAGTCGAGCCACACAGGTTGGCTCATCCTGGCCTCAGGCTTTGACCTGCTGCGCTATGCGCTGTGGTTCGCATTCCTGCTGCATCTGATCCGTCCGGTCTGGCGTCACGCGCCCGGCACCATGGGGGGGTTGCTCGCGGCGGCTGCAGCCGGCAGCTTGGCACTGGCGCTGATCTTGCTGGTCGACCGCGTCTTGCGCGGACAGATCGACGCTCCCGGTTCTCGCTTGGTGCTGACCACGGCACTGACCATGTCCGTGCTGGGCCTGGTTCTGCTGGAGCAATTCCTGCGCAATCTGGACAACGGCTCGCGCTGGGGTGCCAAACCCGTTTGTCTGGGACTGGCCTGCGTATTCGGCTTTGACTTTTACGTCTATGCCGAAGCCTTGCTCCTGGGTCGCATCGACGAAGAAGCCCTGGGTGTGCGCAGCATCGTGCACCTGCTGGCCGTGCCCTTTTTGTTCGTGGCGGCGCGACGGCATGTGGACTGGATGTCGCGCTTGCAGGTGTCGCGCACAGCGGCCTTCTACTCCGCCACGCTGATGCTGGCAGGCGGCTACCTGATCTTCATGTCGGCCGTGGGCTACTACGTCCGCTACATCGGCGGTGAATGGGGGCGTGCGCTGCAACTTTCACTGCTGGCGGCCGGCGTTGCGGGCCTTGCCGTGCTGGTGGTGTCGGGCTCGGCACGCGCCTGGGTTCGTGTCTTCGTCGGCAAGCACTTCTTCAGCTATCGATACGACTACCGTGAAGAGTGGCTGCGCTTCACGGCCATGCTGTCCACGCGCACCTCGCCACAAGAAGTGGGCGAACGCGTCGTCCGTGGCCTGGCCGACATGCTGGAGTGTCCGGCGGGAAGCCTGTGGACGCTGGATGAGGGCGACAAGGTCTATCGGCAGTCAGCGCGCTGGAACATGCCCTCGGAGTCCGCCCGGGAGCCCGCCGGATCGGGCTTCTGCCTCTTTCTTCAAGAGCGCGCTTGGGTCATAGACCTGGGCGAGTTTCGCGACGCGCCGCGCAGGTACAGTGGCCTCGCCGTACCCACCTGGCTGCTGCAGGTGCCACAGGCCTGGCTGGTGGTGCCGCTGCTGGCAGGCGGCAGCCTGCTGGGTTTCGTGGTCCTGGCCAGCCCCCGAACACCAGTGAAGCTGGACTGGGAAGTGCGCGATCTCTTGAAGACCGCCAGCCAACAGGCCGCAGGCTTCCTGGCTCAGATGCAAGCCACCGAAGCCTTGCTCGAAGCGCGCAAGTTCGACGCCTTCAATCGCATGTCAGCCTTCGTGGTGCACGATCTGAAGAACATCGTCGCTCAACTGTCCCTGATGGTGAAGAATGCGGAACGTCTGCACGACAACCGCGAGTTCCAGCAAGACATGCTGTTGACGATAGAGAGCTCGCTGGAGAAGATGCGCCGACTGATGCTGCAGCTCCGGGAGGGAGCAGCCCCGCCGGGCGGCGCACGCGGCGTTGAGCTTTTGCCGATCGTCCAGCGACTTCAAGACGCGGTGCAATCACAGGGACGCCTCCTGGAGCTGGAGGCTGTCGAGCGTGTGGCTACCCGGGGTCATGACGATCGGCTGGAACGTGTGCTGGGCCACCTTGTCCAGAATGCTCTCGACGCAACTCCGGAGAGCGGCAGGGTCTGGATCGGCGTGCACCGCGAGAGCGGGCAAGTGCAGGTGGAAGTCGGAGATACCGGAACAGGCATGACCGAAGAGTTCATACAAACCCGGCTGTTCAAACCCTTCAGCACCACGAAGAGCAGTGGCATGGGCATAGGCAGCTACGAAAGCTTCCAGTACATCCGCGAGCTCGGCGGCCAGATCCAGGTGGACAGCCACGTCGGCACAGGCACCCGCATCACTGTACTGTTGCCCGTCTTCGAGATGCAGACGAGTTCGGATCTGCTGCCGCTGGATGAAGCAGCGGCACTGGGGCATCGTTTGCCATGAGCACGCCCTCCTCTCCGATGTTGTTGATCGTCGAAGACGACCTGGCGCTGCAAAAGCAGATCAAGTGGTCGCTGGACCGATTCGAATCGGTCGGCGCTGCCGATCGCGACAACGCATTGCTGCAGTTTCGCCGGCATCGTCCCGCAGTCGTGACGATGGATCTGGGTCTGCCCCCCGACCCGGACTCCGTCTCCGAAGGTTTCAAGCTGCTCAGCCAACTGCTGGAGATCGATGCCTCGGCCAAGGTCATCGTGCTGACCGGGCAGAACGACCAGGCCAACGCCTTGCGGGCGATCGGCATGGGCGCCTACGACTTCCTCGCCAAGCCCGTGGATCCAGACGTGTTGGCTCTCACCGTCGATCGCGCGTGGCGCATGGCAGAGCTGCAGGCCGAGAACCAGCGGCTGCTCGCCTTGCAGCAAGCCGACGCCATCAGCGGGCTGATCTCCCGCGACCCTGAGATGCTGCGCATCTCGCGCACTATCGAGCGCGTCGCCGGCAGCGACGCCACGGTATTGCTGCTGGGTGAAAGCGGCACAGGCAAGGAGGTGCTTGCCCAGGGCCTGCATGCCGCGTCCAAACGGTCTGGGCGCTTCATCGCCATCAATTGCGCCGCCATTCCCGAGAACTTGCTGGAAAGCGAGCTCTTCGGCTATGAGAAGGGCGCGTTCACGGGGGCCAGCAAGTCGACCCCCGGCAAGATCGAAACCGCCAACAACGGCACGCTGATGCTCGACGAGATCGGCGACCTGCCGATGTCATTGCAGGCCAAGCTGCTGCGCTTCCTTCAGGAGCGCGTGGTCGAGAGGCTGGGCGCTCGGCAGGAGGTGCCCGTGGATGTGCGCGTGGTCTGCGCCACTCACCAGGACTTGCCGACACTCATCAAGGAGGGTCGCTTCCGAGAGGACCTGTATTACCGGCTGGCCGAAATCGTGATCAAGATTCCACCGCTGCGTTCACGCAACGGTGACGCCGTGCTGCTGGCTCACGCTTTCCTGCGCCGGTTCGCGCAAGAACAGCGCCGGCAAGGGCTGCGGTTCGCTGACGACGCCGTGCTTGCGATCGAGCAACATCCCTGGCCAGGCAACGTGCGTGAGCTGCTGAATGCCATGAAGCGTGCAGCCATCATGGCCGACGGCGACCGCGTCACCGCACTCGACCTGGGCTTGCCGGTTGCCGCAGCGGCCGCAGGCGACGCCGAGGCCGCAGCGCTTGGCGAGCTCGACCTGCGCACCGTGCGCGAAACCGCTGAGCGGCGCGCGATCATCACAGCCCTTTCCCGCGCGGATGGCAACATCGTCAAGGCCTCAGAGATACTCGGCGTCAGTCGGCCGACCCTGTACGACCTGATGAAACGGCTGGCCATCCGATAGGCTTCCTTCCCCCGCCCGAGGGGAACAGGACTTCCAACATGAACGGATACGGTTTCAGGACAGTCGGCGCCATGGTGCTGTGCGCCGCGCTGCTGCTGGGGTGCGCGGCGGACACGCCTGCCAGCTTGGTGGCCAGCGGCAACGCGCATCTGGCCAAGAAGGAGCTTCGGGCTGCAGCGATCCAGTTCAAGGCCGCGCTGCAGTTGGACCCCAACTTGGGCGAAGCGCGCTATCTGCTCGGCGAAACCTTGCTGGCAGACGGCGACCCCGTCGCTGCGGCCACTGAACTGACCAAAGCCGCAGACTTGAAGTTTGACAACGACAAGGTGATACCGCCACTGGCGCGTGCCCTGTTGTTGGCCGGGCAATACCGCAAGATCACTTCGCTTTACGGGCAAATGTCGCTTGGCAGCGCCAGTGCCAATGCCGACTTGAAAACCAGCGTCGCCAACGCCTGGGCGGAGCAGGGCAACAAGGCGCAGACCGAAGCCCATCTGACCGAGGCGCTGAAACTCGATGCCAAGCACCCGGCCGCCCTGATATTGCAAGCGCGCATCGTGGCCGGCGCCGGGAAGTTCGACGAAGCCCTGGCTCTCGTCGAGCAAGTGCTTGCCGCCAACGCCAATCGCCACGATGCCATGCATCTGAAGGGCGAGTTGCTGCTGATCAAGCAAGACCCGGATGCCGCGCTGGCGGCATTCAAAGCGTCGCTGGACGTGCAGAAGGCCTACCTGCCTGCACACCGGGCGATTCTCGGCATCCAACTGCGCAAAGGGGACATTCCTGCTTTCGAGAAGCAGGTGGCCCAGTTGAAGGCGGTGCTCCCCAACCACGCCCAGACGAGGTTTGCCGAAGCGCAGCTGGCCTTTGTCAAAGGCGATATGCCTCGCGCCAGAGAATTGGTGCTGCTGCTTCTGCGCGCCGCGCCCGAGCACAGCGGCACGCTGTATCTGGCTGGCGCGATCGAGCAGCAAGACGGTTCGCTGCTTTTGGCCGAGACCTATTTGAGCAAGGCCTTGCAGACCAACCCTCGCCTGCTGCAGGCCAGGCGCATGCTGGCGATGGTCTACCTGCGCATGGGCCAGCCGGCCAAAGCACTGAGCGCCTTGCAGCCCTTGCTGGACCCGGCCATCGGTGATGCCACGGCCGCCGCGCTGGCCGGTGATGCACATCTCCAGTTGGGCAACAACGCCGCCGCCGAGAGGCAGTTTTCGGCAGCGGCCTCGATGGCCCCGGACAACCCGAGATTTCGCACCGCAGTCGCCTTGTCACAGCTGTCTCGGGGCAACGCCGAGGCTGCGTTCAGTGAGCTGGAAAGTGTCGCCGCGAACGACAAGGGCGGCTTCGCGGACCTGGCGCTGATCAGCGCGCGCATCAAGCGCAACGAGTTCGACGCCGCTCTCGCGGCTGCGGACGCTTTGATCACCAAGCAACCCACGGTGGCGCGCGGCCACCTGATACGCGGGCGCATTCACCTCGCGCGCAAGAACCCGGCCCTGGCACGGGCCGACTTCGAAAAGGCCCTGGCCATCGATGCCAAGTTCTTCCCGGCAGCTACTGCACTGGCATCGCTGGACTTCGCCGACGGCAAACCCCAGCAGGCGCGGGCGCGCTTCGAACAGCAACTGCAGGCCGACCCGAGAAATTACGAAGCCACGCTTGCCATCGCGGAACTTGCCGCGCGCACTGGCGCCAACAGCGACGAGGTTGCCAAGACGCTTGAAGAGGGCATCAAGCGCTCGCCGGCCGAGCCCGCGCTGCGCGTAGCGCTGGTGAACCTCCACCTGCGGGCGAAGGAGGTCAAACGTGCGCTGGAAGCCGCCCAGCAAGGCATAGCCGCTCTGCCAGGGCAGGTAGACATCATCGAGACCCTGGGCGCCGCGCAGCTTGCCAGCGGCGACACCGAACAGGCGCTGAACACCTTCAGGCAGTTGGTCAGCCTGAGCCCACGCTCGCCGGTGCCGCACCTTCGTCTGGTCGACGTGCATCTGGCCATGAAGGACAGGCGTGCCGCCGAGCGCAGCCTTCGCAGCGCGCTCGAACTGCAGCCCGGCCTGGAGATCGCCCAGAAGCGGTTGATGCAGCTGACGCTTGCGGACAACCGGCCTGCGGATGCCTTGGCCGTCGCGCGCTCGATGCAACGCCAGCAGCCCAACGATGCCTCGGGCTTCCTCTACGAGAGCGATATCCAGCTGAAGCTGAAAGACACCAAGGCCTCGCAAGCGGCCTTGCGCAACGGACTGAAAGCGACGCGCAGCTCGGTGATTGCCCAGCGCCTGCACATGCACCTGCTTGCATCACCTGGTGCTCCGGAAGCGGCGCGCTTTGCAGCGGAATGGGAACGCGAAAACCCGCAGGACTTCGCCTTCGACAACTACATGGCAAGCGTGGCGCTCGGGCGTGGCGATGACGCGCAGGCAGAAACGCGCCTGCGCCGGGTGCTGAAGGCACAGCCGACTCACTCTGCTGCGATGAACAACCTGGCCTGGCTGCTCGTCAAGCGGGGCGACAAGGAAGCGCTCATCCTGGCCGAAGCCGCCAATGCACAGATTCCCAACCGGCCGTCGTTCATGGACACCCTCGCTGCAGCCCTGGTGATGGACGGGCAGATGGCGCGTGCGCTTGACGTGCAGAAGCGTGCCGTTGAAAGAGCGCCCGAGGCTTATCTGTTGCGCCTCAATCTGGCCAAGATCGCCATCAAGGCGGGTGACAAGACGCTGGCGAAGACCGAACTGGACAAACTGGCCCGCCTGGGTTCACGCGTGGCCGAGCAGGCCGAGGTGACCCGGCTTCTGCAAACCCTGTGACGCCACGCCGGCCGGTCGGCGCCGACATGGCGCGACATCAGCGCAATCAAGAGGAATGCTCCGTGATGAGAAACTTCACCTACGCCTTGGTTCTGGGCGCCTGCCTGACCGTGATCGGCTGCGACTCAGGCTCCGAAGCGGGGATGCTCACCTCGGCCAAGGAGTTCATTGAGAAGCGGGATCTGGGTGCCGCCTCGATTCAGCTGAAGAATGCCCTTCGCAAGAATCCGGAGTCGGGCGAAGCCCGCTTTCTCCTGGGCAAGGTCTTGCTGAGCCAGGGCGATGCAGTGTCTGCGGTGGTCGAGCTTCGCAAGGCGCAGGACGCCAGGGTGGACAACGATCTGGTGCTGCCGGAACTCGCCCGGGCACTTCTGGCCACGGGCGAAGAGGGCAAGCTGCTGACGCAGTTCAGCAGCACGCAGCTCAAGGACGCCAAGTCAGCCGCCGACCTGAACACCTCCCTGGCCGTTGCTTATGCAATGCGGTCTGAACTGGACAAGGCCAGGGAAGCAGCGGAGGCCGCCCTGCAGGCTGTGCCGCTCTACGCGCCGGCCATCATCGTCCAGGCCAGGCTGAAGGCCGGGGACAACGATGTCGATGGCGCGGTCTTCCTGCTCGACGAAGTGCTGGAAAGAGAACCGGCCAACGACCGAGCCGCCGTGCTCAAAGCGGACTTCCTGCTCTACGGAAAGAGCGATGTGGCCGGCGCCGTTGGAACCCTGCGCAAGACCCTGCAGGCACGCCCCGAATCGACCACTGCGCGCGCCGGGTTGGTTCAGGCCCTGCTGATGCAGCAAAAGATCGCCGAAGCCCGCACCGAGTTCGACCTGCTGAAGAAGGCCTCGCCCAACCACCCGGAGACGCTGTACTTCGAAGCCCAGTTCGCGTTCAACGACAAGGATTACAAGAAGGCCCGCGAAGTCACCGAACAGGTGCTCAAGAGCTTCCCGAACAACGTGCGCGTGCTGGAGCTGGCCGGGGCGGCCGAGTTCCGCATGCAGAATTACATCCAGGCCGAAGCCCTGCTGGCCAAGGCACTGAAGCTGGCGCCGCAGCAGCGCCTGTCGCGCCTCTTGCTGGCGCAGACCTACCTGCGCAATGGCGAACCCAACAAGACGCTGGATACGCTGAAGCCCGTGCTCGACACCGGCAAGGCCGACGGCACCACGCTGTCGCTGGCGGGCGAAGCCTACCTGCAGATGGGTGACGCCCTCCGCTCCGAGCAGGCTTTCCAGGCCGCGCTCAAGGCCGCCCCGAATGACGTGCGAGTGCGCACGTCGGCGGCAATGGCCCAGATGGCGCGCGGCAACAACAGCGGCGCCGTGGTCGAGCTCGAAGCCGTGGCGGCCGGTGACACCGGGCCACGCGCCGACCTGGCCTTGATCAGCGCCCGACTGCGCCAGAACGACCTGACAGGCGCACTGAAGGCCATCGACGGGCTGGAGAAGAAGCTGCCTGACCAGGCCCTGCCGCTGCAGTTGCGCGGTCGGGTGCTGAGCCTGAAGAACGACATGCCCGGCGCGATCAAGAGCTTCGAGGCCGCAATCGCCAAGGAGCCGGCCTATTTTCCGCCCGTGGCCAGCCTGGCGGCGCTGGACCTGATGGCACAAAAGTCCGAGGACGCACGCAAGCGCTTCAACACCTTCATCGCGGCACAACCGAAGAGCTGGCAGGCTCGCCTGGCGCTGGCCGAGCTGGAAGCCCGCATCGGCGCGCCGGCTGCGACGGTGACGACTGCACTGCGTGAGGCCGTGAAGGTGAACCCGGCCGAACCGCGGCCGCACATCGCGCTGGTGAACCACCTGGTGGCCACCGACGACGCCAAGGCAGCTCTGCTGGCGGCACAGGACGCCACCGCGGCCCTGCCCAACAGCACCGAGGTCATGGAAGTGCTGGGCCGCGCCGAACTGGCCGCCGGCGACCACCAGCGCGCCCTGAGCACGTTCAAGAAGCTGGCCAGCCTGCAACCGCGCAACGCCACGCCCGAGCTGCGCCTGGCCGAGACCTATGCCGCGATGAAGGACAGCGAATCGGCAGGGCGGGCCCTGCGCCGCGCCGCCGAGCTGCAGCCCGGCAGCACGACCATCGCTCGCGCCCAGGCCCGCCTGGCCATGGCCGACGGTCGCCCCGAAGACGCGCTGAAGATAGCGCGCGACATGCAGAAGCGCGCGCCGCAGGACGCCACCGGTTTCACGATGGAAGGCGAGATCGAGGTCGGGCGCAAGAACTGGGATGCCGCCATCACGGCCTACCGCGCCTCGCTGAAACTGGCGGCTACTTCCGAGACCACGGCGAAGCTGCACACCGCACTGCTGGCCGCGAAGAAGCCGGCCGATGCCGAACGCCTGGCCGCCGATTGGACCAAGGCCAACCCCAAGGACGCCAGCTTCCACTACTTCCTGGGCGATGTGGCGCTGGCGCAGAACGACCTGCCGCGCGCCGAGGCGCGCTACCGCAACGTGCTGGAAGTGCAGCCTGAAAACGCACTGGCGCTGAACAACGTGGCCTGGCTGCTGGTGCAGCAAGGCAAACCCGGCGCGCTGGCCATGGCGCAGAAAGCCAACCAGCTGCTGCCGGACCGCGCGCCGCTGGTGGACACCTTGTCCGTCGCGCTGGAAGCCGAGAACAAGCTGCCCGAGGCCATAGAGGCTCAGAAGCGCGCCATCACGCTGCAGCCCAAGGACCCGGGCCTGACGCTGCGCCTGGCCAAGCTGTACATCAAGGCCGGCGACAAGACCCGTGCGCGCGGCGAACTGGACGCGCTGGTCCGCCTGGGCGACAAGTTTGCCGGCCAGCCCGAGGTGGCCAAGCTGCTGAGCACGCTGTGAACCCGCAGTCCGCCCGCCGATGGCGCCGTCGCGACGGGCTGGCGGCGCTGGCGGGGCTGGGCCTGCTGGTCGCGGCCGGCGCAGGCCGCACGCAAGCGGCCGCCCATGCGCTGCCCGACATCGTGGCCAGAACCAAGTCCTCGGTGCTGCCCGTGGGCAGCTTCAACCCGACCGACAGCCCGCGCTTCAGTTTCCGTGGCAGTGGTTTTGTCATTGCGGAAGAAGGCGGCCAGGGGCGGCTGGTGGCGACCAATTTCCACGTCCTGCCCGAGGGCGCTGGTGGCGACAGCGGCCCGCCGATGACCGTGCTGACCGCGCCCGGGGGCCCGGGCGCCGAAAGCCAGCGCAGGCTGGCGCGCGTGGTGGCCACAGACCGTGCGCACGACCTGGCCCTGCTGCTGCTGGAAGGCCCGCCCTTGCCCGGCCTGACCCTGGCCGCTGCAGGGCAGGTGCGCGAAGGCCAGGCGGTGGCGCTGATGGGCTTTCCCATCGGCGGTGTGCTGGGGTTTTCGGTCGTCACGCACCGCGGCATCGTGGCCAGCATCACCTCGGCGGCGATGCCGGCGCCCACGGCGCGGCAGCTGGACCCGCGCGCCGTCAGCCGTCTGCGCGAAGGCAATTTCGAGCTGCTGCAGCTGGACGCCACGGCCTACCCCGGCAACAGCGGTGGCCCGGTGCTGGACGCCGAGACCGGCCACGTCATCGGCGTGGTGAACATGGTGCTGGTGAAGGCCGGCCGCGAAAGCGCGCTCAGCGCCCCCACGGGCATCACCTACGCCGTACCGGTGGCACAGCTGCGGGCCTTGATGCAGCGGCGCTGAAGCCGCCGCAGAGAAGCTTCAGACCTTGTAGTACTCGCGGTACCAGGCCACGAAGCGCTGCACGCCGCTCTTGATGTCGGTGGCGGGCGTGAAGCCGACCCAGTCGCGCAGCGCGTCCACATCGGCATAGGTGGCCGGCACGTCGCCGTCCTGCAGCGGCAGCAGGTTCTTCTTCGCCGTCATGCCCAGCGCTTCCTCGATGCAGCCGATGTAGTCGAGCAGCTGCACCGGGCTGTGGTTGCCGATGTTGAACACACGGTAAGGCGCGTTGCTGGTACCGGGGTCGGGCGTGTCGGAGACGAAGCCCGGGTTGGGCGCGGCGGTGCGGTCCATCACGCGGATGACGCCTTCGACGATGTCGTCGACGAAGGTGAAGTCGCGCTGCATCTTGCCGTGGTTGAAGACGTCGATGGCCCGGCCTTCGAGGATGGCCTTGGTGAAGAGGAACAGCGCCATGTCCGGCCGGCCCCAGGGCCCGTAGACCGTGAAGAAGCGCAGGCCCGTGGTGGGCAGGCCGAAGAGGTGGCTGTAGGTGTGCGCCATCAGCTCGTTGGCCTTCTTGGTGGCCGCGTACATGCTCACCGGGTGGTCGACGCTGTCGTGTTCGCTGAAGGGCATCTTGGTGTTGCCGCCGTAGACGCTGCTGCTGCTGGCGTAGACCAGGTGCTGCACGCCGCTGTGGCGGCAGCCTTCCAGCACGTTCATGAAGCCGACGATGTTGGCGTCGATGTAGGCATGCGGGTTCTTCAGCGAATAGCGCACCCCGGCCTGCGCGGCGAGGTGGATGACGCGGTCGAAGCGCTCGGCGGCGAACAGCGCCTCCATGCCGGGGCGGTCTTCCACGTTCATCTGCACGAAGCGGAAGCCCGGGTGCGGCGTCAGCCGCGCCAGGCGCGCCTGCTTCAGCGAGACCTCGTAGTAGTCGTTGAGGTTGTCGAGCCCCACCACCTCGTCACCGCGCGCCAGCAGTCGCAGCGTGGTGGTCATGCCGATGAAGCCGGCAGCGCCGGTGAGCAGGATTTTCATGGGTGTGCGCAGGCAGTGAACGGGCGGTCTCTACAACCGGGAATTCTGTCATGCAGCCCCTGCAGCCACGGGGGTCAGGGGTGCGGCTTACGCACGCAAAGGCCAGGCGGGCGGGCTGACCTTCAGGCCTGGGCGGCCGCCACGCGCAGGGCACGCAGCAGTGCGGCCACAGACTCGCTGGCATGTGCGGCCGACAGCGAGATGCGCAGGCGCGCCGTGCCCACAGGCACCGTGGGCGGGCGTATCGCAGGCACCCACAGGCCTTGTTCGCGCAGGCGCGCCATGGCAGCCAACGCGGCCGGGTTCTCGCCGATCACCAGCGGCTGGATGGCCGTGTCCGAGGGCATGAGCCGCCAGCCGGCCGCCGCGATGGCGGCATCGGCACCCGGCGCCAGCCCCGCCTTCAGCTGCGCCACCAGCGCCTGCAGGTGCAGCCGGCGCTGCCGGCCCTCTTCACCCAGCACCACGCGCAGGCCGGCACGCACCGCCTCGGCCAGCAAGGGCGGCGCGGCGGTGGCATAGGTATAGCTGCGGGTGGTCTGCAGCAGCCACTCGATCAGCCTTGCTGGGCCTGCGACAAAGGCCCCGGCCACGCCCAGGGCCTTGCCCAGCGTGGCCATGTACAGCACGCGCGGCGAGGCAGCCTCGCCCACCAGGCCGGTCGCTGCCAGCGCACCCCGGCCGTCGGGGCCCAGCACGCCGAAACCATGGGCGTCGTCCAGCAGCAGCAGGGCATCGTGCTCTTCGCACAGGGCCAGCAAGCCCGGCAGGTCGGCCACGGTGCCGTCCATGCTGAAGACGGCGTCGCTCAGCACCAGCTTGCGCCGCGCGCTGCTGGCGGCCAACTGCCGGCCCAGCTGGGCCAGGCTGCCATGGTCAAAACGCTGCACCTCGGCGCGCGAGAGCCGGGCGCCGTCGATCAGGCAGGCGTGGTTCAGTGCATCGGAGAACACCGCATCGCCGGTGCCCACCAGCGCCGGCACGATGCTGGCATTGGTGGCATAGCCGGCGTAGAAATACAGCGCCCGCGGCAGCTGCACAGCGGCGGCCAGTTCCAGCTCCAGCGCCGCATTGGCCGCGCTGTGGCCACTGACCATGGGCGAGGCGCCGGCGCCCACACCGTAGGTCTCCACCGCCGCGTGCACGGCCGCCTTCAGCGCAGGGTGCTGCGCCAGGCCCAGGTAGTCGTTGTTGCAGAAGGCCAGCAGCGACTGGCCGTCGACATTCAGGCGCCCTTCGGGCTCAGGCCGCACGCTGCGGCGCTGGCGGCGCAGGCTGCTCGCTTCCAGGTCGGCCAGGCGGCCATCGAACTCGTCTAGCCAGCTCATCGCCTGGGCATCACCCGAGTTCAGGCAGCTGCAACGAGATGGCGCGCGGGTCGGGCGCTGCCAGCCAGGGCACCACGCCGAGCAGCGGCGCGTGCAGGCGCTGGCGCAGCGTGTCGATGTTCTCGTCACGGCAGGCCATGCCGGGGTCCACGCTGTTGGCCACCCAGCCGGCCAGCTGCAGACCGTCGGCGCGAATGGCTTCGGCCGTCAGCAGCGCGTGGTTCAGGCAGCCCAGGCGCAGGCCCACCACCAGCACCACCGGCGCGGCCATCGCACGCGCCAGGTCGGCCAGGGTCTCGCTGTCGTTCAGCGGCACGCGCCAACCGCCCGCACCTTCCACCAGCACCACGTCGGCCCGCGCCAGCAGCGCACGCTGCGCGGCGAGCAATTCAGCCACGCCGACGTGGCGGCCGGCGCGGGCGGCCGCCAGGTGCGGCGACAGGGGCTCGGGCAAGGCCACGGGGTTGTCCAACTCCGGCGGCACCCGCAGCGTGGACGCCGCACGCAGCATCAGCACGTCTTCGCTGGCCCAATGCGCGCCTTGCGGCACCAGCCCGGCGGCCACCGGCTTCATGCCCACCACGCGCGCGTGGCGCTGGGCCAGGGCGTGCAGCAGCGCGGCGCTGACCAGCGTCTTGCCGACACCGGTGTCGGTGCCGGTGACGAACAGCGAACGCGGCTCAGACACCGTCCACCCCTCCCGCCGCCACCAGGGGCAACGCTGCCGCGCCGCCGTCTTCTTCCGCCAGCGTGGCCTGCAACGCGGCCAGCGCGCCCTGCGCGAGGTGTTCACCTTCCTCGGCCGAGATCACATAGGGCGGCATGGCATACAGCGTGTGGCCGATGGGCCGCAGCAGCACGCCCTGCGCCAGCGCATGGCGCGCATAACGGCGTGCAAAGTCGGGCAGGCTGCTGGCGATGTCCCAGGCGAAGATCATCCCCTGCTGGCGCGCATGGCGCACACGCGGGTGCCGATGCAGCGCCGTGAACTGCATCGCCAGGCGCGCCGCCGTGGCGACGTTGTGGCGCAGGGCATCGGTCTGCTCGAAGAGGTCCAGCGTCGCCAGTGCCGCGCGGCAGGCCAGCGCGTTGCCGGTGTAGCTGTGCGAATGCAGGAAGCCGCGCGCCACCTCGTCGTCGTAGAAGGCCTCGAAGACGGCGTCGGTGCACAGCACGGCCGACAGCGGCAGCGTGCCCCCCGTCAGGCCCTTGGACAGGCAGATGAAGTCGGGCGTGATGCCGGCCTGCTGGTGCGCAAACAGGCTGCCGGTGCGGCCGAAGCCCACCGCGATTTCATCCACCACCAGGTGCACCTGGTGGCGCGTGCACAGCTCGCGCGCGCGCTGCAGGTACAGCGGGTGGTGCATGGCCATGCCGGCGGCACATTGCACCAAGGGCTCGACGATCAAGGCTGCGGTCTCTGCGTGGTGCTCGTGCAACCAGGCGCCCAGTGCGGCGGCGGCGCGTTCGGCCACGGCCGCGGCGTCTTCACCTGCGGCGGCGGTGCGCGCGTCGGGGCTGGGCACGGTGGCGGCCAGGCGCAGCAGCGGGGCATAGGCCTCGCGGAAGAGCGCGATGTCGGTGACCGCCAGCGCGCCCACGGTTTCGCCGTGGTAACCCCCGGCCACGCCGACAAAGCGGCACTTGGCCGGCCGCCCCGCATTGCGCCAGTGGTGCGCGCTCATCTTCAGCGCAATCTCCGTTGCCGAGGCGCCGTCGCTGCCGTAGAAGGCATGGCCCAGGCCGGTGAGTGCGGCCAGGCGTTCAGACAACGCCACCACCGGCGCGTGGGTGCAACCCGCGAGCATCACGTGGTCCAGCCGCGAGAGCTGGTCCACCAGCGCGGCGCGTATCGCAGGGTGGTTGTGGCCGAAAAGGTTCACCCACCAGCTGCTGATGCCGTCCAGCACGCGGTGGCCTTCAAAGTCGTGCAGCCACACGCCCTCGGCGCGGGCGATGGGCAGCAGCGGCTGCGCCGCGCCGCCGGGCGCATGCAGCTTCATCTGCGTGCAGGGGTGCCACACCGCGGCCAGGCTGCGGCGGCGCCAATCGTCGTTCAGGCCCACGGCAGGGAAACAAGCGTCATCGAGGGGGGCGATGTTAAGGCGCCGGCGCGGTGGCGGAACGCCGTATCCTGCGTGGCCCCACTCAAGCCGCCGGCTCCTCCAGCCCGCTCGGCGCCGCGCGCCAGGAGACTTCCGTTGAAACTGCTGCCTCGCATCACCCTGGCTGCCACGGCCGCCATGGCCTCCCCCGCGGCCTGGGCCCAGGCGTCGAAGATCGACCAGGTCACCGTCTACCCCGGCCTGGCCGCGGTGGAGCGCAGCGCCCGCGTGGCTGCCGGTGCGCGCGAACTGGTGCTGAACTGCCTGAGTCCCAACTTCGACATGGCGGGCCTGCGTGTCGAGGCGGATGCCGGCATCCGCCTGGGCCCGGTGAGCGCGGTGAACCGGCCGCGCAGCGAGGTGGCTGAATGCAGCGGCAGCCCGCTGGACGGCCGCATCCGCGCGCTGGAAGACCGTCTGGCCGCGCTGGCTGCGGAAAACGGCGGTCACGAGCTGGTGCTGGGCTACCTGCGCGCGCTGGCGCCGCCGTCCGAAGGCGCGTCGTCGCCGCGGGGCGCCGCGCTGCCGGCAGCGGCCGGCGCCCTGCAGGCCATGCTGGTGTCGCTGCAGCGCGCGGGTCAGTCATCGCTGGCCGAGCAGCACCGCCTGGGCCGTGAACGTGAGGCCCTGGAGCGTGAACTGCAGCCGCTGCGCAGCGAACGCGACCGCCTGGGCAAGCAGGAAGGCGAGGTGCGGCAGCTGCGCATTGCGCTCAACGCCAGCCGCGAGGGCGGCGTGCGCCTGCACTACCAGGTGGCCGGTCCGACCTGGGCCCCGGCCTACCGTGCCACGCTGGACCACGAGGCCGGCACCGTCGACGTCGAAAGGCTGGCGCAGGTCAGCCAGCGCAGCGGCGAAGACTGGACCGGCGTGGCCTTGCGCCTGTCCACCGGTTCCCCGCGCGCCAGCACCAGCGGGCCGCAGCCCCGGCGCTGGGCCGTGCTGCCACAGCCACCCGCCCCACCGGCGCCACCGCCCGCGCCGGCCTCGGCCCGTGCCTATGCGGCCGCCCCTGCGCTGGCACGGGCCAAGGCCGTGGAAGACAGTGCGATGGAGTTCGCCGTGCAGGTGAGCCAGGGCGAGTTCGCGACCGAGTTCGAAGTGCCCGGCAGTGTGGACGTGGGCAGCGGCGCGCAGCGCGTGAACCTGTCGCTGGGCACCACGCGCCTGGCGGTGGGGCTGAAGGTGCAGACCACGCCGCAGGCCGACGCCAGTGCCTGGCTGGTGGCCGACTTTCCCACGCCCCCGGGGGTGTGGCCCGACGGCCCGCTGCAGCTCTTGCGCGGTGCGCAGGTGGTGGGCCAGAGTGTCTGGCGCCTGGGCCAGCGCGACCGCGTCACCCTGCCCTTCGGCCGCGACGAACAGGTGCGTGTGCAAGTCATCCCCAGCCAGCAGAAGAGCGGCAGCACCGGCTTCATCGGTGCGCGCACCGAGCGCCGTGTGAGCCATGCCTATGTGGTGGAAAACCGGCGCCGCAGCGCCATACAGCTGGAGGTGCTGGAAGCCAGCCCGGTGAGCAGCGACGAGCAGATCACCGTGACCCGCCAGTTCGAGCCGGCGGTGCTGCCCGGCAACTGGCAAGAGCAGCCTGGCATCGTGGTCTGGGCGCAAACGCTGGCCCCGGGGCAGACGGCGCGTTTCAGCGCCGACTACGTGATCAGTCACCCCAGGGATCTGGCGGTGACCGACCGACGTTGAGGTGTGGCGCCGAGCCCTGCCCAGCGCCTGCGGCTTTACAGCGCCGCGTCCTTCAGCTTCTTCAGCGCGCGGACCTTGATCTTCACGGTGGCGGGCTTGGCGGCGAAGACACGTTCCTGCTTGGTGAAGGGGTCGATGCCGGTGCGCTTCTTCTTGGCCGCGACGTTGATGACGTTGACCTTGTACAGGCCCGGCATCGTGAACTCGCCCAGGCCCTTCTTGTGCACCGAAGCGAGGATGGTGGCTTCCAGCGCGGCGACCACGGCCTTCACGGCCTTGGCGTCCACACCGGTCTGCTCGGTCAGGTGGGCCAGCAGGCTGGTCTTGTTGAAAGCGGTCTTGATCGGCTTTGCAGCGGCGACCGGCTTGCTGGGCGCAGCGGCCTTGACGGCCTTCTTGGCAACGGCCAAGGGCTTGGTGGCAGCAGGCTTCTTTGCAGCAGGTTTCGCAGCGGCTTTCGGGGCGATCTTCTTTGTGGCCATGTGGTTTTGGGTCCTGATTGAACTAAGGCCTTGCTGGATGCAAGGGCCCCGAATTCTAGGATGGCGCTTTCACACCGCATTTCGCGGCCCAGGTACAAGCTCAACATGACGATGACGACACCGCCCGCGCCCCCCGAACAGCCGCGCAATGCCCTGCACGGCATCACGCTGGAGGCCGTGCTCACGGCGCTGGTGGCACGTTATGGCTGGCCGGGCCTGGCCGAGCGCATACCGCTGCGGTGCTTCAGCAGCGACCCGAGCGTGAAGTCGAGCCTGAAGCTCCTGCGCCGCACACCCTGGGCGCGCGAGAAGGTGGAGAGCCTGTACCTGTTCATGCTGCGCGAGACGCGCCGCGAAGGGCAGGCCGGCGGCGCGGCGCGGGGGCCGAAGCCGGGTTGAGCGCGCTCAGGTCGGAGCGAAACCGCCATGCGGCACCAGGACCGATCGGCCCATGGGCTGTCGGACGTCAGGACAGTCTTCGATCTGTGCTTCGAGTTCACGGCCCGGAGACTCCATGAGCGACGACGGACCGGCCGCAACGACGACTCGGCTGAAAGACGCCACACGCGCACACATTGCGGACCTGCGCGCCCCAAAGAAGTACACTGCGCGCATCTTTAAGGATCGCCGTGCGCCTGTCCGAATACACCGACTACACCCTGCGCGTGCTGATGTACTGCGCCACGAACCGGGACCGCCTGGTCACGATCGGCGAGTTGGCCGAGCAGCACGGCTTGTCGAAGAACCACCTGATGAAGGTCGTCAACGACCTGGCCCGCCAGGGCCTGCTGGAAACCACCCGCGGCCGCGGAGGCGGCCTGCGGCTGCTGGCCGAACCCGAGACCATCCGCATCGGCGACGTGGTGCGCGCCACCGAGACCGACTTCCGCCTGGTGGAGTGCTTCGACGCCGCCACGAACGCCTGCACGCTGTCACCCAACTGCCGACTGAAGCACCTGTTCGACGACGCGCTGGCGGGCTACTTCAAGGTCCTGGATGGCGCCACCCTGGCCGACATGACCCGGGGCCCGCCCAGACCCAGGGGCCGGCCCAGCTCGTCGCATGCAACCCGGCAGCGCGTCTCGATCGTGGCCACACCCAGCCCGCGCCGGCCCGCGCGGCCCAGCCGCGCGGGCTGATGCCTTGCTGACGCCCAAACGCCATGAACCTGCCTCTCCTCGGCCACAGCAGTCCTGCTGCGGGCTTTGAAGTGCCCCTGGAAATGCTGGCCGCCTGCCACGGGCGCGTGCAGCACCAGTGCGAAACACTGAAACGGCTGCAGGTCCACCTGAAGGACCACGGCGCGGACCGCCCGGCGCAAGAGGCCGCGCTTGCCGTGATGCGCTACTTCAACACCGCCGCCCGCGACCACCACGAAGACGAAGAGCAGGATCTGTTTCCAGCCCTGCTGGCGGCTGTGGCCGGCTCGGATGCGGTGTGCCTGCGCGAACTGACTGCGGCCCTCTGCGGCGATCACCGGGCCCTGGAGCGACGCTGGGCCGCCTTGCACCAGCGGCTGTCGCAGGTGGCCGGGGGCCACGCGGCATCGCTCGATGACGATGACGTGGCGGGCTTCGTGCAGCTCTACGAGCAGCACATCGCGCGCGAGGAGGCCGAACTGCTGCCAATGGCGACCCGCTTGCTGAATGAAGCCGAACTGGACCGCATCGGCCTGGCCATGCGCGCCCGGCGAGCAGTCGCCGCAGCGAGCGCCCCTCAGCCCTGATCGCCGTGCCCAGCCTGCCCAGGCTGCCAGGCACTGAGGGCGGGTGATGCCACGACGCCCCGCTTCGGATGCGCCGCGCGGACAGGATGGCCCGCGATGATCCAGTTGGCCAGCCGTTCCCCGGGCCCGCAGAAGGACGCATGCATGGCCGAATCGGACACCGAGGCGCCACTCAGCGCCTTGGCGCCAAAGCCCATCAAGTGCAGTGCATTCAGGACGTTCATCAGCGCCGCGCCCACGCACATCCACTGCTCGTGAGCCGGGACATCGTGCACGTCGTCACGCACGCGGGCGACCAAGGCCGCGAGCCCGGGCCCGTTGAACGCGCGTGCCCTGGCGCGCTCGACTTCCTCGGGGCCCTGCCCACGCTGCAGGGCCCCCGTGGCGAACAACTCGGCCAATGCCTCACGATGGCTGTCGCCCACCACGACGAAGCGAAACGGCCGCAGCCCCCCATGATCCGGTGCGCGCAGCGAGAGCTCGGCAGCGCGCGCCCACTGCTCGGCCGTCGGACCCGGCGACGCCAGGTACTTCGGGCCCACCGAGTAGCGCAGCGCCAGCAGGTCCAGCAGATCGCCCTCGGCACTCACCCCGAGCGCCCTGTCAGGTACACCGCGGCCTGCACGCGCGAGCTGAGGTTGAGCTTGCGCAGGATGTGCTGCACGTGGATCTTCACGGTGGCTTCGGCGATGCTCAGGTCTCGCGCCACTTCCTTGTTGCTGGCGCCCTTGGCGATCAGCGAGAGGATCTCGCGCTCACGCGGCGACAGGCTGTGGATGGGATCGGCGTCGATGGCCGGCGCAGGCGCGGGCGCCGCAGCCGCGCCCTGCCCAGCCTGGAACGCGCTCACGAGCTTGCTGGTCATCTCGGGGCTGACCACCGATTCACCCGCCATCGTGCGCTGGATGGCCGAAACCAGCATCTCGCTGTCCATGGTCTTGAGCAGGTAGCCGCGGGCACCACCGCGCAAGCCCGCCGCGAGGTCGCGCTCGTCTTCGCTCACGGTCAGCATCAACACCCGGGCCGCGGGCGCCACGGCCTTGAAACCGGCCAGCGCATCGATGCCCCGGACGCCGGGCATGTGGTTGTCCAGCAGGATGACGTCGGGCTGCGTGGTGGCCGCACACTGGTGCGCTTCGTTGGCGTCGCCGGCCTCGGCCACGACCTGGAAACGGGCGTCGCCTGCCAGCAGCGCGATCAAGCCACGCCTGAACAGCGTGTGGTCGTCGACCACCAGCACGCGGATGGGCTGCGCTGCGGTCATGCCGCCAGCCCGGCCCGCTCGGGGAGTTTCAGCAACACACAGGTGCCCGAGCCCGGCACCGAAGCCACCTCCACCGTGGCGCCGATGTTCCGGGCCCGCTCGCGCATGATGCGCAGGCCGACGTGCGTTTCGTCGGGGCCGGCACTCTCGGGGTCGAAGCCACAGCCATCGTCCCGCACCTCCACGCGCCATTGCGGCGCCTGCTGCACCTCCACCCACACCTCGCGGGCGTGCGCGTGCTTGCGCACGTTCGACAGAGCCTCCTGCACCACGTGCAGTACCTGCACCTGCACGTCGGCCGGCAACGGCAGGCCGTCGCCTTCGATGTCCAGGTGGGTGGCCAGGCCGGTCTGGTGCTCGAACTTTTGCAGGGTGGTCTTCAAGGCGGGAGCGATGTCTTCGTTGTTGGTGCGCGTGCGGAAGTGCATCAACAGCTCACGCACGTCGCCCAGGCTCTCGTGCACGCCGGCGTCCAGCTCGCCCAGGGTCTTGTCGATCCGAGCCGCATCGGCACGCTTGATGTCGTTGCGCAGCAGGCCGAGCTGGATCTTCAGGAAGGCCAGACTCTGAGCGATGGAGTCGTGCAGCTCGCGCGCGATGAAGCCGCGCTCCTCGGCCACCGCCGTCTCGCGCTGCAGGGCCGCCGCACGCAGGCCTTCGATGGCACCCGCCAGGTGGCTGGCAATGGTTTCCAGCAGCGCGCGGTCGTCGTCGGGCAGCTGCTGCGCCTCGCGGTAGAACAGGTTGAGCTCGCCCACCATGCGCTCGTGCAGGCGCACGGGCACGCTGACCACGGTCTGGAAGCCTTCGCGTGCGCAGTGGCCCAGCCATGATGCGGGGCCATCCGGCAGGATCGGTATCACGCGTGTCATCGCGCCGCCCTGGGGCTGTCCGCACAGGCAATCGCCCGTGGGTATGCACAGTTCCTCGTCGATCACCGCCTGGGGCAGGCAGTCCGAGGCCAGCAACACGTACTTGCGGTTGGCTTCGTCGGACCAGCGCACCGCCGATGCGTCGGCACCGGCAACCTGGCGCACCTGCCGGGCGATGCCCTGCGCCAGCGCGTCGAGCGTCTCGGCGCGGGCCACGAAGGCAGCCGATTCGTAGAGGGCCGCCAGGCGGGCACGCTCGGCCTCCAGGCGCTCGGTCTTTTCCTGCACCTTGGACTCGAGGTTGTGATACAGGCCTTGCAAGGTCGTGGCCATGCGATTGAAGCCGGCAGCCAGCGCACCGAACTCGTCGTCGGCGCCAGGGCCCACGCGCGCGGCCAGGTCGCCCGACTCCACCCGGGCCAGCCCGGCCTGCAACCGGGCCAAGGGGTTGAAGATGAAGAGGTAGGCCGAGTACAGCAGGACCACGGCGCTGGCGATGGTGAGCACGACCATCACGAACTGCACCGCGTTCAGGATGGCCGTCAGCCGCGCCAGGTGCTGCTCGATCGCCGAGACAAAGGTGTCGATGCGGCCGACGAAGGCGTCGGCCTGCTGTGCCGCGAGTTCGGCACCCGGCTCAGGCCGGGCAGTCCACCTCGCCTTGAGAACCAGCCAGTCGCGCCGCACGGCAGCAAAGGCCTGCTGCGACTTGTCGTCGTGCGGCACCAGCAGCGGGCGCGCCGGATCACCCGCGCGCAGCAAGCTCACGCTCTGCTCGAACTGTGTCAGCAGGGCCGCGATCTGTTGCGCATCGTCGCGGGCCAAGGTCTGTGCCAGGCGCCAGGTCTGCATGCGCATGCGGCCGGCCTCGTTGACCGCGGCAGCGCCGCCTTCCAGTTGCCAGGTCACCCACAAGGTCAGGCCGATCGAGGCGAAGGCCATCAGCAGCAAAGCGCTGCCGACGGCACCCAGCTTGGCAGAGAGGCTCCACGAACGGCGCATGCGGTCACTGTACCGGATGCTTTGCGGCACACCCTTCGGCACGACCGTGTTGGTGCCCAGGCGCCCGCGAGAAAAAACCCCTCGCAGCCACCAAGGGCGAAGCGCTGCACACCCTGGCCCCTCAACCGCACTGGCCGATGACGCCGCAGGCGGTGCAGAACTCGCAGCCGTCCTTCTGGATGACGGTGGCGTTGCCGCATTCGGTGCAGACCTTGCCCGCCAGCGGGTACTGACGCGCCGTGTCTTCGCCCGCGGGCTCGAGCACGCCCATGTCGCGCAGCGGGAACCCCGCTTCGTCCAGCACGCCCAGCAGGGCATAGCGGTGGATGATCAGCCGCGCCAGGTAGGCCACCGTCGACGGCCACACCTGCTGGCGGCGTTCGCCGTGGGGCACACCGGGCACGAAAGCCATGAAGTGACCCAGGGGCTCTGCATAGTTGAGCAGCTTGCGCAGCTTCATGCCGATCCACGCGGGGTCGATGACGCGCATGTCCAGCGACAGCAGGCGCGCCAGGCCATCCAGCGCCCGTGGGTAGTTGCCCGAGAAGCCCACGGCGCAGGGCCGCGTCACCACGCTGCCGTCGGCGCTGGGCAGTGTCACTTCCTTCAGCGTCAGGGTGAACTGCTCGCCGGTGCCGGGGTTGTCGATGTCGACGCACCAGGCCAGCGTGCCCGAGGGGCCGGTGTGTGGCTCGGCGATGCTGAACATCGCGTCCATCACGGGCGTCGGTGCACTGCGGCCGGGCTTCGGCAGCGCGTGCAGCTGCTCGCAGCGCCAGCGGATCACCGCGGCCGTGGCGGCGACCACGCCGGGGAACAGCCGCCGCTCACCGTGCGGCGGGAAGGGCATCTCGAAAGACCGCTCCTCGGCCACCGTGGCCAGCGCGTCGAGCTTGAGCTCCAGCCAGGCCGCGTCGTTGACACGCAGGTCCATCGACAGCGTCTTGGCCAGCGCGCCCAGGCCGCGCGGTTGTTCGGTGCCGTTGACCCAGACCTCGAAGGGCTGCGCCGACCGACCATCGGCAGCCGCCAGTTCACCCACGAAGAGCGCGAAGTCGCCGAAGGGGTGGTGGACCATGAAGGTCCAGGCCGTGTTGCCGGCGGGCAGCTCGGGCCGGCCCGGCCAGCGCAGCGAAGACAGCACCGGCGCCGGCAGGCGATCCAGCGCCAGGCGGCGGTTGAGGCCGGTGATGTGCAGCGTTGTCTCGGGGGCCGCCTCGGGCGGGGGCGTGACGCTCAGCACCGAGCCCAGCACGCTGTTCGGCCGGTAGGTCGCCAGGCCCTTCAGGCCCGAGCGCCAGGCTTCGAGGTAGAGGTCCTGGAACTCGGCGTAGGGGTAGTCGGCCGGCACGTTGACGGTTTTGCTGATCGCCGTGTCGACGAAGGGCGCCACCGCCGCCACCATGGCGCTGTGCGACTGCGCGCTCATCTCCAGCGCGGTCACGAAGGCCGGCGTCAGCGCCGCCGCCTCACCGCGCAGGTGGCGGTACAGCCGCCAGGCGTGGTCTTCCACGGCATAGGCCTTTTGGCTGCCGTCGGGCATGCGCTTCCTGCGCGTGTAGGTCCAGCTGAAGGCCGGCTCGATGCCGTTGCTGGCGTTGTCGGCAAAGGCCAGGCTGATGGTGCCGGTGGGTGCGATGGACAGCAGGTGCGAGTTGCGCATCCCCTGGGCGCGGATGCGCTCGCGCAGCGCGGCCGGCAGGCGCGACGCAAAGGTGGCGCCGCTGAGGTACAGGTCAGCCGTGAACAGCGGGAAGGGGCCGCGCTCGGCGGCCAGGTCGGACGAGGCCTCGTAGGCGGTGTCGCGCAGCAGTTCGGCGATGCGGCTGGCCATGGCGCGTGCGGCCTCGCTGTCGTAGCGCAGGTTGAGCATGACCAGCGCGTCCCCCAGCCCGGTGAAACCCAGGCCGATGCGGCGTTTGTTGCGCGCCTCTTCCTGCTGCTGCGGCAGCGGCCAGACGGTCACGTCCAGCACGTTGTCCAGCATGCGCACGGCCACGCGCGCCACCTCGGCGAATGCCGCCTCGTCGAAGTGCGCGTCGTCCTCGAAGGGCTGGCGGATGAAGCGTGTCAGGTCGATCGAGCCCAGGCAGCAGCAACCGTAGGGCGGCAGCGGCTGCTCGGCGCAGGGGTTGGTGGCGGCGATGGTCTCGCAGTACGACAGGTTGTTGTCGCGGTTCATGTGGTCGAGGAAGAGCACGCCGGGCTCGGCATGGTCGTAGGTCGACCGCATGATCTGGTCCCACAGCTCGCGCGCGGCCACGCGGCGGTAGACCCACAGGCCGCCGTCGGCCGCGCCCAGCTGGTAGGCACCGGCTTGCTTCTGCGCCACGCCGGGCTCGGCAGCGTGCAGCAGCCTGATCTCGCCGCCGTCCTGCACGGCGGCCATGAAGGCGTCGGTGATGCCAACCGAGAGGTTGAAGTTCTTCAGGTCACCGCCGTCCTTGGCGCGAATGAATTCCTCGATGTCGGGGTGGTCGCAGCGCAGCACGCCCATCTGCGCGCCGCGCCGTGCGCCGGCCGACTCGACGGTCTCGCACGAACGGTCGAACACGCGCATGTAGCTCACCGGGCCCGAGGCGCTGCTGCGGGTGCTGCCGACCCAGGCGCCGCGCGGCCGGATGCGCGAGAAGTCGTAGCCCACGCCGCCGCCGCGGCGCATGGTCTCGGCCGCTTCGGTCAAGGCGGTGTAGATGCCGGGATACCCGTCCTCGTCCTGAGCGATCGAGTCACCCACAGGCTGCACGAAGCAGTTGATCAACGTCGCCGCCAGGCCCGTGCCTGCCGCCGACTGGATGCGGCCGGCCGGCACGAAACCCGCACGCAACGCCTGCGCAAAGCGCGACTGCCAGTGTTCGCGCTGGGCGGGCAGCTCGGCCTGGGCCAGGGCGCGCGCGACACGCTGGTTCACGTCCTCGATGGAGGTCTCGTCGTCCTTGGCGTACTTTTCCAGCAGCACCTCGGTGCTGATGTCCTGGGCAGAGAGCGCAGCGCACGCTGCGGCGATCTTGGTCACGGTGGTGAGCGTCGGGTCGACGGCATGCGATGACATGGCAACAGGTCCCGGTTCGGGGTTTCAGGACGGGACGGTCTCTGCGCAGGGCGTCAGCAGCCGCGTCATCAAAGCGTGCACGCTGCAGATGTCGTGGCCGAAAGGCAAGGCGCCCACGCCGCGGAAGAACAGGCCCTTCTTCACGTCGCCGCGCAGGGCCGCGGCCAGTTGTTTGTCGATGCAGAACTGGCCCCAGCCGGCAAGGCCGTCGCGCAGCCCGCACTGCGCCAGGCAGTCAAAGGCCAGTGTGCAGCGGGGCTTGACATGGGCCACGCCTTGCAGCCTGGCCTCGGCGGCGAGGTAGTTGCGCAGCCAGGGCGTCAACACGGCACGTGCCGGCAGCCCAGCGACGCTGGTGAATTCGACCATCTCGTCTTCGCCGGCCTCGGCCAGCACACGCTTGAAGGCCGGGTCGGCATCGCACTCCAGCGTGACGGCAAAGGGCGTGCCCACCTGCACAGCCGCAGCACCGAGCGCCTGTACACGCGCGATGTCTTCGAAAGAACGGATGCCGCCGGCGGCGATCAGGGGCACGCTGGCATCCAGGCCCGCCGCACGCAGGAATTCGAGCGCCTGCGGGATGACGTTTTCGAACTCGAAGCGCGGGTCGTTCAGGTCCTCGACCTTGGCCGCACCCAGGTGTCCGCCGGCCAGCCGCGGATGTTCGATCACGATGGCGTCGGGCATGCGCTTCTTGCGTTCCCACTTGCGCACCACGAGCTGCACGCCTCGTGCATCGGACAGGATGGGCACCAGCAGTGCCTGCGGGTGGTCACGGGCCAGGTCGGGCAGGTCTAGCGGCAGGCCGGCGCCCACCACCACCGCATCGATACCGCATTCGAGCGCGCGGCTCACCGAAGGACCGTACTCGCTGACGGCGCGCATGACGTTGATGGCGAGAAGGCCGCGGCCTTCCGAGAGCACGCGGGCGGCACGAATCTCGCGCTCCAGGGCTTCGAGGTTGGCGTCGTTGATGACCGCCTTGGCGGCCGCCGTCGCCGCCGCACCGGGGGCCAGCTCGCGAGTGCGCTCCATCAGGTCGGGGTGATGCCGGCGCAGGTCGACCGAGGAGATCGTGCCCACGGCCCCCAGCGCGGCCACGCTGCCGGCCAGGCGGTGCGCCGAGATGCCCACGCCCATGCCGCCTTGCACGATGGGCAGGAGCCTGCGCCCGCGCAGCCGCAGCGGCTCCAGGTGGTGGCGGCAGGCCTGGTCGAGCAGGTCACTGGCGGCGTCCGGGCGCTGCTCACAAACACTCATGACGTGGCTCCGGCACTCAGGCAGCAGTCTATAAACATGTACAAAGTGTGCATCTATCTTGCGGCGCCCTGCAACTCGGATCCCTCAACGGGAGGGTGGCGCTGTGGTCAGGTTGAAACGGACGGGGCTCTCAGGCTCCCGCTTGATCGTCGTCAAGCCCGACCGCTTCGCGTGGCTTCACCATCCACGAGCAAACCTCGTCCCGCTACAGCCGCCGGTCCGGCGGCCGATGTGCGCCGCTTCGCACTTTCGGACGAGCCCTTGGCGCTGGCCCAGCTTGTTCGACCAGGCGCTGCGCAGCAAGGTGTCGATGCCATGGCCGAGCCAGCGCCACGGCTCGCGCATCGCCCAGCCCTGCCCCGCCAATACGGCCACACCGCGCACGGCGAACAGCCGGCCGCTCGCGGCGACGAGCGTGACAGGGAAGTGTCTGATGTCGGGGTGACGGGACAGAACGTGCCTGGCGACGCCACCGCACTGCAGCCCGCTAGCCAAGCTGCACGGTTTCGCCAGCGCGGTCGAAGGGCACCAGGCCGGACAGCTCGCCCGACTTGACGGCCTGGACCATGCGTTCGAGGGCGGCGTCGATCTGGCTCTCGCCGGGGGGCCGCCCTGCCCGGCCAGCCAGGGCGGCGGCAAACACCAGCGCCCAGTCAAGGCCCAGGGCTGCGCCTTCCCGGGCCAGGGCGTCGAAGTCGGCCAGGTTGGCCGGGTCCTTGGCCGCGCACATCAAGGGCGCGAGCTCGCCGCCCTCGCCGCCCTCGAAACGCGCCCGCTGCTCGGCCGTGGGGTTGTCGGGCAGGCTCGCGCCGACAAAGACCAGGAGAAGCCGCTGTGGCTCGGCTTGCGCCAGGGCGCCGGCAATCAGGTCGTTGAAGTGAGTGATGTTCATGGATGCAGTCAGGCAAGTGCAGCTCGTTGCGGGGTTCGACGTGCGGGTCGGAGGGAACGACGTGGCATCACGGCCGCGCCAGGCAGATGGTCAGCAGCGCGGTGGCGTCCGACAGGGCCTGCAGCGAGTGCGGCTCGCCGGCATGCAGGTGGACAAGATCGCCGGGCGCAAGCCTGCTGGTGAGCCCGTGCGCCTTGAATTCGATCACCCCTTCGATGCACAGCACGGTGATTTCGCCGGCAACCTGGTGCTCGCGCATTGCCTTGCCGCAAGGCATGACCAGGCGGACCAGCTCAAGCTGCGCCGACTTGAAGAAGGCAGAAGTGACGTGTTCGTGCAGTGCGGCCCCAAGCGGCCGGACATCGATCACATCCCCAGAGACTGCGTGCGGCTGCGACATGGTGTGCCTTTCAGGGTCGCGTGCAATCTCTCCCGGCGACGTCTTCAGGCGGATGTGCCACATAGGGACCGGTACCTGCATTCTCCGCCTGTGCCGCCGGCACGAAGCCACCACGCTGAACGTCGAAGACATGGACCTCGCCATCCTCGATGACGTAGTGCCAGCCGTGCAGGGCCAGCGTGCCGGCTTCGACACGCTCGCGCACCATCGGGTAGTCCATCAACCTTTCCAATTGCAGCACCACCGCGCGCTGCTCGGTGCGCCGCAGCACATCCGGACCCGGCTCGGCCACCGGCAAGGCCGCCTCGCGCCCCAGCTCCAGCCATTGCAACAGGTGCCTGGCCGCGGGTGAGACGTCGCCGTACAGGGCCCGGATCGCGCCGCAGTGACTGTGGCCACACACCACGATGCGCCGGACTTCCAGGTTGAGCACCGCGAACTCGATCGCTGCGGCCGTGCCATGAAAGCCCTGGCTCTGGTCGTAGGGCGGCACGAAGGCGCCCACGTTGCGCACCAGGAACAGCTCGCCCGGGCCGGCACCGGTCAGCAGGTAGGGCACGAGGCGCGAGTCGCTGCAGCCGATGAACAGCGTCATCGGGTGCTGGCCGTCGTCGACCAGGTGGCGGAAGTGGCTGCGCTGCAGCGGAAAGGCTTCAGTCTGGAAACGTTGCAGTCGCTGCAGCAATTCGTCAGGCATGGCGGCGTCTCCCGGAAAGACACTACTGCACGAGCGGCGACGCCGCCGCTTCCAGGTCCACGCCCACCAGCGTGGCCTCGCCGGCCAGCAGCTGCAGGTACTGCCGCAGCGCCGTGGCAAAGGCCTGCTGCCGCAGGCCCTGCGCCACGGCCGACTTCACGGCTTCGAAGGCCGGGTCCAGACCCACTTGCCGCGCCTGCACTTCCACCACATGCAAGCCGAAGCGGCTGTGCACCAGGCGCGGCAACACGCCGACCTCGGGCCTGCCGAAGATCTCGCGGGCCAACTCCGGCGCGCAGTCTTCGGCGGTCAGCCAGCCGAGGGCGCCGCCCTCGGCGCCGCTCGGGCAATTGGAGGTGGACGCTGCAGCCGCAGCGAACCGATCCTCGCCGCCGGGTGAGGCGCAGCGCACGTCCAGCAGGCAGGCCTCGGCGCGCTGGCGCAGGGCGTTGACGTCGACGCCCGGCGTGACGGCAAACAGCACATGGCGAAGCTGCACCCGTTCGCCCACCGCGTAGCGGCCACGCTGGGCCGCGTGGTGCCGGCGCAGGGCCTCGTCCGAGGGTTCCGGCAGATGCAGTTCACGGTCCAGCAGGGCCTCGATGGCGGTGCTGGCTGCTTCGGTCATCGCACCGCCCACGGGCAGCGGGTCGTCGGCGGCCAGCAGGCCGGCCTGGATGGCCGCCTGCCGCAGCAGTTCGGCGCAGGCACGTTGCCGCAGGGCTTCGGCCGTCAGGTCTTCCTGGGGGTGGGCGAGCACGACCCCGTTGACCTGCGGGCCGGGAGAGATGGGAGTGTTCATGGTGAGGGCCTTCGAAGGGGGTGGCAGATCGGTCAGCCGACACGCCGCGCCGGGTTTTGCGCAGCCGGCACGTTCAGCCGGCGCGCGCGCACCATCTGGTAGGGCCGCACCAGATAGGCCAGGGTGCCGAAGCCGCTCCACACATGCACCAGGCGGCTGAACGGGAACAGCAGGAAGATCGTCATGCCCAGCAGCATGTGCGCCTGGAAGTGCCAGTCGACACCGGCCACCAGCGCCGCGTTGGGCTGCATCAGCACGATGCCCTGCAGGTACTCGGCCAGTCGCAGCATGGTCTGCGGGTCCTTCACGTGGCTCAGCGAGGCCGGCAGCGTGCTCAGGCCGATGACCAGCTGCACCCACAGGATGACGAGGATGGCGATGTCGGTGCGGTGGCTGGTCAGGCGGATGCGCGGGTCGAACAGGCGCCGGTGCAGCAGCATCGTCAGGCCGATGAAGCACAGGCCCCCGGCGATGCCGCCCGCCACCACCGCGATGAGCTGCTTCTGCGAGGCCGTGACGAAGGTCTCGTACAGCCAGTGCGGCGTGAGCTGCCCGAACAGGTGGCCGAAGAACAGGAAGAGGATGCCGACGTGGAAGAGGTTGCTGCCCCAGCGCAGCTGGGCCTTGCGCAGCAGCTGCGAGCTGTCGCTCTTCCAGGTGTACTGGTCGCGGTCGAAGCGGGCCAGGCTGCCCATGAAGAACACCGCCAGGCACAGGTAGGGGTAAACGTTGAAGGCGAAGTTGTGCAGGGTGTTCATGCGGAGGCTCCCGGCGCGATGGGGGTGGCGGTGCGCACCGGCGTGCGCACGATCTGGATCGGTTGCGGCTGCCCCGGCCGGGCCTGGCCCTGGGTGGAACAGCCATCGAAGGCCATGGGCTCGGCCCAGCTCTCGTCGAGCTCGGGTTCGAGGGGCACGGCCACGGCTTGGGCTTTCTCGCCGGCCAGGTCGAGCAAGGCGGCCAGCACGCAGGCATGGGCGGCTTCGCGCCGCAGCAGCGCGCTGAAGATCACCTGCAGGATGTGCGCGATCTCGCCGAGAAAGGCCCGGGCCTGCGCCGTCGGCTGCGTCGACGCGTACTGCAGCACCACGGGAAGAAAGTCGGGCAGTTCGCCCGGTGCCAGGAACAGGCCCGCGGCCTCGTAGGTCTTGCACAGGTCCACCATCGCCGGGCCCCGGTCTCGGCTGTCGCCGTGAACGTGCTCGAACAGGTGCAGCGCGGTGCCGCGGCCGCGGTCGAAGAGTTCGACGTGATCGGCCTCCACGTCCAGCGGGCGGCGCCGCGCAAGGCGGGTGATGAGGGCGTCCAGTTCAGCCAGGCGCGCCGGGCTGAGGGCGCCTTCATGGTGCAGCGCCGCCTGCAGTTCCGGCAGGTGGGCACGCAGCCCGGCGTCGGGGTAGCTCAACAGGTGGGCCAGCACACGCAGGGTCACCGTCGTCGGCTTGGGAGGGATGGCGAAGAAGCTCATGCTCAGACTCCTGCCTTGATGGGGATGGTGCGCTTCTTCTCGCTGCCGAAGAGGCTGGTCTCGGTGACGCCCTCGCTGCAGCCGTTGCCGAAGCTGAAGCCGCAGCCGCCGCGCACGTTGAAGGCGTTTTCGGCGTACTCGCGGTGCGTGCTGGGGATGACGAAGCGGTCTTCGTAGTTGGCAATCGCCATCACGCGGTACATCTCTTCGACCTGGCCCGCGCTCATGCCCACCTGCTCAATGGCGGCGGTGTTGACGACGCCGTCGACGTGCTTGCTGCGCTGGTAGGCGCGCATCGCCAGCATGCGCTCCAGCGCGCCCACCACCGGCACGGTGTCACCGGCCGTCAACAGGTTGGCCAGGTACTTGACCGGGATGCGCAGCTGCTTGACGTCGGGAATCTCGCCGTTGGTGCCGACATGGCCCGCGTTGGCCGCCGCGGTGATGGGCGACAGCGGCGGCACGTACCAGACCATGGGCAGCGTGCGGTACTCGGGGTGCAGCGGCAGCGCCACCTTCCACTCCACCGCCATCTTGTAGACGGGGCTGTTGCGGGCCGCATCCATCCAGTGGTCGGGGATGCCGTCGAGCCGCGCCTGCGCGATCACCTTCGGGTCATGGGGGTCCAGGAAGATGTCGAGCTGGGCCTGGTACAGGTCCTTGTCGTTGACGACGCTCGCGGCTTCTTGAATGCGGTCGGCGTCGTAGAGCAGCACGCCCAGGTAGCGGATGCGGCCGACGCAGGTCTCGCTGCACACCGTGGGCTGGCCGGCCTCGATGCGCGGGTAGCAGAAGATGCACTTTTCGGCCTTGCCGCTCTTCCAGTTGTAGTAGATCTTCTTGTAGGGGCAGCCGCTCACGCACATGCGCCAGCCGCGGCACTTGTCCTGGTCGATGA
>LNFM01003065.1_pt1 | contig 38895 bp, 37 predicted proteins | sample 596031 | NCBI WGS metagenome assembly LNFM01 (sample SAMN04254537, study PRJNA301005) | activated carbon metagenome | isolation source: dual media filters at the Ann Arbor, Michigan drinking water treatment plant | place: USA: Ann Arbor | reverse complement strand
TCACCTTTGTGAGTGTAACTCAGTCCTTTTCCACAACGACGTCGATGGGCCGGCTGACGCTCAACATGCTGCTCAGCTTTGCACAGTATGAGCGTGAATTAATTGGCGAGAGAATCCGCGACAAGTTCGCGGCCTCCCGCGCCCGCGGCATGTGGATGGGCGGCAAGGTGCCGCTCGGCTACGACGTGGTGGCGCGCAAGCTGATCGTGAATGAGGAGGAGGCGCCGCGGGTGCGGCGCGTGTTCGAGATCTTCGCCGAGACAGGATCGGGCATGGAGACGGTGTCCCGCCTCCGGGCGGAGGGCGCCACCAGCAAGGCGGGCCGCCCACTCGACAAGGGCGATGTCTACAAGCTGCTGAACAACCGGACCTATGTTGGCGAGGCCGCGCACAAAGGGCAGGTCTATCCCGGCGAGCACCAGGGGATCGTGTCGCGGGAGCTCTGGGATCGGGCGCATGCGGTGCTGCAAATCAGCCCAAGAGCGCGCGCCAACCAGAACCGGGCGCAGACGCCAGCGCTGCTGAAGGGGCTGATCTTTGGGGTGGATGGCCGGGCGTTGTCGCCGACGCACTCGCGAAAGAATGGCCGGCTCTACCGCTACTACGTGGCCCAGCGGGTCCTGAAGGGTGATGCGGCCGGCGACGACACGATCCTGCGCCGGGTATCCGCCGCGGAGATCGAAGCGGCGGTGGTGGACCAGGTGCGGGCGCTGCTGCGGCAACCGGAGATCGTGGTCGGCACCTGGCGGGCGGCGCGCAGGGAGGCACCGGACCTGACTGAGGGTGAGACCCAGGACGCGCTGCACCGGCTCGACCCGCTATGGGAGCATCTGTTCCCCGCGGAGCAGGCGCGGATTGTGCGGTCGCTGGTGGAGCGGGTGGTGGTTGGGCCGGCCGGCGCCGACATTCGGCTGCGGCTGGACGGGCTCGGCGGCCTTGTCCGCGACCTCGGCTCCATTGCGCCCGATGCGCTGAGGTCGGCAGCATGACGGCCGCGACCAGCATCACGGTTCGGGTGCCGCTGGCAATCCGGCACCGGCCGGGCCGGAAGACCGTTGTCACGCCGATGACCGATGGCGTGGCACCGGTCACCACGCGCGCCGATCCGGCGCTGGTGAAGGCTCTGGCGCGGGCGTTCCGGTACCAGCGCCTGCTCGACAATGGGGTCTTCGATTCCGTCACCGACATGGCGGCCGCGGAGAAGATCGACCGCGGCTACCTCGGGCGCCTGCTTCAACTCACGCTACTGTCTCCGGACCTAGTCGAGGGCATTCTGGATGGTAAACACTCTGAACGAGTCGGGCTCCCGGTATTGATGGGCCCCCTTCCGTCGCTCTGGCAGGACCAACGTGACCGGTGCTTCAGCCGATGACGTGACGGTCACGCCTCATCCGAGGCGGAACGACTTCGTGTCGGCTCGTTGTTAGACGCCAGCAGCGTGTGTCTGGTTTCTCGGAGGGGGGGCTCATTTTCCCGCAGGCGGCAGTTGGTTTGGTTGACTGGAGGCCGGCATCGTCGCAGGTGATTCAGGAGCCTGATGCGTTGATCGAATTCCGTCGAAAATCGCTCGGGCGAGAATCGGGAACGCCGTCGTCTGGAAGGTGTCGTCCGACATATAGCGCGTCACAATGCGGTCGTTCTGTTCCATGCGCTCGATCATCATCGCCTCGATCACCTTGCGGATTCCAAGCTCAAATTTGTCGAGCGGATTGGCCAGCGCCGTTTGAACCACCTTCGCGTTACCGCATGCCTTAGCTTTGATCTGCTCGAAGAAAAGGCGATCCTCCTCGCTGAACTCGGTCCCAAAGCGCTCGTTGAGAACCTGGATGATCTCGGAGAGTGGTGCCTGCTCTTCCTTTGCTTTCCCGCTCCCCACTTCCGTGGGGCTCTTGATCATCTGCAGATCCCCATCGCCCAGGGGGATCGCACCCGAGAAGACTTTTTCGAGCCGATAGTATTGGAGATCGACCTCCTGACCGACCTTCACAGCTACGCCGTCGCCACGCAGTGGAAGGTGTGGCAACAGTGCGCGGCCGAAGCTGTAGAGCATCTCTAGCTCACTATCCCCATAGGGGATGATCTGGCTAAGGAAGGCATACACCTTCACGAAGCTCGATAGCTTCGCACGGAAATCCTCGCGCTCGTCGTCGCTCGCAATCGCCTTGAACCGATCCACAGCGGGCTGGATATGGCGCTGCATTTGCGCATGATCCGCTGGTGCCTGCTGGTCGAGCGGCTTGTAGAAAATGCGAGCGAAGGCCTCGACTTCGCTGCGGTGATAAATCTGAGCTGCATCGAGTTCGTGCCTGAGCGCCTCCATGATCGAAGGGTTTGAAGCTTCAGCGAGGCCAGTTCGATCATAGTACGGTTTGAAGGCACGATAGATGTTCTCTGCGTCGTTCACGAAGTCCAAGACGAACGGCGCATCCTTGCCGGGGATCATGCGATTCAGGCGCGAAAGCGTTTGTACGGCCTGAACGCCGTCCAACCGCTTATCGACGTACATCGTGTGCAGCAGCGGCTGATCGAATCCTGTCTGGTACTTGTTGGCGACGAGGAGCACCTGATAGTCGGGCGATGCGAAGCGCTCGGGAAGCTGGGCCTCGCTAATGGCACGCCCGGTGACAGTATCGGTGTTCATGCCGGGTTCGGTGAACTCCTGGCCGGTTTCAGGATCACGGACCGTGCCACTGAAAGCGACAAGAGGTCGGACGTCGCTGTACCCATTCTCGGCGATATAGCGTTCGAAGGCGAGCTTGTAGCGCACCGCGTGGAGCCGAGACGTCGTGACGACCATGGCCTTCGCACGGCCACCAAGCTTGGCGCGCACGCTCCGGCGGAAATGCTCGATGATGATCTCGGTCCGCTGCTCAATGTTCACCGGGTGGAGCGTCATGAACTTTGTCAGCGCTCGCACAGCCTTCTTCTTCGGCAGGGCGGGATCCTCCTCCGCCGCCTTGAGAAGGCGATAGTAGGTCGCGTAGGTCGTGTAGTTGGTCAGCACGTCTAGGATGAATCCCTCCTCGATCGCCTGCCGCATGCTGTAGATATGGAAAGCCTCTGGCGTTCCGCCCGGTGGTGCGCGCCCAAACAGCTCGAGAGTCTTGCCTTTCGGCGTTGCGGTGAAGGCGAAAAAACTGAGGTTCGGCTGCCGACCACGTGATTGCATGATCTGATTGAGCCTGTCCTCCCAATCTACATCTGCCTCTTCGCTTTCAGCCGCTGCGGCTCCAAGAATTCCCTTCAGCTCGCGAGCAGTCTCGCCAGTCTGGCTGGAGTGGGCTTCATCCACGATGACGGCATACTTGCGCCTTGCGATCGCGGCCTGCCAGTCGCGTGCCTGCTGCTTCTCCTCATCCTTGGCTCGCTCAGAGCTCTCGGCGCCAGCCACGTGCAATAGACCTCTCAGCACAAAGGGGAATTTCTGGAGCGTGGTGATGACGATCTGTGTGCCATCGATCAGTGCGGCAGCCAGCTGGCGCGAATCCTCGTCGATCGCCTTCACCACGCCCTGCGCGTGCTCGATCTGATAAATTGCGTCTTGAAGCTGCGCATCGAGCACGCGCCGGTCGGTGATGACGATAACGCAGTCGAACACCTTTCGGTCCGCGGTATCGTGCAGGCTGGCAAGGCGATGGGAGAGCCAGGAGATGCTGTTGGTCTTCCCGCTCCCGGCGGAGTGCTGGATGAGGTAGGCGTTACCTGGACCCTCGGCTCTGGCCGCCCCGATAATCTTCCGAACTGAGTCCAGCTGATGATAGCGAGGGAAGATAAGTGCTTCCTTGGTGATCCGACGATAGCCGCCTTTGCCATCGTCGACCTTCTCCTCAGAGGCCTCGACGAACATGAAATGGCCGACGATGTCGAGGATGCTCTCCCGCGCCAGCACCTCCTCCCAGAAATAGCCCGTGCGGTGCCCGGAGGAATGAAGAGGGTTGCCGGCGCCACACTGGATAGCACCGGGATCGCTTCCGCGGTTGAAAGGCAGAAAATGCGTCGTGCTGCGACGCAGCCGGGTCGCCATATGAACTTCATTCGTGTCCGCCGCGAAATGCACCAGAGCACGAGCCTTGAAGGTGAACAGCGGCGCGCGTGGATCGCGGTCTGTCTTGTACTGGGCGACCGCATTGCGCCAGGTCTGACCTGTGGCGGGGTTCTTCAACTCGCACGTCGCAAGGGGCAGACCATTCAACGCGAAGAGCAGATCGACGGTGTCGTGCGAACCCGGGTGACATGGCGCCTGGCGCGTCACCGTTAGACGGTTCTTTGCGTACAGGGCTTGCGTCTCCGCATTCAGCCCATGGGCTGGCTGGAAGTAGGCCATGCGGAGCGTCTTGCCGTAGAATCGAAAGCCGTGGCGTAGGACGTGCAACGTGCCCTTGAGATCCAACTCCTTCGCCAGCGTGGCGATGAGAACTGGCGCCAAACCCTCGCCGTGCAATGCAACCAGGTCTGCCCAAAGCCTAGGCTGGGTATCCTCGATGAACGCGAGCGCCCGGGTCGGAAACAGTGCTTGCACGACGTCCCAGTCCCCCAGCGGGGCCGTCTCCCAACCGCTCGTCGTGAGCAGCACGTTCTCGACGTAACTCTCGAAGGCGCGCTCCTTGGTCTGGCCGCTCATGGCATGATGCTCTCGAAGTGGCGCCAGCGCAGCCACTTAGCGATACCATCCAGGTCTGGAAAAAGTTGCTTGTCGAAGACGCCGTACTGCTCCAGTCGACGACGTGTGTCATCGTGGATATGGGGCGGGACGATGATCTCCTGCCAGTCGCGCTCCTCCAGCTCTTCCAGCGGGCGATGGCAGGCCAGCAACACACCATCCTGCGCACGAATGCGCGGCGAAACGTGGGGCGGGTCGTAGATAACGTTCTCATTGATGTCGAAGGGCGAAGGCAGCTTTGCGTCGCCTTCAGCGCCGACCGGACTTGGGTCGGGCTCGGGCTTCCCCGCCCTCTCGTCGGGTGCTTCTGCCTCGCGCTCGGCGGCCGGCGATCGATTGCCGTCCCCGTTCGGTAGAAAATCGCCGTAGTCACCACCCTCCGCGACCGCGAGCTGGTGCGTCGTGGTGTCACCGACGGGCTTGATCTCGGGTTGGTGGCGTCGCCGCAAGTCGCTTAGAGACCGTTTGAGCGGCCGATGCTGGTTGCATCGGCAAGCCGACCAACGCAGCAGGGGCGGAAAAGCGCCGCGGAACCGACCCGTCCGGCATTTTCAAACGGTCTCTTAGCGTTGGCGGGTCACTGATCAGCACGTAGACGGCCGCATCTGGTCGGCTCCCATCGTCGTTAACCGTGGGCCAGCGCGTGGCGAAGTAGAGGGCGACCAGCGGGTTTGTAGTCCAGTCCATAAAGCGTGTTGGCAGGCCGTGGTGCTGCGCGATGGCAAGTGTCTGCCAGTCGCTCAGCGGCCAGTGGCGCACGTGGCCGATCAGGTGATTTTCGAAGACGTCCAAGAGGTCGCGCTCTTGCTTAAGCCGTTCGCGCAGGGCCGTTTCTCGCAAATGGCTGTAGCGACCGATGGTCGGACGCAGCACATGGCCTGCACCGACCCTACGCGATTGGCCGCGGAAGTAGATGCGCCTAGTGGCGGGCAATTGATTGCGGACAATATCGAGGTAGTTCTCAAAGCTAGACGCCGTGGCGAGAACCGTCATGACGCAGCTCCGCGCACATCAATCTTTCCGGTGATGGCTGCGGTGATGAGTGCCGCGCGATACTCTTGCAAACGATCAATCACGGTGAGGCACCGACTTACGACTGAATCCAAGCGCGATATAGAAGCCGCTAGATGTTGCACAATTGCAGTTTGCTCTGCTGGAGGGGGAACCGGAATGGGTGCGCGCTTCAGGTCGAAGATGTTGATGCCCTGGACAGCCGTCCCGCGGGACAAGGAGTCATAATAGCTGCGTAGTGGTTGGGACCCCAGTATGTAAGCCAGGAGGGTCGGATTCATCTCCGGGCTTGGCGATACCCGCGCTGCGTCGCGCGTGACATTTGCCCCCTCCATTCCGTCCGGAACGATTTCGGCCGCCCCGATACTGCCTCTAATGGCGACGACAACATCGCCCGGCCGGAGGCGAGACCTAGCAAACGGTTCTTCGATCTCCGGAGCTGTGCGCCTCAACTCGTCGGGTACGATCGGGCCTGCCATGATGTCGCCGGCCTCCACAAGTGGTATGCCTTCCGGCAGCGATGGTCCCGGCATAAGCACACCGTAATTGATTGGGCGGTCCGGCCACACCAGCCGCATCAACGGCTTCACTTCCCAATGCGCGGGCACCTCTGGCATCCAATCGATGCCGGTGGCCTTCATGACTGAGGGAGCCGTGGGATCTGCCGCGCAAGTTGCCGCGTAACGTAGGCCGCGCGTCACCGTGCGAGCGATCAGCGACGCTCGCTCTTCCTGAAGCCGCTCGATTAGCGTCCGCTTTTTCGCGACAAGTTTGTCGAGTTTCCCGGTCTCGACATCAAGGAAGCGCGCGATGGCGCGTTGCTCGTCGGGTGGCGGCAGAGAGACTTCGATGCTGGCCACGTCCCGTGCGTTGATCGCTGGATAACTCACGCCGAACGAGCGCGACACGATCGCCTCGACGAATCGCGACTCCCTTAGAGCGTATGACAGGTAAGCGTGCTCAACACCCCGCGGACGCACAACAGCGAAGCCAGTCGAAACGACGAGTTCTCCGTCGACATCTCGAACCGGCGCGATGGCACGAAGGTAAGTTCGAACTGTGGATACGATCGTGTCACCCGGTCGTGCGATCCGGCGCGCCCTGGAGGGCGCGTCCTCAAACACGACACGCTCAGTACCTGCGATTCCGTTGACCGCCTCGACGTTGCCAATATCAACGTAAAAAAACTCGTATGTCGGATCTGTAGACTCGGGGAGAGCCTCATCGTTCAGCGAGGCGGCGTACTTCAGTCGCTTCGATGCCCAATGTTGAGGAACTTCGTCGAGCCACTCAACGGAAACAGGCTTGTAGGCCTCGTATGGAGGCCACATCACGTTGCGACATCCGCCAACATGGTCACGATCTCGCTCTCAAGCGCACGAATATCGCCTGCGATCACGTCCAAGGGCCGTGGCGGCTCGTAGATGTAGAAGTGGCGGTTGAGCGGGATCTCGTAGCCGATCTTCGTCTTAGTCTCATCGACCCAGGCATCTGGCGCGTGCGGCAGAACTTCCCGGGCCATGTAGGCGGGGATGCTGTCCTTAAACGGCACGTTTTCCGTGTCGCGCAGATCCGGATCGGGTTCCGGATTGCCGTCGCGATCCCAGCAGATCTCGGCCTTCGGGTCGCGCTCGCCAAGAGCGTTGAGGACTGCACGGATCTCTGGCGCCGCCAGCCGCACGCCGTGTCGCTGATCCACGTCCCGCAGCGCCCGCAGGAACTCGCGCCGGTCTTTGAACACGCGATCGCCATGCGCCGCCGCGAAAGCGGCCAACAGGTCCCTGACAGCTTGCTGACGGGCTTCGCCGGCGGCGATATCCGCTGCGCGTGCAGCCTGTTGCTTTTTCGTGCTTCCTGCCAAGTTGCGAAAGGCGGTCTCCTCCTCCAGCCGAGCGATGCGCTCCGGTGTCGCCTGGAAGTTCAACCGCAGCGGGCGCTCGACAGTGATCCGCCAGAAGCCGAAATCCGCGTTGTCGAAGACCTTGCTGATGATCCGCTCGCACTCGACCTGCGCCTTGGTGATCTTGTCCTCTTCCTGGAAGCGGCGTGTCTCGTCGTTCTTGAACCCCGCATGGATTCGGGTGAGATCGGCGATGTGGTCGGGGTCGGTGGGCTTTTCCTCGGGGTCGCCGATGCGACGGCGCTTGTTGCCCAGGCTCTTCTCCATCTGCACCCAGAAGACCCGCGCATCGATGAGCTGGATGCGCCCCTTTCGATGCTTCTCCTTCCGGTTGGTCAGCACCCAGACGTAGGTGGCAATGCCGGTGTTGTAGAAGAGCTGCTCCGGCAGGGCGATGATCGCTTCGAGCCAATCGTTCTCGATGATCCACTGGCGGATGTTGCTCGTCCCACCGCCAGGTTCCCCTGCGAACAGAGAGGACCCACTGAACACGATGGCGATGCGGCTGCCGCCTTCTTCGGGGGGGCGCATCTTGGCGATCATATGTTGAAGGAAGAGGAAGGCACCGTCGTCGACGCGCGGCAGACCAGCGCCGAAGCGGCCAGCGTGGCCGAGTTCGGCCTCCTCGACGATGAAGCGCTGTTGCTGCTTCCATTCCACGCCGAAGGGCGGGTTCGCCAGCATATAGTCGAAGGTGAAGCGCTTGCCTTCCTTGTCGCGGTCGAAGCCGTCCTTGGTGAAGGTGTCGCCCAGGATGATGTTGTCGGCGTTGGCACCCTTGATGAGCATGTCCGACTGGCAGACTGCCCAGGCTTCGTCGTTCCAGTCCTGCCCGAACAGAACCGGGTCGGCCTCGCTGTTCAGGCGTGTGATGTAGGCGGCGGCCTCCGACAGCATGCCGCCCGTGCCACAGGCGGGGTCGTAGATCGTCTTGATGACGTGGCTGCGGCGCAGATCCTGTTCGGGAGTTAGCAAGAGGTTCACCATGAGGCGGATGACTTCACGCGGCGTGAAGTGTTCGCCAGCCTCCTCGTTGGACTGTTCGGCGCCGATCCGGATCAGTTCCTCGAAGACGTAGCCCATATGAAGGTTCGCTTCCGCGGGGGTCAGTCCGGGGAAGCTCAGGTCGAGCCTGGGATCGCAGAAGGCTTTGATGACGTTGAAGAGCAGATTCTTCTCCGCCATACGCGAGATCTGCACGTCGAAGGCGAACCGCTGCATGATGTCACGGACGTTCTTCGAGAAGCCATTGATGTAGGCGTTTAGATTCGGAGCCAGCTGGTTCGGGTCGTCGAGTAGGCGTCGCATGTCGAGTTTTGAGAGATTGTAGAATGGATAGCCCGTCACACCTTCCAGAATACTTCGGACCACAGTCTCCGGGCGAGTCTTGATCTCGATGTGTTTTTCTAATACTTTCGACTTGGTCGGCTCCAGCAGAGAATCAAAGCGCCTGAGAACTGTCAATGGCAAGATAACTTTGCGATATTCGTTCCGCTTGTAAGGACCTCGAAGCAGATTGCAGATGCTCCAAATGAAGCGAGCGAGATCGCGATGGGTCTGCGCGTTCATGCGCCAATCTTCCCCCAAGAGGAAACTCGCTTAGAAAATGTTTTCTGCATTATTCTTCCCATGCAACTGAGCAGGACATGTGCTTCGGCCAGCGGGGCAGCCTCCTCGGCCGTCAGCTTCTCCCGCGTTGCCTTTTCCAGCAGCGGCGGCAGCGCGCCCCCCCGGCGGGAGGGGGCAGCCCGCAGTGCCGGGTCAAGCCGGGGGGTATAGGCGTAGCTGGTCCGCGACGCGGGCAGTGTCCGGCCCTCGGCGGCGATGGCGGCGGGTGGGTTGTTAGGGCGAGTAGCGCCAGCATGGCGATAGTCCTCGACCGGCAGCGCGCCCTGTTGTCCTGAGGGCTGTGCCCGCCGCCGTCCTGCCATTCCCGATTCCCCCTGCAACTCAAGGGCGAGAATACAGAAAGAGAGAGGGGTTGCGCAGTCATTGCGCCGGCCGGACTACCCCGATCTTTCGCTTCTTCTCGGGGAATCTCGGGCCTTGCGACGCGCAGTTGGAACCGGGCGGCGATCGCCCGAGCGGTCTCACCCCCAACCCCAAGCCGGATGGGCGCCCGGAGATCGGCCTTTTACCTGCGTTTAAGGCTTGTAGACTGAATCGCTCTAGTCCCGAGCTTCGGAGAGAGAATGGCGTCGGAGCGACGGAAAAGCCGGTCGTTGCGTTCTCCAACCCTCAAGCCAGCACGGCAAAACCCCAGGGAACCTGCGGTTCATGGCGCCACCAAGGGAAGGGAAATGTGAGGTTGGCAAACCGACTGGAGCAGCGGTGGGAACCGGATTCCAACCTTCTCTGGTGTTCATGAGACTTGTCTCGCATGGCGCGACACCTCTTGCCGCGTTCATGGATCGGGAAACCGTTGCGGGGGTCATGTTCCCCGTCTACCTGATCAGTGGAGAACCACCGACGGGGCTGACCATGGACATCGCGGTTGTCGGCACGTGGCTGCTCACCATCGCTGTGGGTGAATGGGTCGCCCGGGGCTTGCATTCCCCAGACCACTTCGGCCAGTCAGCATTGTGAGGCCGCCGCGCGGGTCGCCAGCACGACGTCGCTGCCATCCGCCGCTGCCAAGCGCTCGAAGGTGACGCCGAAGACGTCATCCAACAGCCCCGGCGCGAAGATGAATGCTGGCACGCCGATGGCCCGGATCTGGCCGGCCGCCATGAGTACAACCCGGTCGCACCATCGCCCTGCGAGGTTGAGGTCGTGCACTACCACAGCCACCGCCGCGCCCAACTCAGCCCGCTTTCGCAGCAGCGCCATCAGGGCTGCCGCCTGCCCGATATCGAGTGCGGCCGCGGGTTCATCGGCCAGGATTACCGGCGGAGAAGGCGCCAGCACGGCGGCGGCCAGAGCACGCCCTCGCTCGCCGCCGGACAGGCTGGACCAATAGCGGCCCATCAGGGGTTCCAGTCCATGCTCCGCCGCCAGTTCAGCCAAGCCCGCGAGGCCGCCAGGCGCGCGATCCAGCCCCAGCCGCAGCAATTCACCCACCCGGTAATCCCAATGCGGTTGGAAATGCTGCGGCAGATAGCCGATGCGGCGTGCCCGTTCGGCCGCCTGCCATTGCGGCAAGGGGCGGCTTTGTAGCAGCACCCGGCCGGTATCGGGCTGGTCGAGCCCCGCGAGCAGCCGCAGTAGCGTGGATTTGCCAGCGCCATTCGGGCCGATGATTCCCAGCACCTGGCCCGCCATAAGATCGAGAGAGGCGTCTTCCACCAGCGTCTTGCGGCCGATCCGCCGCGTCAGCCCCTGGGCCTGCATGGCAATGGCGCTCACCGCCGCCGCGCCTCCCGCGACAGGATCAGCAGAAAGAAGGGCGCGCCGATCAGGGCGGTGACCAGGCCGAGCGGGATTTCGGCCGGCGGAAGCACCGCCCGAGCCGCGCCGTCGCACAGCATCGCCAAGGCGGCACCGATGGCAGCGGCGCGCGGCATCAACGGTGCGTGCAGAGCGCCCACCTGCCAGCGCGCGAGATGCGGCGCCATCAGGCCCACAAACCCCACCAGCCCGCCCCAGACGACACTGACGGCAACAACGAAGGCACCGGCCAGCACGGCAAGGGCGACAAAGCGCCGCACTTCGAGACCAAAGGATTCCGCGACCGCCTCGCCCAGGCCCAGCAGGTCGAGCCCCCGCGCCAATGTCAGGCAGAGCAGCAACGCGGCACCGGTCAGCCCCGCCAGCAGGGCCAGTTGCGGCCAGGCTGGCGTCTGCACGCCACCCAGCGCCCAGGACAGGACGGCTTGCAAGCTCACCGTCTCATCGGAGAGTGCCAGCATCAGGAAGGAGCGCATGGCCCCCAGCACAGCCGCCACCGCGACGCCCGCCAGCAGCAGGGCCGCAATCGAGGCAGGCCCTGCCAGTCGCGCCAGCGCCAGCACCAGCCAAGTCGCGCCCCAGGCGCCCGCAAAGGCCAAAGCTGGCAGGGCCAGGCTGCTCGGCACGGGGAGCGCCACCAGCAGGGCGACCGTCGCGCCCATCGCCGCCCCACCGGCCGAGCCCAGCAGATAGGGCTCGGCCAGCGGGTTGCGAAACACCCCCTGGAACACCGCCCCGCCCAGGGCCAACAGCGCGCCGACGCAGCCCGCCGCCAGCACCCTCGGCAGCCGCCATTGCCAGATCAGCTGCGCCAGGGGCTGCGCCGGATCGCTCAGCACAGACCAGGCCTCGGCGGGGGTGAGGGTCTCGGCGCCCAGCAGCAGGCCGGCCACCAGGCCCAGGGGGAGCAGCAGCCAGATCATGCGGCGAAGGCTTCGGGGTGCAGCAGGCGGGCCAGGCTCTCCACCCCATCTACCACGCGCGGCCCGGGGATGAGGAACTGCGCCCGCGCGACCAGATGCAGCCGCCCCTGCCGCACCGCGCGCAGGTCCTGGAAGCCGGTGCGGCGCGGAACTTCGGCCAGTTGGTCGGCCCGTCCGGCCAGCAGATAGGCGGCGGGGTCGGCGCGCAGGATGGCCTCGCCCGAGACTTGCGCGGGGCCGGCGCCCGAGAGGCCCGGGAACACGCTGGCACCACCGGCCATGGCCAGCGCATCGGCCGTATAGGTGCCGGGCCGCACTGTCCCGAAGACGCCGCGCCCGGTTGATGAGGTCTCCAGGAAAACCGGCACCGCCGCGCGCTCGGCCAGGCGCGCGGTGACGGCGGCAAGCCGCGTCTCCAGCCGGCCCACCAGCGCCTCGGCCGCGTGTTCGTACCCGGTGGCGCGGCCCAGCAGCCGCAGATTGCCCAGCACCTGCGCGAGGTCACGATGGGTGATGACCAGCACCGGCACGCCGATGCGCGCCATCGGCTCGGTCAGCGCATGGGCGGCGTTGCGCGCAGGCGTCATCACCACGAGGTCCGGCTGCAGCCGGGCGATGGCCTCGGCCGAGAAGCCCAGCCGCCCGCCCACCTTGGGCAGGGCCGCCACCTGCGGCGGGAAGCGCGTGAAATCCTCGACGCCGACAATGGCATCGAGCGCGCCGATGGCGGCCAGCAGCTCCACATTGGAGGAGAAGATGGCGACGATCCGCCGCGGCGGCGCGGGCAAGGTCACCTCTCGCCCCAGCCCATCCACCACCATGCGCGGCCAGCTCGCCGCCCAGGCATCGCGGCTCAGCCAGAGCGCGGGGGTCGCCAAGAATAGCCGGCGCGAAGCCATTCAGAAGGTGAACCTCAGGCCGCCGATGAATTCCCGCCCCGGCGCCGAATTGCCGCGCCCGCCATTGGCGAAGCGCGCGTCCCCCAGGAAGGGGTTTGACGCGGTGGCAATGAAGATCGGATGGTAGTTCTTGTCGAGCAGATTATTCACCGCCCCAAACACCCGGATATTGGGCGCGCGCTCCGGCAAGGGCTGGAAGCTGCCACGCAGGTTGAACACCCAGAAGGCATCCTTGCGATGCACAAATTCCCGGTTGGGCTCGGCTTGCGGGATCAGCAGGTTTTCCTCGGTGTTGTAGTACATCGGCCCGCGCAGCACGCCTTGCAGCGTCACATCCCAGCGCGGCTGGCTGATCGTTGTGCCGATCGTCGCCTGATAGCGATACATCCGCTCCACATTGCGGGTGTTGGCCGTGGGGGATGCGCCATTGTCGCGCATGTCGAAATTCCAGGAGCCATTGGCATAGGCCCGCCAGTTGAATTGCGTGATGCCGAACAGGCGCGCAACATCACCATCCAGCTGGAATTCCACGCCGCGCACTTCGACATCGCCGGGGTTGTTGGACCAGTCGCTGGTATTGGCCACACCGGGGCGAAGCCGCGTGATGATGCGGTCGCTGATGGTGTTCTGGAACAGCGCCAAGTCCAGGCGCAGCCCGGGCAGGAAGACGGCAGCACCCACCTCGTATTGCAGGCTACGCTCGGGATTCAGGGCAGGGTTGCCGAAGCTGCGCCCGCCGCCCAGCGCGGTGAAGTCGGCAGCCAGTTCGGTGGCGGTGGGGGCACGGAAACCGGTCGCGGCATTGGCGCGCAGCGCGAGGAAGGAGACGGGCTGGTAGCTCGCGCCGATGGACCAGGTGGTGGCGTCGTAATCCTGGCTGCCGGTGCGTTGCAATGGCAGGTTGGGCGTCTGGTCGAAGGCGGTGTTGCCCCAGGTCTGCCGCACCCCGCCGCGCAGCGTCACCTGGTTGTCGAGCAGGCGCTGCGAGATTTCGGCATAGAGGCCTGCAGTCGTGTCGGTCTGGTCATTGTCCATCGGCGCCACCTGCGTGGTGATGCCACTGCCCGGCAGGCCGCGCCGCTCGCGCGTCGAGCGCAGGGTCGAGCGCTCCAGATCCAGCCCCACCAGCAGTTCCGCGCCCGCCCAGAGCCGCATCGAGGGTTGCAAGCGCAGCCCCAGGATGTCGAGCGTGCGGGTGTTGTTGTCCTGGTCCGTGCCGGGTACCGGCAGGCCAGCCGCGCTGCGCTGCACGGGCGAGCGCCAGCGGAAGAGGTCCACGTCGCGCACAGCATAGGCCTGGCCATCCCATCGGAAGCGGCCATCGGCGGTGGCGCCATTGAGGAAGATGTCGGCCGACGTGTTGGTGCGGTCCTCCCGGTTGGTGGTGTTCCAGGCGGAGCCGCGAAAGCCCGCATCATAGGTGCCATCCGTGCGCACCGAAGTTCCGATGCGCCCGATATGCGTATCTATGCCCAAGGCGGCCAGCCCGCCGACGCGGTTCCAATCGGTGCCGGTCTGCACGCCGCCACTCTCGCCCGCGCGGTAGCTGTCACGCCGCCCACCGGAGAAGCCGGCATAGAAATCGCCGCCCTGTACGTCACCGCCGGTGAAGCGCGTGCCATAGCGCGCGCGGCCCTCCGCCAAACCCCAGGAGCCCAGGCCCAGCTCCGCGAAGCCACCGGGTGAGGTCCGGCCATCACGCATGATCAGGTTGATCACACCACCCATGGCGCCGCTGCCATAGACCACGCTGGCCGGGCCGCGCACAATTTCGATGCGCTCGATCTCGGCCGGGCTGAGCTTGGAGAGATTGGCCGTGCCGGCGCGGCGTCCATTGATCAGCACCAGCACCTGGCTGCGGAAATCCCGCCCCTGGCCGTCGGAGGCGCCGCCGCGGATGTTCAGGCTGGTCTGCCCCGGCGTCCATGTGCTGAAGAAGCCGACGGCGTTCTCGGCCAGCAGGTCGGTCACATTCTGCGAGACACTGCGGCGGATGGTCTCCTGGTCAATCACCTGCACCGTTCCCGCCAATTGGGAGCGCGGTGTGGGCAGCCGCGTGGCGGTGACCACGACATCATCCATCACGGCGGCGCTGGGGAAGCGTACCACCGGTTCTGCCGTGCCTTGCGCCTGGAGTGCGGTGACGGAAAGAAACACGGCCAGAGCGGTCAATGAACGGCGCATCAGGCAAGATCCCAGATCAAGAGGGCGGACAGCTTGGGGGCGGCGATTTCCACGCCACCCTCCGGCAAGGCGGTGGCGGTGATGGCCAGGAAATCCGCAATGGCGGCGCGGCAGGCCGAGCCGGGCGGCAGCGCCAATTGCATGGCGCAATGCGATACGGCGGCGTCGAGGTCCGCAAAGCGGGCACGGAAGGTCCAGCGGGCCGTCAGGCTGAATTTGGGTGCATGCGCCGCACCCAGCGCCCTCAGCACCTGGTCCACGGCGGGGCTTTCGCTCTCGCCATGCAGATGGGCGGGCAGGGCGCCGCTCAGGCACCAGCGGCGCGGGCCGCGCTGGGCGGGGACCAGCCAGATGACCCGGCTTCGTGCCAGGCCGCGCATGGTACCGAGCAAGCCCTGCGGATGGCTCTGGGTGGCGCCGATATTGGCGGCCCAGGCCCAGTCATGCCGGGGCAGCCCGAGCGCTGGCAGCGCCTCCCAGGTGGCGTTGCGCACGCTCAGGGCGCGTTGGTCGCGCTGCCTCAGGCGGCCCAGGCGCGCGCGCAGGTATCGGTTGGGCTCAATCGCCGTCCAGGGGCTGGCGCGTGGCAACCAGGAGGCGACGGGATGGCCAGCACCCGCGCCGATATCCAGCAGGCTCTCCGGTGCCGCGCCGCCCAGGGCACGCGCCACGGCTTGCCCGTAATCGGAGTGATCAAGTGCCGCGGCATAAAACCGCGCCGCGCGATCATTCCAGATGGGAGCCGTGGGCGGAGGAGGAGCATCAAACACGGCGCGTCACCGCCGCGGGTGATACCGCCCCGAGAATGTTAAGCCTGGGCGCGGGAATCCGGCCATGGTCCATCTCCGTCCCCGAGGCACCCAGCCCGGATCGCAGGGTTGCACCACGGCCGAGGCCGTCAGTGGCGCGGGCAGGTCTCCTGGCTCGCGGGTCAACGCCTCCGGCCCTACCTTCCCACGGGATGTCTCCCGCAGTGGTGCCAGGCCGCAGCTGCGGCATGGCGCGGGCCGGCAACTCACCGCCGACAGTTGCTGGGGCAGCGACCGACTTGCCACCCTGGCCCAAGGCCAGAAGCGACGGACGGTCTTCCCTCTTTCGCCCGTTCGCACGGGACCAACGCAATCCGATGGTAGCTGCTGTTTCGCGGGCAGCGCAAGGCGACGGGCGGCTGGTCATGCCGGCCAGGTGATGACGGGCAGCGGGCCGGGCGGGCGCAGCGCCAAAGGCGGGATGCGCGTCAGGATGCCAGCGCGCAGCCGCTCCGGCCGGCTGGCGCGCGGCAGGTGGCCGATCGGGCAGGCCTGGTGGGCGAGGGCCACGGCGATGAGGTCGGCCGCGCTGGGCGCATCGGCGCCGAGATCGCCAAAGACGTAGCTGACCTTGCCTTCGCCAACCAAGGCAATTGCGCAGGCCCGCTTGCAGGCCGAAATGCAGGCGACCCCGGCCACAGCGATACCGCTGGGCAGTTCCGATTTGGCCAGCGCCTGCAGCAGGGCAGCGCCAGCGCGGGGTGCATCCGGATCGGCGCCGGGCGCGCGGCATCGGGTGCAGATAAGGAGGGTTGTGACATCCGGCATTTTGATTTGTTATAAGATAACATAACACGTCACAAGCCACTTGCCCTCGGCGCCGGGCCGCAGGATTGTCCGCGCCTCATGCACCTCTCCAATCCCATCCCCGCCCTGGCCCATGGCGGCAATCTCTCGGCCGCGCGCCAGCGTTTCCCTGAGGCGCCGCTGCCCTTCCTGGACCTCTCCACCGGCATCGCCCCGCGCAGCTACCCCATGCCGCCGTTGCCGCCCGAGAGCTTCACCCGCCTGCCGGAGCCCGATTCCCATGCCGCGCTGTGCCGCCTGGCGGCCCGTCGCTATGGCGTGCCAACGGGGGCCAGGGTTCTGGCGGCACCCGGCACGCAAATCCTGCTGCCCATGCTGGCCGCACTTCGCCCCCCAAACACCGCCCGCATCCTGGGGCCCACCTATGCCGAGCACGCCCGCGCCGCCGCCCTGGCCGGGCATGACACGCGTGAGGTGGGAACACTCGACGACCTGACCCCGGCCACGCTGGTCACGGTGGTCAACCCCGACAACCCGACCGGGCGAGTGCTGGATGGGCCAACCCTGCATGCGCTGGCGGCGGTTCAGGGTGCCGCCGGCGGCTTGCTGCTGGTGGATGAGGCCTTCCACGATGCCAGCCCCGAACTCCCCAGCGCCATGGATCTGGTGCCGGGCGGGGCGGTCCTGGTGCTGCGCTCCTTCGGCAAATTTCACGGGCTGGCCGGGGTGCGGCTGGGCTTTGCCGTGGTGGCGGATGCTATGGCCGAGCGGCTGGAGGCGCTGCTTGGCCCCTGGGCTGTCGCGGGGCCAGCGCTTCTGGCCGGGCAGGCCGCCCTGGCCGATGATACCTGGGCCGAGGGGCAGCGCGCCTATCTGCGCAGCGCATCCGCGCGGCTGGATGGTGTGCTGGCGGCTGGCGGGCTGCGGGTGCTGGGCGGCACGCCGCTGTTTCGCTTCGTCCATGCGCCGCCCGGCACCCATGCCCGCCTGGGCCGCGCCGGCATCCTGGTGCGCGAATTCCCGCATTGGCCGGACCGCCTGCGCATCGGCCTGCCGCCGGATGAAGCGGGCTTCGCGCGGCTGGCCGGCGCGCTGGCGTGATCAGCCTGGTTCTGCTCGCGCTGCTGCTGGAAGCGGCGCTGGGCTATCCGCAGCGGCTGGTGGATCGCATCGGGCATCCGGTGATTTGGATCGGGCGGCTGATCTCGGCGATGGATCGCGGCTGGAACCAGGCAACGCGCAGTTTCGCCACCCGGCGCGCGGCGGGGGTGGCGGCGCTGCTGGTGCTGGTCGGCGTGGCCGGCGGGGTTGGTTTCGCGCTGCAATCCGCGCTGCTGGCGCTGCCTTTCGGAGTCCTGGCCGTGGCGCTGCTGGGCAGCAGCCTGCTGGCCCAGCGCAGCCTGCATGATCATGTGGCGCGCGTGGCAGCGGCGCTGGAACAGCACGGGCTGGAAGCCGGGCGTGAGGCGGTGTCCCACATTGTGGGCCGTGATCCGCTTTCGCTGGACGAGGCCGGCGTGGCCCGCGCCGCCATCGAAAGTCTCGCCGAAAATTTCTCCGATGGCGTGGTGGCGCCGGCCTTCTGGATGGCGGTTGCGGGCCTGCCGGGGGCTGCGATCTACAAGGCGGTGAACACGGCCGACAGCATGATCGGCCATCGCACGCCGCGGCATGAGGCCTTCGGCTGGGCCTCGGCGCGGTGCGATGATGTGATCAACCTGCCGGCCTCGCGCTTGTCGGGCCTGGCCATCATCGCTGCCGCCGCACTGCTGCCGGGCATGGATGCGCGCGCCGCCTGGCGGGCGCTGCGGCGCGATGCCAAGCAGCATCGCTCGCCCAATGCCGGCTGGCCGGAGGCAGCCATGGCTGGCGCGCTGGGCCTGGCCTTGGCCGGCCCGCGCCAATATGGCGGCGTGCTGGTGCAGGATGCGCTGATGGGCGATGGAAGGCGCGACGCCATTGCCGCCGATATCCGCGCTGCGCTGCGGCTCTACCGCACCGCCGATGCGCTGCTCATCACCCTGCTGGTGTTGATTTTCCTCGCGCTGCAAGGCTGAGCAGCGCGTCCATGTCCAGATGCGCTTCCAGATGCGCGGCCAGCGCGTCCAGCGCTTCCTCGACCTGCGCTTCGTGATCCAGCCGCGGTGCGCCCGCGGCAAAGCGCGCCAGCCAGGCGGCCCGCTGCGCCGTCTCGCCGAACAGGCCATGGATATAGGTGCCGCTGACGCGCCCATCGGGTGAGATGGCCCCCTCCGCGCCATCGGCCAGCGTGGCGAAGGGGCGGGAACGGCCGGGGCCATCCGTGCGGCCCATATGCATCTCATAGCCGGCCAGCGCCGCACCTTCATGGCTGTGGCCACTCACCGGCACCAGGCGCTTCTCGCCGGAGAGGATGGTGTCCACCTCCAGCAGCCCGAGCCCCGGCGATGTGCCGGGCGGCCCCTCCATGCCCTCCGGGTCGGCCAGGCTGCGGCCCAGCATCTGGTAGCCGCCGCACAGCCCAAGCACGTGCCCGCCGCGCCGCAGATGGGCGGCGATATCCACATCAAACCCCGCCGCCCGGAGAGCTGCGAGATCGGACAGGGTGGATTTCGATCCGGGCAGGATCACCAGCTGCGCGTCACCTGGCAGCGCCTGGCCGGGGCGGATGCGAAGAACCTCGACCTCGGGCTCCGCCACCAGCGGGTCGAGGTCGTCGAAATTGGCGATGGCAGGTAATACCGGCACGGCCACCCGCAGCTTGGCACCCGGCTTGCGCGCCAGCGGATGGTCCAGCGCCAGCGCGTCCTCGGCGGGAAGTTTCGCGGCATCGGGCAAATGCGGCACCAGGCCGAGTGCCGCCCAGCCCGTGCGCGCGGCGATCATCGCCATGCCATCGGCAAAGAGTGTCGGGTCCCCGCGGAAGCGGTTGACGATGAAGCCGCCGATCATGGCGGCATCGGCGGCCTCCAGTACCGCATGGGTGCCGACCAGGGAGGCGATGACCCCGCCACGGTCAATGTCACCGATCAGCACCACGGGCACATTTGCCGCGCGGGCAAAGCCCATATTGGCGATGTCATTGGCGCGCAGATTGACCTCCGCCGCGCTGCCGGCCCCCTCGACCAGCACGATATCGGCCTCGGCCCGCATCCGGGCGAAGCTGTCCAGCACGGCGGCCATGAAGCCGGGCTTCATGCGCTGGTACTCCGCCGCGCGGGCTTGCCCCACGACGCGCCCCTGGATGATGATCTGCGCCCCCACCTGGCTTTGCGGCTTCAGCAGCACCGGGTTCATGTGCACGGAAGGCGCGACCCGCGCCGCCCGCGCCTGCAGGGCCTGGGCGCGACCGATCTCCCCGCCATCGGCCGTCACGGCGGCGTTGTTGCTCATGTTCTGCGGCTTGAAGGGGCGCACCCGCAGGCCGCGGCGCGTGAGTGCCCGCGCCAGCCCGGCCACGATCAGCGACTTGCCGACATCGGAGCCGGTGCCCTGGAACATCAGCGCGAGCGACATCAGAATTCGATGCCCTTCTGCGCCTTCACCCCGGCGGCAAAATGATGCTTCACCGCGCCCATCTCGGTGACGAGGTCCGCCGCCTCGATCAGGGCGGGCTTCGCGTTGCGCCCGGTGACGACGACATGCAGGCCCGGTCGGCGTGCGGCCAGCCCAGCCAGGACCTCATCCAGGGCCAGGTAGCCGTAGCGCAGCGCGATGTTCATCTCATCCAGCAGCACGAGGTCCAGCGCGGAGTCTGCCAGCATGGCGCGCGCCATCTCCCAGGCGCGGGTTGCGGCAGCCACGTCACGCGCGCGGTCCTGGGTTTCCCAGGTGAAGCCCTCGCCCATGGAATGCCAGCGCACGCGCTCGCCAAACTGGGTGAGTGCGGCGCGCTCGCCCGTCTGCCAGGCGCCCTTGATGAATTGCACCACGCCCACGCGCCCGCCCGTGCCCAGCATGCGCAGCGCAAGGCCGAAAGCGGCCGTGGATTTACCCTTGCCCGGCCCGGTATGGACGATCAGCAGGCCCTTCTCGGTGATGGTTTTGCCGGCGACCTCGGCATCCTGCACGGCCTTGCGGGCGGCCATCTTCGCGCGATGGCGCGCGGCGTCTTCGTCTTCGCTCACTGGTGGGGCACCCTTATTTGAGACGCAGCGGCAGGCCGGCCACCACGAGTTCCACATGGCCCGCCAGGGCTGCGATGCGCTGGTTCAGAACGCCCTGCGCGTCGCGGAAGCGGCGGCCGAGCGGCGTGGCGGGGACAATGCCGCCGCCGACCTCGTTGGAAACCAGCACAACCGGGCCGGTATGGGCACGCAGCGCCGCCTCTAGCGAATCGCCAGCTGCGGCCAGGTTTTCCTCCGCCAGCATGAGGTTGGAGAGCCACAGCGTCAGGCAATCCACCAAAACCGGCGCGCGGGCGCGGGCCAGGGCGCCGGGCAAGTCCCTGGGCGCATCCAGCGTCTCCCAGCCCGCAGAACGGCGGGCGCGATGTTCGGCGATGCGCGTCGTCATCTCCGCATCAAAGGCCTCGGCGGTTGCGATATAGGTCCAGGGTGGGGGCAGGGCCGTCACCAGCGCTTCGGCACGGCGGCTCTTGCCGGAGCGCGCACCGCCCAGGATCAAGGTCAATCTGTTCACCCGGCCATTATGCCCGATGCGGCGGTGATTGACACAGCCCGCGTCGCGACGCTTGATGGGTGAGTTCGAAGGTTCCCCAGAAATGGGGATGAAAAGGGAATTCGGGACGGACCGTCAGGCCCCAATCCGAAGCTGCCCCCGCAACTGTGAACGGTGAGCAGGCATCATGTGTCACTGGGTTTTGGCCCGGGAAGACGATGCCCCGCGTTGATCCGTGAGCCAGGAGACCTGCCCGCGAACACAAGAAGCGCCGGGCGGGGTGCCTCGGGGCAGGGCCATTTTGGCAGGCGGGCGCAGCCATGCGCGCGCCGCACGCACCCCACATGCCCGCGCCGCAAGCGCCGGGCAGGGGTATGAGCGTGACGCCCGAAGTCGTGATTTTTGTCTGCACCACCTGCAAGCGCGAGGGCGACGCGCCCGACGCGCCGCGCGCCGGTGCGGCGCTGGCTGCCGCGGTGGCTGCCGCTGGGGGGCCGGCCCGCGTCCAATTCGTCAATTGCCTGTCCAATTGCGCGCGCGGCCCCTCGGCCGCCATCGTTCGCCCCGGCGGCTGGAGCTACATCTTTGGCCGGCTGGAGCAGGAGGGCACGCCCGAGGCGCTGCAAATCGGCGCGGGGTTGCTGGGCGGCTCAGAGGATGGCGCCATGCCCTGGAAGGGCCGGCCGGAGGTGCTGAAGCGCAACATGATCGCCCGCATTCCCCCCTTCGACTTCACACCCAAGGAACCCACCCCATGAGCACCAGCCTGGAGAAGGTGCCCTGCACCATCGTCACTGGCTTCCTCGGCGCCGGGAAGACCACGCTGATCCGGCATTTGCTGGCAAACCCCGGCGGCCGGCGCCTGGCCGTGATCGTCAATGAGTTCGGCGATATCGGCATGGATGCGGAAATCCTGCGCGGCTGCGGCGTCGAGGCCTGTGCCGATGCGGATATCGTTGAACTGGCCAATGGCTGCATCTGCTGCACCGTGGCCGATGATTTCGTGCCCACGCTGGATGCGCTGCTGGCGCGCGAGCCACGCCCTGATCATATCCTGATCGAGACCTCGGGCCTCGCCTTGCCCAAGCCGCTGGTGCAGGCCTTCCTCTGGCCCGCCATCAAGGGGCGCGTCACGGTGGATGGCGTGGTGGCCGTGGTGGATGGCGCGGCGCTGGCCGAGGGCCGCGTCGCGCATGACGAGGCAGCACTGGCCGCCCAGCGCGCAGCCGACCCGGCGCTCGATCATGACGACCCGGTGGAGGAGGTGTTCGAGGACCAGGTGGCCTGCGCCGATTTGATTGTGCTGACCAAGGCGGATCTGCTGGACGAAGCCGCCCTGGCCCGCGCCCGCGCCGCCTTGGCCGCTGCCCTGCCGCGCCCGATCGGCGTGCTGGAGGCGCGGGAGGGCCGCATCGCGCCCGCCCTGCTGCTGGGCCTGGGCTTGGCCACCGAGGCCGATATCGAAGCCCGCCGTACCCATCACGACAATGAGGAAGACCACGACCACGAGGATTTCGCCTCCATCGTCCTGCCGCTGCCCGAGGTGATGGACGCCGCCACCCTGACCGCCCGCGTCGCCGCCGCCTGCGCGGTGCCGGGCGTGCTGCGCGCCAAGGGCTTCGCCGCCGTGGCGGGCAAGCCGATGCGGCTACTGGTGCAGGCGGTCGGGGCGCGCATCGGTCATCACTTCGACCGCCCCTGGGTGCCGGGTGAGGCGCGCGCAGGGCATCTCGTGGTGCTCGGCCTGCACGGCTTTGACGCGGTCGCCGTGGCGGAAGCCTTGGCGGCCTGACGCCATGCATCTGCTGAACACCTCCACCGCGACGCTGGACGAACTGACGGAGCCTGTGGACCTCCGCCAGTCGCCCGCGCCCATGGCGGTGCTCAGCTTCACCGATAGCGACCTGGCCGGCCTGGCCGCCGCCTGGGAGAATGAGCGTGACGTGCTGCCCGCGTTGCGCCTGGTGCCGCTGCGCGAATTGCGCCACCCCATGTCGGTGGACCTCTGGCTGGACCGCACGGCTGGGGGCGCGCGGATCATCGTGCTGCGGCTGCTGGGCGGGCTGGATTGGTGGCGCTATGGCGCCGAGCAATTGTCGGCATTCTGCCAGGCACGCGGCATCGCGCTCGCCGTATTGCCGGGCGAGGACCGCGCCGACCCGCGCTTGCCGGCGCTCTCCACCCTGCCGCCTGAGGAATGTGCCGCGCTGCTGGATGGTTTCCGGGCCGGTGGTGTGGCGCATCTGGGCGGCGTGCTGCGGCGCATGGCCCGCCATGCCGGTGCGATGCTGGAACTGCAACCGGCCGAGCCCCTGCCGCTGGCCGGCTTCTCGGGCGCTCCACCCGCCGCTGACGAGACCCGCCCGGTGGTGCCCATCATCTTCTACCGCTCAATGCGGCTGGCCGAGGACGCAGCCCCGGTGGCCGCCCTGGCCGAGGCGCTTACCGCCCAGGGTGCCCTTGCCGTGCCGATCTTTGTGGCCAGCCTGAAGGAGCCATCTTCGGTGGCTTTCCTGCGGCTTGAACTCCCCCGGCTGAACCCCGCGCTGATCATCGCCTGCACCGCCTTTGCCGAAGGGCAGGAACAGCCTGTGCTGGCCGCCTGTGGCGTGCCGGTGTTGCAGGCGGTGATCGCCACCACCTCCCGCACCGCCTGGGCTGGCGGGCCGCGTGGGCTGGGGGCGACGGACCTTGCGATGCATGTGGTGCTGCCGGAGCTGGATGGCCGCGTGCTGGGTGGCGCCATTGGCTTCAAGGACGCGGCGCCGGCCCATGCCGAGCTGGGCTTCGCCCGGCAGGTCAATCGCGCCGAGCCCGATCGCGTGGGGCAGGTTGCCGCGCGGGTGATGGCGCTGCTGCGGCTGCGCGCGACACCGCCCGCGCAACGCCGCCTCGTGATCCTGCTGCCCGACTATCCCGGTGCCGGCGGGCGCACCGGCTATGCCGTGGGGCTGGATGTCCCGGCCAGCGTGCTGGCGCTGCTGGAGGATCTTCGTGCGGCTGGCTTCAGCCTGGGCGAGGTGCCCGCCACATCGCGCGCACTGCTCGACGCGCTGGCCGCGCCCGCGCGGGCCTGGCCCGTCGCGGAATACACGGCGCTGGGGGGTGCGGCGGATGCCGCCTGGGGCGAGCCGTCGGAGGATTCCGACGTGGCGGATGGCGCTTTCCATTTCCGCGCCATCGAATCCGGAAACATGCTGATCGCCGTGGCGCCCGACCGTGGCCGCGCGCATGAACGCCGCGCCACTTATCATGATCCGGTCTTGCCGCCGCGCCACGCTTTGCGCGCCTTCGGCCTGTGGTTGCGCCAGGCGCGTGATGTCCATGCCGTGGTGCATATGGGCGCGCATGGCACGCTGGAATGGCTGCCGGGCAAGGCCGTGGCGCTCACCGCCGTCTGCTTCCCGGAGGTGGTGCTGGGCGCGCTGCCGGTGGTCTATCCCTTCCTGGTCAGCAACCCAGGTGAGGCCGCACAGGCCAAGCGGCGCATCGCCGCCGTCACGCTGGGCCATTTGCCGCCGCCCTTGACCACGCCGGGCCTGGCCCCCGAGCTGCATGATCTGGACCGCCTGCTGGATGAATTCGCCGCCGCCGATGGCATGGATCGCAGGCGTCGGGAGCGATTGGCGCAACTCATCCAGCAAGCGGCCGAAGCGGTGCCCAGCCTGCCAGCCCTGCCGCCTGACCCCTATGAGAGGCTGCACGCGCTGGATGCCTGGATGTGCGATGTGAAGGAACTCGCCATCCAGGATGGCCAGCACATCTACGGTCGCGCGGCACCTGATGCCGCCCCTGAGCGCGCCGCCTGCGCGGTGGCGGAACGCGCCGGCCTGCTTGCGGCGCTGGACGCCCGCCATGTGGCCCCCGGCCCGGCTGGCGCGCCCACGCGCGGGCGGCGCGACGTGATGCCCACCGGCCGCAACCTGACGGCGACCGACCCGCGCGGGCTGCCCACCCCGACGGCCATGGAACTCGGCCGCCTCGCCGCAGCCGAGGCCCTGCGGCTTTATGCGCAGGAGCATGGCGAGGCGCCGCGCCGCCTGGTTCTGGACCTGTGGGGCAGCGCCACGCTGCGCACCGGCGGCGAGGAGATCGCGCAGGGCCTGGCGCTGCTGGGCTGCGTGCCGGTCTGGGATGCCAGCACCGGCCGCGTCACCGGCGTTGAGGTCCAGCCGCCCGCCGTGCTGGGCCGCGCCCGGGTGGATGTGACATGGCGGATCTCGGGTCTGTTCCGCGACCTCTTCCCGGCGCAGATCGCGCTGCTCGATGCCGCAAGCCGCGCTGTGGCCGCGCGCGATGAATCGCCCGGGGAAAACCCTCTCGCTGAGGCGCGGCTGGCCGGGCAATCCCTGGCGCGGGTATTCGGCGCGCCCCCCGGCGCCTATGGCGCTGGCGTGGAAGACGCGTTGGCCCAAGGCGACTGGACCGCGCGTGAGGAACTCGGCCGTGCCTATCTGGCCGGCGCCTCTTACCGCTATGGCGGCGCGTCCGGCGATGCCACGCCGGATGCCGAGGGCTTCGCCGCGCGTGTGGCGCAAGCCGATGCGCTGTTGCACCCCAGCGATGATCCGGGGCGGGATTTGCTGCAAGGCGGCGCGGATGTGGCGCATCTGGGCGGCTTCGCGGCAGCGGCGGCGATGCTGGGCGCTTCGCCCAGCCTCATCACGTTGGACACGACCGACCCCGCCCGCCCCCGCGCCCGCACCCTGGACGCCGCCCTGCGCCGGCTGGTGATGGGCCGGGCGGTGGATCCGCGCTTCATCGTCGGCCAGATGCGCCACGGCCCGCGCGGCGCCTCCGAATTGGCCGAGACGGTGGACCGCCTGGTCGCCTTCGCCGAGACCACGAACGCGGTGGAGAGCGCCCTGCTGGACCGCGTTCATGCCGCCTATGTGCAGGATGTGACCGTGCGCGACTTCCTGCGGCGCGAAAATCCGGCGGCGGCCCGCGCCATCGCGCTGCGTTTTGGCGCCGCCCTCAGCCGGGGTATCTGGCACCCGCACGGCAATGCGGCCGCCGCCGAACTTGCCTTGCTGATGGAACCCGCCTGATGCGGCGCGGCGCCTGTCCCAGCCTGGAAGCGCCCATGGAAACCGGCGACGGGCTGCTCGCCCGCCTGCCACCCGCCACCATGCCGCCCGCCGCCTGGGTGGCGCTGGCGCGGGCGGCGCGGCAAGGAGGCAATGGCCTGCTCGACATCACCGCGCGGGGCAGCGTGCAATTGCGCGGCCTGAGCGCCGCCAGCCTGCCCCTGGCGGCGGCACTGGTGCCCCCGGAATGGCCGCGCGGCTCACTGGTGATGACCTCGCCGCTGGCGGGCGAGGACCAGGCCGAGGTGGCGGACCCACGCCCGCTTGCCGCGCGGCTCGCCGCCGCTGCCCCCGCCGGCTTGCTGCCCAAGACCGCCGTACTGGTGGATGGTGGCGGCGCGCTGCACCTCGCGGCCGAAGCCGCCGATCTGCGTCTGGTGGCCTTGGGCGATGGCTGGCTGCTGGGCTGTGGCGCCGATTGGCTGGGTCATGGCGATGCCGAGACCGCCCTGGCTGCCGCCCTGCATCTGCTGGCCGACATGGCACGAAGCGCCTCGCGCCGAGCCTCGCCCGAAGCAAGCGCTGCAGCCGCGCGCGGCCTGGCCTCCACCGCCGCGCCACGGCCCGCCAGCGCTCCGGAGGCGATTGGCCTGCACCCGTTGCGCGCCGGCATGGCGCTGGGCGTGGGCCTGCCCTTTGGCCGCCTGGAAGCCGACGCGTTGATCGCCCTGGCTGAGGCCAGCGGCGCGCGGGCGCTGCGGGGCGCGCCGGGCCGCGTGCTGCTCGCCATGGGCGCGCCGGACCCGGCAGCCCTGCGTGAGCGCGCGGCGGAACTGGGCTTCATCACCCGGGCCGATGACCCGCGCAGGCGTGTGGCCGCCTGTTCCGGTGCGCCGGCCTGCGCCTCCGCGTTGTTGGATACGCGGGCGCTGGCCAGCGCGCTGGCGCCCTTCGTGCCGCCCAGTGCCTTTCTGCATGTCTCGGGCTGCGCCAAGGGCTGCGCGCATCCGCGCCCGGCCAGTTGCACCCTGGTCGGCACGGCTGAAGGGCTGGGCTTGATCCGGCACGGGCGGGCGGATGACAACGTGGCAGAACACCTCCACACCCAGGATTTGCGCGCCGTCTTGGCGCGGGAGTTTGCCCCGCATGCATGACTATGTCCGCGATGGCGCCGCGATCTACACGCGCTCCTTCGCCATCATCCGCGCCGAGGCCGACCTCTCGCGCTTCACCGCGGCCGAGGAAGATATCGCTGTGCGGATGATCCATGCCTGCGGGCTGGTCGAGGCCGCGGCGCATTTCGTCTTCGCGGCTGGCTTCGCCCGGGCCGGCCGGGCCGCCTTGCAGGCCGGCGCGCCCATCCTGTGCGATGCCGAGATGGTGGCGCGCGGCGTCACCCATGCGCGGCTGCCGGCCAACAACCAGGTGATCTGCACCTTGCGCGACCCGCGCGTGCCCGAGATCGCGGCCCGCATCGGCAACACCCGCTCGGTCGCGGCGATGTCGCTGTGGGAGGCGCATCTGGCGGGCTCGGTGGTGGCCATCGGCAATGCGCCGACCGCGCTGTTCCACCTGCTGGAGATGCTCGCCGCCGGCGCCCCGCGCCCGGCAGCCATCATCGGCATGCCGGTGGGCTTCGTCGGCGCGGTCGAATCAAAGGAGGCGCTGATGCAGGCGCCGCTGGATATCCCCTGGGCGGTGGTGCGCGGGCGGATGGGCGGCAGCGCCATGACGGCGGCTGCGGTCAACGCCCTGGCGAGGTCCGGGCTGTGACCGGCAAGCTCTACGGGCTGAGCCTGGGGCCGGGGGACCCGGAACTGCTGACGCTGAAGGCGGCGCGGCTGCTCGATGCCGCACCCGTCATCGCCTATTTCGCCAAGCGCGGGCATGCCAGCAATGGGCGCGCCATCATCGCGGACCGCTTGCTGCCAGGCGTGGTGGAATTGCCGCTGCTCTATCCCGTCACCACCGAAATCCCGATGGCGGACCCGCGCTATCGCGCCGCACTCGATGCCTTTCACGACGAAGCCGCCGCGGCCATCGCAGCCCATCTGGATGCGGGGCGCGATGTGGCGGTGGTGAGCGAGGGCGATGCGCTGTTCTACGGCTCCTACATGCATCTCCATATCCGGCTGGCGCATCGCTACGTGACCGAGGTGGTGCCGGGTGTCACGGCCATGGCAGGCGCCGCCGCCCTGGCCGGCGTGCCGCTGGCCCAGGGCGATGACACGCTCACCGTGCTGCAAGCCACGCTGGACGAGGATACGCTCGCGGCGCGGCTTTCCGGCACGCAGGCCGCTGTGATCATGAAGGTGTTTCGCCATCTGCCACGCATCCGGGCGGCGCTGGCCCGCGCCGGGCGGCTCGATCAGGCGCTCTATGCCGAGCGCGTCGGCACGCCCTCGCAGCGCGTGCTGCGCCTGCTGGACCATGATGGCGCGCCCGCGCCGTACTTCTCGATCGTGATCGTGCCGGGATGGGCGCGGTGACCGGGCGGATGGATGTGGTGGGCATCGGCCCCGGTGATGCCACGCTGATCACGCCCGCCGCCAGCGCGGCGCTGGATGCGGCTGAGGCGCTGTATGGCTACGGTCCCTATCTGGCGCGCGTGCCCCCACAACCCGGCCAGAGGCACCACCCGAGCGACAACCGCGAGGAAATGGGCCGCGCCGCCGCCGCCCTGGATGCCGCGCTGGCCGGAAGCCGTGTGGCGATGGTGACGGGCGGGGATCCGGGCGTCTTCGCCATGGCGGCCGCGGTGTGCGAGGCGATCGAGGCCGGCCCGCCCGCATGGCGCGCGGTGGAACTGGTGATCCACCCCGGCATCACGGCCATGCTGGCGCTGGCGGCGCGGGCCGGGGCGCCGCTGGGGCATGATTTCTGCGCGATCTCGCTCTCCGACAATCTCAAGCCCTGGCCGGTGGTGGAACAGCGCCTGGCGGCGGCGGCGGGGGCGGGCTTCGCCATCGCGCTCTACAACCCGATCAGCCGGGCGCGGCCGTGGCAACTGGCCTCGGCTTTTGCTTGCCTGGCGCAGCATCTGCCGCCCGAGGTGCCGGTGATCTTCGGCCATGCCGTGGCCCGCGCAGCGGAGCAGGTGGTGATCGTCCCCCTGGCCGAGGCCGCGTCGCAGCCCGCCAGCATGTCCAGCTGCATCATCATCGGCACGCGCCACACGCGCGTCATCGCGCGGCCGGGGCTGGCGCCGCTCGCCTATACGTCGAGGCGGCTCAGCGCATGATCAAGCCAGGTGAGCGCCGCCTGCACCGTGGTCACCTGGGCTGCGTCGGGCGGCGCAGGGCGGGCCAGCATGAAGACCGGCAGTCGACGGGCGCGCGCCGCCACCAGCTTCGCGAAACTGGCCGTGCCGCCGCTGTTCTTGCAGATGATGGCCTCGATGCCGTGCGCATCCAGCAGCGCTTCCTCATCCGCCAGGGTGAAGGGGCCGCGCGCGGTCAGGCAGGTGACGTGCGGCATCGCGGGGGCGGGAATGATGGGGTCCACGCTGCGGATCAGGTAGCGGTGCTGGGGGGCGGCGGCGAAGCCCGCCACCTCCTGCCGGCCGAGTGCGAGGAAGACGCGGCGCGGCGCGGCGCCCAGGGCCAGGCAGGCCTCCGCCAGATCGGCCACCTCGCGCCAGTCAGCGCCGGCTTGCGGCACCCAGGCGGGGCGGCTGAGGGCCAGCAGCGGTACGCCGGCCCGGCCCGCGGCGACATACGCATTGGCCGAGATGCGCGCGGCATAGGGGTGGGTGGCGTCCAGCAGGGCGGCGATGCGGTTCTCCCGCAGATAGGCCTCCAGCCCCGCCGCGCCGCCGAAGCCGCCGCTGCGGACCGGCACCGGCAAGGCGGCCGGGTTCAGCGTGCGACCGGCCAGCGACAGCGTCACGCTCACGCCCGCACGCAAGGCAAGTTGCTCGGCCAGGGCGCGGGCCTCGGTGGTGCCGCCCAGCAGCAGGATGTGATGTGCCATGCATGACGCTTCGCGCGACGCGCCGTGGTTGTCCATCATCGGCGTGCAGGAGGATGGGCTGGCGGGGCTGAGCGCCGCCGCACGCGCGGCCCTGGCGGCGGCGGGAACCGTGTTTGGCGGGGCGCGGCATTTGCGCCTCGCGGCCGGTGGCATCACCGGGGCGGCAATGGCCTGGCCCTCGCCCTTCAGCGTGGCGCCGGTGCTGGCGCTGCGCGGCCAGAAGGTGGCCGTGCTGGCCTCGGGCGATCCTATGTGGCACGGCGTGGGCGCGACCCTGCTGCGCGACATCCCGCCCGGCGAGGTGCTGGTCTTCCCGCAGGCCTCGGCTGCGAGCCTTGCCGCCTCCCGGCTGGGCTGGCCGCTGGCGGAGGTAACCACGCTCTCGCTATTGGCGCGGGAAGTGGCGGTGCTGCGCCCGCATTTGCACCAAGCTGCCCGGCTGATCCTGTTGACGAGCGACGCGGCCCAACCGCTCGCCATTGCCGCGTTGCTTGCGGCAGATGGCTTTGGTGCCAGCCGCGTGACGCTGCTGGAGGCGCTGGGCGGCCCGGATGAACGCATCCGCGTCGGGCTCGCTGCGACGTTCGACATGGCGCCGATCCATCCGCTGAACACGGTGGCCATCGAGGTCATCGCCGGCCCCGGCGCGCGCCTGCTGCCGCGCGCGCCCGGCCTGGCGGATGCGATGTTCGAGCATGACGGGCAGCTCACCAAGCGCGAAGTGCGCGCCATCACCCTCTCCGCTCTGCAACCCTGTCCCGGCGCGCTGCTGTGGGATGTGGGGGCAGGGGCCGGCTCCATCGGCATCGAGTGGATGCTGGCGCACCCCGCCTGCCAGGCCATCGGCATCGAGACGCGGGCGGATCGCGCGGCGCGGGTGGCGCGCAATGCCATCGCCTGCGGCGTGCCGGGCCTGCGCGTGGTGGTGGGCGAGGCACCTGCTGCCCTGGCCGGGCTGCCCGCGCCGGATGCCATCTTCCTGGGCGGCGGCGCCAATGACCCCGGGGTGTTTGAGGCCACGCTCGCCGCGCTGAAGCCGGGCGGCATCTTCGTGGCCAATGCCGTTACGCTGGAGACCGAGGCGCTGCTGCTGGCGCATCACGCGCGGCTGGGCGGGGATTTGCTGCGCATCAGCATCACCCGCGCCGTCGCTGTGGCCAGCATGACGGGGTGGCGCCCCGCCATGCCCGTCACGCAATGGGTCTGGCGCAAGCCATGATGGTGCCGAGGGTCGTTGCAGGGCTGGGTTGCCGGCTCGGGACGCGGGCCGATGATGTGACGGCGGCCATCGCGCATGCGCTGGAACTCGCCGGGCGGCAGCCGGAGGCGCTGGCGCGGCTGGCCACCAGCGCCGCGAAGGCCGATGAGCCCGGGTTGCGCGCCGCAGCGGCAGCGCTGGGCCTGGTGCTGGAAGCGGTGCCGCAGGAGGACTTGCTGGCGGCTGCGCCCGGCTGCCTCAGCCATTCCGCGCGGGTCATGGCCGAGACCGGCCTGCCCTCGCTGGCCGAAGCGGCCGCCCTGGCCGCGGCCGGGCCGGGTGCACGGCTGCTTGGCCCGCGCGTGGCGCTGGCACGGGCCGTGACCTGCGCCCTGGCGGAGACCCGGCCATGACTGTGCATTTCATCGGTGCCGGGCCCGGTGCTGCGGACCTGCTGACCTTGCGCGGGCGGGATATCCTGGCCCGCTGCCCGGTCTGCCTCTATGCCGGTTCCATCATCCCGCGTGAGATGCTGGTGCATTGCCCGCCTGGCGCCACCGTGCTCGACACCGCACCCATGAGCCTGGACGAGATCGAGGCCGCTTGCGTCGCCGCCCATGAACGCGGGCAGGATGTGGCGCGGCTGCATTCGGGCGACCTCTCGATCTATTCCGCCATCGCCGAGCAGAAGCGACGGCTGGAGGCACGCGGCATTCCAGTGACGCTGACACCCGGCGTGCCGGCCTTTGCCGCCGCCGCCGCCGTGCTGGGGCGGGAATTGACGGTGCCGGCGCTGGCGCAATCGGTGGTGCTGACGCGGATGCCGGGCCGCGCCTCGCCCATGCCGGAGACCGAGACGCTGGCAGCCTTCGCTGCGACGCGCGCGACGCTCGCCATCCATCTGGCAGTGCCGCAACTGGCGCGGATCGTCGAGGAATTGATCCCCTTCTACGGCACGGATTGCCCGGCCGCCGTGGTGGTGCGCGCCACTTGGCCGGATGAGCAGGTGTTTCGCGGCACGCTGGCCAGCATCGCGCCCCTGGTCGCGGCGGCGGGGGTGGAGCGCACGGCGCTGATCCTGGTGGGGCCGGCCCTGGCGCCGGAGGGGTTTCGCGAGAGTGCGCTCTACGCGCCCGACTATCAGCGGCGGTTTCGCGGGAGGCCCGATGGGGAGGGCGGGCTGTGAGGCAGCGGCGCGAAATCAGCTCGGCCCACCAGGCGGCCGTTGCGGTCGAAGACGCAAATCTCCAGCTCGCCCCGTTTTTCGCTGGCGGGTGCATCGCCGACGAGCGCTTCAGCCGCCACGGCCCAGGCGCGGGCGGCGATGGCGTGGCCCAGCGGATGGCCCCCAGCCTCGGCGATCTGGAAGGCTTCTGCGACGGTGTTCGCCGCCGCCACGCGTCCGGCCAGCGCCGCATCGGGCAGCAGGGCGCCCAGTGCCAGAAGGTCCGCCTCGCCGCGCTTGGAGTGCAGGTCCAGCCGGCCCTGCGCCAGCTTGGTCATCTTGGCGACACCGCCGGCCACGCTCACGCGCGGCACGGGATGGCGGCGGAGGTATTTCAGCATCCCGCCCACGAAATCGCCCATCTCGATCAGCGCCACATCGGGCAGGCCGTGCAGCGCCTGCACCGCGGCCTCGGAAGCCGAACCAGTGCTGCCCGCCACGTGGCCGATGCCCATGGCGCGCGCCACATCCACGCCGCGATGGATGGAATCGATCCAGGCGGCGCAGGAATAGGGGATGACGATGCCGGTGGTGCCCAGCACGCTCAACCCGCCCACAATGCCCAGGCGGCCATTCAGCGTGCGTTCGGCGAGCTTTTCGCCATCGGCGATGGAGATTTCCACCTCGGCATCGGGCTCCGCATCGGGCTCGGTGGCCAGTTCGGCGAGCGCTGCGCGGATCATGGCGCGTGGGCCGGGGTTGATGGCGGGCTCGCCGGGCGGGATGGGCAGGCCGGGGCGCGTCACGGTGCCGACACCCGGCCCGGCGATGAAGCGCAAGCCGGCGCCCTGGGGCAGGAGGCGCACCGTGACCGAGACCAGAGCGCCATGCGTCACATCCGGGTCATCCCCGGCATCCTTCACCACAGCGGCCATCGCGGCCCCTGGCCGCAATTCGGTGTGGGCGAGGGCGAAGGCCGGGGTCTCGCCGCCCGGCAGGCGAATTGTCACAGGATCAGGAAATTCCCCATGCAACAACGCGGCATAGGCGGCCTTGGCCGCGGCGGTCGCGCAGGCGCCGGTGGTCCAGCCCCGGCGCAGCTTCTTGCCCTCATCCATGCGGCCCTCGGTAGCGCTACGCGGCCGATCGCGCCATGGGCATGAATGCCGAAGCCATCGCCGCCCTGCTGGCCCGTGGCCGCGCCATGCTGCCGGGCGAAGTGTGGCTGGCCGGCGCCGGCCCCGGCGACCCTGGGCTGCTGACGCTGGAAGTGCTGGGCGCCCTGGGCCAGGCCGATGTCATCGTCCATGACGCGCTGATCGAGGCCGAGGTGCTGGCCCTGGCCCGCCGCGAGGCGGATCTGGTGTTTGTGGGCAAGCGCGGCGGTCGTCCTTCCGCCCGCCAGCAGGACATCGCGGCGCGGCTGGTGGCCGAGGCGCGGGCCGGGCGGCGCGTGCTGCGCCTGAAGGGGGGCGATCCCTTCATCTTCGGCCGCGGTGGCGAGGAAGCCGTGGCACTGGCCGAGGCCGGTGTGCCGTTCCGCGTGCTGCCAGGGCTGACGTCGGGCCTGGCCGCCATGACGGCCGCGAACATCCCGGCCACGATGCGCGAGACGAACCAGGCCATCATCCTGGCCACCGGCCATGCGGCCGATACCTGCGGCGCGCTGGACTGGGCGGCACTGGCCCGCACCGGGCAGCCGATTTTGCTCTACATGGCGACGCGGACGCTGCCCTCGATCGTGGCAGCGCTTCTGTCAGGGGGAATGCCGCCCGAGACGCCCGCCGCCGTGGTGGTGGGGGCGACAACGCCGGACCAATCCGTGATCATCACGCGGCTTGACGCCCTGGCGGAGATGGATGTCCCGTCGCCCGCCATCATCGGAATTGGTGAGATTGTGGGGGTCCGAGAACGCCTGCTGGCTCATGCCGGGCGGATGCTGGCATGAACCCGATGCGCGGCCTGGTCATCGCGGCCCCTCGCTCCGGTGCGGGCAAGACGACCGTGACGCTGGGGCTGCTGGCGGCGCTGGCGGCGCGCGGTGTCGCGGTGCACGCCGCCAAGATCGGCCCGGACTACATCGACACCGGCTTCCATGCCGCCGCCACCGGCCGGCCGGGGTTGAACCTCGACAGCTGGGCCATGCCCGCCCCCTTGCGCGACGCCCTGCTGGCCGAGGCCGCGACCGGCGCCGAATTGCTGCTGGCCGAGGGCGCCATGGGCCTGTTCGATGGCATCCCCGCACCCGAGGGCCAGCGTGGTTCAGCAGCCGATCTCTGCGCGCGGCACGGCCTGCCCGTGCTTCTGGTGCTGGATGTGGGCGGCCAGGCGCAGACCGCCGCCGCGGTGCTGCGCGGCTTCGCCACGCATGATCCCGCCGTGCGGGTGGCCGGGGTGGTGCTGAACCGTGTCGGCAGCCCGCGCCACCGCAGACTGGTCGAGGATGCGATGGCGCCGCTGGGCATCCCGGTTTTGGGCGCCATCCCGAAGGACGCCACGCCTGCCTTGCCCGAACGCCACCTGGGCCTGATCCAGGCGGAGGAACACCCGGCGCTGGAGGCAGCACTCACCGCGCTGGGCCGCATGGCCGAGGCGCATCTGGACCTCGACGGCATCCTGGCCGCCGCGGCACCGCTGCGCCTGCATCCGAACCGCCCGCCCGTGGCGCTGCGCCCCCCCGGGCAGCGCATCGCGCTCGCCCGGGATGCGGCATTCTCCTTCGTGTATGGGCATGTGCTGGCCGGCTGGCGGGCGGCTGGGGCCGAGATCATCGCCTTTTCGCCCCTGGCGGATGAAGCCCCGCCCGAGGATTGCGACGCCTGCTGGCTGCCGGGCGGCTATCCGGAACTGCATGCCGGGCGGCTGGCGGCAGCGGGGCGGTTCCGCGCCGGCCTGGCCCGCTTTGCCGCCACACGCCCCATCCACGGCGAATGCGGCGGCTACATGGTGCTGGGTGCCGGGCTGACCGACGCGCAAGGGCAGGACCACGCCATGGCCGGGCTGCTGGGGCACGCCACCAGCTTCGCCAAGCGGCGCCTGCATCTGGGGTATCGCCGCGCATGCCTGCTGGCGGATGGACCGCTTGGCCCGGCGGGGCACGGCCTGCGCGGCCATGAATTCCACTACGCCACCGAGGTGAACCCCGGCGCCGATTCCCCCTTCGCCAGCCTGACCGATGGCGAGGGGAAGGCGCTTGGTCCCGCCGGGGGCCAGCGCGGGTGGGTTTCGGGCAGCTTCTTTCACATGATAGCCGATGAGGAATCCTGATCCTGTTCGGTCCGCCGTGATGCCGAAGGGCTTTGAAACCGCCGCCTTCCGGCAGGGCTTTGCCGAGCTTCTGCGCTGGCGCCGCGATGTCCGCCGTTTCCGCACCGACCCGGTGCCGGCCGCCACGGTGACGCGCCTGCTGGAGGCCGCCATCCTCGCCCCCTCGGTCGGGTTCTCGCAGCCCTGGCGCTTCCTGCTGGTGGAGAGCGCCGAACGCCGGGCCGCGATCCGCGCGGAGTTCGCGTTCTGCAACCACGAAGCCGCCCGGATCTACGCCGATGAGCGGGCCGCGCGGTATCGCACGCTGAAACTGGCGGGCTTGGCGGAAGCCCCGGTTCATCTGGCCGTTTGCGTGGCCGATCAGCCCGAGACCGGTCATGGGCTGGGCCGCCAGACGCAGCCTGAGACGGTGCGGGACTCGGTGGTTTGCGCCATCCACACGCTGTGGCTGGCCGCCCGGATCGAGGGGCTCGGCGTGGGCTGGATTTCGATCCTGCGGCCCGAGGTGGTGCATGCCGTCCTCGATATGCCGCCGCGATGGGGGCTTGTGGCCTATCTCGTTATCGGCTGGCCGCAAGCCGACGCCGATGAACCCGAATTGCAGCGGGAAGGCTGGGAGGACCGCCAGGGCCTTGGCGGCGTCCTAGAAGGGCGTTGACCGCCATGGCCGAGACAGCAGGAGCATTGACCTTGGAGGCCGCACAAGCCCGTCTGGACGCGCTGGCCAAGCCGCCCGGCAGCCTGGGCAAGCTGGAGCGCCTGGCCCTGCGCCTGGCCGCCACGCAAGGCCGAACCGACCCGCGCACCAAACCGCGCCGCCTGGTGATCTTCGCCGGCGATCATGGCGTGGTGGCCGAGGGGGTTGGGCTTTGGCCGTCCGCCGTGACGGGCGCGATGATGCGCTTGATGCGCGCCGGCCGTTCCTCCGCCAGCGCGCTGGGGCGTGTGGCGGGGGCGGATTTCCTGCTGGTGGATGCCGGCACCTGCACCGAGGAGATGCCGCCGGGGCCGGGCTTCCTGGACGCGCGGATCGCGCGTGGCACGGCCAGCTTCGCGCAGGGCCCGGCCATGACGGCCGCGCAATTCGACGCCGGCTGGGCGCTGGGCGAGCGGATCGCCACCGAGGCCGCCGAGGCCGGCATGGCGGTGCTGGCGCTGGGGGAGATGGGCATAGGCAATACCACTGCTGCCGCGGCACTTGGCGCGCTCCTGACCGGGGCGACGCCCGAGGCGATGGTTGGCCCGGGTGCCGGCGCCAGCCCCGAAAGCCTGGCCCGCAAGCACGCCGTGGTCGCGGCCGGCCTGGCCCGCGCCCGCGCCGAGACCGACCCACGCGCCGCTATCGCCGCCATCTGCGGCCATGAGATAGCGGCACTCGCCGGGTGCATCGCCGGCTGCGCGCGGCATAGGATCACCGTGGTGCTGGATGGGCTGATTGTCGGCGCGGCGGCGCTGGTGGCGCAGCGCCTGGACCCCACGGCGCTCGATACCGCTATTGCCGCCCATGTCGGCGCCGAGCCGGGCCATGCGCGGATGCTGGCGGCGCTGAGGCTGGAGCCTTTTTTGGATTGGGGCCTGCGGCTTGGCGAGGGCAGCGGGGCCGCGCTGCTGCTGCCGCTGCTCGACGCCGCCGCAGCCCTGCTGACCGAGGTGGCGACGCTTGAGGAAGTGATGGGCGGCTGATGCGCGATTGGCTGCACCCCGCGGCACTGGCGTTGCGCTTCCTCAGCCGCCTCTCGCCGCCTGGGGAAGAGATGGCACGGTTCGAGCGGGATCTGCCGCGCGCGCTCGGCTTCTTCCCGCTGGTGGGCGCGGTGCTGGGTGGGATGACCGGGCTGGTGCTCTTGGCGGCGGCGCAGGTGTTCCCGCTCTACCTGGCCGTGGTGGTGGCGCTGGCCTTCGACGCCTGGCTGACGCGCGGGCTGCATGAGGATGCGGTGGCCGACCTCTGCGACGGGCTTGGCGGCGGCCAGACGCCGGAGGATGCGCTGCGCATCATGAAGGATAGCCGCATCGGTGCCTTCGGCGCGCTGGCGCTTGGCTTTGCGGTGGCGCTGCGCGGGACGGCGCTGGTGGCGCTGGAGGACCCGGTGCGGGCGGCGTTGGTCCTGCTGGTGGCCGGCGCGGTTGCGCGGCTGATGATGCTGGCTGCGCTGTGGCGCGTGCCGGCGCTGCCGGGGATGGGTGCGCGCGTGGCAGCGGCAATGGATGGCCGGCGTTTCGCGCAGGGCCTGGTTTGCGTGTTGCCCGTGTTCCTGCTCGGCGCCTGGGCCGCGCCGGTCGCGCTGGCACTCGCTGCGCTGGCCGGTCTGGCCTTCATGGGATGGTATCGCGCGCTGCTGCTGCGGCGGCTCGGCGGCAGCACGGGGGATGCGATGGGCGCGGCGGGGTATGCGGGGCTGGTCATCACCAGCCTTGCCTTCGCCGCATGGTGACGCTGCTGCGCCACACCGAAGTGTCCTCGTGGTGGCGGGGGCGTTGCTATGGCGTGAGCGATGTCGGCCTGTCGGCTGCAGGAATCGCGGCGGCCCGGATTCTGGCGCGAGAGGCGACAGGGAAGTTCCGCGAGGTCACGTGGCTGCAGGCTTCCCCGTTGCGGCGTGCGCGCTTCCTGGGCGGGCTGCTCAGCCGCCGGCTTGGCTTGCCGCTCGAGATCGTGCCTGCCCTGCGGGAGCGCGATTTCGGCGCCTGGGAGGGCCGGAGCTGGGACGCGATCCACGCCAACGAGGGCGATTCGATGCTGGGCATGATCGACGCCCCCTTGAGCTTCCGCCCCGGCGGTGGCGAAACCACGGATGAATTGGCGCAGCGCGTGATGCGCTGGTTCAGGGAGATGGACTCGGCGCAAGGGGTTTTGGTGATCACCCATGGCGGCCCCGCCGCTGCCCTGCGCGGCACCTTGGCCGGCGCGCCGCCGAGGGCGTGGCTGCCACTGATCCCCGGCCTGGGAGAAGCGGTTGAGTTGGGCTGAACCTGTAGAAGGCGCTGTTCTACCGCCAACAATGCGGGCATTCCTTCGTTGCGGCCTGGTACCGCCGGTGAAGACAGCCGCGAGGACGGTCGGATCCATGCGCGTCCTCCTTTCAGCGAAGCCAGCCGTTGCGGGGCGCGAGCCAGCCGCGTGGGCGTTGGGTGTCAGTCGCG
>LNFM01002445.1_pt1 | contig 38921 bp, 41 predicted proteins | sample 596031 | NCBI WGS metagenome assembly LNFM01 (sample SAMN04254537, study PRJNA301005) | activated carbon metagenome | isolation source: dual media filters at the Ann Arbor, Michigan drinking water treatment plant | place: USA: Ann Arbor | reverse complement strand
TACCAAGGGCCGAAAGGCCCTTGGAACCCATGAGAAAGCCGGCGGTCCAGGGGCGCCTCGCCCCTGGTGGGGGAGGTCTGGAGGGGGCAACGCCCCGCTCCAGGGGCCACCCGCGCGGCCTCACCCCAGCAGCCGCCTGGCATTGCCTTCCAGCAGCACCTGCCGCGTGGTCGCATTCTCCACCGCCGCCTCGATCTCCTCCACACCTTCGGTTGTCCCCATATCGAAGGGGTAGTCGGTGCCGAAGATGACCCGCTTCTCCCCCACCTCGTCGAGCAGGAAGCGCAGCGGTCCCGGCGCGTGGGTGATGCTGTCATAGAGCAGCCGTTCCAGGCTCTCTGCCGGGTCGCCCTTCAGGCGGACATGCGGCTCCTTTCGCACCTTCCAGCCATGCCGGAAGCGCCCGGCCTGGAAGGGCGTGAAGCCGCCGGCATGGGAGAGGCAGAAGCGGATATCGGGATAGCGCTTGATCACCCCGCCGAAGATCAGCGAGGCTGCGGCGATGGTCGTCTCCAGCGGGTTGCCGATGAGGTTGGTGAGGTAATAGCTGTGCATCCGTGCCGCGCCCACGACCTTGTGGGGGTGCACCAGCACGAAGAGGCGGTGGCGGGCGAGCACCTCCCACACCGCGTCCAGCGCCGGCAGGTCGAGGTTCTGGCCGGCGATGTTGGAGCCGAGATGAAGCCCGCGCAGGCCATGCGTGGTGACGGCGCGCTCCAGCACGGCGGCCGCGCGTGCGGGGTCCTGCATCGGCAGCGTGGCCATGCCGATGAAGCGGCCGGGGTGCTCGCGGCACAGCGCGGAGATCGCGGTGTTCTGGATTTCGCAGACGGCCGCGGTCGCCCCGGCATCGGCCTCATAGAGAAACGTGTGCGGGATATTGGCGATGACATGGGTGTCGATGCGCTGCGCTGCCATGTCGGCGAAGCGCCGCTCCAGGTCCCAGGCGCCGCGGGGGAAGGGGTTCTGTTTCACATCGAGAATTTCGAACAGGCCGGCCTCATCGTCGATGCGGGTGAGTTTCGGCGCCAGGCTGGGCACCTCCCGCGCGATCGTGGCGATCATCGCCTCGGTGAGGATGTGGGTATGGGCGTCGATCACTGGCATGGCGGTTCTCCCTGGGCGGCATAAGACGAAGGCACCACAAACGGGTCAAGGCCAGGGAGGCGCCGAACAATCCGTTGACCATGCCGCGGCCGGCCGCTTAGCTCGGCGCAACATCGAGGGACGAAACCAGGGCATGACCCATTCTTTCCGCCGTCGCGCAGGCCTGGCCGCCATGCTGGCCTGCCCCTCTCTCGCCCGCGCCCAGGCCTGGCCCAGCCGGCCCGTCCGCCTGGTGGTGCCGCTGGTGCCCGGCGGCACCACCGACCTCATCGCCCGGGTGCTGGCCGAGCCGCTGGGTCGTGCCCTGGGCCAGCCTGCGGTGGTGGAAAACCGCGCCGGCGCCAATGGCTGGATCGCCAATGAGATGGTGATGCGCGAGCGGGCCGACGGGCACATCCTCATCATCAACAATGTCTCGACCCATGGCATCAACTCGGCGCTGTCGGGCAATCGGCCCCTGGTGCCGGCGCGCAACCTCGCCCCCATCACCAACCTCATCGAGGCGCCGCAGGTCCTGCTGGTTCCGGCCGATTTCCCGGCCCGCAGCATCGCCGAATTCATCGAGCGCGCGCGGGCGGCGCCGGCGCCGTTGGTCTTCGCCTCGGCCGGCGTGGGCTCGTACCAGCATATCGACCTCACCGCCTTCGCCCGGCGTGCGGGCATCACCATGACCCATCTGCCGCTGCGCGGCGCGGGCGAGATGGTGCCGGTCATGCTGCGCGGCGATGCGCAGATCACCGAGTTCAACCTGGTCTCCGCCCTGCCGCATATCCAGGGCGGGCGGCTGCGGGCGCTGGCCGTGGTCTCGCCCACCCGCCTGCCACAACTGCCCGACGTGCCTTCCACCGTCGAGGCGGGCTTTCCGGAACTCGTCACCACGCTGTGGAATGGCCTTTTCGCGCCTGCCGGCACCCCGACCGAGGTGATCGCCACCCTGCATGCCCAGATCGCGCGCATCCTGCGCGACCCCGAGGTTTCGGGCGGGCTGGAACGCCAGGGGCTGCGGGTGACGGTGAGCGACAGCCCGGCCGCCTTCGCCGACTACGTCGCCCGCGATGTGGCGCGATGGACCGCGCTGACCCGCGAATTCGGCATCAGCGAGGGGTAGGGCATGATCCGTTGAGGTGGAATCACCGAAACGGTGAATCATCCCCGCAACACGGGCTGGAGCGCGCGCAGCGTGCTCCAGTCACGGCCCGCAGCTCTCCGGATCCACCGCCCGCGCCACATAGAGCGCGCTTTGCGGCGCGTATTCGGCCCAGAGCGCGCGCAATTCCGTCAGCGGTGCGGCGTGGCGATCCACCCGGATATCGACCAGCGGGAAATCCTCCCGCTCCACCACCAGAAGGGCGGCCGAGACGATGCTGCCATGCTCCCCGCCCGCGGCCTCGCCGGCCTCCAGCGCGGTGATCAGGCGTTCGGCCAGCGGCCCATCCGGGTCGGTGGCAAAAGCTGTGGCGATGGCCGGCAGCACGGCGTCATTGGCCAGGATATTGCCCAGCGCCAGCACGCCCGGCCCCTGAGAGGCGCCGAAGCAGGGCTTCACCCGCGCGCCGTGGAAGAAGGCGGTGGCGCCGGTGCGGTCCATCACGCCGATCTGCCGCCAGGCGTGGTCGGGGGTGGAGGCAACGAGTGCCGCCACCGTTTCCGCCGCCGAGCAGCCCGAGGCCAGCAGCGCCACGCCGCGCGGACCCAGCCGTGGGTCGGTGCGGTGCTGCGTCGCCACCGCGCCGATGCCCGCACGCGCCCAGGGCACCCGTGCCCCCACGCCAAAACCCGAGGTGGTGGTGGCCATGCCGAATTGCCCCGTGCGCGGGCAATGGCCGAGAACGGAGAAGGTCATGGCATCCAGCCCAGGCTGAGCGGCGTGATGGTGTCGCCATCGCGACCGAGATAGTCCTTGGTCTTCGCGTTGCGCAGCGCTCGGGACTGGGATTCCATCAGGATGCCCGCGGCCTCGCCCACATCCAGCCGGGTCGGGCGGCCATTGGCAAACACCGTCTCGCCGCCCACGATCACCCGCTTCACCGCGCGTTCGGCGGCGTGGTGGACGAGGCTGCGCAGCGGGTCGCGCGCCGGCATCATCATGGGATGGGCGCAATCCACCAGCACCAGGTCCGCCGCCATCCCCGGCGCCAGGCGCCCGAGATCGGGCCTTCCCAGCGCATCGGCGCCGCCCGCGGTCGCGGCATGGAAGACCATGGCGGTGTCCGCCGCTGCCAGGTCCCGCCGGCTGTTACGGGCGAGGATGATGGCGAGGCGCATTTCCTCGATGATGTTATGCGGCGCGCAATCCGTGCCCATGCCCATCCGCACGCCGCGGGCGCGATAGGCGCCGAAATCCTTCAGATGCTCGCCATAGCGTGCGAAGGGGGTCGGGCAATGCGCAACCGCCACGCCATGCTCGGCCAGCAGGCCCAGATCGCTGCGCGAATGCCAGCCGATCGAGGGATGCTCATCGAGAAAGATGCAGTGGCCCAGCACGGTGGTGGGCGAGAGCAGGCCAATATCGGCGGCCCATTGGATGGGCGTGCGATTGTGCCGGCGGATGATTTCCCGCACCTCCACCACGGCTTGCGCGATGTGGATGGTGAAGGGGCGGCCCGTGTCCTTCGCCAGCGCCGCCGCCTCGCGCAGCAGCTCCTCCTCCACCGTGTCGATCTGGGCGGGGAAGACGATGGCGGAGAGTTTTCCGCTGGGATCGGCCTCCGCCTCATCCATCAGCGCCTGCGCGGCGGTAAAGCCCCGGCGGCCGGCCTGGGCATCCCAGGTCCAGGTCACCGTCTGCGGCGCCGTCATGCCCCAGCGTGCCGAGGCAAAGCCCGGGCCGGCCCAGACCCGCAGGCCCGAATCGCGCATCACCCGCATCCAGGCCGGGAAGGGCGCAGTGAGGTCCACCAGTGAGGTCACGCCGGCGGCCATCAGCTCGGCATAGGCCAGCCGCATCGCCGCCTCCCGCCCCGCCTCGTCGAGCCCATAGGCCTGGGCGCGCTCGAACAGCCCGCTCATCTGCTGCTCGGGCACGCCGTGATCCTCGCGCACGCCGCGCATGCCCGGCTCGGTGGTGGGGTGGGCGTGGATGTTCACGAGGCCCGGCAGCACCAGCATGCCGGAGGCGTCGATCACCTCGCCATCGAAAGGTGCCGCGGCATGCGGCGTGATCGAGGTGATCAGGCCGTTCTCCAGCAGGATGTCACGGCCACGGGCATAGGCATGGGCCTGACCATCCCAGAGGACGGACCAGGCGGCATTTCGGATCAGGGTTCGCATGGCGCAAGCTTGTCGCCGCCGCGCGCCCGACGCAACCTGCCTCAGCGCGGTGGCCGGCTGCCCAGATCCTCGGCGAAGCGCAGCAGATAGCCATCGGGGTCCTGGACCAGGAATTCGCGCTGGCCACCCTCGATGTCGCCGGTGCGGTACCAGGCCTCGCTCGGCGCCTCGAAGAGCGGCCATTCGGCGGCGTCCAGCGCCTCCAGTATGGGCCGCAGCCGCTCGACCTTGATCTGGAAATTCACCCCCCGGCCGAAGGGGCGGGCAAGCTCGGCCGTCTCCCACCGGCCATTGCGGGCGCAGAGCATCACCTGCGCCGGGCCACGGCATCCATCGGCGGAGTGGCGGTCATGAATCCGCGGTGATGTTCGCCCGCCGCACCACCTCGCGCCACAACGCCAGCTCGCGCGCCTGGAATTGCGCCAGATCCTCCGGGCTGCCGCCCATAGGCTCCACCCCGTTGCGGTCCAGCGCCGCCATGGTCTCGGGCCGTGACAGCGCGGCGCTCAGCACGCCATTGATCCGCGCGGTGATCGCGGGCGGCAGCCCGGCCGGGCCATAGACGGCCCACCACGCCTCGACATTGATCGCCGGCAGGCCCGCTTCGGCGAAGGTGGGCACGGCGGGCAGCAGCAGGCTGCGCGTATCGCCGGTGATGCCCAGGCCCAGGATGGTGCCGGCCTCGACATGCGGGCGGACGAACTGGGTGTGGTAGAACATGGCGTCCAGCGTGCCGCTCAGCAGGTCGGTCAGCGCCCGGCCGCCATCGCGATAGGGCACATGGGTGGTGGCGATGCCCGTCGCCTCGCCCAGCAGCGCATGGGCGAGGTGCCCGGTGGTGCCGGTGCCGGGCGAGCCGATGGAGAGCGGGCGCGAGCGCGCCAGCGCCAGGAATCCCGCCACGTCGCGCGGGCCCAGCTGGGGCCGCACCACCAGCAGGATTTTCGTCTTTGAATGGGCGATGATCGGGGTGAAATCGCGCGCCGGGTTATAGGCCAGCCCAGGCATGAGATGCGGATTCACGGCATGGGTGCCGATGGTGCCGAGCAGCAGCGAATACCCATCCGCCGGCGATTGCGCGACGTTGAGCGAGCCGATGGTGCCGCCCGCCCCGGCCCGATTGTCCACCACCACGGCATGGCCGCCCAGCCCCGCCGAGAGCTGCTGAGCGATCAGCCTGCCAATGATGTCAGTGCTGGTGCCGCCGGCGAAGGGCACCACGAGGCGGATCGGCCGGTCCGGCCAGGCGGGTTGGGCCAGGGCGAGCGTGGCCAGGGTGGGCGTGGCCAGGGCAGCGGCGAGCCCGTGGGTCAGCAATGAACGGCGCTTCATGGCGCTTTATCCTCCCGAAGAGATGGCATCAGGCTCGCACAGCCATTCGCCGTCACGCAACGCCAGGCAGTGTTCCGGGAAATCCTGGGTGAATTCCGCCCCGGCATCCACCAATCGACCCAGCACCCGGTCGAGCTGCCGCCAGGCGCCATTGTTGAGGTCATGCAGCACCATCAGCAGCGGCTGCGTGGCGGCGGCATGCAGCGCCAGCGCGCGATCGGGCCAGCCCTCGGGGTCGTCCCAATCGCGCGGGATGGCGTTCCACAGCACCACGGTCCGGCGCTGTTCCGCCAGCCAAGGCAGGGTGGCGCGGTGCAGGAGATGCGGCCCGATGCGCCCGCCGCCGCCATTGGGGCGGAACAGGCGATCCGGGTTCAGCCCCGACAGCCAAGCGTCGGCAGCCTCGATCTCGGCCCTTGCCTCGTCCGCCGTGCGGCGGCCGAGCGGTGTGCCATGGGTCTGGGTGTGGTTGCCCACCCAATGGCCCTCGGCGAGGGCGCGCTCGGCGAGAGCGCGATGGGCGCGCAGCTTTTCGCCGATGACGAAAAATGTGGCGGCGATGCCGCGGGCCTTGAGAATATCCAGCACATGCGGCGTGGCGCCGGGTTCGGGGCCATTGTCGAAGCTCAGCGTCAGCCTCAAACTGGCTCCTCCTCGCGCAGCGCCAGCACCTTGTCGACACGCCGCCCATCCATGTCCAGCACCTCGAAGCGCCAGCCCGACCAGACGATGCGGTCACCCTCCTTCGGCAGCCGTCCGAGCAGCGCCAGCATCAGCCCGCCCACGGTGTGATAGGTGCCGGCATGCGGCAGCTCAGGCAGGTCGAGCCGCGCGCGCAGCTCGTCGGACGCCATCATGCCATCGAGCAGCAGCGAGCCGTCATGGCGCACCAGCGTGCCGGGCTTGGGCGATTCCGGGGCGGGGCCCAGCTCGCCCACGATGGCCTCCAGCAGGTCGGAGGCGGTGACCACGCCCTCGAAGCTGCCATATTCATCCAGCACCAGGGCAAGGCCGATGCGGTCGGTGCGCAGCTTCTCCAGCGCATCAAGCGCCGTGAGGCTATCGGGGAGGGCAATGGGGGTGCGCAGCAGCGGCGCCAGGGCCATCGGCGTGCCTTCGAGCATCTGGTCCAGCAAATCCTTGGCCATCACCACGCCCACGACATGGTCCACGCTGCCATCGGCCACGATGAAACGCGTCACGTCATGCGCGCGCAGCGCGGCCGCGATATCCTGCGGCTCGGCATTGCGGTCCAGCCAGGCGACCTCGGTGCGGGGTGTCATCAGCGCGCGCACCGGCTTGTCGGCCAGGCGCAGCACGCGTTCGATCATGTGCCGTTCTTCGGATTCGAGCGCGCCGGTCTCGACACTTTCGGCGACGACGGCCTTCACCTCCTCCTCGGTGATGCCCTGGTCGGCCGGCTTGTTCAGCCGCAGGCTGAGCAGGATCACCGAGGTGAGCGAGGACAGCACCCAGACGAAGGGCGCGGTGGTCCGCGCCAGCCAGGCGATCGGCCGCGCCACCATGATGGCGATGGTCTCGGGGTCACGCAGCGCGACCTGCTTGGGCACCAGCTCGCCCAGCACCAGGTTGAGCGCCGTGATCAGCACCACCACCAGGGTGAAGGCGATCTCATGGGCGAAACGGCCGAGCATGGGCAGCCCATCCATCGCATTGCCCAGGGGGCCGGCGATGGCGCTGCCGCCGAAGACGCCGGCGACGATGCCGACCATGGTGATGCCGACCTGCACGGTGGGCAGGAAGCGCTGCGGGTCGTCCTGCAGGGCGAGCGCCGCCGTGGCGCCGGGGCTGCCGCGCCGGGCAAGCGCCTGCAGCCGCGTCTTACGCGAGGAGACAATGGCCAGCTCGCTCATCGCGAAGACGCCATTCAGCCCCACCAGCAGAAGGATGGTGAGGATTTCGAAACCAATGCCCATGGCGGCCTTCTAGACTGTTTTCGCCTGGGCTGACATCGGCAATGCCGACCCCGATTGTCCCTCCCGTTTGTCGCCCCCGTTTGTCGCCTTGCCGGGCGCGTGGCATGAGGCGGAGATGAACACGCCGCTCCCCGCCCTGGCCTGGCCCCTCGGCCTTGCCGGACTCCTGCCCTTCCTGGGCGGGCTCGGCGCGATGTGGCTCTGGCCCGGCTGGGCCGGCCATGCGCTGCTGGCTTATGGCGCGGTGATCCTCTCCTTCCTCGGCGCGGTGCATTGGGGCCTTGCCCTGGCCGCGCCGGAGGTTGCGCCGCGGGCCCGTCTGGTCGGCGGTGTCGCGCCCTCGCTGGTGGCCTGCGTGGCGCTGCTGCTGCCCCTGCCGGTGGGGATGACCATGCTGGCGCTGGGTCTGCTTGGCCTGGCCGGGGCCGAGACCTATGCCGCCGGGCGCGGGCTGGTGCCGCGGGCCTATCTGCCGCTGCGCTGGGTGCTGACAGTGGTGGCCAGCGTCACGCTGATTGCCGGCGCATCGATAAACTAACAAAAAGTATCTTGTGTCAATTTTTGAGACTGGTTAAAACACCCCTAACGGTCAGCGGCGCGATGGGGTGCCGGCTGAGCTTGGGGTAGGTCAAGTGGACAACACGGCGGCGGTCATCAGCTTTCCGAACAAACCTGAGGATCGCCTTCGTGTGGCGCTGCGCGAGCTGGAGACGGCACTGGCCGACCAGGCGCTGGCCTTCCAGGAATTCCGCCTGAACATGGCGCTGCTGGGTACCAGCGTGGGCGGGCTTGAGCGCAGCCTCGAATCCTATCGCGGCACGCTGGATGCGGTGGCGAGCGACGTCGCCCAGGCGCATCACACCGCATTGGCGGTCGAGGCCCACGCCGACAGCATCCTGCGCTGAGCACAACCCGGCCGCGCCGCCGCGAAACCCCCTGGTCGCCCGGCGCTGCCGCCGCTACACACCTGACATGCGCATGCCGACACGCGGGTTGATCGCCCTTCTCCTCCTCCTGCCCGCCCTTGGCGGCTGCTCACGCATATCCGGCATCTTCGGCCGCTCCGGCGGCAGTTACGACCTGGCGGAATTGACGGTCAGCGCGCCGGTCTTCGGCGAAATCATCCGCGCCGCCGCGGTCTGCGCCGTGCCGGTCTCGCTCACCGGGCAGGACCGGGCGGCGCGGATCGAGGGCGCCGCACTTCTCGCCTTCGCCCGCCAGGGCGGCGATGCGGCGCGCAACCAGTACCTCGCCAGCGTCCAGCCGCCGAATTTCGACCCCGCGCAGCGCGGCCGTGACCGCTCGGCCTTCTGCGGCGGCAAGCGGGTGGATATCGAGCGCGCCGATACCTTCCTCAATAGCGCCGAAGGCACCAGCCTCGCCCAGCGCGCGGACAATGCCCGCGCCGCCCTCTCGCGGTAAGTAGCAACCTTCCCGGCGTGTTTTTGTTGCATCCCTGTGGCGGGTCGCGCTTGCATGGCGGATCGCATGCAAGGGGTGTGGGCCGATGCGTCGTCGTGAACTGCTCAGTGCCACAGCGGCGGGGCTGGCTCTGCCTGTAGCGGCGCAAACCGGAGAGCCGGTCGATGTGCTGCTGGTGCTGGCCGTCGATGTCAGCCGCTCGATCGACGAGGACGAGGCACGGTTGCAGCGCGAGGGCTATCGCGCCGGCCTGTGCGACAGCCGGGTGGTCGAGGCGATCACGCGTGGCATCGTCGGCGCCATCGGTGTTGCCTATGTCGAATGGGCCGGCTTCGAATATCAGCGACAGGTGCTGCCCTGGCAGCGCATCGCCGGCCAGGCCGATGCCAATCTCTGGGCCGACAAGCTGGCCGAGGCGCCGCGCGCGAGCCTGTCCTGGACCTCGATTTCCGGCGGCATCGACTTCTCCCGCCGCGTGCTGGCCGAAGCGCCCTTCGAGGGCACGCGCCGCGTCATCGATGTCTCGGGCGATGGGGTGAACAATTCCGGACGCAGCGTGGAGCGCGCGCGGGACGAGGCCGTGGCCGACGGCATCATCATCAACGGCCTGCCCATCATCAATGACCGGCCGACCTTCGGTCGCGCCCCGCCGGTGCCGCTCGATCAGTATTTCCAGCACAGCGTGATCGGCGGCTTCGGCAGCTTCATGGTGGTGGCGGAGGATTTCGACGCCTTCGGCACCGCCGTGCGCCGCAAGCTGATCCGCGAGATCGCGGCGCTTACGTCGACGCCGGCCTGACCGGAGCGCCGGCGGGCTGGCCGGCCTCATACCAGTCGTCAGGCGCGACCTCCTCGAAGATGATGCTGACATGGTCGGGCGGGCTGCCGACCACCTCGCCGAAGGCCTGGGTGATTCGGGTGGCGATGTCGCGCTTCTGTTCGGCACTGCGGCCGGGGAACCAGCGGATTTGTACGAGCGGCATGGGTGTCTCCAGGAATGGGAGGGCAGCATCGCATGGCGATGTGTCTGGACTATAGTGGGGGCGACACACCTGGAGGATCTGCCATGGGCCTGCTGATGCGACTTCTCCTGGCCGTCGCCGGCGGCCTGGCGGCGCTGCTGGTGCCGCCGGAGACGCCGAATTTTATGCTTTTGCAGGCGATGTTTGCGGTGATCTGCATCATCGCTGTCCTGGCGGCGCTCGCGCTGGTGTGGCGGCGGCGGTAGCGCTGCGCACGGCGATGGTCGCTGGAGCATGACCGGTTGCGGTGGAATCACCGAAGCGGTGAATCATTCTCTCAGCAATGGCATATCCTCCTGGCCGGACATCCCCCGCTGGAGCCGTTTCACCGAAAGTGAAGACGGCGAAACGGCTCCAGCTTATTGTTTGCACGCGTTTTCCGAGCCGCCTTGCGAAGCCGCAAGGCTTGAGAACGCCTCAGGCCGCCGCCCGCAGCCCCTCGGCTCGTGCCACCTCCATCACACCCACGACTTGGCGGAGGTTACCCTCCACCACATGCACCATCTCGGCCGGCATCGCCCTCATGGCCAGGCGGATGCGCAAGGTATCGCCCTCACGCCGGGCCTGCACCAAGTCGGGCACCAGGTCGCGCTTGGCGAAGGGGGCGAGCAGCCGGCTCAGCAGGCCGGGATTGGCCTCGGCCAGGACAAGGAATTCCACAGTCTCGAACATGATCATGATCCGCGTGAGGGGTGACGAGGGCGATAAAGGGACCCGGCCGCGCAGCACAGGGCCGCGGGCGCGGCCTGGCTCAGTCGGCCGGGCCGGTAATTCGCGCGGAAAGGACAACGGAGCGTGTCACATCCACAGATTAGGCGCTCAATCCGTGCCGGGCAAGGAGGGATCGCGCGCCGCATCCGGGAGTTCGGGCGGCATGGGCCATTGCAGCGCCGGCAGCCGGGCCAGCGGCAGGCCCGAAAGGCCGACACGCCGCTCCGCCAGGCTGATTGGCAGCTCGAGCACCGGCGGCCCGCCCGCCTCGGGCGGGCGCGACATCATCACCGCCATGGCCCGCGCCGGCGCCGCCGCACGCGGCGACAGCCAGCCCGCGGCGACCATCGCCCCCACCGCCTCGGCCATCCCTGACACCCGCAGCTGGCCGGCACCCATGGGCTGAAGCGCCTCATCCAGCGTGCCGGTGGCGGAGAGCTGGGCGCCGACGGGGCCCCATTGCAGCTCGGCCCGGCGCAGCTCGATGGTGCCGCCATTGTCGCGCCAGGCCTCGGCGCGCTGGGTGGGGTGGCGCAGCGGGGGCAGGGGGCCGCTCAGGCTGGCCTCCAGAACGAGCCGCTCGATCGCGGGTCCGAGCGGGCCGGCATTGGGCGGCAGGGCCAGCTCGGCCAGGGTCAGCTCAAGGCTCAGCGCCGGCTCATCCTCGGTGGCGCTGAGCCTTGCGCGCAGCGAGAGCGCGCCGCGCCGCAGCTCGAAGCCGCCGAGCGGCGTGTTCATCCGCAACCGCTCCGTCTCCAGCGCCATCTCACGCGGGGTGGCGCCGCCGGCGAGAGGCAGGGTGATCTCCAGCCTGTCGGCCGCATAGGGCAGGTCAAGGCCGGGGAGGTTGAGCAGCTGCCGGCCCCGCGGCGCGACCACCAGGCTGCTCCAGTCGCTGAGCGCGATGCGCAGCTCCAGCGCCTCCGCCCGCCAGCGCAGCTCGGCCGGCGTCGTGCGGGGTGCGCCCGCGATCGCGATTTCCGGCACGCTCAGCGTCACCGCGAAGGGCCAGCCGCCGCGCAGCGGGGTGCCATGCTGCACCACCCAGCCGAGTGCCCGGCGCTGCGCCGCCCAATCCTCGAACCCCTGCGCCAGCGCCGAGGAGGCGCTGCGCCATAGCCCGGTGTGCAGCGCCGCCAGCGCCGCGAGGGCGAGCGGCGGCAGCAACCACCAGCGGGAGCGGAAGGAGCGGGCCATGACAAAGACGCTATAGTCGGCCCGCCGCCCCGCCGATATACCGGGGGCATGTTCGTCTTCGCCTATGGTTCGCTGATCTGGCGGCCCGGCTTCCCCCATCTCGGTGCCAGGCCCGCGCTGCTGCGCGGCTATCACCGCCGCTTCTGTATCTGGTCCAGGCATTACCGCGGCACGCCGGAGCGGCCGGGGCTGGTGCTGGGGCTGGACCGGGGAGGCGCCTGCCAGGGGGTGGTATTCGAGGTTGCGCCGGAGGAGGCGCCGGGTGTGCTCGGCTACCTCGACGCGCGGGAAAACCTTCTGGGCGAGCAGGTCTATCACCGCCGCGAAGTGCCGGTGCGGCTGCGCGGCGCGGGCGGTTTGGTGCGGGCGGTGACCTATGTGGCGGACCGGCGTCACCCCGCCTATGCCCGGCCATGCGCCGAGACGGTGGCAGCAGCGATTGCGCGGGCCGAGGGCTCGGCCGGCAGCAACCGCGATTATCTGCTGAACACCCTGGAGCATCTCGACGGGTTCGGGCTGCGCGATGCGGGGCTGGAGCGGATCGCGCGGGCTTTGCCGCGATAGGGATGCCGCCGGCGTCAGCGCCGCGCCACCGCGTCCATCTCCACCAAGGCCCCGCGCACCAGCCGCGCCACGCCGAGGCAGGTGCGCGTTGGCCGGCAATCCGCGGGAATGATCGCGGCATAGGCGGCGTTCATCGGATCATAATCCCGCTCGAACTGCGTCAGATAGACCCGCATCGACACGAGGTTCGCCCAGCCCAGCCCCAAGGCCCGCAGCACGCGTTCCGTGTTGCGCAGCGTCACCTCGGTCTGGCGTTCGATCCCAGCGGGCAGCGGCGCCTGAGGGTTGTCCAGGTCGCGCGGGAACTGCCCGGTGAGATGGACCCAGCCATCCACCTCCACCGCATGCGGTGAGGGTGAGGCGCTGGGCGGAAAGCCTGGCAGGAAATGACGCTGAATCGTCATTCCTTGCGCGCCCCATCGAGCAGTTTTCGCGCCGCCTCGCGCCTCGCCGCCTCGACGGCGCGTTCCTGCGCCGTCCGGCCAAAAGCGGCGCGGTTTTCCGCCGCCTGACGGCTGCGCTCCGCGCGCTCGCGCTGTTTTCGCGCCTTGTTCAGATTGACGATCTCGGCCATGGATTCACCATAAACGGCCAACAGGGGCTTCCACCATGGGCAACATCACTCTCACCGCCGCCGACGGCCACCAACTCGCCGCCTATACGGCGGGGCCGGCCGATGCGACCCGCGCGCTGGTCGTCGTGCAGGAGATTTTTGGCGCCAATCGGCACATGCGCCGGGTGGCCGATGCCTTCGCGGCCGAGGGCTATGCCGTCATCCTCCCCGCACTCTTCGACCGCACCGAGCGTGGCGTGGAGCTGCGCTATGACGCGGCCGATGTGGCGCGCGGGCGGGACCTGCGCGGCACGATCGATGCCGGAAAGACGCTGCTCGATGTGCTGGCCGCCGCGGGCGCGCTGCCGGCAGGGGCGAAGCGCGGCATCATCGGCTATTGCTGGGGCGGCACCGTGGCCTGGCATGGCGCGACGCGCTCGGCCGCCTTTGCCGCCAGCGTGGGCTGGTATGGCGGCGGCATCGCGGCGGCGAAGTCCGAGGTGCCGAATTGCCCGACGCAACTGCATTTCGGCGAGACCGACGCCTCCATTCCGCTCTCCGATGTCGAGGCCATTCGCGCCGCGCGGCCGGAGACGGACATTTTCATCTACCAGGGCGCCGGCCACGGTTTTGGCTGCGAGGAGCGCGGCAGCTATGTCGCCGCCGATGCAGCCACGGCGCAGGCGCGCAGCCTGGCCTTCCTGGCGAAGCATCTGGGCTAGCCCCAGGTTCGGTGAATTATTGACTGGCGCCGCTTACCGCCGTGGCGCCCAAAATCCTGTTGAGCGCCCGGGCCATTTCTCAGCAGAGTAGCGCTGGAGAGAATCTGTCAATCATGTAAAGGGCAGATATGGCAAAACCCCTCATCGGCCGCACCGTGCGCCGCCTCAGGGCCGAGCGCGGCCTCACCCAGCAAGGCCTGGCCGTGCGGCTCGGCATCTCCGCCAGCTACCTCAACCTCATCGAACATGATCAGCGCGCGGTCACGGCGGCGGTGCTGATCAAGCTCAGCGCCGTGCTGGGCGTGGATGTCGCCGCACTCTCCGGCAATAGCGAGCGTGCCCTCGAATCGGGCCTGCGCGAGGTGTTTGCCGAACCCGGCCTCGGCCTCGCCGAAATCCCCGAGGCGGAAATCACCGCACTGGCCGGCAGCGCGCCCAATGCCGGGCGCGCCGTGCTCGCGCTCTACCGCGCCTGGCGCGTGGCGCGGGAGGACAGCGCGGGTCTGGCCCTGCCCAGCGGCCGGCGCATGATGCTGCCCACCGAGGAAGCGCGCGATTTCTTCCACGACCGCGCCAACCATTTTTCCGGCATCGAGGCGCTGACCGAGGCGCTGGGCCGCGACATGGGCGCCCAGCCTTCGGAGATGAACCACGCCATCGCCGAGAGGCTGCGCCAGAAGCATGGCGTGCGCGTGGCGGTCGGCCCGCTGGAGGGCGCCCTGCGCCGCTATGAGCCCGGCAGCCGAATGCTGGCGCTGAGCGAGACCCTGCCGCGCGAAAGCCGCGGCTTCCAGATGGCCTTCCAGCTTCTCCTGCTCGAGGCGCGTGATGCGGTGGAGGCCGAGGTCTCGCCCGCAGCACCCAGCACGCCCGAGGCCGCGGCGCTGATCCGTGTCGGCGTGCTGAACTACGCCGCTGCCGCGCTGCTGATGCCCTATGCGCCCTTCCTGGCTGCCGCGCGGGCGCTGCGCCATGATGTGGATGGGCTGGCCGCGCGCTTCGGCACCTCCTTCGAGCAGGCGGCGCAGCGCCTCTCCACCCTGCAGCGCGAGGGGGCGCGCGGCGTGCCCTTCTTCTTCGTGCGCGTCGACCTCGCCGGCAATGTCGGCAAGCGGTTTTCGGCGGCGGGCTTCCCCTTCGCCCGCTTCGGCGGCTCCTGCCCGAAATGGGTGGTGCATCACGCCTTCACCACGCCGGGCATGATGCGGGTGCAGCATGCCGAATTGCCCGATGGCGCGCGCTTCCTCTGCTTCGCCCGCACCGTGCATGGCCGCGCGGTGCATTGGGCCGAGCCGCCGCCGGTGCAGGTCATCGCCATGGGCTGCGACGCCGCCCATGGCCCTGAGCTGGTCTATGCCGATGGGCTGGATATGAAGCACGCCCCCGTCGGCATCGGCCTCTCCTGCCGGTTGTGCGACCGCACGGATTGTCGCAGCCGGGCCTTCCCGCCGCTCGAACACCGGCTCAAACTCGACCCCAACGAGGACACCGCCAGCCCCTGGCGGTTCGAGAAAGGGTAGGGCGATGTTCAAGCTTCTGGGCCGTGCGAACAGCAGCAATGTGATGAAGGTGCTTTGGTGCGCGCAGGAACTGGATATGCCTTACACCCGGCTGGATGTGGGCATGGAGCACGGCGTGGTGGACACGCCGGAATACCGCGCGAAGAACCCCAATGGCCGCATCCCCACCATCGAGGCCGAGGGGCAAATCCTGTGGGAGAGCAATTCCTGCATGCGCTATCTCTGTCTCACGGCGGGCGGCGACGCGCGTGGCCTTTACCCCAGCGCCCCCATGGCGCGGGCCAGCGTGGATCGCTGGCTGGACTGGCAGCTCTCCACCCTGCTGCCGGCGGAGCGCGACCTGTTCTGGGGCATGGTGCGCACGCCGCCGGAAACCCGCGACATGGCGAAGGTGCGCGCCGCCGTCACCAATTCCGCGGTGTGCTGGGCGATCATCGAGAACCGGCTGTCTGATGGCCGGCCTCATATCGAGGGCGAGGGCTTCACCATCGCCGATATCTGTCTGGGCATCTACGCCCGCCGCTGGTTCGGCGAGGAGGTGCGGGTGCCCGATATGCCGCAATTCCCGGTCACGCAGGCCTGGTTCGACCGCATCGGCCAGCGGCCAGGCTTCCAGGCCTGGGTGGCGCCAAAGCTGTTCTGAGCCGTGTTGACAGCGCGGCCCATCCGCTCTGGGCTGACCGCCTGGAACGGGGAGGGGCGCGATGAACGCCATCGACAAGCCGCCGGCCGAGGCGGTGGCGGCGCAATGGATCGCCGCCTTCAACGCGGCCACGCCTGAGGCACGCGCAGCGCTGTTCCTGGCCGATGCGCATGGCCGCGATGTGCTGGCGCTGGGCTGGGAGATCCGCACCGTCTCGGGCGCCGCGGCCGTGGTCGGCTTGCTGGCTGGCCTGCCCGGGCCGCTGCGCATCGCGCCCGGCCGCACGGCGCCGCGCCGCGTCAGCCGCGCCGGGCAGGATTGCATCGAGCTGCTGCTGGAATTCGACGCCGCGCATGGGCCGGGGCAGGGGGTGCTGCGCCTGGTGCAGACCGGCGATGGCCCGCGCGGCTGGACCATCCTGGTGGCGCTGGCCGAGCTGGCGGAGCATGCGTCAACGACCGGCCCGCGCCACGCATCCGGCGCCGATTTCTCCCGCGAATTCGGCGGCCCCAACTGGGCTGATCACCGCGCCCGGACCCAGGCCTATGAGGGGCGGGACCCGGCGGTGCTGGTGGTGGGTGCGGGGCAGGCCGGGCTGTCCATCGCGGCCCGCCTGGGCCAGCAGGGCATCGACACGCTGGTGATCGACCGCCAGGGGCGCACCGGCGACAATTGGCGGAAGCGCTACCACGCGCTGACTCTGCACAATGAAGTGCATGTGAACCATCTGCCCTATATGCCCTTCCCGCCGACCTGGCCGGTGTTCATTCCCAAGGACAAGCTGGCGAATTGGTTCGAGGCCTATGCCGAGGCGATGGAGCTGAACATCTGGTGCGACGCGGCGCTGGAGAGCGGCGAATACCGGGATGGCGCCTGGAACGTTGTGGTGCGGCGAGCGGGCGAGGCGCGCCGCCTGCGCCCGCGTCACATTATCTTCGCCACCGGCGTCTCCTCCATTCCGAAGCGGCCGGCCTTGCCCGGGCTTGCGGATTTCCGGGGTGAGGTGATGCATTCGGGCGCCTATACCGAGGGCTCAGCCTGGAACGGCCGCCCCGTGCTGGTGCTGGGCAGCGGCAATTCCGGCCATGACGTGGCACATGACCTGCATGCCAGCGGCGCGGCAGTGAGCATCGTGCAGCGCGGCACCACCCATATCGTCAGCCTGGCCGAGGCGCAGCAGGTCTATTCCATCTATGCCGAGGGCATCCCCACGGAGGATTGCGACCTGCTGGCCACCGCGACCCCCTTCCCGGTGCTCCGCCGCGCGTATCAGCATGCCACCGCCATGTCCAAGCGGGTGGATGCGCCACTGCATGAAGCGCTGGCGGCGCGCGGATTTCGGCTGGATGACGGGCCGGAGGGCTGCGGGTTCCAGATGAAATACATGCAGCAGGGCGGCGGCTATTACTTCAATGTCGGCTGCTCCGACCTTATTGCCGCGGGCGAGATCGGCCTGGTGCAATATGCCGATATCGCGGGCTTCGAGGCCGGCGGGGCCAGGCTGCGCGATGGAACCCTGGTGCCGGCGGAATTGCTGGTGCTGGCCACCGGCTACCACAACCAGCAGGAGACGGTGCGGGCCTGCCTGGGTGATGCGGTGGCGGAGCGGGTTGGTCCGGTCTGGGGTTTTGATGACGGGGGCGAGCTGCGCAACATGTGGCGGCCGACGGCGCAGCCGGGGCTTTGGTTCACGGCCGGCAGCCTGGCACAGTGCCGGATATATTCGCATTACCTGGCGATGCAGATCAAGGCGCGGGAGTTGGGACTGCGGTGATGGTCGCCGGGGATTGTACGTGATTACAACGCTTGGGAATATGGTCTTTTGCCCGCGACGGCGTTAACTTCCCAGTTATAAACTCAGGTAATGTTAATGCCGGCTATCGAAATCAATGGGATTGCCCAGGCGGATACGTTGACTGGAAGTTCTACGGACAACGTCATCTATGGGCTGGGCGGGAATGATCTGTTCAGCGGGCAGGCCGGAAATGACACGTTGGATGGCGGGGACGGCAACGACACGCTGGATGGCGGCGATGGGAATGATGTGCTGCTGGGCCGCGATGGCGCCGACAGCCTGTTGGGTGGTGCCGGCGACGACCTGCTCGATGGCGGTGTCGGGAATGACACGCTGCTGGGCGGCGCAGGCAATGACACGCTGAGCGGTGGAGGCGGCGACGATCTACTTTCCGGCGGCGCTGCAGGCGCCGACCTGGTCGATGGCGGCGACGGCAACGACACCCTCAGCGGCGAGGGAACATTGCTCGGCGGCGCGGGCGACGACCTGTTTCGCCTGGTCGCGCCCTCGGGGTTTTTCGGCACGACACTGGTCGATGGCGGCGCCGGTCTGGATCGGGTCGAGACGACCACCCTGGTCGGTTTCCAGTTCGTGAATGTCGAGCGTCTTGGGGCCACGCAGCGGGTGAGCGTCACCGCGGATCAGATCAAGGCCTTCTCGACACTGTCGGGCACCACCGGGGGCTTGGCCCTGCTGTCGGGCTACGGCGACTTCTCCCGACTGGCGCTATTCGGTGTGACCGGAATCGACATCACCTATGGCGCGTCGCCGCCCGGCTCCACAATCGTGGCGACGGCGGGGAATGATGTGATCACACCCGGATTATTGGGCACGTTGCGCGCGGGCGCGGGTGACGACCAGATATTCACCGCGGTTCAAGTCGCCTACGACAACAGCAGCAGCAGCGGCGGCAGTCGCGGCGCTGGGGGAGGTGAGACGATCTATGCCGAAGATGGCAACGATACGATCACGATCCAGCCGGCCTGGTATACTTACTTTATCAATTCATTTGATGGCGCGGCACCGCCACTCGTCGCCGATGGCGGCGCGGGGATCGACCGCCTGATCGTGAACTCCATCGAAGGCGGCACCGATCTGACGCGGACCGCACTGAATTCGATCGAAATCCTGCAAGCGACCTTCAGTGCCCGCCTGACCTCCTCGCAATTCGCGGAAATAGGGGAACTGGACCTCCGTCCCTTTGACGGCAAAATCGTGAAGCCCATCAGTTTTCTCCCCCAAACCCTCGCAGCAGTGGGGACAGTGCCGTATTTCACCAGTGCTGGTTCAGGCACCTATGATTTTTCGGCCAAGCGGTTTCCATCCTCGAACATTGTCGATTTTCGTGGCGGTGACGGCGATCAGACTGTTGTCGGCGCGGCTGGCGCCGACACGCTGAACGGCGGCGCAGGCGACGACGCGCTGTTCGGTGGCCTGGGCGATGACAGTCTCATCGGCGGCGATGGCCGCGATTTCCTCAGTGGCGGCGCCGGCCTGAACAGTGTGGCGGGCGGCTTTGGCTTCGACACCCTCTACATCGACGGTGGCCGCCGCGCCGCCACCATCTCCACCACCCTTGAATTCACCACAGTCGACGGCGCTAGCCGCATTCCCTCCCTAGCCGGCACCGCCACCACCTCCGCCCAGACCACCACCGTCACCGGCATAGAAAAATTTGCCTTCGCCGAGGGCGAGCTCATCTTCGACACCGGCTCGCTGGCCTTCACCACTGCCCGCCTCTACCTCGCAGCCCTCGGCCGCGCGCCCGACCCGCTGGGCCTCGCCGACAATGTTTCGCTCCTCGGCACCACCCTCTCCTACAGCCAACTCGCGGAATCCTTCGCAGGCTCCCCGGAATTCAAGGCCCGCTACCCCGCCGTCGACAATGCAGGCTTCGTCAACCTCATGTATCAGAACACCCTCGGCCGAGGACCCGACACCTCCGGCTTCAGCTTCTGGACCAATGTGCTGGACAAAGGCCTTGGCACCCGCGGCGCCGTCCTGGAGGGCTTCGCCAATTCCGCCGAATTCATCGCCCGCGCCCAGACCCTGCTGCCCAACGGCGTCTGGCTGCCCGACACCGACGCTTCGGCCGTCGCCCGCGTCTATCAGGCCACGCTGGGCCGCCACCCCGAGGAAGCCGGCCTGTCCTACTGGCGCGCCCAGGTCGAGGCCGGGTTTTCGCTGCGCGACCTGGTGCCGCTCTTCCTGAACAGCGCAGAATCCCAGGCCCGCTATGGTGTGCAGGATGATGCGGGCCTCGTCAGCACGCTCTATCGGAACGTGCTGGAACGCGCCCCCGATGCCTCGGGCTATGCCTATTGGGGCGAGAACCTCGCCGCGGGCATGGCGCGCGCCGATGTGGTGATGCTGTTCAGCCAAAGCCCGGAATTCGTCGCCAAGACCGCGCCGTGGATCGCCGAGGGGATCGTGTTTGCCTGATCGACCCGCCTCGCATTCATCAGCGCCGCGTTGCTGACGCGACCACAGATATCGCATGACGAACCGGGCCACAGAACATCATGAGGGCGCTTCCACCCCGATATCGCTGGGCTGGGCTGTTGTGGCTGGGGAACCTGGATTCGAACCAAGACTGTCCGAGTCAGAGTCGGAAGTTCTACCGTTAAACTATTCCCCAACGGCGTGACGGCGGTATAACGCCCGACTGTCCCGGCCGCAACCGGTCTCGCCCGCAAGTTTTTCCTTGCCCGGCCCCGGCCACTGCCCGAACATGACGAAGTTGTGGCAACCACCCCCCGCGCCACCGGAGATCAGGAAGGATTTGGTGCCGCAAGATGGCCGATGGCGGTCTCCCCCTCGACGCCGTGCTTCCCGCAGCCGGGCTCGGCATGCCCGCCGCCCTGCGCGCGCCGCGGCGTGAGTCGCCCTATTACGCGGCGCTCGACCTCGGCACCAACAATTGCCGCCTGCTGATCGGCGCGCCCACCCAGGGCGGCTTCCGCGTGGTCGACAGTTTCAGCCGCATCGTCCGCCTCGGCGAGGGCCTCGCCGCCTCCGGCCGCCTGGGCGAGGCGGCGATGGACCGCGCCGTGGCAGCACTCGCCGCCTGCGCCGACAAGCTCAGCCGCCGCCCCCTGCGCGGCTTCGCCGCCGTCGCGACCGAGGCCTGCCGCCAGGCCAGCAATGGCCGGGACTTCCTGGCGCGCGTGACGCGCGAGACGGGCATCGCGCCGCGCGTCATCGGCGGGCGGGAGGAGGCACAACTGGCGCTGGCAAGCTGCGCGCCGCTGCTCAACCAGGGCGACCGCCGCGCCATCCTCTTCGACATCGGCGGTGGCAGCACCGAAATCGCCTGGGTGCGCCTGGCCGCCGCCGGCAGCGCGGCCGAGCCCATCCTCTCCGGAACCATCTCCATCCCCGTCGGCGTGGTCACCCTGGCCGAGCGCGCGGGCGAGAGCTGCTTCACCCGCGAGGGCTTCGCCGCCGTGCGCGACGAGGTGGCGGCCAAGCTGCGCGCCTTCGACGCGGTCCACTGCATCGGCCAGGAAATCCGCCAGGGGGGCGTGCGACTGATCGGCACCTCTGGCACCGTCACCACCCTCGCCGGCACCGTGCTCGATCTGCCGCGCTATCGCCGGCAATGGGTGGATGGTGTCTGCCTCGACGCTGCGGAGGCCGACCAGGCGCTGGAAAAGCTCTTCACCATGGGCCGCGCCGGGCTCGCCAGCCACCCCTGCATCGGGCCGGAGCGGGCGGATTTCGTGCTGCCCGGCTGCGCCGTCTATGCCGCCATCCGGCAGGTCTGGCCGGTCGATCGCCTGACGGTGGCCGATCGCGGCCTGCGCGAGGGCATGCTGATGCGCCTCATCCAGGCCGACCGCGCGGCGCAACGGCCCGGCGCCTGACCTACCCCCTTCGCTCCGCGGCTGCTATTGCGGGCCATGGCGAAACCCCCTGACACGACAAAAGGCGGCAAGCGCGGTCTGACCACCCAGGTGCGCAAGGTGGCCGGCCGCAGCACCGGCAGCCGCGCCTGGCTGCAACGCCAGCTCAACGACCCCTGGGTGCAGGCGGCGCAAAAGGCCGGCTACCGCTCGCGCGCCGCCTTCAAGCTGGTGCAGCTCGACGAAAAGTTTTCCCTCCTCAAGCCGGGCATGCGCATCGTCGATCTCGGCGCCGCGCCGGGCGGCTGGATGCAGGTCGCGGCCAAGATCCTGGGCGAGCGCGGCCGGATCGTCGGCCTCGACCTGCTGGAGATCGACGCCATCCCCGGCACCATCATCCTGCAGGGCGATTTCCAGGACGATACGGTGGAGCGCGCGGTGCTGGACGCCCTCGACGGCCCGGCCGATCTGGTGCTGAGCGACATGGCGCCCAATACCACCGGCCATGGCCCGACCGACCATCTGCGCATCATGGGCCTTGCCGAGATCGCGCTGGATTTTGCCGAAAAGGTGCTCTCGCCCGGTGGTGCCTTCGTCGCGAAGGTCTTCCAGGGCGGCAGCGAGGCGGCGATGCTGGTCCGGCTGCGCCAGCGTTTTGCCAGCGTGAAACACGCCAAGCCGCCGGCGAGCCGCAAGGATTCATCCGAGCTCTATGTCGTGGCGAGCGGCTTCAAGGGCTGAATCCGGCCCGGTCGCGCCCCGTTTCCCAGGCGCCGCCACCCACCGCGCCGAATAAAACCGCCGGATCACGCAAATTCAGCAAGAAAGCGGAAAACCGCAGCGCCGCTTTTGACCAGCCTGAGTCCACGCGAATCCCTCGCGAGAGGACAGGGCATGGATGGCGGCAATTTCTGGCATGGGATGGAACTGGCGGAATCGAGAGATGCGCAGCATTCCTTGCCAGATCATCGGCCGGCCGATGCGGCGCTCTGGGATGAGGCGGCCGCGGCCCGGCGCGGCTGCCCCCAGGCGCTGGCGCGCCTCGCCAGCCTGATGCGACCCAGGCTGCTGGCCATGGCCCGCGGCCTGCTGCGCGATCGATGCGATGCCGAGGACGCGGTGCAGGACGCGCTGCTCGACATGCTGGCCACCGTCCATGTCTATGACCCGGCCCGCCCGCCGCTGCCGCTGATGCGCACCGTGCTGCATCGCCGCGCCATGGACATCCTGCGCCGCGGCACCCGCCGCGCCCGCGCCGAAGCCGCCGCGGCGGAGGAGGATGTGACACCGTCACTTGCTTTTGGTGTCGTGCTTATGGGCGAGATCGACGGGCTGCTGGACAGCCTGCCCGACGCCCAAGCTGAGGCCATCCGCCTGACCGGCATCGAGGGTCTCAGCCTTTCCGAGGCGTCTACGCGAACCGGCCGCTCGGCCAATGCGCTGAAGGTTTCGGTGCATCGCGGCACCTCGCGCCTGCGTGAGGCGCTGGCGATGCCGTGATGATCGACATAAAAGGCAAGTCCGGCGGTGTTGGGGCATTGACTCCGCAGCTCCCCCCGCCAAACCCTACAACTATGCAGCAGCCTGCGCCCATCGGTGCATCCGGCGGGCCGCGTGGTCCGGTTCACCCAGGGGGGCGCTTCCCCCTTGCGGCCCCCCCGCCGCCACCGGATGCTGAGCATTTTTCGTTACAACCCGACATCACCATGCACCGTGCGATGCATGAGGGCATCGCAGTGCTCTGCCGAAGGCTCCGCCATGACGACGCCGGGGTGACGGAGATGCGCCTGCCAGCCTCGCCCGGCCACACCCTCTGGCTGTTTACCGGCAGCGACGAATGCTACCAGGGCCGCGTCGGTGCGGGCAGCCTGCGCTTCCGGTCGGACCCCGGGCTCGGCCTGATCATCCCGCCCGACACCGCCAGCGAATGGCGGGTGAGCGGTCCCGCCGGCGCGGTGGTGGTGCTCCAGATGGCGTCGGGTTGGCTGGCCGGGCTGGCCGAGGCCGAGGCATTGCCCGCCGCCGCCGCCCGCCCGACCCTGCGGCTGCTGCGGCGCGATCCGCAACTCATGACCCTGCTGCGCCTGTTCCAGGCCGCCCGAGGCCGCGACGGCGCGGAGAGTGGCTTTTGCGGTCACTGGGCGGCGCTGGTCGGCCAACGCCTGCTGCGGCTGCCGCCGGACAGGCCCGCGATAGGCGGCCATGCGCTGGCGCCGCACCGGCTGGCGGCGGTGAAGGCGCATGTGGCGCAGCGACTGGGCAGCGAGATCACGCTGGCCGAAATGGCGGCGCTGGCCGGCCTCTCGCCCGCGCATTTCAGCCGCGCCTTCCGCCGCGAAACCGGCCAGCCGCCCTATGCCTGGCTGCTGGCGCAGCGTCTGGCGGCGGCGATGCAGCTGCTGACGGAGACCGACCTGCCGATGGCCCACATCGCCCGCGAGGTCGGCGTCGGCACACCAGCGCATTTCTCCACCCGGTTCCGACGGGCCACCGGCATGTCGCCGCAGGAATGGCGGGCCGCGCGCCGTGACTAGGGCCGACATCCCCATCGCCCATCGCACCGAGAGTGGCGTGGGTTTCGCGGTGGCGCCCGTGACCGAGGTGCTGCTGGAACGCCCGGACGGTCTGAAGGTGAGCATGATCGAGGTGCCGGCGACCGGACCCGACCATGTGATGGTGTGCCAGCCGGCCGATGTCAGCATCGTCGCCCTCACCCACCGCACGGGGGGGCAGCGCTATGAGGGCCGCATGCTGGGCCGGCGCTTTTCCGCCGAGCCAGGGCGCGATACCCACACGCTGCTGCCCGCCGGCTCCGACAGCATCTTCTTCGGCGGCTCCAGCCTGCATGCCTATGCCGCCGCCAACCTGCCCAAGGCCTGGCTCGGCGCGCTGGCGCTGGAACACGATATCGACGCCGGCGATCCGGCGCCGCGGATGAGCCAGCATTCGCCCATGCTCGTCGCGCTGTCGGAGCTGATCCGCCGCAACCACGTCCAGGGCACGGCGACGCGGGGCTTCGCCGATCATTGGGTGGTGCTGGTGGCGCTGGCGGTGTTGCGCCTGCCGTTGCGCCCGGGCGAGCGGCCCAGAAGCGGCCTGCCGGCTGCGCGGCTGCGGCTGGTACTGGAATATATTGAGGCCAATCTGGCTGACGACGTCTCCATCACCACGCTGGCGCGGCTGGCGGGTTGTTCCACCTACCACTTCGCCCGCGGCTTCCGGGCCAGCATGGGTGTCCCGCCGCACCGCCATGTGCTGGCCAGGCGCATCGCCCTCGCGCAGGAATTGCTGGGCCACGGCGATCTGTCGCTGAGCGCCGTTGCCCAGGCCTGCGGCTTCTCCGCCCAGGGCCACCTCACCACCGCCTTTCGACGCGCGGTCGGGCTGCCGCCTGGGCAATGGCGGGCGGCGCGGCGTGACTAGCCTGGGCAACAGCACTGGCCTGCCGGCGCCGTTCAGCGAGGTTCTGCTGCAACGCCAGGACGGGCCGATGCTGCGGCTCTGGAAGACGGCGCCTTCAGCCGCCGATGCCACAACGCTGTGGCCGCCTTCGTCCAGCAACAACCTCTTCATGGCAATGCGGCCTACAGCGCGGCGCTTCCGGGTGCGCTTCGAAGGCCGACCGCTCAAGGTCGAGACCTCTGGAGAGGGCTATTGCCTGATGCCGGCAGGGTCCGACGCCGCGTTCCACGGGCCTTCGGGCGAATTCGTCTATGCCCTGCTGGGCATGCCGCCGGCCTGGCTTGACGCGCTCGCAGCCGAGCACGGGCTTGGCGCGGCCGATGGCGCCCTGCCGCCGCGGCTGGGCGCCAACAAGGCGCCTGACATGACGGCGCTCGCCCGGATCCTGCGCCATGCGCATGGCACGGGGGCGGCCAGCCCCGGCTTCCTCGACCATTGGGTGATGCTGGCCGGGCTATCGGCGCTGCGCGACCTGAAAGCTGCGTTGCGCCCGCCGCGCGGCCCCCTGGCATTGCCGGGCGATCGGCTGCGCCGGGTGACCGACTATGTCCAGGCGATGCTGGAGGGGGAGATCACGTTGCAGGACCTGGCCGCGGTGGCGGGCTACTCGCCCTGGCACTTCGCCCGCGCCTTCCGCGCGGCGATGGGTATGCCGCCGTATGCCTATGTCACCAGTTGCCGGCTTGACCGCGCCCGGGCCTTGCTGGCTGGCGGCCGATGTGGCCTTGCGGAGGCCGCGGCGGCCTGCGGCTTCGCCTCACAGGCCCATTTTACCACCGCCTTCCGCAACGCCTTCGGCCTGCCGCCAGGGCAATGGCGTATGCTGCGCGCCGACTAGACTCAAATCGCCCCAGTGGGTGAATGGCCCCGGCGGGGTTGATCAGCCTCCACCCCATCCCTCCCGGCGCCGGCCGGCGGCAGCCTGAGCATCAGGCGAAGAGGATGCCAAAACTCCCGGGCGACTCGTTCATGATCGCGCCCTTGGTCAGCGCAATCTCCTCCGCACTTTCGGAAAAGCCGATGATCACCTCGGCCCGGCTCACGCCGCGCGCCAGCTCCCCGGTCCAGTAGGCCAGGCCGCCGGCATCGGGCTCGCGCTCCAGCGTGTTGCGGTAGAGCAGGGTGACGAAATTTGTATTGTTCGGGTTGCCATAGCGCGTGGCGAATTCGGCCGAGCCGGTGAAGCCGCGGGTGACATCGACCAGCGAGGCGCCGCCATCGAGCGCCGCGCGCCAGGTGTTCATGCCGCCGATATCGGGCAGCCGGCCCATGATGGCGTCATACAGCCGCGCCACCCGGCCGGCATTCTCCGACAGGTCCCAAATGCCGGCATCGACCAGCGGCTGGGTGAGGCCCCGGTTCTCCGGGCTTTCGGAGAAGCCCGCCAGCACCTCCTCGCGCGAGGCGCCACGGCCGAGGAAATCCAGCCAGCCCTGCCGCCCCGCGGCCTCACCGGCGCGGCCCAGCACATTCTGGTAGAGCTGGTCGACATATTGCCCGTTGCTGAGGCCGGTGCCGAAGCGGTTGGTGAATTCGGCGCTGACGGAAAAGCCGCGCGCCACATCGGTGAGCGTGCCGCTGGCCTGCAGCTGGGCGATCCAGCCATTCAGCCCGACCTGGTCGGGCAGGCGGGCCAGGGCGGCCTGGTAAAGGCGGGTGACCTGGGCGGCGGCGTCGCCGGCGTCGAAGACCAGGCGGCCATCGGCCAGATCCACCTGCTCGATGCCGCGCAGGGTGTCGTTCTGGCCGGATTGGCCGAGGCGGGTGTCGCTGCCGGCCCTGGCCACCGTCATGCCGCGAAAGCCCATGGCGGTCGCATCCAGCCGGTCGAAGCCCGGGCCGCCATCGAAGAGATTGTCGCCGATGCCCTGGAACAGGATGTCATCGCCGCCCAGGCCCAAAACCGTGTCGTTCCAGTTGCCAGGGCGCAGCGTGTTGCGGCCCTCGGTGCCGGTGAAAATCTGGTCGCCGATGAAGCTGACCTCGGCGAAGCCGGTGGGGTTGGAATCGCCGGTGATGGTGGGGTCGTAGAGCGGCCTGGTGCCGGCGGCCGTGCCATCGCTCACCCAGGGCTGGGTGCCGTTCACCCCATCATTGAAGCGATAGACCAGGCGGCCATCGGGCAGGCGGTCGAACTCGTCGGGCAGGGCGGTGCCCGTGCCGGTCAGTGTGAGGAAAACGCGGGTTCCGGCCGTGGAGCCATCGCTGATGATGATCGAGCGCACGCCGCCGGCGATCTGGCCGAAGGCGGCCGTGCCATTGTCGAGGATGGACATCCGGCCGAACACCGTGCTGCCGGCGCCGGGCGTGGCATCGGTCACCAGCGCGGTGCCGGATGGGGTTCCATCGGTGTGCCAGAGCTCGAGGCCGGTGGTGCCGTTATTGGCGATGAACAGCGCCTGCCCATTGCCGAGGACGGCGTAATAGGGCGTGCCGGCCGGCCCCGATGCATTGCTCAACTGGGTGAAGCTGCCGAGCGGGCCCGTGCCGGCGGCGGTGCCATCGGTGCCCAGCAGCACATTGGGGCTCAAGCCGCTGTAGTCGCCGGCGATCAGCGCATGGCCGGGTGAGATTTGCCGGATCGCGGCGCCATTGGGTGTGCCGCTGCCGAAGCCGTTGGCGACCGGGACGGTGTAGAGCAGCGTGCTGGACCCCAGGCCGCTGCCATCGGTGATGCTGTAGTTGAAATTGATGGTGGTGCCGCTGAGGCCATAGGTCTCGTAGAGCAACGAGGAACCGAAGCCCTCCATGGCGCGGATGCGGCTGAACCCGGTGCCAGTGTTTCCAGTCAGGTCAATGGTACCGGCCGCGGTCCCGTCGGTGCGCCACAGGGCATGCGAAAGGGTTGGGGTGATAGTCAGCACTGTTATCTGCGCGATGAAGTAGACTAAGCCGCCTGCCGCGGTGAAGCTGGTCGGCGCGCTGCCAAAGGTGACGAAGGTGCCGCTCGTGGGCAACACGCGCGGGTCGACATCGGCCACCAGCGTCGTACCGGCCTGGGTACCATCCGTCCGCCACAGCTCATTGCCGGTGGCGTCGCCCACCGCGGCGAAGTAGCGGTAGCCGTTCACCACTTTGCTGATCGACTGGCCCTCCAGCAGCGCGCCGCCCTGGAACGACAGCGCGCCCAGCTTCGCCGTGCCGGCCAGCGTGCCATCCGTCACCACCAGGCTGGCCGCGGCGCCATCCACCGTTCCCACGGTGAGCGCCCGCCCGCCCGGCAATGACACGATCCCGACGGGCGACGTGACCGGCGCCGCGATGATGCTGGTGCCCGCCAGCGTGCCATCGCCGCGCGCGATGTAATCCTGGCTGTTCACGCGGGCGAGGAAGATGAAGCTGCCCGGCGTGCTGCTGGGTGCCGCCCCGCTGGTGATGAGAAACCCCTCGGCCGCCGCGGTGGAGCGCATGAGCTGCGTGCCGGCCGCCGTGCCATCGGTCAGCCATGTCAGCGCGGTGCTCGCGCCGGCGGAGAAATACAGCTTGCCCGCGCCGAAATCGGTAAAACTCTGCACGCCCGGCAGCCCGCGCGGCGCGGCGTTCACATCGGCCAGCAGCCTGGTGCCGGCGAGCGTGCCATCGGTCACCCAGGGCTCGCGGCCATTGCGGTCGGTGGTGGCGCTGAACACCACCCGGCCATCGGCCATGGCGGCGAAGCTGGCGGGCGCCGAGGCGGCGGCGCCCGGCCGGATATCGGCCAGAAGCATGGTGCCGGCCACGCTGCCGTCGCTCACCCACAATTCGCTGCCATTCACCCCGTCATTGGCGGCGAAGACGAAGCGGCCGGTATTGCCCAGCGCGGTGAAGCCGAAGGCGCCCGAGGCCGCGGCACCGGCCGCGAGGTCGCCCAGCGCGCGGGCGCCGCCAGGGGTGCCATCGGTGATCCAGGGCTCCCGCCCCAACCCGCCTCCCGCATCGGCGGTGAAGGCGGCGCGGCCCTGGCCGGCCGCCGAGAAATCGGCGGGCCGGGAGGAGCCGGTCGGGTTGATGTCCAGCACCAGCCGCGTGCCGGTCACGGTGCCGTCGGAGGCATAGAGCTCGACGCCCCGGGCATCGGCCACGCCCGCGACCTGCGGCGCCATGCCGAAGGCGATGCTGCTGTTCGTCAGCCTGCCCCAGCCGCTGACATCGCCGGTCGCCAGGGTGGCGAAGGCGCCTGGCTGATTATTGCCCAGCGACGTGACGCCGGTGGTGAAAAACGGGCCGAAGGTGAAGCGCGGCAGGGTCGAAGCGACGGCGCCGGGCGGGGTATAGGCGTCGGTCGAAAGGGTGTCGGTGGAGGAGGTGAAGGGGTTGGAGCGCGAACGGAAGGCGCGGAACAGCGCCGAGCCATCCGGCTGCGCCTCGAAGGCACCCTGCACCACGTAACTGACCCTGGCGCCAAGTTGATCGGAGCCACTGCCGAAATTGCCCGTGGTGCCGGTGCCGGCCGTGCTGCCATCGGTGTAGCCCAGCGGATCACCGGCATCGAACACCGCCACACCCGGCCGGATGACCGTCAGCTCCGTACCGTCGGCCAGCCGGCGCGAGCCCGGCGCCGTGCCATCGCTCACCCAGATGCCGCCGCCGGTGAGCTGGAACACGGCCACACCATTGCCCAGATCCTGCGCCCGGATAGGCGTGCCGCTGGCCGTGCCCGCCACCGCATCCACCACCAGGCGGGCGGTGCCGGTTGCGGCGTCGGCCAGAAACAATTCGGTCCCGGTCGGGCCGGTGCTGGCGGTGAAGACAAGCCTGAGCGCTGGCACCGCCCCTCATCCCTCGGACATCAAGGGGACGACCGTACGAAGGGCGCGATTCACAGAGCAGTGATTTCTCAGTAATGGAATCAGTGGCGTCGGATGAAGGTCAATCCGCGAAGGCGCCCGCGCCCTGGATCAGCGGCCGCCACCGCGCCACCTCCGCCGCCAGGAACTGCTTGTGATAGGCTGGCGTGGCGCGATCCTGCGGCACCGGCTCGGTCACCAGCTCGGCGAAGCGGGCCACCACGCGGGGCTGCTGGATCGCCTGGCGCAGGGCGGCCGAGAGCCGCTCCACCAATTCGGGCGGCGTGGCGCGCGGCGCATACATGCCGTGCCAGACGCTCATCAGCAGGTCGCGATGGCCGGCCTCGATCACGGTCGGCACTGCGTCGAGCACCGGGCCGGGCAGGCGGGTTTCGCTGGTCACGGCGAAGGCCTTGATCCGGCCATCGCGCGCCAGGGGGGCGAGGATGGTGCCCTGGCCGGCATAGACATCGAGGCGGCTGGCCATGAGTTCCGTCGAGATCGGCGCCGAGCCGCGGAAGCCGATGGTGTTCAGCGTGGTGGCGGCGGCGCGCTGCAGCAGCATGCCGGCAAGATGGTCGGAGGAGCCCAGGCCGGAATTGCCAATGGAGAGGCGGTCACCCCCCGCGCGCATCGCCGCCAGCAGTTCTGCAAGGCTGGTGGCCGGGAAATCCGGCCGCGCCACGATCATTTGCGGCACCTCGGTCACCAGCCCGATCGTGGAAAAACTGTCCTCGACATTGTAGGGCAGGCGGCGATAGAGGCTGGCCGCGCCGGCATGGCCGATATGGTGCATCAGCAGCACCGAACCGTCAGGCCGCGCATTGGCCACCCGCGCCGCGCCGATGGTGCCGCCCGCGCCGGTCACGTTCTCCACCACCATCTGGGCTTCCAGGAAGGGGCCCATGGCCTCGGCCATCAGGCGCGAGATCAGGTCGGTGGGGCCGCCGGGCGCGAAGGGGCAGATGATGGCGATGTTGCGGGGCATCGCGGGCGCCTGGGCCTTGGACAGCGCGGGCAGGGCGAGGCCTGAGGCGAGAAGGGCGCGGCGTTGCATGGGTTTCGCTCCGGATTTTGTTGCAGCGTTTGTGGCATGGCCCGCAACGGCTTTGAAGTGATTCGTGTTAGATGTGCTGCGAATGGCTTGGAGAAGCGGCGTGTTCAGTGCGGATTGGTGGATTTTCATCGGCATTTGCTTCGTGGTGTCGCTCTCGGGCGCGGTGTTCAAGCCGGGTGCCTGGTATGCCGCATTGCGCAAGCCCTGGTGGCGGCCGCCCAACTGGCTGTTCGGACCGGCCTGGGCGGTGCTTTACGTCATGATTGCAACCGCGGGGTATCATGTCTGGGCGGCCGAGGGGCTGGGCCTGGCGCTTGTCATCTATGGCGTGCAGCTTGTGCTGAACGCTGCATGGTCCGGGCTGTTCTTCGGGCTGAGGCGGCCGGATATCGGCTTCTACGGGCTGGTTGGGCTGTGGCTGTCCATTCTGGGCTGCATCATCGCCTTCGCGCCGGTCAGCGCCACCGCGATGTGGCTGATGGTGCCCTACCTGGCCTGGGTGAGTTTCGCCGGCCTGCTGAACTGGACGCTGTGGCGGATGAACGGGGCGCGGCCGGCCTGAGTGGCACTGTGGCGGCCGCGATGGGGTTTGGCCGCGACAGATATTGTTACTGCCGCCCACCACCATCTGGTGTATGTTGCGCCGCAATGCAATTCGCCGACCAACTGATCGCCGCCATCTATCGCTCCGCCGATCCCGAGACCGGGTGGCATTCCGCCGTGGAGGCCATTGTCACCGCACTCGGCGGCACGCAATCCGCCTTGCAACTGGCCAATCCGCTGAACGCCAACACGACCTGCATGCTCGCCGCGCCCGGCACCACGGCCGAGGAGCTTGCGCTCTACGTCGCGCATTTCCACGCACGCGACCCCTTCGCCGCCATGGCCCGGACCTATCTCCCTGGCCAGGCGCTGATGAGCCACCGGATCATGGAGGCCCGCGACCTGGAGCGGACGGAATACTGGAATGATTTCGCCGCCCGGCATGGGCGGGGCTTCCACCTCATCGGCGCCGGGATTGGCATGGTGGGCGACGAGCTGGCGATGATGGGCGTCCTGCGCCCCAGGGAGGCGGCGGATTTCACCGAGGTCGAAAGGCTGGGGCTGGAAGAACTGCTGCCGCATCTGCGCAATGCGCTGGGCCTGTGGCGGCGCCTGCGGCTGGCGGGCAGCGACACCAGCCAGGCCAAGCTGATGCGCGACCTGCTCGGCGCCTGCCTGATCTGCGATGGCGAGGGCGCGCTGTCCCTCGTCAGCCCCGCCGCCGAGGCGCTGGCGGCGCCGGCCGCGATCCGCCTGGCCGAGGGCCGGCTGACCTTCGACGAACCGGCGTTGCAGGCCGGCATGATGGCCTTGCTGGGCCGCACGGCGGCGGGCGGGCCGGGCGGCACGCGCATGGTGGCGCAGCATGCGCCGGGCGGCAGCATCATCGCCCATGTCAGCCGCCTGCCGCGGCATGACGCGCCCGATGCCCCGCCGCCCCACCCCGTGCTGGTGGAGCTGCGCGTGGTGCGGCCGCAGGCGCCCTCCGTCGGCTCGCTGCGCGCCATGTTCGGCCTCAGCCGGGCGGAGGCCGAGGTTGCGCTGCTGCTGGCCCAGGGCATGGAGGTGGAGACGGTGGCGGTCCGGCGCGGCACCAGCTTCACCACCGTGCGCACCCAAATCCGCGCCGTGCTGCTCAAGACCGGCACCGCCGGCCTGCGGGAGTTGACGGCGCTGCTGCTGTCGATGGGGCGGCCGCGCGGCGACTGACTTCGTTTGGCGCTTGTGCCGCGCGCGGTTTGTGCAGCAGATCGGGCCATGCATGATCTCTCCGGCAAACGCGGCCTTGTCCTTGGCATCGCCAATGACGCCTCCATCGCCACCGGCTGTGCTGCCGCCTTTCGCGCCGCGGGGGCGGAGGTGGCGATCACCGTCCTCAACCAGAAGGCGCGGCGCTTCGTCGAGCCGGTGGCCGAGCGGCTGGGCCTCTCGCCCGTGCTGGATTGCGATGTGCGTGAGCCGGGGCAGCTGGAGGCGGTCTTCGCAGCACTTCAGGCGCAATGGGGCGGGCTTGATTTCCTGCTCCATTCCATCGCCTTCGCCCCGCGCGAGGATTTGCACGGCCGGGTGGTGGATTGCTCGGCGGCGGGGTTTGGCATGGCGATGGATGTCTCGGTGCATTCCTTCATCCGCTGCGCTGCGCTGGCCGAACCGCTGCTGCTGGCCCGCGGTGGCGGCACGCTGCTGACGGTGACGTTCTATGGCGCCGAGCGGGTGGTGGCGCATTACAACATGATGGGGCCGGTGAAGGCGGCGCTGGAAGGCGTGGTGCGGTATCTCGCCGCCGAACTCGGCCCTTCCGGCATCCGCGTCCATGCCGTCTCGCCCGGGCCGATCGCGACCAGGGCGGCCAGCGGCATCGACCGCTTCGACGAGATGATGGAGCGCGCGGCGGCCGCGGTGCCGGCGCAGGGGCTGGCCCGGATCGAGGATGTGGGGGCGACGGCGGCTTTTCTGGTCAGCGATGGCGCCGCCCGGCTGAACGGGCTGGTGCTGCCCGTCGATGGCGGGCAGCACGTGCTGGCGTGATCAGCCGAAGATGAGTTGAGCAACCGACTTAGCTCAGCGGATCACCGCAACAATGCGTGACGTGACCCCAAAATGATTTCGACACGTCTGTTCTGAGGCTCAGGGACGCCATTCATTGCGGGGACCAGGGGCCGTGCAGTGCCGACGGCCTCAAGGTCGATTTCGTCTGGCCGCACTCCAAGGCGAACAAGTTCTTCGGCCACGAATGTCACTCGTCTCATGGCCAGTTCGGTTGCGCTGACTGACATTTCGGAGGAGTCGGTATGGCCTGCGACGCGAATTCCAGGCGCCCGGCGCCACATGTGGTTCGGATTCATGGCATCCGCGAGCGTTTCGCGCCATCGACCGATCGGCGACCATTCTTCACGATCGAAGAAGACAAGCCATAACCGCGGATAGGTGGTTGCGACCGAGACACCACCCAGCGCCGGCCAACCGGCTGCAATCGTAAGGGCGAGCAGACGAGGATGGAGTGAGGGACGAGGCATCTGTCGCTCCACGAAAAAGGCCGCCGGAACGATGCCCGACGGCCCACTCAACATCAAGTCGTTATCATCAGACCGAGTAGTACATCTCGAACTCAACCGGGTGCGGCGTGTGTTCGAACTTGTACACTTCCGTCCACTTCAGCTCGATGTAGCTCTCGATCTGATCCTTGCTGAACACGTCGCCGGCCAGCAGGTAGTCATGGTCAGCGGCCAGCGCGCCCAGCGCTTCGCGCAGCGAACCGCAAACCGTGGGAATGCCCTTCAGCTCCTCGGGCGGCAGGTCGTAGAGATCCTTGTCCATGGCGTCGCCCGGGTGGATCTTGTTCTTGATGCCGTCCAGGCCGGCCATCAGCATGGCGGCGAAGGAGAGGTAGGGGTTCGCCGTCGGATCGGGGAAGCGAACCTCCACGCGCTTGGCTTTCGGGCTCGTCGCGTAGGGGATGCGGCAGGAGGCGGAGCGGTTGCGGGCCGAATAGGCCAGCAGCACGGGGGCCTCGAAGCCGGGGATCAGCCGCTTGTAGCTGTTGGTCGAAGCATTGGTGAAGGCGTTCAGCGACTTCGCATGCTTGATGATGCCGCCGATATAGTACAGCGCCATCTCCGAGAGGTCGGCATAGGCATTGCCGGCGAACATCGGCTTGCCGCCCTTCCAGATCGACTGGTGGACATGCATGCCCGAGCCATTGTCGCCATAGACCGGCTTGGGCATGAAGGTCGCGGTCTTGCCGTAGCTATGGGCCACGTTGTGCACGCAGTACTTGTAGATCTGCATGTGGTCGGCCTGCATCACCAGCGGGCCGAACTTGGTGCCCAGCTCATGCTGGCTCTGCGCCACCTCGTGGTGGTGCTTCTCGATCGCCAGGCCCATCTCGCCCATGGTGCTCAGCATCTCGGCGCGCAGATCCTGCTCGCTGTCGACGGGGGGGACGGGGAAGTAGCCGCCCTTCACCACGGGGCGGTGGCCCATATTGCCCTCGGGGTAGTCCTTCAGGCTGGCCTTCGGGCCCTCGATGCTGTCCAGCTCATAGATGCCGTAAGTGCCGCCGGTGCCGAACTTCACGCTGTCGAAGATGAAGAACTCGGCTTCCGGGCCGAAGAAGGCGGTGTCGCCGATGCCGGTCGACTTCAGGTATTCCTCGGCCTTCTTGGCCGTGCCGCGCGGGTCGCGGTTGTAGCGCTGGCCGGTCGAGGGCTCATAGATGTCGCAGAACAGGATCATCTGCGGTTTGGCCGAGAAGGGGTCCATGACGGCGGTGGTCGCATCCGGCATCAGGATCATGTCGGATTCGTTGATCGCCTTCCAGCCGGCGATCGACGAGCCGTCGAACATGATGCCTTCCTCGAAGGTATCGGCCTCCAGCGTGGAGATGTGCTGGGCGGTGTGCTGCCACTTGCCGCGGGGGTCGGTGAAACGGAAATCAACGTATTCGACGCTGTTCTCCTTCACCATCTCGAAGACTTTGGCAATCGCGTCGTTCGGCTTCTTCGCCATCAGTGGGTTCCTTCAATCAGCGTCCCGGTTGGAAATTCCGACGGGCGTCAACCCGCCGCCGCCGCGCTGCTGCCCCGGGACGCTCTCCCCAGGCGCTGCGCCGCGAAACTCAAGCGTCGGTCAGACGGCATCCTCGCCGCGCTCACCGGTGCGGATGCGAATGACGTCCTGGATGTCGCTCACGAAGATCTTGCCGTCGCCGATCCGCCCGGTGCGGGCGGCGGCCATGATCGCCTCGATGGCGCGGTCCACCAGCGCATCGTCGCAGACCACCTCGATCTTCACCTTGGGCAGGAAATCGACCACGTATTCGGCGCCGCGATACAGTTCGGTATGGCCCTTCTGGCGGCCAAAGCCCTTGGCCTCCAGCACAGTCAGACCCTGCAGGCCGATGTCGTGCAGGGCGTCCTTCACCTCGTCGAGCTTGAAGGGCTTGATGATGGCCTCGATCTTTTTCATCGCATCCAATCTGCTTTATCGGCCCCTTGGGCGTTTCCCGGCACTTCGCCCGCGCGATCTTCCGCCGCAGCGGCTCCGGAGCTATGGCACGGCTTGGCGCCCCGCCACAATCCTGCGATGGCGCCGCACGGCTGGAATGATCCGCGGTTTCGCCTGCCGCGCAGGCAGCCAGCACAAGCCGGTGGCATTCCGGGCCACGGCATCACGGGCTGAACACCAGCCGCGGCCGCAGCCGGGGCGCGACATAGTCGAGAAAGGCGCGCAGCTTGGCCGGCGGCGCGCGGCCGCCGGCGAAGACCAGCTGCACCGGCAGCGCCTCACCCCAATGCGGCCGCAGCAGGGTGACCAGCCGGCCCTCGGCGACCGGGCCTGATACCTGATGGCACAGCAGATGCGCCATGCCGACGCCGGCGAGCGCCGCATCCACCGCCGCCTCGGCGGTTGTGACGAGCAGGCGCGGCCGCAGCGTGACCCGCCCGCCGCCCAGGAAATCCCAGGCAACGGGCGTGGCATTGCCGGAAAAACTGATGATCTGGTGCCCCTCCAGCGCCTCGATCGTCTCCGGCGCGCCGTGTCGGGCCAGGTAGTCGGGGCTTGCAACCACAACCGGGCGGACGGCGCCGATATGGACCATGCGCAACGTGCTGTCCGGCGCCGGGCCGATGGTCAACAAGACATCCACCTGGTCCTCGATCAGGCTCAGGTCGCGCTGGGTCAGCCGCAGGTCGAGCTTCACCTCGGGATAGGCGTCGAGGAAGCCTGGCAGGATGGGCAGGAGGTGCATCCGGCCCAGCACAACCGGTGCCGCAACCACCAGCAGCCCGCGTGGGGTGGTGTATTCGCCCGCCGCCAGGCGCTCGGCCTCGCCCAGTTCCTCGATCAGCCTGCGCGCGGTGGCGGCGAAGGCCTGGCCAGCCTCGGTGGCCGCCACATGGCGGGTGGTGCGGGTCAGCAGCGTGGCGCCGAGATGCTCCTCCAGCTCCGCCACCTTGCGGCTGACGGTGGCCAGCGGCATGCCCAGGCGGCGCGAGGCGGCGGAAAACCCGCCCTCGTCCAGCACCGCGATGAAGGTCGCCATGGCATCCAACCGGTCCATTGCATTCTCCCATTGGGCGGGACGGTCATTCCCGAAATCTCGGAATACTCCCGACGGACGGAATGGAGCAAACCCCTTTTCACCGGAGGCCAATCAGGGCCAGCCGCTCCAAGGAACCACCCCATGTCGCGTATCAACACCTTCGCTTCCATCGAGACCTCCCCCGCCGCCGCCCAGCCGCTGCTGGAAGGTGCCAAGAAGCAACTCGGCTCGGTGCCGAACCTGTTCCGGGTCATCGCCAACAGCCCGGCCGCGCTGGCCGGCTATTTCGGCCTGAACGGCGCGCTGGCCAAGGGCAGCCTCGACGCCCAGACCCGCGAACGCATCGCGCTGGCCACAGCCGAGATCAATGGCTGCGCCTACTGCCTCTCGGCGCATAGCTACCTGGCGAAGAACCTCGCCAAGCTGAGCGACACCGAGATCGCCGCCAACCGCAACGGCCACTCGAACGACCCCAAGGCCGATGCCGCCGTGCATTTCGCCGCCCAGGTCGTGAAGGCCCGCGGCCATGTCTCCGACGCCGATGTGGCGGCGGTTCGCCTGGCCGGCTTCGACGACGCACAGATCGTTGAGATCGTCGTGCACGTCGCCCTGAACACGCTGACCAATTACGTCAATGAGGTCGCCAAGACCGACATCGACTTCCCCGTCGTGGCCCCCCGTATCGCCGCCTAACCCCTCAACAACCCCAACCCCAACCCCTTTAGGAGAACTCCCATGTCCATTCGCTTCATCGACGAAAACATCCACGCCCTGATCGACTATCCGGTCGCGGCCAGCCTGATCGGCACGCCCTTCCTGCTCGGCCTGGGTGCGAGCAACCCGCTGGCGCTGTGGCTCTCGGTGGTGACCGGCGTCGCCGCCTTCGTGCTCACGCTGCTGACCGACCACCGCACCGGCGTGGTCCGCGTGCTGCCCTATTGGTTCCATGTCTGGGTGGACCGCGCGGTTGGCATCACCTTCGCGGTGGCGCCCTTCGCTCTCGCCTTCACCGGGATCGATGCCATCTACTACTGGGCGAATGCGGTCGCGGTGCTGAGCGTGACCTTCCTGCTCAACACCCAGGGCGCCCCGCGCGGCGCGGCGCTGGCGGCCTGAGACCGTAAGCGGGGCGGTGGAGCGATCCACCGCCCCGTCGCGATTCCTGCCCTCTTGCCTGCCGGCACGACCGGATCCAATGTCGGCCTGCGGGCGGGAAGCCCACGAGGAGCTTTTGATGTTCACGATTGCGGGCCAGCGCTGATCGCCCTTCGCTGAAGGGCGGCACAGACCAAGCGGCGATGACGCATTGCCGGTGATCCCGGCGGTCCTGGCTTCGCCGCGCGCCACTCTCGCACCCCAGCCTGGCACGCGGCCGACCGAACCCCGAAGCGGGCAGGCGGCCGGCGCCGGGTGAATGAAAGCTCCAGCATGACCCATCAACCCATCATCCGGCGGACAATCGCCTCCGACCTCACCGCCATCGCCGCCATCGCGGAGGAGACCGGCCTGTTTCCGGCCGACGCGCTCGGCGGCATGATCGCAGGCTTCCTCGACGGCTCCGCGCCGGACATCTGGCTGACCGCGGAATGCGACGGCCAGACACTGGGCTTCGGCTTTTGCGAGCCGGAGCGCTTCACCAACGGCACATGGAACCTGCTGGCGATCGCGACCAGCCCAGCACAACAAAGCCGGGGTATCGGCGCGGCGCTGCTTCGCCACCTCGAGGATCTGTTGCGGCGGGACGGACAGCGCATCCTCATCGTCGAGACCATCGGCACCGAGGAATATGCCCGCACGCAACGCTTCTACCTCACCCATGGCTATGTCGAGGAGGCGCGCATCCGCGGGTTCTGGGATGTGGGCGCCGACAGGCTGACGTTCTGGAAGCAGCTCTGAGCGCCGACGGGG
>LNFM01000115.1_pt1 | contig 38941 bp, 35 predicted proteins | sample 596031 | NCBI WGS metagenome assembly LNFM01 (sample SAMN04254537, study PRJNA301005) | activated carbon metagenome | isolation source: dual media filters at the Ann Arbor, Michigan drinking water treatment plant | place: USA: Ann Arbor | reverse complement strand
GAAGCCCCTCATCCGCCTCGCTGACGCTCGGCACCTTCTCCCCGCATGCGCGGGGAGAAGGAAAGAAAGAGGAAACGGTCCATGAAGCTCGGCCTATCGATCGGCTACTCCGGCGCCCATCTCGATATCCCTGTGAAGCTGGTGCAGCGCGCGGAGGAGCTCGGCTACGATTCGGTGTGGAGCGCAGAGGCCTACGGCTCCGACGCCGTGACGCCGCTGGCCTATCTCGCGGGGCTGACCAAGAAGATCAAGCTCGGCACCGGCATCATGCAGCTGGCCGCGCGCTCGCCGGCCAACGCCGCGATGTCGGCGGCCACCGTCGACGCGCTGGCCGGCGGCGGGCGTTTCATCGCCGGGCTGGGCGTATCGGGGCCACAGATCGTCGAGGGCTGGTACGGCCGCCCCTGGGGCAAGCCCTACTACCAGCTCAAGGACTACGTCGCGATCATGCGCAAGATCTTCAAGCGCGAGGGGCCGGTGTCGCATGACGGGCGTGAGTATCCCCTGCCCTTCAAGGGCGAAGGCGCGATGGGCATCGGCAAGCCGCTGAAGTCCATCCTGCACATGAACCCCGACATCCCGATCTATCTCGCCACGGTCAACGAGGCGACGGTGAAGCTCACCGGCGAGATCGCCGATGGCTGGCTGCCCACCGGCCTCGTGCCTGGCTTCCTTAAGGACTACCAGCCCTGGCTCGAGGAAGGCTTCCGCCGCGCCGGCAACGGCAAGAGCATGAAGGACTTTGTGATCCAGACCTCCGTGCATGTGCAGGTCCAGGACGATGTGAAGGCGGCGCTGCAGAAGCTCAAGCCCGAGGTCGCGCTCTATGTCGGCGGCATGGGCCACAAGGACAAGAACTTCCACAACGACCTAATGGTGCGCAACGGCTTCGGCGACGCCGCCAAGCGCATCCAGGAACTCTACCTCGCCGGCCACAAGGACGAGGCGATCGCCACGGTGCCCGACGAATGGGTCGACGCCAAATCGCTGGTCGGCCCGGCCGCGCGCATCAAGGAGCGCTATCGCCGCTGGCAGGATTGCGGCCTCGACACGCTCAGCGTCCGCTCGCGCCAACCCGAGGCGATCGAGGTCATGGCGCAGGCGGCGCGGTTGAATTCGTAAAGCGTATCAGCGGAGCGCATGCGATGGCCCGCGCGAAAGCGAAGAAATCAACGAAGGCCGCGAAGAAGGTCGCCGTCAAGCGAGCGACCACGAAGCCGCGCCTGCTTGCCGGCGACAACCCGCAGATCGCCAAGGGCGACGGCGACGCGCCGGTGCAGGCCTACATCAAGGCGATCCCCGGCTGGAAGCAGGACCTCGCGCGCCGGCTCGATACGCTCATTACGCGCGCGCTGCCCGACGTGCGCAAGGCGGTGAAGTGGAACTCGCCCTTCTATGGCGTGAAGGGCAAGGGCTGGTTCCTCAGCTATCACTGCTTCGCGAAGTATGTGAAGGTCGGCTTCTTCAAAGGCGCGTCGCTCAGTCCGCCACCGCCGAGCGAGTCCAAGATCAAGGACGTGCGCTACCTTGACATCCGCGAGCACGACACGCTCGACGAAGCGCAGTTCACGAAATGGGTGAAGCAGGCGAGTAAGATTCCCGGCTGGCTGGCCTGAGCGAGGGAAGACAGACATGAGTAAGAGCGGCGACTCTCCTTCGAATCTGATCGACGCCCGGATCAAGGAGCTCGGCGATTGGCGCGGCGAGACGCTTGCGCGCGTTCGCGCTCTCATCAAGCAGGCCGATCCTGACGTGGTCGAGGAGTGGAAGTGGCGCGGCGTGCCGGTGTGGTCACACGCCGGCATCATCTGTACCGGCGAGACGTACAAGGCCGTGGTGAAGCTGACCTTCGCCAAGGGCGCCGCGCTGGCGGACCCCGCCCGCCTCTTCAATGCCAGCCTCGAGGGTAACGTCAGGCGCGCGATCGACATCCGCGAAGGTGACAAGATCAACGACAAGTCCCTGAAGGCGCTAATCCGCGCTGCGGTTGAACTCAACACATCCAAGAAGCGTAAGGGCTAGAAGAGCACGGCATTCGCCCCGTAAGCTCTCCTTGCCCTCGCCCGCCGGCGGCGAAGGTCGAATAGTGGGAGAAGCCCATGCGTCCGCCGCTGCGTATCGGCACGGTCTATGATTTCCGCAACACGCCGGACTCGGGTCTCGACAACCCGAGCCTCTACGCCGCGATCATGGACCAGATCGTCATGCTCGATGGGCTGGGGCTCGATCTCGTGTGGTTCACCGAGCATCACTTCCTCGACGACGGCTACCTGCCTTCCTGGATTCCCATCGCCGGCGCGATCGCCGCGCGCACCAAGCGGGTGAAGCTGTCGAGCGATGTCTGCCTGCTGCCGTTCAATCATCCGGTGCGGCTGGCCGAGGACCTCGCGGTGCTCGACAACCTCAGCAACGGGCGCGTCGAGATCGGCGTCGGCATGGGCTACGCGCCGCACGAGTTCAAGGGCTTCGGCCTGCCGGTGTCGCGCCGCGTGTCTCTCACCGATGAAGGCATCGAGGTGCTGCGGCTGTGCTTCGCCGGTGAGCGCTTCAGCTATCACGGCAAGCGCTACACCTTCGAGGATGTGGTGATCCGTCCCGGCTATGTGCAGAAGGGCGGCCCGCCGCTGTGGATCGCGGCCATGTCGGGGCCGGGCGCGCAGCGCGCGGCGCGCTACGACAGCCACTTCCTGCCGCAGGGGCCGCGTTCGGCGGTGCTCGACCCGTGGCGCGCGACGATGCGCGAGTCGGGTCGGAACCCCGATACGTATCGCGTCGGCATCATCCGCTCCTGCCTCGTCACCGACGACCGCGAGCGCGACTGGCCCGCGGTGCGCGCGGCCGAGCGCTATCGCGGCCAGGTCTATCGCAGCTTCAACAGCGAGGGCGCCTATGGCGGCGTCCAGCAAACCGCGACCGACCCACCGATCCCGCAGACCTGGGTGGTGGGCGACGTCGATCACTGCGTGAAGGAACTCACGGCCTTCATCCGGGAGTACGGCATCACCGACCTCGTGACCTGGGCGGTGCCGCCGGGCATGCGGCCGGACCAGATGAACGGTCATCTCGAGAAATTCGTGCGCGACGTCGCGCCTCGATTGAAAGCGGCAGTGACATGAGCGTCGCGGTCGGCCTCGGCCTTGCCGAGTTTCCCTTCACGTCAGGCGCCGGCTACTGGCGCTGGGTCGACATGTGCGAAGCGGGTGGCGTCGATTCGATCTGGCAGACCGATCGCCTGGTCGGCAAGGCGCCCTTCCTCGAATCGATGACGACGATGGCCGCGCTGGCGGGCCGCACGCGGCGCGTGCGCTTCGGCATGAACGTGGTGTCGCTGGCCTTCCGCGACCCGGTTCTGCTGGCCAAGCAATGCGCCACCATCGACGTGCTGTCGGAAGGTCGCCTGCTGCCGGCCTTCGGCATCGGCTCGCCACTCGGGCCGGAGTGGAAGATGCTGAACGCCGACACCAAGACACGCGGCAAGAAGACGGACGAATGCCTGGAGATCATCGCGCGGCTATGGCGTGAGGACGCGGTCGACTTCAACGGCACTTTCTACAAGCTCACGGGCGCGGTGATCGCGCCCAAGCCCGTGCAGCCCGACCTCCCGATGTGGATCGGCGGCTCGACCGACGCCGCGATCCGGCGCACCGCGAAGTACGGCACCGGCTGGCAGGCCGGCGGCGACTCGCCGAAGGAAGCCGGCCGCATCGTCGCGGCGATCAAGGCCGCGACCGCCGAAGCCGGCCGCAGCATCGACGAGGACCACTACGGCGCCGGCTTCGCCTTCCATTTCGGCAGCGCCGACAGTCCGATCGTGGCGCGCGCCATGGACGCCTACACCAAGCGCACCGGTCGCGACGCACGCCAAGCCTTCGCGGTGGGCGACGCCGACACGGTGATGAACCATCTCGCCGAATTCGTCGACAACGGCGTCGCCAAGTTCATCCTGCGCCCGCTGGGCGCCGACGAGACGACAGTGCTCGACCAGACCAAGCAGCTTATCGAGAAAGTGCTGCCCCAGGTCGCGTCGCGCTGGCCAAAGCGCTGATCTTCCCTTCCCCCGGAGGGCAGGGCGATCGCATATGGAACTGCATCTACCTTCGCGCGACGGATGGGGGATGTTTCAACAAACGCGGTGTCCGTCTTCGACATCCCCCATCCGCCCTTCGGGCACCTTCCCCCTCCGGGGGAAGGTAGTTAGGCTCGCGGCCGGCAGCGGAGACAATAGGGGGAAACGAGTCATGAAAATCGGCGGTGCGGTCTTCTTCACCGACTACTCGATGACGCCGGCCGAGATGGGCCGCGCGCTCGAGGAGCGCGGTTTCGATTCGCTGTGGGCGCCGGAGCACTCGCATATCCCCCTGTCGCGCAAGTCGCCCTTCCCCAGCGGCGGCGAGGTGCCGAAGAAGTACTACGACGCGATGGACCCGTTCGTGGCGCTGACCGCCGCGGCGGCGGCGACCACCAAGCTGCTGGTCGGCACCGGCGTCTGCCTGGTGGCGCAGCGCGATCCGATCCAGACCGCCAAGCTGGTGGCCTCGATCGATCACATCTCCAACGGCCGTTTCCTGTTCGGCGTCGGCAATGGCTGGAACCAGGACGAGATGGAGAACCACGGCACGGTGTTCGAGCAGCGCCACAAGCTGGCGCGCGAGCGCATCGAGGCGATGAAGGTGATCTGGACCAAGTCCAAGGCCGAGTATCACGGCGAGTTGGTGAACTTCGATCCGATGATGGCCTGGCCCAAGCCGGTGCAGAAGCCGCACCCGCCGATCCTGGTCGGCGGCGCCTTCCCTTTCTCCGCCCGCCGCGCCCTGCGCTACGGCGACGGCTGGCTTCCCCATCGCGCACGCAAGCAGTACGACGATGTCTTCGACCTGATGCCCAACTTCCGGCAGATGGCCGCCGAGGCCAACCGCGACCTCGCCTCCGTGCCGGTGACGATCTGGGGCGCCAAGCCCGACGCCGATCTGCTGAAGCGCGACCGCGACGGCGGCGTGTCGCGCGTCATCATCACCTTCGAGTCGGCGAAGCTGGACGCGGTGCTGCCTGAAATGGACAAGTGGTCGGCGATAATCAGGAAGCTGGACAGCTAGCGCAGCTTCTGAACCCGAGACTCCATCTGTCTTATCGAAACGGAGCGAGAGATCCTTGTGATATCGAAGGATCGCTCGCTACGGACCTGTTTGATCCATAAACGGATCATCAGGGGGTCTCGCGACCTATTAATGGATCAGCCGCTGACGATAGCCTAGACCAGCGCCAGCACCTCGCTGCGCAGCTTCCGCATGTGACCCAGCATCGCGTCGGCGGTGTCGCCTGGGAAGCCGAAGTCGAGGCAGCTGACACCGATGTCACGCAGCGCGCGGATATCCGCCGCGATATCGGCCGGCTTGCCCGAGAACAGGCGGCGCTCGCCGTCGCCGGCCAGCGCCGGCACGCCCTCGCCATGGCCGGTGACGCGCAACGTCAGGCCCACCGCATCGGGGTTACGGCCCGCCTCCGCCGTCATCTTGCGCAGGCGCGCGACCTGGGTCTTGAACCGCTTGAGGCTATCGAGCGGGTTCTCGGGGTTGGTGCCGATCGGGTACCAGGCGTCGCCGAGCCTGGCCGTGCGGCGCAGCGCCGGGCCGCTCTCGCCGCCGACCCAGATCGGCGGATGCGGCTTTTGCACCGGCTTGGGCTCGAACAGCACGTCGCCGAACTTCACATACTCGCCGGCGAACTTCGGCGCCTCGTTGGTCCACAGCTCCTTGAAGGCGGCGATGTATTCATCGGTCACCTTGCCGCGCGCCGCGAAGTCGGGCAGCTGCAGCGCCTCGAACTCTTCCTTCATCCAGCCGGCGCCGATGCCAACGACCAGCCTGCCGCCGCTGAGCACGTCGATGCTCGACAGGATCTTGGCCGTCAGCATCGCCGGGCGGTGCGGCACGACCATCACCGAGGACACCAGCCGCAGCTTCTTCGTCATGCCGGCGACGAAGGCCATCTCGGTGAGCTGCTCGTGGCGGCCGCCACGCGAGCCCGACGGGAACTCGCCGCTGGAGCTGTAGGGGTACTTGGCGTGGATGTCGGTGGGGATCACCACATGGTCGCTGAAGGTCGCGTAGTCGTACCCGAGCGCCTCGCCTCCGACCACAATGCGCGTAAGGTTTTCGACCCCATACAGGGCCCCGGCCGTCGGTGCGTTGAAGCCGATCTGCATGGCGTGCGCCCTTCCCAACATTGCGTCGTCGGCGGCGATACTACACGATACGGCCAAGGATAAGTTGCGGAGCTGAGATGGCGTCGCGTTTCGACAGACCGCTGGACGAGCTGATGGCGGAGGCCGCGCACATGCGCGACGCCGCGCATGGCCGGCTGATCACGTACTCGCGCAAGGTCTTCATCCCGCTGACCAAGCTCTGCCGCGATGTCTGCCACTACTGCACCTTCGCCGAGCGGCCGCATGCGACCAAGCCGGCGTATTTGTCGCCCGACGAAGTCCTGGCGATCGCCCGCGCCGGCCAGGCCGCCGGCTGCACCGAGGCGCTGTTCACCCTGGGCGACAAGCCGGAGCTGCGCTATCGCGCAGCGGAAGACGCGCTGCGGGAACTCGGCTACGCCACGACCATCGAATATCTAACCGCGATGTGCGCGTTGGTGCTCAAGGAGACCAGCCTGCTGCCGCATTCCAACCCCGGCGTGATGACCCGCGACGAGATCGCGGCGCTGCGCAAGGTCACCGCCAGCCAGGGCATCATGCTGGAGACCACCAGCGAGCGGCTGAGCGAGCGCGGCGGTCCGCATTTCGGCTCGCCCGACAAGCATCCCGCGGTACGGCTGGAGACCATCCGGCTGGCCGGCGAGCTCAGGGTGCCGTTCACCACGGGCATCCTGATCGGCATCGGCGAGACGCGGCAGGAACGCATCGAGTCGCTGGAGGCGATTCGCGATCTGCACGCCAGGTACGGGCACATCCAGGAAGTCATCATCCAGAACTTCCGCGCCAAGCCCGACACCAAGCTCGCCGACTCAGAAGAGCCCGATCTGCCCGAGCTGCTGTGGACCATCGCCGTCGCACGGCTGATCCTCGGGCCGGACATGAACCTGCAGGCGCCGCCGAATCTGTCGCCCGGCGTCTACCAGAAGCTGGTCGGCGCCGGCCTGAACGACTGGGGCGGCGTGTCGCCCGTGACGCCCGACCACGTGAATCCCGAAGCGCCGTGGCCGGCGATCGCCGAGCTGTCGCGGCGCAGCGCCGAGGTCGGCAAGCTGCTGGTCAACCGCCTGCCGGTCTATCCCTCCTATGTGCGCGACGCCGACACGTGGTTGGCGCCGGAGATCGCCACGCGCGTGCGCAGGATGAGCGACGCCGAGGGCTTCGCGCGCGACGACGACTGGGCGCCGGGCAACACCGAGCCGCCGCCGACGCCGCTGGCGCTGTCGCGCGCGGTCGATCCGGAGGTCGAGCGCATCGTCGAGCGGGCGACAGCGGGCGAGCGTCTCGATGAGACGCAGATCATGCGCCTGTTCGCCTCGCGCGACATCGACTACCGCTATGTCAACCAGGCGGCCGACGCGCTGCGCCGCTCGGTGAGTGGTGACGTGATCCGCTACGTCGTCAACCGCAACATCAACTACACCAACATCTGCTATTTCCGCTGCAAGTTCTGCGCCTTCTCGAAGGGGCGCACGCACGAGGATCTGCGCGGCTCACCCTACGACCTGGACCTCGAGGAAGTGCAGCGCCGCGCCGTCGAAGCCTGGGATCGCGGCGCCACCGAGGTTTGCATGCAGGGTGGCATCCATCCCGACTACACCGGCGAGACCTACGTCGCGATCTGCCGCGCCATCAAGGCGGTGGTCCCCGACATGCACATCCACGCCTTCTCCGCGCTGGAAGTGACGCAGGGCGCCGCCACCTCGAACAAGTCGATTCCCGACTTCCTCGCCGAGCTGAAGCAAGCCGGCTTAGGGACGCTGCCCGGCACCGCCGCCGAGATCCTCGACGACGAGGTCCGCCGCATCATCTGCCCGGACAAGATCAACACCCAGCAATGGCTCGACGTGCAGCGCGCGGCGCATGGCGTCGGGCTGCGCACGACCTCGACCATCATGTACGGCCATGTCGAGTCGTCGCGCTCCTGGGCCAAGCACCTGCTGGCGCTGCGCGACCTGCAGGCCGAGACCGGCGGCTTCACCGAGTTCGTGCCCCTGCCCTTCGTGCACATGGAAGCGCCGATGTATCGGTTGGGTCTCGCGCGCAAGGGACCGACCTTCCGCGAGGCGGTGATCATGCACGCCATCGCGCGGCTCAGCCTGCATCCGCTGATCCCCAACATCCAGACATCGTGGGTGAAGATGGGACCGGCGGGCGCGGCGATCTGCCTGCAGTCCGGCGCCAACGATCTCGGCGGCACCTTGATGAACGAGAGCATCTCGCGCGCCGCCGGCACGCAGCACGGCCAGGAATTCCCGCCGCACGAGATGGAAAAGCTGATCCGCTCGATCGGCCGCACGCCGCAGCAGCGCGGCACTACTTACGGCAGTGTCGCCGACGAGCGCCATGCGGCGTCCTTCAACGCCGGCGAGCTCGCCCCGGTCGTTCAAACCCCGCCGCGCAAGAAGCAGCGCGCCGCGGCGCGCTAGGTCTCCGTCGTCCTGAGCGCAGCGAAGGACCCTGCGGTGGTGCAATCCGCACCACGCGTCCACCTGAGCGCGCTACCGCGAGATCCTTCGCTGCGCTCAGGATGACGGCGGTTATCCTTCGAACCCGATGAACGCGAACTGGCTGCCGTTCCAGGCGAAGACTTCCTGGGTCTGGTTGGGCAGGGTGTTGTCGGAGTTCCAGAGGACGATGCGCTGGACCTCGTCGGCGTCGCCGATGATCGAGGCCGCGCCGATGCCGAGGATGCTCAGCGTGAAGACATTGCCGGCGGCGTAGCTGATCGACACGCCCGAGCCGCTGCCGCCCAAGGCATCGCCGATCGTCGCGCCGTTGTTGTCCGACACGCCGCTACCCGGGATCCACCACTGACCGGTGCTCGCGTCGGCGAATCCACCGAAGGCGACGATCGTGTTGGTGCCGCTGGAGTCGAAGATGCGGTCGCCAGCGCCGTCGCCGCGCGCGAAATAGAAGAAGTCGTCGCCGCCGCCGCCGTACATCGTGTCGCCATCGCCGGCGCCACCGTAGAGGTAGTCGGTGTCGCCGCCGCCGTAGATCGTGTCGGCACCGTTGACGCCCCACATCGCGTCCTCGCCGAGGCCACCGTCGACGGTGTCGTTGCCGTCGAAGCCCGCGATCGCGTCGTTGTTGTCGCCGCCAAAGGCGCTGTCGGCGCCGCTGCCGCCGTAGATGAAATCGTTGCCGATACCGCCCTCGAGCTGGTTGGTACCGCCGGCGTCGCTGATCAGATCGTCGCCGTCGTCGCCCAGGATCGTGTCGTTGCCGATACCGCCATAGGCCGAGTCATTGCCGATGCCACCGTAGAGCGCGTTGTTGCCCGACAGGTCGATCAGGATGTCGTTGCCGTCGTCGCCCTGCAGGCGGTCGTTGCCCAGGCCGCCGACCACCGAGTCGTTGCCGGTGCCGCCGAACAGGCTGTCGTTGCCCGCGCCGCCGCCGATCCAGTCGTTGTCGGCGCCGCCGTAGAGGAACTCGCCGGGATTGTGGCCCCAGATGATGTCGTCGCCCGTGCCGCCGTCGACCCACATGCTGGCATTGGCGCCGCCGGCGGCGAGATCCCACTGCCAGTAGACCTCACCGGTCCGTTCGTAGGTCAGGTTGACAAGGTCGTTGCCCGCGCCAGCCGCGATCGTCTCGACCGCACGGGTGCGGCTGCTGTTCTGGAACGCGTAGTATTCGCCGCCACCATTGAGCGCGCCACCGGGCGTGCTGGTGGTGTAGTCATCCCAGGCCAACAGATCGTCGCCGCCGGTCATCACCAGGGAGTCCGCGGTGCCGCTGTTGCCGTTACCGATGCGGGCGCTCAGGCTGGTCCAGGTCCGACCGGCGACCGAGTCGGCCGTCGCGTTACCCGACTCGTCGTAACGGGTGACGGTGAGCGAGTAGCTCGACGTCGGCGCACCCGATGTGCCGTAAGTGAACGTTGCCATGGGCGGAGTACCAACACCTGTAACAGCTGATCGGCAGCAGGTCGGTCGCCGCGAGCGACCGTTAATCGACCGATCTGAAGCGTCAAATTAACGTCAAATCAATGAGCTATAATTCTCGAATAAGGTAATTCTTGAAGAACGTCAAGAAGCTGACGTCAGTGCGTCGGTCGGTCGCACCCCGCCCGTCCGAAACCCGCCTAGCTGATGCCGAACCGTCCCAGCAGAGCCCTTGTCCGCGTCCCCTGGGATTGCGGCAGGCGCAGGAACATCTCGAGGTCGACCGGGTGGTCGATATCCATGGCGATGCCGGGCTGACGCAGGATGGTGGGCTCGATGCCCTGCGCGCGCGCCGCGTCGAGATGGGGAAAGTACGAGTTCTCGCCGAAGCGCAGCGGCACCGAGTCGGGTGGCGAGCAGATCACCGCGTTGGAGCCGAGGTCGTCATGCGCCGGCGAGATGGTGAAGGACGGCGCCGGCCTGTGGGCCGCCAGGACCGCGTCGACCTCAGCGGCGCGCACGGCGGGGATGTCGCCTGGCATGGTGATGAAGCCGCCTTTGCCCTCGCCGGCCAGGATGCGCAGGCCCGCCGTGACGGAACCGGTATGGCCGTCGCGTGCGCCCTCGGTCTCGATCCGCGCGCCGATGCGCTCCGCCATCTCCCGCGCGATCGGCTCCAGCGTGATCAGCATGATGCCGGCCAGACGCTTCGCACCCGCCACCGCGTCGAGCACGTCGCTGAGCATGGTCTCGGCCAGCAGGCGGCGCTGCGCGGGGCTGAACAGCGGCGACAGCCGATGTTTGGCGCCCTCGAACTCCTTGACCGGAATGACGGCCCAGATGTCGCTCATCGGCGCAGCGAATCAGCGGCCTCGAGCACGACACGCGCCAACGCCTCGCGATCCTCGAGGCTCTGCATCAGCGTCTTCGCCGCCGTGACGCGCGCGCCGAAGCCGGCGACGTCGGCGGCGTCCTCATGCTCGACGACATAGCCGTTCAGCAGATCGCCGTAGCGCAGGGCGACGCCCAGCGCCGTCGCGTCCATGCCCAACTCGGCCATCATCTTCGCCGTCGGCCCCTTCACCGCCTTGCCGCCGATGATCGGCGACACCGCGACGACGGGCGCGCCACTCGCCTCGATCGCTTCCCGGATTCCCGGCACGGCGAGGATCGGCTCGATGCTGATGAACGGGTTCGACGGGCAGATGACGATGGCGCCGGCGGTGCGCAACGCCTGGATCACACCGGGCGCCGGCTGCGACATCGGCGCACCGTCGAAGCTGAGCGCGCGCACCACCGGCCGGCATTGCTGGCGCACGAAATAGTCCTGGAAGTCGATCCAGCCGCCGTCGCTCAGCACGCGGGTGCGCACGGGATCGTCGCTCATCGGCAGGATGCGGACGCCGATCCCGAGCCTGGCGGCGAAATCGATGGTGATCTGCGACAGCGCCTCGCCCGACCGCAGGCGCCGCGTGCGCTCGACATGGACGGCGAGATCGCGATCGCCGAGCCGGAACCAGTCCTCGCCGCCCAGCGCCTTGATGCTGTCCATGAACGACCAGGTCTCGTCGCGTCGACCCCAGCCGGTGGCGGGGTTGTCGAGGCCGGCCAGCGCATAGGTCAGCGTGTCGATGTCGGGGCAGATGCTCAGCCCCAGATGCTCGAAATCATCGCCGGTGTTGGCGATCACCGTCAGGTCGCTCGCCGGCAGCACGCGGCTCAACCCCAACGCCAGCTTGGCGCCGCCGACCCCGCCGGACAGCGCGACGACAGGACCGCGAGTCATCGCTTCCCCCTACCTTCCCCCGGAGGGGGAAGGTGGCGCGCGCAGCGCGACGGATGGGGGATGTCGAAGACGGACGCCGGAGTCCGGCTTCGACATCCCCCATCCGCCCTTCGGGCACCTTCCCCCTCCGGGGGAAGGTAAGAGGCAGCGGTCATCGGAACATGTCCTCGGACGCGGGCCGGACCAGCTCGTGGGCGTTGTTGTCGGGGCCGCTCCAGCTCAATCCACGAACCAGCACGACGGGCTGGCCTTCGGCGCCCTGCCCTTGCACCAATGACGCGGCGGCGGCGATCTCGTCGGCGTGGCCGGTGATGCTGACCTGAAGGACTCGGCCGAACAGATCAGGGCTGCCGCGCAAGTCCATCAGCGACGGCAGGCCGGCCGCGCCGACCGCGACGCCGCAGGTGCCGCGGCGCCAGGCTCGGCCGAAGCTGTCGTTGATGATCACCGCCAGCTTGGCGCCGAAACGCCGCGAGAGCGCCGCGCGCAGCTTCTCGGCGCTGCCGTCGGGATCGACCGGCAGGAGCAGCGCCATCTGCGGGCCGTCCGGGTTGGCGACGTTGGACTGGTCGATGCCGGCGTTGGCCATGACGAAGCCGAGCTTGTGCTCGACGATCAGCACGTTGGGCCGGGCGCGCACGACACGCACCGACTCCGAGAGAATCAGGTGGACCAATCGCGGGTCCTTCTGAATCTCCGCTGCCAACTTGATCGCCTCCGCCGACGGCGTAACGGTCGCGAGATCGACGCTGCGGCCCTCGGCCTTGGACACCACCTTCTGCGCGACCACCAACACGTCGCCATCGCGTGGCGCCAGGTCGGCGCGAGCTACGCCGCCGGCGATGATCGACACGAGGTCGTCGCCCGCGCGCACCATCGGGATGCCCGGCAGCGCGCGGATCTCGACAGCGCGGGTGGGCATCAGCCGAATTTCTTGCGCAGACGCGGCATCACCTGCTCGCTGTAGAGCTTCAGGAAGCGCGCCTGATCCGGGCCAGGCGCGTGGAACACGAGGTGGCGGAAGCCCAGCCCGACGTAGTAGCCGACCTTCTCGACATGCTCGTCGGGGTCGTTCGAGACGATCCAGCGGCTGGCGGCACGTTCTAGCGGCAGCGCGTCGGCCAGGCGCTGCATCTCGACCGGGTCCTCGACCGACATCTTCTCCTCCGATGTCAGCGCCAGCGCCGCCCAGTGCCGCGTGTCGTGCAGTGCGCGCTCGGTGTCGGTGTCGAAGGAGACCTTGACCTCGATCATCTGGTCGAATGGCTTCTTCGCGTCACTGGCCGCAGTGATGCCCGCGGCGACGTTGGGCAGCAAGGTCTCGGTGTAAAGCTCGCGCTTCTTGCCTGATGTGCAGATGAAGCCGTCGCCCGCGCGTCCCGCGTACTTTGCCACCAGCGCACCGGCGGCGGCGATGTAGATCGGCACCATCGTATCGGGCCGGTCGTAGATCGTCGCGCTCTCGGTCTTGTAGTACTGGCCCTCGAAGGTCACCCGCTCCTGGCTCCACAGCGTGCGGATCAGCTGCACCGACTCGCGCAGGCGAGCGAAGCGCTCCTTGAACTCGGGCCAGGGCTGGCCGGTCGAGGGCACCTCGTTGAGCGACTCGCCGGTGCCGATACCCAGGATCACGCGGCCCGGGAACATCGCGCCCATCGTCCCGAAGGCCTGCGCCACGATCGAGGGGTGATAGCGGAAGGTCGGCGTCAGAACCGAGGTGCCCATCACCACCTTCGAGGTGCGCGCGCCCAGCGCACCCAGCCAGGTCAGCGAGAACGGCGCGTGGCCGTCGACATGCTTCCAGGGCTGGAAATGATCGCTGATGAAGACGGACTCGAAGCCCAGTTCCTCGGCCAGCACGGAGAAATCGAGAAGCTGACGCGGGGCGAATTGTTCCGCCGACGCCTTGTATCCGAGCTTGAGCATCACGCCGCCCTCTCCGCTTTGGTCTGGCGCCGAAATCTATAGACTGACGGCTCGCGAGCGACCAGCCAAAGTCGGGGACCCTCCATGCAACTCGGTCTTGCCCTTCCGTTCGGCGATATCGGCGGCGACGGTCCCATCGTGCGCGAGTTCTGCCAACTGGCCGAGGCCGAGGGCTATGACGGACTCACGCTGGCCGACCATGTGCTGGGCGGCGATCCCAAAGGCCCCAAACCGACGCGCGCCGCCGGGCTGGGCCTGTTCCACGATCCCTTCGTCGCCTTCGGCTTCATCGCCGCGTGCACGCAGAGGGTCGAACTGTCGACCCAGGTGCTGATCCTGGCGCAGCGCCAGACCGCGCTGGTCGCCAAGCAGGCCGCCAGCCTCGACGTGCTGGCCGGCGGGCGATTCCGCTTCGGTGTCGGCGTGGGCTGGAACGAGCTGGAGTTCGTCGGGCTCAACGAGAACTTCCACAACAGGGGCAAGCGCTCGGAAGAGCAGGTCATCCTGATGAAGAAGCTGTGGGCCGATCCCTACATCAACTTCAAGGGCAAGTGGCACACCATCGAGGACTCCGGCATCAACCCCTTGCCGCTCAAGCGTTCGATCCCGCTGTGGTTCGGCGGCCACATGGACGTCACACTCGATCGCATCGCCAAGTACGGCGACGGCTGGATGATGCTCTCCCACCCGCCGGGCGACGCCGCCATCGCCGACTTCGATAAATTGCGCCGCAAGGTCGAGGCCGCGGGCCGCGATCCCAAATCGGTGGGCCTCGAGGTCTGGACCTCGACCGGCACCGGCGCCGAGGCGGAATGGCGCGAGGAGATCAAGTTCTGGAAGAAAGCCGGCGTGACCCACGTCGTGCTGCACAACACCTTCGGCGGCTACCATCACAAACGCATGGAAGGCCGGACGATGGCCGAGCATGTCGAGGCGATGCGACGGTATCGGAAGGCGGTAGCTGATCTCCTATAGCCGGGAACGCTAGCGACCCCAGTGGCAAGGATGGTGTCGCCCGAAATCAAAGCAGGTCGATTCGCGTCGTGCCATCCGCACAACTGCGCTGTAAGCTAATCAACCGGAAGTGTCGGTATCTCGCCGGGCGCTCGAAGGAAGGGCTGGCAAAAATGCCCGCGCTCTGAAACCTAGATGTCGCGTTATTCATTCACGTCGCTTTCAAGCCAGGACTTCGAAGAGCTTACCCGCGACCTTCTACAGGCTGAGTGGAAGGTTAGGTTGGAGGTATTCAAGTCTGGGCGCGACCAGGGCATCGACCTGCGCTACACCCACACCGGCGATAAGACCACAATAGTTCAGTGTAAACATTACGCTGGCTCTGGCTTTGCCAAGCTTCTCTCTCACCTCGAGAAAGTGGAATTCCCTAAGATCGAGGCGCTTCAGCCGCAGCGCTATGTCCTTGTGACATCGCTCGGATTGACACCAGCAAACAAAGACGAAATCATAAAGGTTCTAACCCCGTACGTGATCTCGACAAGCGACATAGTAGGTGGCACGGAGGTCGAGAATCTGCTGGGACTCCACCCTGAGGTTGAGCGAGCCAACTTCAAGCTTTGGTTTACAAGCGCCGCCGTTCATGAGCGGGTTCTTCACAATGCGGAACGCTGCCAAACGGATTTCGCAGTCGATCGCATTCGGCGAAAGCTGCCTCTGTTTGTTCAGAATGCCGCCTATCCTAGAGCTGAACACTTGCTCGATGAGCTACGGATTGTCGTGATTTCAGGTGTTCCTGGCATTGGAAAGACCACTCTGGCGGAGATGTTGCTTTACTCCCATCTCGAACGAGATTTTGAGCCGGTCGTGATCCAAGGAGACATTACCGAGGGAAAGCGCCTCTTTAAGCCGAGCACGAAACAGATCTTCTACTTTGATGACTTTTTGGGTCAGACGTTCCTTGGCGACCGCGCCGAGTACCTGGGCAAGAATCAGGACATGGCAATCGTTGACTTCATGGAAATGGTCGGGCGATCCCCGAACAGTAGGTTTATTCTCACTACCCGAGAGCACATTTTCCGCAGTGCGCTCCAGATTTCGGAACGATTGCGACACAGTCCTGTCCTTTCTTATCGCTGTGTTCTTGAATTACCTGACTATTCATTACGTGCCAAAGCACGAATTCTCTATAATCATTTGTATTTCAGTGATCTCTCTGTCGACTACAAGGAGGCCGTTCTTGATAACGCGTTCTACCTCACTATCATCAAACATCCTCACTTCAATCCTCGGCTAATTGAATGGATGAGCAGTAATGCCCGACTCAAGGGTGTTTCACCGCCCGAGTATAGAAACCACGTTACCGATCTTCTCGATTCACCTGAGCAGATTTGGGAACATGCTTATCGCAAGCAGATTTCGCTCGCGGCTCGTCACGCAGTTTTGACGATCTATACGATGGGCTCGTGCGGCTTTGACCAGTTCGAAAGCGCATTTCGAAGCTTGCATAGCCACATTTCGCAAGAGTATATGCAGCCGATTCTCACAGATGACTTCCGCTCTGCCTTGCAGGAATTGGAGGGGAGCTTCCTAAACTATAACGCCGGCACTGCCGCATTTCTGAATCCGTCAGTTCGTGACTTTATCGGTACCGTGATTGAGCGAGATGGCGAGCTCGCCGCTGACTTGGTCGAAGCTGCCACCTTCTTTAAGCAGGTGGCTGCCATAAGCCAGCTTGCGCGCGACCGAGATAGATCAGCCCTCTCCACCCATCTTCGTGCCGACTTTCGCCTCCTGCTGACCCACTTTTCGCGTCTCCTGGCGACCAAAGCCTCAACTTGGGAGAAGGATCACTTCGGCATTTCACGATGGCGACAGCTTGATCATGATCTGACCTCTAAAATCCGGACCATTCTCGATGCAGCTGATTTGCTGCAATCACCTGAATTGGCTGCTCTAGCGTTCACGAATGTGACTAGACTCATCGAGGACTGGGGGAGCAGCGACCCGGACTATGTCGACGCGGTCAATATTGTAAGCGACATAAAGGATTTAACCTGGCTTATGGCGCATGGAGGAGAAGAGAGCGCCCGACAAATAATTGGCTGCATTCTAGCGAATTTAGCGCCGGCCCGTGCATGGGAATGGCAGTCTCTAGTTCGCCTCTCCGAGGAGGCGCCCGGGTGGACGAACAATGATGAAGAATTGCTAACCGCCGGGCTCAACAAATATTGCGACGAGGGCATCGACAAGGAGCAACGAGACTATGATGACGTCGAGGAACTAACACAGTTTAGTGAATCCCTAGTAGCGCTCAACGAGGCACGAGGCCTCGATCTGCATGCCGTGATAAAGGGCATTGACGAGGAGATTGCCGAAAGAACGCCACCCGAGCCGGATGACGATGATAGGCCACGTTATACTGGTTCGGGTAACAGCGGAACCGACGACACGACGGATTCGGATATATCTGAGATGTTTGCGACACTGCGCGGCGTCACGAACTAGCGAGCCAGACGTTCAAGTCGTTAAGTATCAGCCAGCGCCTTCAACATTCTGTCTTGCGCGGCAAAGTCGTTGTCGTCTTGCACCGGCCGCACGCAGACATGGGCGGCGCCCGCCGTGAAGTGGGCGCACAGGCCGCGCTTCACCGTGTCGGCGTCTCCCCACAGGCACATGGCGTCGATGAAGCGATCGCTGCCGCCGTTCGCCAGATCCTCCTCGGTGAAGCGCTCGCGCAGCCAGTTGTTGCGATAGCTAGGCTGCACCATGTAGCGCGCGAGTTCCTTGCGGCCCAGCGCTCGGGCCCGGGCTAGGTTCGTCTCGATCATGACCTTCTGCTCGACGGCCAGCATCGTCCCCTAATCCTACTCCAGCACGATGCGCGGGAAGTAGAACGAGACCACCCAGTTGGGCACGTCGACGATCGAGCTGATGCGCAGGTCGGCGCAGACGCTGCACAGCATGTAGGCGTCGATCGCCGAATAGCCGTAGCGGCGGCTCAGTAGCTCGACCATCTCCGACACCGCCATGCGCGCGCCGGCCATCAGGTCGGGACCGATGCCGGTGGTGACCTCGTAGCCTTTCTTGTCGAAATGGTCGGTGACCGGCCCCGGCGTGACGTAGCGCGGCATGCGCAGATTGGCGCCCTTCACCAGCTCGAACTTCAGGGCCACGTCGATCGGGCTTTCGATCGCCGTGCCGCAGACCTCGCCGTCGCCCTGCGCGGCGTGCGTATCGCCGACCGAGAACAGCGCGCCGTCGACCTCGACCGGCAGGTAGAGCTCAACGCCCGCGGTGATATCGCGCACGTCCATGTTGCCGCCGACATTGCGCGGCGGGATCACGCTGTGCAGGCCGGACGCCGCCGGCGCCACGCCGATCGTGCCGGTGAAGGGCCGCAGCGGCACGCGGCCGCCCGGCCCGTACATCGCGGGCGCCAGGCCCGAGTCGTAGTGCCAGTGATGCAGCCGCGCTTCAGGAAATTGATCGGCAAGAAGCCCGAAGCCCGGAATGTTACCGGTCCAGCCCCAGCCCGAGGGCTTGAACGACAGCACCGTCACCTTCAGCGCGTCGCCGGGCTTCGCGCCATCGATGAAGACCGGACCTGTAACCGGATTGACCCGGCCGAGATCGAGCTTCTTGAGATCCTCGACGGTCGACTTGGCCGAGAGCTGGCCGGAGGACGCATCCGCCGTCTCGAACTCGATCGAGGCGCCGGGCGTGATCGTCAGGACAGGCGGGAAAGCGTTGTTCCAGCCGTGATGGATATGACCCTTGTGGATCGTGTGACTGCCATGGGTATGCATCGCCTGCTCTCCTCGCTCACACGGCCACGGTCAGCGCGCCGTCGATCACCAGATTGGTGCCGGAGATACGGCGCGCCCTGGGACTCGAGATGAAGACGACGCCGTCGGCGACTTCCTCCGCCGTGCCGAACTTGCCGGTCGGGTTGACCTTCAGGGTCGACTGGAAAAGGTCGGGCATGTTCTTCTCGATGGTCTGCCAGATGCCGCCCTCGAAATAGGTGTTGCCGGGCGAGACGCAGTTCACGCGGATGCCCTTGCCGACAAGCTGGCGGCTGAGCCCCTTGGCGTAGTGGATCAGCGCCGCCTTGATCGCCCCGTAGGAGCCAGCGGCGAAATCGACCTCGAAGCCGGAGACGCTAGAGATCAGCACCACCGAGGCGCAGTCCGACTTTTCCAGGAAGGGCACAGAAGCCGCGACCGCGTTCACCGAGTGCATCATGTCGGTGCGGAACGACTTCTCCCAGCTTTCAGCCGAATCGCCGACGGCCAGCGCGCTGACATTGCAGACCAGCGCGTCCAGGCCGCCGAGATCGGCGGCGCTGGCTGCGACCCACGACTTGAGCGCTTCAGCGTCGGCGACATCGACCGCGCGGCCGAACGCCTGCGCGCCCCTGCCCTTCAGCGCCGTGACGACGGCCGCCACCTCATCGGCGTTGCGCGCGCAGATCGAGACGTTGGCGCCTTCCGCCGCGAAGCCCTCGGCGATCGCCCGGCCGATGCCTTTGCTGCCGCCGGTGACGGCGACCCGCTTGCCCTTCAGCCCGAGATCCATGTCAGCCTCCCACGCTGGTCAAAATCTGGAACTCTGTCATTCCAGGAGCAATTGCCGGGGAGCAATTGCCGGGCCAACCCGATCAGGTATCCGCCAGCGCCTGTAGCATGCGATCGCGGCCGGCGTAGTCGCCCTCGTCGTGTACCGGCTGCACGCAGACATGCGTGGCGCCGGCCGTGAAATGGGCTCGCAGGCCATGCTTGACGGTGTCGGCGTCGCCCCACAGGCACATGGCGTCGATGAAGCGGTCGCTGCCGCCGTTCGCCAGATCCTCTTCGGTGAAGCCCTCGCGCAGCCAGTTGTTGCGGTAGTTGGGCAGCACCATGTAGCGCGCGAGTTCCTTGCGGCCCAGCGCGCGGGCGCGGACCGGATCGGTCTCGATCGTGACCTTCTGTTCGACGGCGAGGATCTTCGAGGGGCCGAGGATCTTCGCGGCCTGGGCCGTGTGCTTCGGTGTCACGTTGTACGGCACAGCGCCCATCGACAACTCGCCGCTCAACGCCAGCATCTTCGGACCCAGCGCCGCGACCACGACCGGCAGCCCGGGATTGTCCTTGTTGATGCCCTCGAGATAGGCGCGCATGGCGCCCAACGGCTTGTCGTAGCGATGGCCGCGCAGCCCTTCGACCATCGGGATATGGCTGACGCCCAGGCCGAGGATGAAGCGATCGCCGTAGAGCGCGTTGAGCGAGATCACGGCGCGCCGCGCGGTGAAGGCGTCGCGGGCATAGATGTTGGCGATCGAGCTGCCGATCACCAGTTTTTCGCTGGCGCCCAGCAGGTACGAGGCCATCGACATCGACTCGAAGCCGCGCGACTCAGGATACCAGTAGGCCGAGTAGCCATTGCCCTCGATGGTCCGCAGCAGCGCACGCAGGCCCGCGCCGTCGAGCTTGTCGACCGAATACCACACGCCCAATCGTCCGAGCTTCATCACGCGGCCCTCCCGAGAATCGTGCGTCGCACAGGCTCCATGCTCCGCCCCTGAATGTCCTGCGCCAGGCCGCGCAAGGTGTCCTTGTCTTTCGCGGTCTTCACCGCGATCGAGAACTCGCAATGCGTCACCACGCCGCCGTAGCGATCGGTCAGCTTCTTGGCGATCTGATCGTAGGTCGCGATGGCGACGAAGGTGTGTAGCACGTCATCGCTGATATGCTTGGGCATCTCCTCCCAGCGCTGGGCGCGCGAGAGCAGCTTGAGCGTGTCGGCGAGATCGCCGAGGCCGAGATGCTCGAAGGCGGCGCGATACTGCGGCGTCGAGGCGTAGAAGGAGATGCGGGCGCGCGCGTCTTCCACCTTGGGCGCCAGCTCGGCCTCGGTGGCGGCGGCGACCACCAGCGGCTTCATGCAGACCTGGAAGTGGTCGAGCGAGCGGCTGGTGCGCGCGGCGCCTTCGCGGATCGCCGGCAGCATAACCTTCTCGATATAGGACGGCGTGCACACCGGATGCGCGCGCACGCCATCGGCGACCTCGCCGCAGATGCGGCTCATGATCGGGTTCACCGCCGCGATATGGATCGGGATGTTCGGGTGCTCGATCGGCCCGGGATTGAACAATGGCACCATCAGATTGATGGTGTAGTGCTCGCCCTGCACGTCGAGCTTGGTGCCGTTCTGCCAGTGATCCCATACGGCGCGTACCGCACGGACGTATTCACGGATCCATGGACCGGCCGGCGAGGCCTTCATGCCGAAGCGCCGCTCGATATGGGCGCGCACCTGCGTGCCCAGGCCCAGCACATGCCGGCCGCGCGACAGCTTCTGCAGGGTCCAGGCGCTCATCGCCATGGCCGTGGGGCTGCGCGGAAAGGCGACGGCGACCGAGGTGCCGAGCTTCAGCGTCTTGGTGCTTTGTGCCGCCAAGGTCAGCAGGATGAACGGATCGTCCTTGGTCTCCTCGACGACCAGCCCGTCATAGCCGAGTTCCTCGAGCAGTGCCGCCTGCGACGCGATGCTGTGCAGATCCAGCGGGATCTCGGGCGCGCGCAGGCCGGGGTCGACCTTGCCCAGCGGCAACAGGGTTTCGAGCAGCACGTTCGGGCTCCACGATGAGTTCACAGTGTCATTCCGAGCGTAGCGAGGAATCCAGGCCGTTACCCTGGATTCCTCGCTGCGCTCGGAATGACAGACAAGGTCACGCCGGCAGGCGGGTCGATTGCCAGGTGGTCATCTGCCACTTGCCGCCGCGGTTGGCGTAGACCAGCGTGAAGCGCACGCCGAAGGCGTTGGGCGTGCCGTTGGCGGTGACCTTGATCTGCGCCTCGCCGGTCAGCACCACGGCGCCGCCAAGATCCTGCGCCACGACCTTCGACGGCTCGACGCCGGTATAGACCGTGGAGCCGGACTCCATGTTGCCGATCAGACTCGCCTTGGTGTCCATGCGCGCCGAGGAGTGCGTGTAGATCAGGTCGTCGGCGATCAGCTCCTTGAGCGTCGCGATGTCTTTGTTCGCCATCGCCGCCATACGCCGGGCGTCGAGGTCGATGATCATCTGTCCATTGCCGGCCATGGTGGGCCTCCTTTGGTGCTTGTCTTGCCCTTCCCCCGGAAGGGGAAGGTGGCGCGGAGCGACGGAAGGTGGATGTCTCAACGACTCCCGAGTCCGTCTTCGACATCCCCCATCCGCCCTTCGGGCACCTTCCCCCTCCGGGGGAAGGACAAGAGCACTGGCTAGTTGTAGTTCAGCTTCAGGCCGGGCTCCGGCCACTGCATCACGCCGAGCTTCCCCTGGTCGGACAGTGTGATGTACGCGGTTTTCATGTCCGCACCGCCGAAGCAGATGTTCGTCGGGTAGATGTCGGGCATCTTCACCTCGCGCACGATCTCGCCCGTGGGCGAGATCTCGGTGATGAAGCCGGTCGTCAATGTCGCGACGCAGATGTTGCCGCTCGCCATCACCGCGAGGCTGTCGAAGCGCGCCTTGCCGGGCAGGCCCATGATCATGCGGCCGCCATGCGGCGCGTGGCCCGTGGGCTTGCGCACCGCGCCGGGCGCCTCAATGTCGAAGGCCCACAGCCGCGCGCCCTCGGTGTCGGCGACGTAGAGCGTCTTGCCGTCGGGTGACAGGCCGCAGCCATTGGCGCTGAGGATCGGATAGGCGAGGCAGGTGATCTTCGAGCCGTCGGGCTGGGCGTAGTACAGCCCGCCGTGGTCGCGATGGCGCGCATAACGCTTGCCGAGGTCGGTGAAATAGAAGCCACCGGACTTATCGAACACCAGATCGTTGGGCGCGGACAGCTTGTGACCTTCGCACTCGTTGTAGAGCAGCTTGGCTGCACCGGTATTGCGGTCGAGCCGCTGGATGGAGCCGAACTTGTAGTCGGGATGCGGCCCCTGCCCCATCGAGACGCCCTCGACGTAGCGGCTGCCGCCATTGTTGCAGAGATAGAGCGCGCCATCGGGACCGACCGCGAGGCCGTTGGGGCCGCCGCCGGCGGCGGAGAACAGCGAGACCTTGCCGTCGGGCGTGACGCGCGAGCAGCGCTGATTGCGGATCTCGGTGAGGATCACCGAACCGTCGGGCATCGCCACCGGCCCCTCGGGAAAGCCCAGGCCAGTGGCCAGAATCCGCACGTCGCTCATCGTGTCCTCAAATGCTGATGTCGAGCAGGTTGTAGTCCTTGATCGACGCCTTCGCCGCCGCGTCCCAGCTGTACCGCTCACCCGACCGCACGTGCGGCTGATAGGCGAAGGGCGTCTCGTGCGGGAAGCGCTGGCGGCGCGCGTCGATGGCGTAGCCCAGCATCTTCGAGCGCTCCCGGATGTGAGTCGCGTCGTAGACCGTGGGCTTGGCATGGATGCCGCCGCCGCGCACGTCGAGCACCGACTTCCTGCGATGGAAGCCGAAATTCAGCGTCACACGCCAATCCTTGCTGGTGTTGGCGAAGGAGCCATGAACGGCCTGCCGATTGGTGATCGCCACGTCGCCCGGCTGGCAGACGATCGGCACCGCGTCGGGCAGGCGATCGCTGCCGGCGGCTTCCATCATGCCCTTGATGTCGACCTTGTTGAGCTTGTGCGAGCCTGGGATCACCCACACGCCGTTGGCCGGCGTGCAGCCATAGAGCTGCGCCATGAAGTTGAAGCCGTGCGTGCCCTGGTCCCACTCAGGATGATCCCAATGCGTCACGCCATCGCGATGCCAGGCGACCGAGGCGCCCAGCCCGGGCTCCTTGACGAAGATCGCCTCGTTGAACGGCGTGAAATCCGGGCCGTTGATCGCCGCGGCGACGGCCAGCAGGTGCGGATGGCCGTAGAGGCGCAGATGAGCGTCGGAGAACTGCAGCGAGCCGAGGATGAGATAAACGATCTCCTTCGGCGCGCCCGGCGCGGCCTGCGGCTCGAACATTCTCGCCGGATGGCGGCCGTTGGCGAGCTTGGTGCCGCCGAAAGGATCGCCGAGCGGTTTCGACCACAGCAGGTTCGGCGCCTGGCAATCGGCGCTCAGCGCCGGCCGGCCCTTGGCGTCGACCGGCGAACCCTTCTCGCTCGGCAGGCGATCGAGGATGGATTTGAGATCGGCTTCGATGTCCGCGAGCTCGTCCGCCTTGAGAACGCCCTCGAAGATGTAGAAACCACAGCGCCAGTAGGCGTCGAGGATCGCCGGATCGAGCCTACCATCCGACGTGAAGCGGATCGGACCGCGATTGCCCAGTTCGTAGGCACGCTTCTCGCCGGCCCCGAGATAGGCCTGCATGGCCGCCTCCTCGGGGCCATAGTCGACGGTGAGCCTTCGCGCGGGCGCGTTCATTGCCGTCCTCCGTTTCCTCCGACTGTTGCCGAAGGATAGGGCCGCACGGCGGCGCCTGACAATCGGTGCAGCTTGCCTTCCGTGGCAGGGCAGGCATGATGCCCTCAAGAATGAGAAGCACGCCCACGGGAGGCGACGTCATGCGTGGTGGAGTAGTCCCGCGAGTTGGGGCACGCGATGTATAGCTACATCGCGCGGCGCTTGGCGTTCGGTGTGCTGACCGTGCTGGGCGTCTCGATCATGGTCTTTCTGGTCATGCGCATCCTGCCGGGCGATCCGCTGGTGGCGATCTTCGGCCCCGAGGGCATGAGCAAGCTCACCGAGGCGCAGCGCGCGCACTACATGGCAGAGCTGGGCCTGAGCGATCCGCTGTGGGTGCAGTACCTCGCCTGGGTGAAGGCCATCATCGCCGGCGATTTCGGCCGCTCCTTCTTCCGCTCCGAGAGCGTCGCCGAGATGATCATGCGGCGCGGGCCGCTGACGGCCGAAATCGCCATCCTCTCGGTGGTGATCTCGTGGCTGGTCGGCATGCCCGTGGCGATCTTGAGCGCGCTCAAGCCCAACAGCGTCGCCGACGGCATCGTGCGCTTCTTCAGCATCCTGTTCCTCGCGGTACCGGGCTTCTGGGTCGGCATGCTGATCGTGCTCGCCCTGCTATTCTGGTTCGGCTACAAGGCGCCGCTGGTCGGCGTCTCGCTGTTCACCGATCCGCTCGCCAACCTGCAGATCGTGATCGGCCCCGCCGTCGTGCTCGGCCTGGGCCAGGCCGCCTATATCGCGCGCATGGGTCGCTCGGCCCTGCTCGAGGTGATCCGCGAGGACTACGTGCGCACCGCGCGCGCCAAGGGGCTCAACAACCGGCTGGTGATCGCCCTGCACGCGCTGCCCAACGCGCTGCTGCCGGTCATCACGCTGTCGGGCGTGCTGCTGGGCCTCGTGCTGGCCGGCTCGATCCCCGTCGAGCGCGCCTTCGGCACGCCGGGGTTGGGCTATTCCATGTTCCAGGCGGTGAGCGAGCGCGACGTCTTCGTCATGCAGAATCTGGTGTTCCTCTACGCGGTGGTCTTCGTGGTGATCAACATCGCGGTCGATGTCACCATCGCGTTGCTCGATCCGAGGATCCGCTACCAATGACCGTGACCTCGGCAGATCCCAGCACGCCCGCCGCCGCGCCACGCCGCCGCTCGATCCTGAGCGGCGTGCTGACCTTGGCGCGCCGCTCTCCGATCTCGGCCTTCTGGGGCGTGATCGCCGCCCTGATCGTGCTGATGGCGCTCTGCGCCGATTTCGTGGCCCCCTACCCGCCGCTGAAGTCCGACTTCCGCGCCATGCAGAAGCCGCCCAGCGCGACGCACTTGTTCGGCACCGACCAGATCGGCCGCGACACGCTGGCCCGCGTGATCCATGGCAGCCGGACCTCGCTCACCGTGGCGATCGGCGCCGTGCTGTTCGGCACCACCCTGGGCGCGCTGTGGGGGCTGGCCTGCGGCTATTTCGGCGGCCGCTTCGACATGATCAGCCAGCGGATCATCGAGTTCCTGCAATCCTTCCCCGATCTCATATTAGCCATGGCGATCGCCATGGCGCTGGGCGGTGGCCTGGGCACGGTGATCGTCGCCATCGCCATCACCCGAATACCGTTCGGCGGCCGCGTGATCCGCTCGGTCGTGCTGTCGCTGAAGGAAATGCAATACGTCGAGGCGGCGCGCGGCCTGGGCGCCTCGCACGCGCGCCTGATGTTCCGCCACATCCTGCCGCAATGCGTGGCGCCCTACCTGATCCTCGCCACGACGCATCTGGGCGTCGCCATCGTCATCGAGGCCTCGCTCGGATTCCTCGGCGTCGGCATCCCGCCGCCGAACCCGACCTGGGGCAACATGCTGGCCGACGCGCTCAACGCCGGGCTGGTGCCGCCGTGGTGGCTGGTCTTCTTCCCCGGCGCCGCGATCACCCTCACCGTGCTGGCCTTCAACCTGCTCGGCGACGGCATCCGCGACCTGCTCGATCCGAGGCTGCGCGGGGCGGTCTAGGCCCCGCGCCCCAGCGCCCGCAGGCTCGCGCGCGTCGCCTCGGCGATGATCGCATCGATCTGCGCCGCCGACGCGTTCTGCGCGCCTGTGAAGTAGACCACGATCCGGATCGGTTCGCCGGCGGGCGGCGAGACGATGCCGATGTCGTTGTGCGTTGCCCTGTCGCCCGTCCCGGTCTTGTGCGCGACGCGATAGCCTGACGGCACACCCGCCTTGATGCGGCCCGCTCCCGTGGGCGTGTCGATCAGCCACTTCGTCAGCAACTGGAGATGAGCGGGCGACAGGCGCGTGCCCTGCAGCACGGTCTTCAGGTTGGTGGCGTACTGGGCCGGTGTCGTGGTGTCGCGCGGATCATCCGGAAGGGCGGTGTTGAGATCGGTTTCGAGCCGATCGACGCGCGTGACCTGGTCACCGATCGACGGGTACCAGGCCCGCCACATCTCGATGCCACCCATCTCCCGGATCAGGATATTGGCCGCGGGATTGTCGCTGACTTCGACCGTCGCCTTGCAGAGCTGCTCCACCGTCAACGTCGATCCGACAGCCGGCGCCGTGATCGGCCCGTGCATCACCATGTCATTCTGGGAGATCGGTACCGGTCGATCGAGCGTTTCGAGACCGCGCTGCACACGTTCGAGGACGCAGGCCGCCAGGAACAGCTTGAACGTCGAGCAATAGGCGAAGCGCTCGTCCGCACGCCAGGTGGCGCGCCGTTGGCCGTCTTCGGCGCAGACGCCGAGCCGGCCGCCGTGCCTGGCCTCCAGCGCCGAAAGATTCAGCGCCGATATGGGCTGCGCCCATGCCGCCGCCGGCAGGATGGTGACCGCACCCAGACCCGACATGAAGGTTCGGCGGCTCGGCGAGGCGAGGTTGGACTTTTTCATTCGGCTTCCTTTCCGTCAGAGAGGTGACTGCGGCAATACGGCCAAGCCGAGCCCTCGCCAAATGATCGTTCATCAGCTTAGACATGAATCAGATCGGGCCTCAGGAAGTCAGCGATGGATGTCTCTCGCCTGCCCCTCAACGCGCTGCGCGCTTTCGAGTCCTCCGCGAGGCTGGGTAGTTTCACGAAGGCCGGCATGGAGTTGCGCGTCGGCCAGACCGCGATCAGCCACCAGGTCAAGGCGCTCGAGAAGGAGCTGGATGTAACGTTGTTCAAGCGCCTGCCTCGGGGCATCGCGCTGACCGAGGAGGCGCAGGCGCTCCTGCCGGTTCTCACCGATGCCTTCCGTCGCATGAGCGAGAAGCTGCATCAGCTGGGGGACGGCACCTTTCGCGAGATCCTCACCGTCGGCGTGGTCGGCACATTCGCGATCGGGTGGCTGCTGCCGCGCCTACCGCGCTTCGCCCGCGCCCATCCCGATATCGACCTGCGCCTCAAGACCAACAACAACACCGCCGACACTTTGCTCGACGGCCTCGACTTCTTCATCCGCTTCGGCGACGGCGCCTGGCACGGCACCGACGTCGTGCACCTGATCGACGCGCCGCTCTCCCCCGTCTGCGCGCCCGCGCTCGCCAAATCCATCCGCAAGCCGAAGGACCTGCTGGGCATGCACCTGCTGCGGTCCTATCGGCGCGACGATTGGTCGATCTGGTGTCGACAAGCAGGCATCGCCCCGCCCAGCCCGCGTGGCTGGATGTTCGACTCCTCGCTCGCGCTCGTCGAAGCGGCGGCCCAGGGCGCCGGTGTCGCCCTGGTCCCGGTCGCCATGTTTAGCCGTGACCTCACCCGCAAGCGCATCGTGCAGCCCCTCAGAACGGTCGCGCCGGCCGGCGGCTACTGGCTGACGAATCTCAAGACGCATCAGGAGACGGCGTCGATGAAGGCTTTCCGGACGTGGCTCCTTGCCGAGCTGCGGCGATGAGCGACGCCTAGGACGCAGCGCCGTTGCCCAATGGCAGCTTCACGCCGCCGTCGTGCAGATGGCACGAGGCGAAGTGGCCGGGGACGACTTCTCGCAGGGTCGGCACGTCGACCTTGCAGCGTGGCATGGCGTACGGACAGCGGGTGTGGAAGTGGCAGCCCGATGGCGGGTTGATCGGGCTGGGCACGTCGCCGGTGAGGATCACGCGCTTGCGGCCGCGGGCGCTGGCTTTGGGGATGGGCACAGCCGACAGCAGCGCTTCCGTGTACGGATGCAGCGGCATCTCGAACAGGCTGGTCTTGTCGGTCATCTCGACGATACGGCCGAGATACATCACGGCGACGCGGTGGCTGATGTGCTCGACCACCGCCAGGTCGTGCGCCACGAAGAGATAGGAGAGGTTGAACTCGTCCTGCAGGTCCATCAGCAGGTTGATGATCTGCGCCTGGATCGACACGTCGAGCGCCGAGACCGGCTCGTCACCGACGATCAGATCGGGGTTGAGCGCGAGCGCGCGCGCGATGCCGATACGCTGGCGCTGGCCGCCCGAGAACTCGTGCGGATAGTTGCCGATCGCCTCCGGCCGCAGCCCGACGCGATCGAACAACGCGGCGACCTTCTCCAGGCGCTCTTTCGGCGTGCCGACCTCGTGGATGGTCATCGGCTCGCCGACGATCTCGCCGGCGCTCATGCGCGGGTTCAGCGAGGCGTAGGGATCCTGGTAGATCATCTGCATGCGCCGGCGATAGGGCAGCAGCTCGGCGCGCTCCAGATGGGTGATGTCCTCGCCGCCGATGCGGATCGAACCATCGGTCGGCTCGAGCAGGCGCAAGAGTGTGCGGCCGACCGTCGACTTGCCGCAGCCGCTCTCGCCCACCAGCCCGAGCGTCTCGCCGCGCTTGATCTCGAACGAGACGCCGTCGACCGCGTAGACGTGGCCAGAGACGCGCGAGAACACGCCCCGGGTGATCGGGAAGTGTTTCTTGAGGTCGCGGACCTCGAGCAGGGTCTCGCTCATGGCGCGCCTCCCGCCAGCACCTTGTCGGCGTGCCAGCAGGCGATGTGGTGTCCGGGCCGATACTCGGTCAACGACGGCACCACGCGCGTACATTGATCGGTGGCGAAGCCGCAGCGCGGCGCGAAGCTGCAACCCGGCGGCAGGCGGAACAGCGAGGGCACCATGCCTTTGATCTCGTTCAACCTGGGCCGGCTCCGGGTCTTGCTCGCCGCGACATCCAGTTGCGGGATCGAGCCCAGCAGGCCCTTGGTGTAGGGATGGCCAGGATTGTCGAACAACTCCGCGGCGCTCGCCTCCTCGACCTTGCGCCCGGCGTACATCACCACCACGCGGTCGGCGTTCTCGGCGACGACACCCATGTCGTGGGTGATCAGGATGATCGCCGTGCCGAAGGTCTCCTGAAGCTCGCGCATCAGGTCGAGGATCTGCGCCTGGATGGTGACGTCGAGCGCCGTTGTCGGCTCGTCGGCGATCAGCACCTTGGGATTGCACGAGAGCGCCATGGCGATCATCACGCGCTGGCGCATGCCGCCCGACATCTGGTGCGGATAGGCGTGCGCGCGCTTCTCCGGCTCGGGGATCGACACGCGCCTGAGCATATCGACGGCGCGGTCCCAGGCGTCCTTGCGTGAGAGTCTCTGGTGCAGGGCGACCGCCTCGGCGATCTGCTTGCCCACCGTGTAGAGCGGGTTGAGCGAGGTCATCGGCTCCTGGAAGATCATCGAGATCTCGTTGCCGCGGATGTCCTCCATCTCCGCCGCGCTGAGCTCCAGCAGGTTGCGCCCCTCGAAGCGCACCGCGCCGCCGACGATGCGGCCGGGCGGATTGGCAACGAGGCGCATGATGGAGAGCGCCGTGACGCTCTTGCCGCAGCCCGATTCGCCGACCACGCCCAGGGTCTCGCCGGCTTTCAGCGAATAGGACACGCCGTCGACGGCGCGCACCTGGCCGATGGCGGTGAAGAAATGGGTCTGCAAATCCTCGACCTGCAGAACCGTCCGTTCCGGTGCTTCCGTCACGCCGGCGGGTACTACCAACGCTTCCTCGCGAGCATTCAACGCGAGACTCCCTGAAAATTCTCGTGTTAGCCTTGGTCCACCAAAAGAGATGGACGACGGCATCTGAGCACAATGTGCCGCCGTCCGCAAAAGACCAATTGGGAGGACGGAAATCATGGGCAAAGGGTCTAAGCGTACGAATCTGGGTCGTCGTCAGTTCGTCAAGGGCGCGGCGGCGCTCGGCGGCATCAGCGTCTATGGCCTGCCGTGGGCAGCCTGGGCGCAGGGCGTGCCCAACGAGTTCGACGGCTCGAAGTTCCAGCTCGCCGCGCCGGAGCCCAACCCGAAGAAGGGCGGCGTGCTGCGCTACGGCATCACCATGCGCCCGCCGCACTTCGACTTCCACCAGTCGGGCACGATCAACAGCCTGGGCAGCCAGGGCTGCATGTTCGACAACCTGGTGCGGCGCGATCCGCGCGACTCGGGCAAGACCATCATCCCCGACCTGGCGCATAGCTGGGAGATCGCCAAGGACGGCAAGACCTTCACCTTCCATCTGCGCAAGGAGGTGCAGTTCCACGACGGCGCCGAGCTGACCTCGGAGGACGTGAAGGCGACCTTCGACCGGATCGCCAAGCCGCCGCAGGGCATCAGCATCCCGCGCAGCCCGCTGTTCGCCGCGGTCAGCGAGATCGCCGCGCCCGACAAGCACGTCGTGCAGTTCAAGCTGGCGGCGCCGCGGCCGGCTCCCTTCATCATGGGCGCCATCGCCAGCGGCTGGAACGGCATCGTGCGCAAGAAGACGCTGGAGGATAACCAGTACAATCTGCGCCGCGTGCAGGACATCCCCGGCACCGGCCCGTTCAAGAGCAAGCGCCGGGTCGAGAACGAAGTCTGGGCAATGGAACGGCATCCCAACTACTGGAACAAGGGCCTGCCCTATCTCGACGGCGTCGAGTTCTATCATGCCCTGCCGTTCTCGCCCGAGCTGGGCTCCGGCCTGCTCTCGGGCCGCACCGATTACGCCCGCCTGCTCGATCCCGGCTCGCTGCGCCGCGTGAAGGCGACGCAGGGCATGTCGGGCACCGACTTCTACCAGTCGGTCATCCAGGCGACCTGGATGAACAACAAGAAGAAGCCGATGGACGATCCGCGGGTGCGCCGCGCCTTCCACCTCGTGCTCGACAAGCCGGTGCTGGTCGACGTGGTCAAGGACATCGCGCCGATGATGGTCGGCGGCTTCATCTATCCGTTCTCCGACGTCGCCACGCCCAAGGCCGAGCTCGAGAAGCGGCTGGGCTACCAGCCCAACACCGACGCCTCGATCAAGGAGGCCAAGGCGCTGATGAAGGCGGCCGGCTACGAGAAGGGCATCACTGGCCTCGACTACCTCGTGCGCGAGGTGGCGAGCTTCAAGCTGTGGTCGCAGGCGATCCAGGCCATGCTGCAGCAGACGCTGAACGTGCAGAGCACGATCCGCACCGCCGTGGAGTCGGTGTGGTTCGACGACGTGCGCACCGGCAAGTTCGACCTCGCCGTCGGCGCCATCGTCTCGACCCTGCTCGACCCCAGCGACTACTTCAACGCCTGGTACAAGAAGGACGGGCCGCAGAACTACTCGAACTGGGACAACCCCAAGTTCAACGCCCTGCTGCCGCAGATCGACGCCGAGGTCGATCCCGCCAAGCGCCTCGCCCTGATCCGCCAGGCCGAGATGATCATGGAAGAGGATCCGCCGCTGCTGCCGATGTCGTGGGAGAAGATCAACGACGGCTGGTACAACTACGTAAAGGGCCACAACCCGAAGGACTACTTCGGCATCTACGACGTGGTGCGCCTCGACACGTTCTGGCTCGACAAGTAGCGAAAGCGTTTACCTTCCCCCGGAGGGGGAAGGCGCCCGAAGGGCGGATGGGGGATGTCGAAGGCGGACACGGGCGTTGTTGAGGCATCCCCCATCCGCCACGCCGCGACGCGGCGCGCCACCTTCCCCCTCCGGGGGAAGGTTGAGTAATGCACGATATCGACGTACTGATCGTAGGCGGTGGTCCAGTCGGACTCACCGCCTCGATTTTGCTATCGCGCCACGGTGTGCGCTCGCTGCTGGTCGAGCGTCACCCCGGCACCGCCATCGTGCCGAAGTCGCGCGGCATCAACGCGCGCACCATGGAGATGTACCGGCAGTGCGGGCTGGAGGCGGCGATCCGCGACGCCGGCCTCGCCACCGAACGCACCGGCCTGATCGTCTGGGCCGAGAGCCTCGCCGGCAAGGAGATCGAGCGCCGCGTACCGGGCCGCGCCACGCCGGCCAACATGGCGGTGACGCCGACCCGCAATTGCCTGTGCGCCCAGGACGACCTCGAGCCCGTGCTGCGGCGCTTCGCCGAGGACTCCAAGCTGGGCGCGCTGCGTTTCAGCACCGAGCTGACGGCGCTGACCTACGACGACCAGGGCGCCAGCGCCGTGCTGCTCGACCGCACGAGCAACACCGAGCGCGCCATCCGCGCCCGCTACCTGATCGCCGCCGACGGCGCGCAAAGCCGTGTGCGCCGCCAGCTCGGCGCACACATGATCGGCGAGGAGCGCATCTACGACAGCGTCAACATCCTGTTCCACGCCGATCTGACGCAATGGGTCGAGCATCGGCCGGCGGCGCTGTACTTCATCGAGCAGCCGGAGCTGCGCGGCACCTTCCTGACCATCAACGGCACGGATCGCTGGGGCTTCCTGATCCACAGCCTCGAGCAATACGGCTTCAAGCCCGAGGATTTCACGCCCGAAGTCTGCACGCGGCTGGTGCGCCAAGCCGCGGGCGTGCCCGATCTGCCGGTGTCGATCCTCGGCGTCTCGCCCTGGGTGGCCTCGGCGATCGTCGCCGATCGCTATCGCGACGGCCCGGTCTTCCTCGCCGGCGACGCGGCGCACGAGATGCCGCCCACCGGCGGCTTCGGCCTGAACACCGGCGTGCAGGACGTGCACAACCTCGCCTGGAAGCTGGCCGCCGTGCTGCGCGGCGGCGCCGATCCTGATCTGCTCGACAGCTACCACCCGGAGCGCCAACCGCTGGCCGAGACCATCACCCGCGCCAGCCTCGCCAACGCTCTGTCGATGGGTCGCACCAACCGCGTCACCTCGGCCGTGCTGCCGCGCCGGGAGTTCCTCAACGAGCAGGGCCTGATCTTCGGCGTCGCCTACACATCGAACGCCGTCATCCCCGACGGCACGCCGCCGGTGACCGTCGCCGATCCCACCACCGAATACGCGCCCAACGCCCGCCCCGGCAGCCGCGCGCCGCATGTCTGGCTGCAGCGCGGCGAGGAACGCCTGTCGACCATCGACCTGTTCCGCGCCCACTTCACCCTGCTCGCCGGCAAGGACGGCCAGGCCTGGATCGACGCCGCGCGCCAAGTCGCCTGGCCGTCATGGCCACCCCTGCTCGCCTACCGCATCGGTGGCGATCTCATCGATCCCGACAGCAACTGGCACACGGTCTACGGCGTCCAGCCCGACGGCGCCGTGCTGGTGCGACCTGACGGCTACGTCGCTTGGCGCAGTGCCACGGCAACTGGCCAGCCCGGGCACGCACTCGGAACAATCGCGAGCCACATGTTTGGCCGTGCCTCCGAAAAAGTGGCATGACTCTCACGTACCTCAAGCGCTTGGTTGTCGGATTGACCACCTTGCTGGCCGCGGCGTGTGAAGACTCCTCGGCACCGACTCCCGCTCACCCAGGCCCGACTGATCGCGGCTACACGATGCTGTTTTTCGACTTCGACGACGCGAGCCTCACCCAGGCGGCGTTGGCGGGCGTCAGGCATATCGTCAGCGCTGTCGCACAATACGGCGGCGATGTCTGCGTCACCGCTTCGACCGATCGAGCCGGTTCCGATGCCTACAATCTGGACCTTTCGCGTCGCCGGGCAGAGGCGGTTCGTAATGAATTGATTCGTGGTGGCGTTGCGGTCGAAAGGATCACGCTACGCTGGCACGGCGAGCGTGTGCCGTTAGTTACGACTCAAGATGGCGTCAAAGAAGCCCAAAACCGCCGTGTCGAACTGATGGTCTATCGTCCAGACGGCAAGGCGTGCAATCCTGCGACCAACTACTGAGCATCGAGGTCATAACCATGAAGATCGCGTTCTCCCCCGCCTCGCCCTACGTGCGCAAATGCACGGCTTGCGCCATCGCGCGCGGTATCGATTCGCGCGTCGAGCGCTGGAAGGTGGGTACGACCGATGCGGCGCTGCTGGAGCTCAACCCGCTGTCGAAGGTGCCGACCCTGGTCACCGACGACGGCATGGTGCTCTACGACAGCCCGGTGATCTGCGAGTACCTCGACAGCATCGGCGACGCGCCCAAGCTGTTCCCGGCCGCCGGGCCGGCGCGCTGGAACGCCTTGCGCCAGGAGGCGCTGGGCGACGGCATCCTCGACGCCACCCAGCCGCGCCGGCGCGAGCTCGCCCTGCCGCTCGACGACGGGCGCAAGGCCTATATCGCCATCCAGCAGGCCAAGGTGAAACACTCGCTCGCCGTGCTGGAGAAGGAAGCCGACAGCCTGGGCGCGCTGACCACAATCGGCGAGATCACCATCGGCTGCGCGCTGGGCTATCTCGACTTCCGCTACGCCAACGAGCCGTGGCGGCCGGGCCATCCGAAGCTCACCGCGTGGTACGAGCGCGTGGTCAAGCTGCCGCCGCTGGCTCAGACGATGCCGGTGGGCTGAGTCATTGGGAGCGCCGGCGTCTCATCAAGACCCCGGCGCGCCCATCACGTAGGGCTTGAGCGCGGCGTACATCAGCGCGTGCGTCGGCGTCGGCACGCCGAGCTTGCGGCCCATCTCGACCACCTTGCCGCCGAGCCAGGGCAGCTCGATGCGGTTGCCGCGATCGAGGTCGAGCGCCATCGACGCCTTCATGGTCGGCGGCGCGTTCTTGTTGAAGCTCAGCATGCGCTCCAGCGCATCGGCGGGCAGCGCGGCCCCGCTGGCGCGGCCGACATCGATCACCTCCTGGTAGGCGGCGATGAAATGCGGGCGGATGTCGGGATCGTCGCGCAGCTCGCCGATCGGCCGGCGCGTCATCGCCATGACGCTGGCGTTGGTCGATAGCAGGATGAATTTCAGCCACAGCTCGGTGACGATCTGCTCGCTCAGCACCGTCTCGAAATTAGCCTTCTGGCAGAGCGCGAGGAAGGCCTCGCCGCGCGGCGTGCGCTTGCCGTCGAGCTCGCCGAAGATGATGCGCATGAAGGTGCCGACCTGGCGGATCACGCCGGGCGCCACGATCGAGGCGCTGATCTGCGCCACACCGCCCATCACCGCATGGGGCCCGAGAATCGGCGCCAAACGCTCGGCCGCGTCGATGCCGTTCTGCAACGGGATCACTGCGGTGTCGCGGCCGATCAGCGGCTTGATGCGCGCGCCGGCACTCTCGACGTCCCACATCTTGACGCAGAACAGCACGATATCGACCGACCCGACGGCGGCGGGATCGTCGCTCGCCTGCGTCGGCACGATATGCATGTCGCCGCGCCCGCCTTCGAGCCGCAGCCCCGTCTCCCGGATCGCCTGCAGATGCGCGCCGCGCGCGATGAAGGTGACGTCTGCGCCCGTCTTGGCCAGTGCGGCGCCGAACCCGCCACCGACGCCGCCGACGCCGACTACCGCGATTCTCATACTCTCTCCCTGTTCTGCTGGTCACACCAGCATGGCGTCCTACCAGACATCGCTCACGAACCGGCACCTTTTTTCAGGTCTCGGTATGTCAACTATCGCATCAGATGCCGGGACGCAGCGCCTCGATCAGACGCCACTCATTTCCGGCTTCGATCGTTCAGGATGGAACACGGTATCGTACGAAACGCGATCAGTATCCCTCATCGGAACTGGTTCTCTGTGCACATCGAGGGCGCCGCCCAGTGCGCCTGAGCCCAGCAGGCTGAGTGAGTCGACCTCGGCCAGCCGCCACTGCACACGTTGGCCAAAGCCGTTCACGAAGCTCGACTCTTGCTTGCGGCCGAGCTCGATCGCCCTTGCGAGCGCGGCATCGAAATCCGTCGACCGGAACGTGTGGACTTGGTGGTCGAACATGTCGTCGACCGGCCCGTCGATCATGCGGATCATACGGAACTTGGCGCTGTACCATGACACGCCATCGTCGACCGCACCGTCGGTCTTGATGGTCAACAATCGCTGCAGAACCGGCGCCGAATCTTCCGGATGGAAGCTCATGCCAAAGGAGCGACCCCTTCCATCGATGAACTCGGAGTGAACCTCGGCGCCATCAGGATTCTGGTTTCGCAGGACATCGAGCGTCAAGACCTGGACCAACCGCCACTCGGCGCGACGCGCCTCGGCCTCTTCTCGGCCCAGGTCTAGTTCCAGCGCCCGCCCGATTTCCAGGACCAACGGCAGCTTCGGAAAGTAGGGCGCGTAGAAAAGGACGACGTGATCGACGAGCGCCTCGCAGCCATGCGGATAGACCATCCGCGCCATTCGCAGCCGCGTGCTGGCCCACATCATATCGACAGCCTCTGCCGGCTGTTCCGTATCGCTCATGCCAGTACCCTCCGGGCCAGTGACCCAACGTTTAACCGCCCTGCCAACGTCATCCGATCAACGCCATGTTTCATTTGTCGAACCTTTTCTGCGGGAGCAACTTCTGCATCTTTTGCCCTTCGGTGGCATGATCAAGTGCTTGCCTCACCGTTCGTCCTTTCTCGAGAAGACCTGTGTCGATCTCGCGGCGTATCGAGCCTTGTTTGAACTTCGAGACGAAGTCTTCCAGATCCATGTCGAGGTTTTCTATGACTCTGCGCGTTGTTTCGCTGTCGGCGTTCATTCTGTATTTCTTGGCGAGCTGTCTGTATTTCTGCTCGGCGGCCCTTGCCGCTTCGGCCTTGTCAGCCGCTGCTTTTTCTCTCCGTTCCTTCTCTTCTGGATCCTCCTCCGGAGGCAGCGGTCGCTGGTCGGCTGGTACCCCCTGCGCCTGAAGCTTCTTATCCAGCCTCTCCCACTCACGCCTTTTCTTCTCCTCCGGCGTCATCGCCACGGCGTTCGGGGGGAATCCCGGGTTCAGTGGCGGATCGGGGTAGACTTCCGCGAGATCGCTGCGGGCGAAGCCGAGCCGGCCAACGCGCTCGTCGAAGTACTCCCAGACGCCCGGTGTCCTGACATCCTCGGCGCGCACGATGTATTGGCCGGTCCGTGGGTTGACGAAGACCTGTCGGCCCTGCGCGTCGATGGGCGCGTCGTCCGTCGGTACGAACCCCAGCTTCGCGGCCTCGGCGACCTCGTTCTTCTCCAGGATCCGCGTGAAGCGCCGTCCGGCATAGACGTAGCTCCACGCCCGCATCTGCTCCTGGACATACTCGTCGAACTCAACTGCTAGGTCATGTTCCCGGGCGGTCGCCTCCCGTGCTCTTATCGCCGCCTGCAGCGCCTGGGCAGCGTTGCTCGCCGCCAGCACATCGCCCTTGGGGATCGCTTGCGCGGCCGCGCGGGCGACCCTGACTTGAGCGTCGGCGGCGGCAAGCGCGCGCTGCGCGGCGATCACCGCGCGCTGGGTCTGCTCCATGAGCACACGCATCTGCCTGAGGGCGGCCGCACTGGGCGCCATCGCGGTGTTCCCGTCATGGACGCGATGGATGCCCGGCCGGTCTTCCTCATCGGGAGGTGGGAACGGAAAGCGTATCGGCACGAGCTCCGGCTGGTCGCGCGGGTCCCATTCGAGCGTATGCGCGGCACCCGACTCGGTCGGGACATGCCGCGCGAGCATGTCGGCGATGTCGGCGTCGCCAGGACTCTTGCCGGTGATGCGACGCTGTGTGGCGATGTCCTCGACCAGTCCGGCGCGCACGTTCGAGGCCTCGCCTTCGGCCATGTCCGCCGGCAGCATCTTGTTGGCGAGTTGCAGGCCGCGCTTGATGGCGTAGATCTGATCCTCCGTCGCGGGATCATTGCGCCGGATGCCGGCCTGCCAGTCGCGGAAGCGTTGCCATTGCGGCAGTGGCAGGTGCGCGATAGCGGGAACGAGATCGCGGCGCGCGAACTCATGCGGCGTCCGCGTCATCTGCGTCGCCAGTTCGTCGGCCAGAGCCGGGTTCTTAGCCGGCTCTGTGCCGGCGGCGTTGTGGTCGAGGCGGGTCTCGATCGCCTGACGGTGCTCGGCGTCGAGCCCCACCCACTCGCGTACCGGGATCTGCGATGGATCGGTCAGGCTGTCCTTCAGCACCCGCTCCAGCACCTGCTCGGCCAGCGCGCGGGTGCGGGCCTGCGCCTCCGCCTCGGCGCTGAGCACGCGGCGGATCGCGGCCGTCCGTACGCCCGGCTCGGTGATGGCCTCCGCCTGCCGCAGTCGCCATTGCGGCGTCGGTTGCTCGCCGTCCGGCGGCGTGGCGTTCAGAATCTCCGTACTCGCCGCCTCGACGCGCCGGCGGGTCTGGGCTTCGGCCAGCAGCGCGTCCAGCGCGGCCTGATCGGCCGCTTCGATATGCTGGGCGTAGCGCGTGCGCACGGCCTGGGCGCGGTCAGGATCACGCTCTACCGCACCCTCGATCGCCGCCACCAACGTGCGGCTGGTGTGTTGCCGCAGGGTCGCCTCGGTCAGTGCCGTGTCCCAACCCTTCCGTTCCGCCTTCTCGCGCACTTCGGCCCGTGTGGTGCCCAGCGCGCGGCGCAGCAGGGCGTCGTCGCTCCAGTGCAGCTTGGCGTCGGCCTGCATCTGCGCGATGCGGCGCTCGCCCGCCTCGTCGTACCAGCGCTGTCGCTCGGTGTCGGTATGGCGCTCGACCTGGGTGGTGAAGTCCGCCAGACGGCGCTCGTTGAGGCCCTGCAGCATCTGCCGCTGGTCGTCGTCGGCGGTCTGCGCCAGCTCGCGGTTCTGCGTCTGGGTATAGGCCTCGAGCACCGCGGGCGCATGGGTCAGCGCCGTCTGGCCCTGCG
>LNFM01002444.1_pt1 | contig 38942 bp, 39 predicted proteins | sample 596031 | NCBI WGS metagenome assembly LNFM01 (sample SAMN04254537, study PRJNA301005) | activated carbon metagenome | isolation source: dual media filters at the Ann Arbor, Michigan drinking water treatment plant | place: USA: Ann Arbor | reverse complement strand
TGACCCTGACCAACGGTGCTGGCATCCTGACCTCGATCTTCGATCGCTACGACACCATGAAGTCCGGCGACATGTCCGGCCGTCAGAACGGTGTTCTGGTATCGGTAGAAACCGGTAAGGCACTGACCTACTCCCTGGAAACCCTGCAGGCGCGCGGCAAGCTGTTCGTCGAGCACGGTCAGGAGATCTACAACGGTCAGATCGTCGGCCTGAACAGCCGCGACAACGACATGGGCGTAAACCCAACCAAAGGCAAGAAGCTCGACAACATGCGTGCTTCCGGTAAAGACGAAACCATCGCCCTGGTTCCACCTGTTCGCTTCACCCTGGAACAGGCTCTGGAATTCATCCAGGACGACGAACTGTGCGAAGTTACGCCGAAGTCGATCCGTCTGCGTAAGAAGATCCTCGACGAAGGCGAGCGCACCCGCGCTGCCAAGAAAGCCAAGAACTGATCCCCGTTCTAGCTGATTAAAAAGCCCCCGCCGGCGCGAGCCTTGCGGGGGCTTTTTCTATGGCCAAGTTTTGTGTGGCGCTAGTTAAACTGAACTTAAAACCTAGGCGGGTGTTGAGCGCAGCGAAGCCTAATAGGCTGGTTTGGCTGTCAGCTTGTGAGTCAGTCCCGCCTCAGGGATATTGGTTTTCTGCGGGCGGTTCGGCAAATTGAGCCAGTACGGTGAAGTCATCCTCGGCCAGGCGCCAGATGTTGTCTGCCCCGCGTACCCAGAGCTCCTTGCTTATGACGCCAGAGGCTTTGTTCATCGACCAGTTGGCAGACAGCAGGGCGCTGTCTTCATCAATCACGTGTAATCGCACGTCGTGATAAGTCAGGTTGCTGAGTCCTAAATCCAGCATGCTTTGCCAAAAGCCGTGGATGGCTTCTCGCCCGGAAAATCGTCCAAAAGGGGCGGCGGCCAAGCTGGCGTCTTCGCTGTAGCCTGCTGCGCATGCACTGGCGTTGCCTTGGTTGAAGTGTTCGATCCACGCGTTGCTTGCGCTCAATACAGGGTTTTGCCGACTCATGTGGAGTGCCTCTTTAAATGTGCGTTGTGTATGTTGAGCGGTATGTTATTTAAGCTGTTATGGAAAATAATCACCTCGAAAGTGAATTGAATGTTCAGTCAGAGTGAACAAAAGCAGCTTCCCTATCGCATGATGGTTTTCCATGAGGTCGTCACGCTCGGCTCTTTTACGGCGGCGGCTGAGCGGCTCGGGCATACCAAGTCAGCTGTCAGCGTGTATGTCAGTCAGCTTGAGGCATTGCTGGGCGTGCGTTTGCTTAAGCGCTCCACGCGGCGGTTGAGTTTGACCGAGGCAGGCGAGGTGTTTGCACGTCGCTGTGCCGCGATGGCGATACAACAGCAGCAGGCATTGTTAGAGCTGGATGCGTTAGCGACGGAGCCTGCCGGGCGCTTGGCGATCACTGCGCCACATTTATTCGCGAGTACGCTGCTGCCGGCGGTCATAGCTGAGTTGTGTACGCGTCACCCGGCATTGACGCCGGAGCTTATCTTCACCGATGAGCGCTTGGATTTACTGACCCACCATATCGACCTCGCTGTTTCGGTAGGCGCGCTGGCAGATAGCCGTTACCACGCTGTGTCGCTGGGGTGGTTGTCGTTTATCTTGGTCGCAGCACCGTCTTATCTTCAGCAGCATCGGCTTGAGCGATCAGATGATCTTTTGGGATGCAGCGTGGTTAGGCTTCCTTGGCAGGAAAACGCACTCTTGCACCGCGAGGCTGAGACTCGGCCGTTACAGGGCGCACGTGATCTCAAGGTCAATACCATGACGGCCGCCATTGGCTGTGTTGGCGAAGGGCTGGGGGTTGCGCTGCTCTCTGCGGCTGCAGTGGCGCAGGAGTTATCCGCTGGGCGCTTGATACACGTATTGCCCGATTGGCATGGTGGGCAAGCGCCTGTCTATGGTGTGCACGGTTACAAAGATAGGCTGCCGCCAGTGATCAGATCCTGCACGGATCTTCTTCGAGTCAGGATCCGCTCATTACCAGCGGCTCAACGACCCTGACCGGGCGTCTGTGCAGTCTTAAGCTTAATGGCCAGAGTGATCACTCGGGTTCTGTTCGCCTGTCAGTAAGCACGGGCTCACGATAAGCCAGGCAGATGTTGTTGATGCCTTCAGGTCAGCTGCTTGGGGGCTTGAAAACGCTCGCTGAGCGCTTTGAGCAGCCCCAAACAGTTCATGCTGCTCATTTGCAGTGGATGGAAGTCTTCGTTGATGCCGTAGCGCAGCAGCAGGTCGCGGGTCAGCTTGCTGATGGGCACATAAGCCATGCTCCACTCAGCAAAGAGGCGTTCATCAATCTCGCGCATTTGCAGCAGAAGCAGCTGCTCATGCCGTGGGTCGGTGGAGATATGGTGGTAAAGCTTGTTGACCGCTCGTCGGTCGCCTTCGAGTATTTGCATGAAGTACTCGCCGTTAAACGCCAGTATTCCAGTGATGCCCACCTGCGCATTGTGTTGGCGCGCGGTGTGCAGCAGCGCGTCAATGTCGTGCGTGCTAAATCCCTTCACCACTTTGCTCACATAGAGCAGCCTCACCAAGTACATAGTTACGCTCCTCTATTTGTTGATTAAGCAAACATAGTTGGTGATAGCGATTCGTGCCGAGGTGGGCGATGTGTTTGCGTAGATTCAGAGTAGTGGGCTTGTCTGCCGCGCGTTATCGCTCAGTGGCGAGTGAGTAATGACTCTGCATCGATTTTTGCGCGCGACGATGCTCACTTCCTGGCGTTGACGAAAGTGGGTGGTCACCACGCGTATAGGCGTTGAGGCGGTCTGTCGAGCCTAACGCATTAGCTTTTCCAGGTTGGCCGCCACAGTGCAGGCCATTTTGCGCCGCCAGGGGGCGCTGTTTGGGTTGGCCAGTACGCGGTCTTCATGGGTGAAGCTCTGGATGATGGCGTTGTAGCCGAGCCAGCGCAGGGGTTCTGGCTCCCAGCGTGGTAGTTGGCTCAGAGCTTGGTCGCCGAGCACCCAAGGTTGGGTCGTCAGTTCGCTCTGTTTTTCCAGAATCAGATCAGCCAAGGTGCGACCGCCGAGGTTGCTGGCGCCCACCCCTTCACCGCCGTAACCGCCGGACAGGGCGATGCCGTTGCGTCGATCGACCAGCATGTGCGGGCGAAAGCGTCGCGCCATGCCCAGATTGCCGCCCCAGGCGTGAGTGATGCGCACCTGCTTAAGTTGCGGAAACAGTTCGCCGAACAGGTAGCGGCGCAAGTCGCGCTCGTTTTCGCTGAGGTTGAAGTCGTGGCGCAACTGGCCACCAAAGCGGTAGCCGCCGCGCGCGCCGAATACCAAGCGGTTGTCAGCACTGCGTTGGCCATAGGTGACTTGGCGGCTGTTCTCGCTGAAAGCTTGGCCGCGCGCCAGGCCGATATCGGCCCAAACGTCCTTGGGCAGCGGTTCGGTGGCGACCATCAGGCTTTGCACAGGTAGCTGATGCTTGCCCAGTGGGGGCAGGCTGGCGGCGTAGCCTTCTACGGCGGGGACGATCCAGTCGGCGCGTACGCTGCCGGTGGCGGTGCGCAGCAAGCCAGTTTGCCACTCGACTACGCGGCTTTGTTCATACAGCTCGACGCCCATAGCGACCACGCTTTGCGCCAGGCTGCGCACCAGTTTGGCCGGTTGGATGGTGGCGCAATGCGGGGTGTAAATCGCGCCGTAAGCATTGGCCAATTGCAGCTGCTTGCCCAGGTCGAAGGGCGTCAACCAGCGGTAGTCGTGCTCATCGAAGCCCTGGGCGCGCAGGTCGGCCAGTTGGCGTTGCAGGCTGCTGAGTTGTTCAGGGTAGCGTGCGGCGCAATACAACACGCCGCCTTTGCGGTAATCGCAGGCGATTTGTTCGCGCTCCAGTACCCCGGCAACCTCATCGGGGATGCCGTGCAACAGGGCGTGGGCGCTGTACCGTGCCGCGTTGGGCAGGCCGTCGAGCAGGCGATCCTGGCCGAGCAGGTTGCCCATCAGCCAGCCGCCGTTGCGCCCGGAGGCGCCGAAGCCAGCCGTCTCGCCTTCGAGAATAACGATGCGCAGCTGGGGTGCCTGACGTTTGAGGTAATAGGCGGTCCACAGGCCGGTGTAGCCTGCGCCGATAATTGCCACATCGGCGTGCAGGTCTTCGGTCAGCGCGGGGCGTGGGCTTAGTGATTTACCCAGTTGATCCATCCACAGGCTGAGGGTGTGCCAGGGTTGCATACAGGTTTACCTCGGTCGCAATGGCGTTGAACCTAGGATAAACCAGCCAGGCGCGGCTGAAACTCAGGCTTTGGGCTTATACGCACAATAGCCTGGGCGCGGGCCGATCTTCGGGTGGTTACGGCAGGTATCCGGGCGCTTGTCGTAGATGGTGCACAGGCGGGTTTTGCGATCGAGGTAGTAGCAGTCGTTATTGCTCATGCGGGTCAGGGTGAAAATGCCTGATTTTTGATGGAAGCGTTCAACGATGCCGTCTTTCTGCAGGCGCTTGGCGATGTTCTTCAGCGGCTCGCTGCGTTCGAACTCATCGACCACGCCGATACGGATCAGGTCATTCAGGCGCGCTTCGACCGGCAGCGTGCAGCAACTGGACATGCAGCTGTGGCACATGTCGGCGGTGTATTTGGCCCAGGTTTCCAGGCGATCGAGTTCGGCGGCGGCAATCAGGTTGTTTTTCATTGGGGCATGCGTCAGGTGTGCGGCGCGCGATGATAGCGAGCTTGGCGCATTTGTGAACGACAATCTGCCGGTTGGTCATGGACTGTGCAGCCAGTTGGGGCAGATGCTTGATGGCGGTTGTTTAGGGTGAACAGCCTGTGGGCTGCCGCGCGCAGCGTTAAACGCGGCTCTTGGTGATTTTTGCTGTGCTGTGATGTGTGCAGCATTCGTCTCCCTGGGTATGCGCAGAGCAGCCTTCTATACTGCCGCGCAGTTTGCACCGGGTGTTGGGGATGGTTGGGTTTGGCTAAATAGGAAGGCGCTGCATGCAATGGATTTTCATGCTGGTGGGCTTGGTGCTCGGGGCGTTGGCCGATGAAACGCTGACGGCTTCATTAATAGGCGCGTTGTTCGGTTTGGGGCTGGCTCAGGCTCTGCGGTTGCAAGGGTTATCGCGTGAGAATGCCGCCCTGATGACCCAGCTCAACGAGGTCTCGAAACGCTTTGCTGAGCGTGCTGCTGCCGTTGATGAGCGCGTGCGCCTGCTTGAGCAAGGTGACGTCACGCAGGCTGAGCCTGAGTTAGAAACTACGCCAATACCCGCGATGGCGCCTGAGCAGGCCGCGCCGGTCGAGCTGGATTGGACGCTGGATTTTGTCCTGCCGGACCCGCCGGCCGAGCCAATTGTACCGACTGCGCAGCCAGCACTTAGCCCTGAACCTGAGCGCGTAACGCCGACAGCATCGCCTTGGGTGCCCAGCGAGCCGCGTGCGCCGGGCGTGTTTGCGCAGGGTTTCAAAGCCGCGAAGAACTGGCTGCTGGGCGGCAACACCGTGCTGCGCGTCGGCGTGGTGCTGCTGTTTCTCGGCCTGGCTTTTCTGCTGCGCTACGCCACCGAAGGCGTGGTGGTGCCGGTGGAGTTTCGCTATGCCAGCGTCGCGGCCAGTGCGGTGGCGCTGTTGGCGCTGGGTTGGTGGCTGCGCCTGCGTAATCCCAGTTACGCCTTAATGTTGCAAGGCACCGGGGTTGCCGTGTTGTACCTGACAGTCTTTGCCGCGATGCGTTTGCATCCGTTGCTCGACGCCAGCGCGGCCTTGGCCCTGTTGGTGCTGGTGACGCTGTTTTCGGCGGTTCTGGCGGTCAAGCAAAATGCACTGGCATTGGCGGCTGTTGCGGCGCTGGGTGGTTTTGCTGCGCCGATTTTGACCAGCACCGGCAGCGGCGATCATGTCGCGTTGTTCAGCTACTTTGCCCTGCTGAACGCCGGCATCTTTGCCATTGCCTGGTTCAAGGCGTGGCGGCTGCTCAACCTGATCGGCTTTGTCGGCACCTTCGGCATCGGCTTCGCCTGGGGTATTCGCGCCTACACGCCGGAGTTGCTGTGGAGCACTCAGCCGTTCCTGATCCTGTTCTTCCTGATGTATGTGGCCATCGGTCTGTTGTTTGCCCGCCGCAAGCTGCGCGAGGCACTGGATGCGCCCGATGATCGTGATGGCTTGCTGCGCTGGGCGGCGCGCAAGGGCGATTACATTGATGCCACCGTGCTGTTCGGCCCGCCACTGGTGGGTTTTGGTCTGCAGTTCGCATTGGTGCAGCACATCGAGTTCGCCGCCGCTTTCAGTGCTCTGGCGATGGGGCTGTTCTACCTGCTGTTGGCGCGGTTATTGGTCGGCCGCACTGGTGATCGCGCGGTGTTGCTGGTGGAAACCTGTTTGGCGCTGGGCGTGGTGTTTGCCAGCTTGGCGATTCCCCTCGGGCTGGATGCGCGCTGGACCTCAGCGGCCTGGGCGGTCGAGGGCGCCGGTATCTTCTGGCTCGGTTTGCGTCAGCAGCGTCCATTGGCGCGGGCGTTTGCGCTGTTGTTGCAGTTCGGTGCAGCGTTGGCCTTCGTGATCGGCCTGCGCGGTGGCGAAAGCACCTTGCTAGACGGCGCGCCGCTGGGCGCATTGATGCTGGCCGTGGCTCTGTTGTTCAGCTTCTGGCAACTGCGGCAGCACAAGGCGCTGGCCAGCAATTGGGAGGTGCGCGGCTTGCCGGTGCTGGCCTGCGCCGGGCTGGCATCTTTTTACTTGATAGCGCCCCTGCTATTTGCCGCCCAAGGCACGGCGATCAGTTGGGCGCTGGCGGGTCTGCTGACGTTATGCCTCGGTTTACGCCTGCAGGCGCGCAGCTTTCTGTTCAGTGCCTTTGCCGTGCAGTTGCTCGGTGGTGCGGTGTTTATGCTGGACATGGCCGGCGATGCGGCCGCCGGCATGGGTGGGTTTTCGGCCGGTTGGTCGGGGCTGTTGACCTCGTCGTTGATCGGTTTCGGCCTGATCGCCGGCATGCTGCTGGCAGCGCGGGATCCGCAAATTGGCGCGGATCGCCGCCTGCTGCGCGGTCTGTCGGTGGTGTTGCTGGTGGGGCTGGTGTTCCTCAATCTGGCTGTGCTGTTCGTCCTGCCGTGGGCCACGGCCAGTGCCGTATGGGCGGGCAGCGGCTTGCTGATTGTCTGGCTCAGCCTGCACTTGCAACAACGCGCCAGCTTTGTTTTCGGTCTGTTGTTGCAGGTGTTGGCTGGCGTGGTGTTTCTCGCCGTTAGCCCGTTGTTGTTTAGCGCTCTGCCGAGCGAAGGCCTGCGCCCGTTGGCGCATATCGACTTCTGGACGCCATTGGTGCTTGGCCTGGCGGCCTTGGTCGGTGCCTGGCGCTTGCAGCAATTAGCGCGCCGCGAAACGCCTAGCGCCCTGGGCAATCTCAGCCTGCTTGGCCTCGCACAGTTGCTGTTGGTCTGGGGCGCGGCCTGGTGGGCGTTGGCCCTCGTTAGCGAAGTGCTGCGTTTTGTCGGGCCGCAGTGGCAGAGCAGCGCTTTGCTGCTGGTACTGGCCGCCAGCATGGCCTTGGCGGCGTTTCTTGCCCCGCGCACGCGCTGGGCTGAGTTGGCGCTGCTTTGCTGCCTGCTGACACCGCTGGCGGGCGTGGTGGTGCTGCACGCCTGGCATCTGCACTATCACCCGGCCGCGCAGTTTGGCTGGCTGGCCTGGACACTGCTGTTTGCCGTGCACGTTTGGGCATTACGGCGTGTGGCTGAGCAGTTACCTTCCGGCGCGCGCAGTGCGGCCCATGTGTTGGGTGCGTGGCTGCTGCTGGGCGTACTGGCGCTGGAGTTGCGCTACCTGTTGTTAGCCCTGTCGGAGCACTACAACGCTTGGCGTTGGCTGGGTTGGGCGCTGCTGCCCAGTGCTTATCTGTGGTTGATGGCATTGCCGCGTCGCTTGCCTTGGCCGCTTTCGGCCTATCCGCGCGAGTACCGCGTGTTGGCGGCAGCTCCGCTGGCGTTGCTGATGCTCGGCTGGTTCTGGCTGGCCAACGTTGCCAGCGCCGGGGATGCCGAACCGTTGGCCTACCTGCCACTGCTTAACCCGCTGGAGTTGGGCCTGTTGTTTGCGCTGGGTGCGGTGTTCGCGTGGGCGCGTATGGGCTTGGCCGAATTGGGTGCGGACGCCGTACGCAGCCAATGGCTGACGCAAGCGGTTGCCGGGGCGTCGCTGTTTGCCCTGCTGACGGCCATGGTCATGCGCACCGCGCATCATTGGGGTGGAGTGCCTTATCAGCTGGATGCGCTGCTCGATTCGATGTTGGTGCAGGCCGGCCTGTCGATCGTCTGGACGCTGATTGCGCTGCCGCTGATGGTGCTCGGCAATCGCCTTGGTCGGCGCGAACTTTGGCTGATCGGTGCTGCATTGATTGCGCTGGTGGTGGCCAAACTATTTTTTGTCGAGCTGGGAAATCGCGGTGGCCTGGAGCGCATCGTGTCGTTTATCGGGGTCGGCGTATTGCTGTTGGTGGTGGGGTATTTCGCCCCGCTGCCGGCCCGTCAGGAAGAGGCGGAAAAGCCGCCGGAGTCAGCATGATCAGTCGTTCTATTCTTGGCGTGAGCGCCGCTGTCTGCCTCGGCCTGCTGTGCAGTGCGGCCACGCTGGCGCAGGAGCAGCCCGGCGACTATGCCGTGCAACTGCCACTCACGCTGAGCGGAGATGGCCCTTGGTACCGCTTGGATGTGCCAATGGCGCTGCATTTTGCCGCGCGTTATGGCGATCTGCGCGACCTGCGGGTGTTCAATGCGCAGGGGCAGCCCTTGGCTTACGCCCTGGTGGCGGGGCAGGGGGAGTCACGTGACAGCCTGCAAGAACAGGCGGTGAAGTGGTTCCCGCTGTATGCCGAGCCGGGCGACAGCAGCGCCGAGCCCAGCTTGCGAGTGCAGCGCAGTACCACAGGTACGCTGATCGAACTGCGTGATGAGGCCGATGGCGCCGCCAAACCGGCCTTGCTGCGTGGCTGGTTGCTGGATGCCAGCGCGGTGCCCGATGCGCTGGTGGGGCTGCAGCTGGATTGGGCGGCGGATCAGGACGGCTTTCAGCGCTTCAGCATTGAGGCCAGTGACGATTTACAACGCTGGCAGCCTTGGGGCAGTGGTCAGTTAGCGCGTCTGGCGTTCGATGGTGAGCAGATTGAACAGCGCCAGGTGGAGTTGCCGGGGCGTAAAGCGCGCTATTTGCGTCTGCTCTGGCAAAGCCCGCAACAAGCACCGCAACTGACAGCCGCCAGCCTGCGGAGCCAGCGCAGTGACAGCATGCCGGCGGCGTTGGTATGGTCGCAGCCGTTGACGGCAGCGCACACGGCGGATGGCGACTATCAATGGCAGCTGCCGCTGGCCCTGCCGTTGGAGCGGCTTCAGGTCGAGTTGACTGAGCCCAACAGTCTGGCCCCGATTCGGGTAAGTGGTCGCCGAGAGAACACGGGCAGTTGGCAAGCAATGGCGCAGGGTTTGCTCTACCGCTTGCCGGAAAAGGCTGCAGAGATTCGCCAGGACGAGTTGTCATTGCCCGGTTGGCCGGTTCAGCAGTTACGTCTGCAGGTCGACGAGCGCGGCGGCGGTCTGGGCGCTGAAGCGCCGTCGATCAAAGTGGCGGTGCGTGCAACCCAGTTGGTGTTTCTGCAGCGTGGTAATCCACCATACACCCTGGCGTTGGGGCGCACGGGCGCGCAGTCTGCGGCGTTGCCATTGAGCACATTGATTCCGGGGTATGAGCCTTTGCGCCTTCAGCAATTGGGCAAGGCCGAAGCGGGGCGGCAAACAACTGATCTCAACGCGCGGGCATCGGCAGACGTTAGCCAGACCGATTGGAAGCGCTGGGGGCTGTGGTTGGTGTTGCTGTTGGGCGTCGGTCTGCTCGGGTTAATGGCTGCAAGTCTGCTGCGTCGTCCTAGCGCTTAACGGCCGCTGGCTGGCGAATAAAGGCCAGCTACCTAACGGTTTTTGCAGTATCGTTGGCGACTTGTTTGATTAACGTTTGAGGTCAGGAAGGCCCTTGCGTATCTCTAATCCCCCCCTGCTGCGCCCCCCATTGTGTGTATTTGCCCGGGTGGTTGGCTCGTGCCTGTCTGCGTTTAATCCTGCGGTGCTCCCAGCATGAATGCCTGCGGCAGTTCTGGCTGGGCGCTTGATACGCCAGTAGTCCTGACGACTATGGTCTGCTTCGGGGTGATTTTTCTCGCCCGTTGGGTGGTGCGGCAGCGCTATTTCCCTGGGCGCGAGAGTTTTATCGTGCTGCACATGGCCAGCCTGTGGTGGATGGCCGCGGCCAGTCTGGAAATGGCGGCGCAAGGGGCGTCTTGCAAAGTGTTCTGGGCGACGATGGCCTGGCCGGGCATTTTGCTGATGCCCACCTTCTGGGCTGTATTCCTCTGGCAGTACGTCAACAGCGTGCGTCAGCCCCTGCCGCTGCAAAGCACGCTCAGCTTGATGATCATGCCGCTGTTGATCTGGCTGATGGCGCTCACCAACCCTTGGCATGGCCTGTTTTACGCTGCAGGCACCGGACCATTGAGTACCGAGCCAGGTTCGCCCATTCGCTATGATCATGGCCCGCTGTTCTTTGCGGCGGCGGTCTATGTGTACCTGTTTATGGCCTTTTGCATGGGCGTGGTATTGCGCGCGGCGTTGGTCAGCTACGGCGTTCATCGCCGCCACTATGTCGCGTTCGTGGTCGTCACGGCTGTGCCCTGGGTCGCCAATATCAGCTATGTGGTGTTCGGCTGGACGTTGTTTGGCTTTGATCCCACCCCATTCAGCTTCGCCCTTACCCTCGTGGCGTTCGCCTGGCTGATCGTCGGCGTGCGCTTGTTTGACTTGCTGCCCGTGGCCCGGCATTTATTGCTGGATGCCTTGCTCGACCCCGTGTTGGTAGTTGATGCGCAATTGCGCGTGATTGAGGCCAACCCGGCAGCACTGAAACTCGCCGGGTTGCGCAGCAGTTGGCAGGGGCGGGCGTTGAACGATTGGCCGATTCTGGGGGCTGACTTACAGGCGCTTCTGGCGGAAAACACCCCTGGTGATCATGAGCGCTTACTGACACTGGCGAATTCGGCCCGTTATTTTGAGGTGCGTATCCGTGCCATTGAACGTCTGACACGGCGCGGCAGTCAGGTGTTGGGGCAGATGCTTTATCTGCGTGACGTGACGCAGCGTCATCTCGGTGAGTTGAAATTGGCGGAGGCGCTGGCGCTCAGCGAAGAGCAGTTACGCACCATCACCGATCTGCATGAGCAATTGCAGGAGCAAGCGCTCTGCGACCCACTCACGGGGTTGTACAACCGCCGCTACCTGGATGAGTTTTTTGCCCGAGAGCTTTCATTGGCGCAGCGTGAGCACCTGCCTATTTCACTGGCGTTGATCGACCTTGATCACTTCAAACGGCTGAACGATGAACATGGCCACTTAGAGGGCGACGACGTGCTCAAAGGCGTCGCCCTGCATTTGTTGGAGAATTTGCGCAGCTCCGATGCGGTATTCCGTATTGGCGGCGAGGAGTTTCTGCTGATCATGCCGCGCGCTGATGCCGTTGAAGCGCGTGCACGTCTGGAGACCATCTGCCGTGACCTAGCGGCTCATCCACTGCCAACCCGGGGTGGTGCGCGCTATGTCACGCTTTCCGCAGGCCTTGCCATCTGGCCCGAACAGGGTCCCGGGCTTGATGAGTTGATGCAGGTGGCCGATGGCGCGTTGTATCAAGCCAAGCATGAGGGGCGTAATCGGGTGTGCAGCCTTCGATCCAGTGCTGAAGCGCTTTTGCCCTTAAAGGGGTAAACTGCGCGCGATTTTTCTTCCTTCCGGAGCCATCCATGTCCCGCGTTACCCTCAGCCGCTACCTGATCGAGCAGACTCGCAGCCACAACACTCCGGCCGACCTGCGTTTTCTTATTGAAGTAGTCGCGCGGGCCTGTAAGGAGATCAGCCATCAGGTCTCTAAAGGTGCGCTGGGTGGTGTGTTGGGCAGCATGGGCACCGAAAACGTGCAAGGCGAAGTGCAGAAGAAACTCGACGTGATCTCCAACGAGATTCTGCTGGAAGCCAACGAGTGGGGTGGTCACCTGGCGGGTATGGCGTCTGAAGAAATGGACAACGCCTACCAAATTCCGGGCAAATACCCCAAAGGTGCCTACCTGCTGGTTTTTGATCCGCTCGATGGCTCCAGCAATATCGACGTCAATGTCTCGGTCGGTACCATCTTCTCGGTGTTGCGCTGCCCCGAGCGAAATGGTGAAGAAGGTGACCTCGGTGAAGAGGCATTCCTGCAGCCGGGTACTGAGCAAGTGTGTGCTGGCTACGCCATTTATGGCCCACAGACCATGCTGATGCTGACCTTGGGTGAAGGCGTTAAGGGCTTCACGCTGGATCGTGAGTTGGGCAGCTTTGTTTTGACCCATGACGACATCAAGGTCCCGGAATCCACTAAAGAATTCGCCATCAACATGTCCAACCAGCGCCATTGGGATGCGCCGGTGCAGCGTTATGTGTCTGAACTGCTGGCGGGCGAAGAAGGCCCGCTGGGCAAGAACTACAACATGCGCTGGATCGCCTCGATGGTGGCTGACGTGCACCGCATCCTCACCCGTGGCGGCGTTTTTATGTACCCGCGTGACAACCGCGATCCGTCCATGCCGGGCAAGCTGCGCTTGATGTATGAAGCCAACCCAATGGCCATGATCATTGAGCAGGCAGGCGGTGTAGCCACTAACGGCACACAGCGCATTCTCGATATCCAGCCGCAAAGCCTGCACCAGCGTGTGCCGGTATTCCTCGGCTCCAAAGAAGAAGTGCTGCGTATCAGCGCTTATCATCGCCACTGATCAGCCAAGGCCGCGTTCACCCGAATGGGAGAGCGCGCTTTCTACCTGACTTCTTTAGGCTCCACAGCTCTTATAAAAACAAAGAGCTCGGAGTCTTTATGTTCAAGCCGTACAAAGCCCTAGCAGCCGCCATCGCCCTGGCCAGCCTGCCTCTCACCAGCTCAGCAATGCCCTACTCGCAGTTCATCGTATTTGGTGACTCGCTGAGTGATAGCGGGCAGTTTCCTGATTTGGGCAGTCCTCTGCTCGGTGGTAACCCGACCGGGGGTACGCGCTTCACCAACCGTACTGGCCCCAACTACCTAAGCAATAACACCGAATTTTTTGATCTGGTGGTTACGCAGCGCTTGGCCGCACAGCTGGGGTTGCAAGCTCTGGCATCTACGCCTGTGCTTCCTCAAGTGCTGACGGGCAATCCGGATGGTACTAACTATGCGGTAGGTGGTTACCGAACGGAGCAGGTGCTTGCGTCCATTACGACAACATCGCAAACGGTGGTTCCGGTAGGTCAGGCGGGAGCAGGTACGGTGCTGCGTGCAAGGCCGGGGTACTTGGCGCAATTTGGCGCTGCCGATCCCAACGCCCTGTTCTACGTCAATGGTGGTGGCAACGATGTGCTGCAGTTTGTCGTCACTGATCAGGCCACGGCTGCCACTGCTGCCGCCAACTTGGTTGCTGGTGTCGCCGCGCTGCAGGCGGCCGGTGCGCGCACCATTATCGTGTCTGACCTGCCTGACGTGGGCATGACTCCGGCAGGCTTTGCCAGCGGCTTCAGGGCGGCTTGGTCATCTGCATCGGGGTTGCTTAACGATGAGTTGGGCACTCAATTGGCTGCATTGGGCGGCAATGTCATCCGCCTAAACTTCCGTGGGCTGTTGTCCGAGGTGCAAGGTGATTTGGCCACGTTTGGCTTTGATCCTCTTGTCGCACAAACGAATGTTTGCTTCAGCGGTTCCAGTTGCTTGGCTGACCCCACGTGGGGAATTGGTGGTACAACGCCTAACCCCAACCGTCTTATGTTCAACGATGGTGTACACCCGACCGGTGCTGTGCAGCAGATCAGCGCGGATTACATCTATTCCCTTATCTCCGCCCCTTGGGAAGTCAGCCTGCTGCCAGAGATGGCGCTGTCCAGCCTGATCGGTCATCAGCAGCAACTGCAAAGTCAGTTGCAGGGCCAGTGGCAGGCCAATGGGCAATGGCGCAGTTTCGTGAGTGCCAACGGCATGCGCCGTGAGTTCGCGCGTAATGCGGCGGTTGCCGAGGGCGACAGCGATGGTCTAGGGCTGACGTTGGGCGGTAGCTATCGCCTGAATGACCAGTGGCGTGCCGGTCTTGCCCTTGGCCTGCAATCGCAGCAACTGGATACGCAGACCGATTCCGAATACGACCTGAGCAGCTACTTGCTCAGCGGCTTTGCTCAGTTTCAGCAGGATCGTCTGTGGGCTAACGGCAGCGTCAGCGTGGGGCATCTGGACTATCAGAATCTCGAGCGTCAGTTCGCGCTGGGTATAGCTGAACGTGCCGAGAAGGGTGACAGCGAGGGTCAGTTGTATGCGTTGTCAGCGCGTATTGGCTACGACTTGGCCAATGCCGGTACAGATTGGCAAGTCAGTCCGTTTATCAGCGCCAATTACGCGCGTGTTGATGTTGATGGTTATCGCGAAAGTGGCAATCGTTCTACCGCGCTGAACTTTGCCGATCAGCAGCGTGATAGCCAACGCCTGGGTGTCGGCGTGCAGCTCAGCCATCAGTTGACGCCAAGCACTCAGCTGTTCGCTGAAGTGTCCCGTGAGCGCGAGTTCAAGGATGACCCGCAGCAACTGCGCATGGGCCTGAACAGTGTGGCCAACAACAGCTTCGAACTGCAGGGCTACACCCCTCAGAGTGGCCAGACTTTGGCGACCTTTGGCGTGAACCATCGCGTGGGTAGTGAGCTTGGTTTATCTGCCAGCTACAACTTTCGCGGCACCGAGGATCGTCAGCATGGCCTGAACCTTTCTCTGTCCTGGGATTGGTAGCAGTCTTGAGGTGAAAAACGGGGTAGGCTTGGCTTACCCCGTTTGCCCAGATCAGGATTAACCATGTGCCGTCCTCTCGCTGTTTTCACCTTCCTGCTTCTGCTGACAGGCTGCAGCCCTCTCAATCAAGAAAACTACGCACAACTCCAGCCGGGCATGAGCAAGGCTGAGGTCGAGCGCCTGTTAGGTGGGCCGGATGAGTGTTCGGCGGCATTGGGCGTTGCCAGTTGCACTTGGGGTGATGAGCAGCGTTTTATCAGCGTGCAATATGCTGGCGATAAGGTGCTGATGTTCTCAGCCAAGGGGCTTAAGTGATGCGTCTGCTAACGCTGTGTGCCGCTGCACTGCTGCTCTCTGGGTGCGCCAACTCGGCTAAGGATGTTGCGCCACCGGCCACTGTTGCGCAGGTTGATCTGCAGCGCTATCAGGGCACCTGGTACGAGCAGGCGCGCTTGCCGATGTTCTTTCAGCGCCACTGCGCGCAGTCCGAGGCGCAGTATGAATTGCGTGGTGACGCCAGTATTGGCGTGACCAACCGCTGCCGAACCCACGAGGGTGAGTGGCAGGCTGTCAGCGGTCAGGCTGTGGCGCAAGTACCGGGGCAAACCAACAAGCTGTGGGTCAGTTTCGATAATTGGGTTAGCCGCTTGTTGCCGGGTTTAACCAAGGGTGAGTACTGGGTGCTCTACCTGGATGCCGACTACCAGAGCGCATTGGTCGGTCACCCCGATCGCCAGTACCTGTGGCTGCTAACCCGAGATGAAGTGGCCAGTGCGCAAACACGGGCCATTTTGCTCGATGAAGCGCGTAAGCGTGGCTATGACACGCAACAACTGATTTGGCGCAGCGCTGACTCGGATTAAGCAGCCGGGTGGCTGCGCATGTTGCGCGACGTTTGAGTCGCCTTAGGGCTATTGCCAATTCAGTCGTGCAAGCCGCCATTGATCACCGTCCAGCCACCATTCCAGTTTTACGCTGTAGTGCCGGGCACTGTCGGGGATCAGGCTTTCAGCGCCGGCCAGCGTGACCTGGGCTTCGGTATGGCCTTTTTCGCGGTAGGTCGTGTCGAGGTAGCTGTTCTTACTCAGGGCCAGCACCTTGATGTTTTTGTGGCGCATAAATAGCAGCAGCATGGTGCGCTGTGCCCACTCGCGGTCGAACTCGTTCTGCGCAGAGAATTGCGGGTGCAATTGTTCAAGTACTGCGCTGTTCTTCTTGCCCTCAAGGTTGCTCTGCAATTGCTCCACGGCGGCTTCCAGGGCGGCCTGTGGATCATCCTTGTCGCCGCAGCCAGTGAGTAGGCTGCAAATCATTACAAAAGCTAAGGCAAATACCCGTGTGTGCATGCTGAACTCCCTTTTCATGGTTATGATGCGGCAACGCACCGAGCCGCTGCCCTGCGCATAAGGCCAGCCAATGCTTGGTTCACCTTCAGGAGCATGCCATGCAGACCTTGTATCCGGAACTAAAACCCTACGCCCGTCATGAGTTGGCCGTGCAAGCCCCGCACGTGCTGTATGTGGACGAAAGTGGTTCGCCGGACGGCCTGCCTGTGGTGTTTATCCATGGTGGCCCGGGTGCTGGGTGTGATGCCGCCAGTCGCCGCTATTTCGACCCCAATCTTTACCGCATCGTCACCTTCGATCAGCGCGGTTGCGGCCGCTCCACGCCCCACGCCAGTCTGGAGAACAACACCACTCAAGCGTTGATCGCCGATATGGAAGTAATCCGCGAGCAGCTGGGCATCGATAAATGGGTGCTGTTCGGTGGTTCGTGGGGTTCGACCTTGGCGCTGGCCTACGCTCAGGCGCATCCGCAGCGCGTACATGGTCTTATTCTGCGGGGCATTTTCCTGTGTCGACCGCAGGAGTTCGACTGGTTCTATCAGGAAGGTGCGAGCCGCCTATTTCCTGATTACTGGGAAGACTACCTGGCACCGATTCCACAGGATGAGCGCGGTAACCTGATGCAGGCTTTTTACAAGCGCCTGACCGGCCCGGACCAGATTGCCCAAATGCACGCGGCCAAAGCCTGGTCGACCTGGGAAGGCCGCACGGCGACCCTGCGTCCTAACCCGCAAGTGGTTGACCGCTTCAGCGACAGCCACCGCGCGCTGTCGATTGCGCGTATCGAATGCCACTACTTCGTCAACAACGCCTTCCTTGAGCCGGATCAACTGCTGCGTGACATGCCGAAAATTGCCCATCTGCCGGGGGTGATTGTGCATGGCCGTTACGACGTGATCTGCCCGTTGGACAACGCCTGGGCGTTGCATCAAGCCTGGCCGAACAGTGAACTGCAGATCATCCGCGATGCTGGCCACTCGGCAGCCGAAAACGGCATCACTGACGCCCTGGTGCGTGCGGCGGACGAACTGGCGCGACGCCTGCTCAATCTGGCACCGGACGAAGCATGAAGACACTGATTCAGCGGGTGCGTAGCGCCCGAGTCGAGGTGGCGGGTGAAGTGGTGGGGGCGATTGACCAAGGCCTGCTGGCGCTGGTCGGTATTGAGCCGCAAGACACCCCGGCCAGCGTCGAGAAAGCCCTGCACAAGCTGCTCAATTACCGTGTGTTCAGCGATGCCGCCGGCAAGATGAACCTCTCGCTGGGCGACGTTGCTGGCGGGCTTTTACTGGTGTCGCAATTCACCTTGGCCGCCGATACCAAAAGCGGCTTGCGCCCCAGCTTTACCCGCGCCGCACCCCCAGCGCTGGGTGCCGAGTTGTTCGACTTGCTGGTGGCGCAAGCCCGCGCCCGGCACCCTCAGGTCGCCACCGGCCAGTTCGGTGCCGACATGCAGGTGCACCTGATCAATGACGGGCCGGTGACTTTTCTGCTGGAGAGCTAGCGCGCCAAGGCGTCGGCGACGAAATCCAGGCGATCCTGACCGAAGTGCATTTCAGTACCGATGAAGAATGTCGGCGCGCCAAATACGCCGCGCTTGATCGCTTCTTCGGTGGTGGCCTTGAGACGCTCCTTGACGGCTTCATCGTTGACCAACTGCTCAAACTCGGCAGGGTCAAACCCGGCCGCGCTCAGCACTTGCGCAACCACCTCAGGCTTGCCCAGGTTTTTCTGCTGCGTCCACAGCGCCTCAAATATCACCTGCACGTAACGCGTGAATTGCTCGCTGTTTTCGTAGCCAGCCGCACCGCGCATCAGTGTTAGGGTGTTGATTGGAAAATGCGGGTTGAACTGCATCGGCACGTCGTAGCGCGCGGCGAAGCGGGCTAGGTCTTGCAGCATCCAGCGGCCCTTGCTCGGGATCAACACAGGCGACTGGTTGCCGGTGGCTTTGAATACGCCACCAAGCAGCATCGGCCGCCAGATGATTTGTGCGCCCTGCGCCTTGGCAATGCGCGGCAACTGGGTCCAGGCCAGGTAGCTGGCAGGGCTGCCGAAGTCGAAAAAGAACTCAACTGTCTTGTTCATCGTATGTCCTTTTGTCAGGTTCGATATAGCTGGGCTGGCTGTAGGGTGGATGACGCGTGATCCATCCTACGAATTGGTGCGCGATGTTTAGAAGGTTTCGCTCCATGGCCGCAGATCCATTTCATGCACCCAGCAGTCGCGGGGCTGACAGTGAATCTGCCAGTAGGTGTCGGCGATGTGTTCGGGGTTGAGGATTCCGTCCTGCTCTTTGAGCTGGTACAGCTGCGGAAAGGTGTCGCGGATAAACGCAGTGTCGATGGCGCCATCGATGATCGGGTGGGCAACATGGATACCCTTGGGGCCGAGTTCGCGGGCCATGCTTTGCGCTAAGGCGCGCAGGGCAAACTTGGCGCTGGCAAAGGCCGAGAAATTGGCTCGGCCGCGCAAAGAGGCGGTGGCGCCGGTAAAGATGATGGTGCCCTCGTTACGAGGCAGCATTACCTTGGCGGCTTCTCGACCGGTGAGAAAGCCTGCAAGCGCGGCCATTTCCCAGACCTTGCGGTAGACCCGCTCGGTGGTTTCGGTGATGGAGAACTGCACGTTAGCGCCGATATTGAACACCACCGCGTGCAGCGGCCCGACCTCACGCTCGATGGTGCCGAACAGCGCGATCACCTGTTCTTCCACCCGTGCATCGCAGCCAAAGGCCCGTGCGCTGCCACCGGCTGCTTCGATCTGCGCCACCAATGGGACTAGCTTCTCGGCATTACGCCGCGCCACGCAGGCGACGTAACCCTCGCGGGCGAAGCGTTTGGCGATGGCACCGCCGGTGGCGTCCCCCGCACCCACCACCAAAATTGCTTTACGTTCGGTCATTGCAGTCTCCATAAGTTCTGTTTTGGAACTTTGCCTGATGGTCGGTTTCATTCTGAATCCTGTCAAGCTATCGTGATCCCTCGCTGAAGGAGATTGGCTTATGCGTTGGGAAGAATTGGAGCAGCAACCTTGTTCCTTGGCTCGTACCCTGTCGGTGGTGGGGGATCGCTGGACGCTGCTGGTGTTGCGCGAGAGCTTTCTCGGTATTCGCCGCTTCGATGAATTCGAAAAGCGCTTAGGCATTACCCGGCATGTACTAGCCGATCGCTTGAAAAAGCTGGTGGAAGCTGGGGTGCTGGACAAGGTGGCTTACCAGCAGCGGCCACTGCGTGAGGAATACTGCCTAAGCGCCAAGGGGCGCGACTTGTACCCGGCCATCATGGCGCTGGTGCAGTGGGGCGACCGCCATATGAGTGGCCCGGAAGGCGCGCCGATTCGGCATATTCACCGCGCCTGCGGCCAGCCGATGCACGGTGTGCTGGTGTGTTCGGATTGCGGCGAGCCACTGGTGCCGAAGGATGTACAGCTTGAGGAGGCGCCTGCGTTTAAGGGGCAACTCTTGCCAGCGCACTGGCACGAAAAGCAGGTTGTGTAGGGGACTTTTCTCATCCACCACCGCGATTTGGCGGATGGATGACAGCGTCATCCACCCTTCGGGTCAGGAATGGTGGTTCAGAACAGTCGCGCCAGCAAGGCGGTGACTGCTGTTTCCACGCGCAAAATGCGCGCGCCCAGTTGCACCGGTTGCAGGCCAGCCTCTTGTAGCTTTTCCACTTCGTAGGGAATCCAGCCGCCTTCCGGGCCGATGGCGAGCGTCACGGCCTGCTCGACAGCGCGTGGGCAGGCCGGGTAGTCGCCGGGATGGCCGACCAGGCCTAGGGTGCCGGCACTTATGGCGGGTAATTGGTCTTCGACAAAGGGCTTGAAGCGCTTCTCGATGATCACCTCGGGCAACACGGTATCGCGCGCCTGCTCCAGGCCGAGAATCAGCTGCTCGTGAATCGCGGCGGGCTCAAGGAATGGCGTCTGCCAAAAGCTTTTCTCTACTCGATAGCTGTTCAACAGCACCAGCCGAGGTACGCCCATGCTGCTTACCGTTTGCAGCACACGGCGCAGCATCTTCGGCCTGGGCAGGGCCAGCAGCAGGGTCAGCGGCAATTTAGCTGGCGGCGGTTGATCGAGTTGTACAGACAGCTCAGCGTGTTCGCTGTCCAGGCTGATGAGCTGGCCGCTGCCCATCAGGCCATTCAGGCGGCCAACGCGCAGGCTGTCTCCGGCTTCAGCGCGGTGCACCTCAAGCAGGTGTTTGAGCCGGCGACCGCTAAGCCGCACACGGTCTTCGGCAACAAAGTCGCCGTCTTCGAGGAGCAGCAGGTTCACGGTTGCGCAGCGGGTGGCTGGTCGTTTGCCGGCGTATCGCTGTCGGCTTCATCCACCGACTCTTGCTCATCGCGCCGTTTGACCAGGCTGCCACAGAGCAATCCAGCCTCGAACAGCAGCCACATGGGCACGGCGAGCAGCGTTTGCGAAAACACGTCCGGCGGCGTCAGCAGCATGCCAACAACAAAACAGCCAACAATTACATAGGGGCGACTTCTGCGCAGGGTGGCGACATCGACTATGCCGACCCAGATCAGCAGAAAGGTGGCGATCGGGATTTCAAAGGCCACACCGAAAGCGAAGAACAGGGTCAGTACGAAATCCAGGTACTGACCGATATCGGTCATCATCGCCACACCTTCCGGCGTCACGCTGGCGAAGAAGCCGAACATGATCGGAAAGACTACAAAGTAGGCGAACGCCATGCCGGCATAGAACAGCAGGATGCTGGAGATCAGCAAGGGGATGGCAATGCGCTTTTCATGCTTGTACAGCCCCGGTGCGATAAAACCCCAGATCTGATGCAGGATGATCGGGATGGCCAGAAACAGCGACACCATCAATGTCAGTTTGAAGGGCGTCAAAAACGGTGAGGCCACGCCGGTGGCAATCATCGTCGCGCCTTCAGGCAAGTAGGCGCGCAGCGGGGCGGCGACGAGCGCGTAAATGTCCTGAGAGAAATAGAACAGCCCGGCAAACAGTAGGAACACCGCTGCAACAATACGCAGCAGACGCGTGCGCAGTTCCGTCAGGTGCGAGATCAGCGGCATTTCCTGATCATGGTCCGGTCGTTGGCTCATGGTAGCGGGCTTTTATCCTGGCTGGTGCTGGTGCTGGTGCTGGTGCTGGCAGGGACAGCCGGCTCGGCGGCTGGGATGGTTGTGGATGGCGTTTCAGTGGGGCTGCCGAACGGCGCATTGATGCTTTGCTTCATGGCGTTCATTTCCCGCTCAAGCTCTAGAATCTGCTCGTTATGCAGCTGGCGACGGATTTCATCCGCACCAATCTCACGCTCAACCTCGGCCTTGATGGCGCTGAAGCTGCGCTTGATCCGGCCAATCCATAAACCTGCCGTGCGCACCGCACCGGGCAGGCGATCGGGCCCGAGCACAATCAGGGCAACGATGCCGACCAGCAGCAGTTCGGTAAAGCCGATCTCGAACATGGCTTAGTCTTTTTTCGCCGGTTCTTCAACCTTGCGGACCTGGGCATCGAAGGTCTGGCCTTTGGGCTCTTCGACCGCCGCCGCTGGTTTTTCACCTTCGCCGTTGTCCATCGACTTACGGAAACCCTTGATCGCATCGCCAAGGTCAGAACCCAGGCCTTTAAGGCGCTTGGTGCCGAACAGCATGACCACGATCAGCAGGATGATCAGGAGTTGCCAGATGCTAATGCCACCGAATCCCATAATGCGTACTCCGTAGTAAAGGGTTGATCAGTCTTGTGAGCGTGCGGCTTTTTCCGCATGCCCGGAGAGGCCAAAGCGCCGGTCCAGTTCGTCCAATACCGCCTGTGGATGCTGGCCGAGGGCGGCAAGCATAACCAGGCTGTGGAACCACAGGTCGGCGGTTTCGTAAATTACATCGCTGCAGTCACCGCTGACGGCAGCATCTTTGGCGGCGAGAATGGTTTCTACCGATTCCTCACCGACCTTTTCCAGAATCTTGTTCAAACCCTTGTGGTAAAGGCTGGCGACATAGGAGCTGTCGGCGGCCGCGCCTTTGCGCGACTCCAGCACTTCGGCCAGGCGGCTCAGGGTATCAGTCATGGCCGAATCACTCATGGTTATGTCCTGCTGCGTAGATGGCATGCGGATCTTTCAGCACCGCCTCGACAGTTTTCCACGCACCGTTCTCGAACACCCGGTAGAAGCAACTTTCGCGACCGGTGTGGCAGGCGATGCCGCCTATTTGTTCGACGATCAGGATGATCACGTCGGCGTCACAGTCCAAGCGCATTTCATGCAGCTTCTGCACATGGCCGGATTCTTCACCTTTGCGCCAGAGTTTGCCGCGTGAGCGCGACCAGTAGATGGCGCGCTGCTCGCTGGCGGTCAGTGCCAGGGCTTCGCTGTTCATCCAGGCCATCATCAGGATGCGGCCGGTTTTATAGTCTTGGGCGATGGCCGGCACCAAGCCGTCCGCGTTCCAGTTGATTTCGTCGAGCCAGTCAGTCATTGCAGTGTCCGCCCATCTCGGGCTGTTTGATTCATAAAGCCAGTGTGCCAGTGCGCACCGAGTGTGGCTATCGGCGCAGTACCAAGTAGAGCCCGCCGGCCAGCATCAGCCAGCTCGGCCAGGCGATCAGGCTGAGCAGCAAACCTTGGCTGGCAGCACCGCCAATCAGCGCTGCACCAAGTAGCCGTGCGGGCCACTGATGGCTGGCGGTCGGCGTTGGCGAGCTGTTGGTTGGTTGTTGGTTGAGGCGTTCCAGCGTTTCGCGGGCGATTTGCGACAGGTGTGGCACTTGTTCGGCTTGCAATTGCAGGTTGCGCAGCAGGTGCAGCGGGCTGATGCGTTCACGCATCCAGCGCTCAAGAAAAGGCTGTGCGGTGCTCCACAGGTCCAGGTCCGGATACAGCTGGCGGCCCAGGCCTTCGATATTCAGCAGGGTTTTCTGTAGCAGTACCAGTTGCGGCTGCACTTCCATGTTGAAGCGTCGCGCGGTCTGGAACAGGCGCAGCAGCACTTGGCCGAAGGAGATATCTTTCAGCGGCTTTTCGAAGATCGGTTCGCACACCGTGCGGATGGCCGCCTCAAAATCATTGATCTTTGTTTCTGCGGGCACCCAACCGGAGTCGATGTGCAGTTGCGCCACGCGGCGGTAATCGCGTTTGAAAAAGGCGATCAAGTTGCGCGCCAGGTAGTCCTGATCTTCGGCAGTGAGGCTGCCGATGATGCCGCAGTCGATGGCGATGTATTGCGGGTCCCAGGGGGTGCGGGTGCTGACAAAGATATTGCCGGGGTGCATGTCAGCATGGAAAAAACTGTCGCGGAACACCTGCGTGAAGAAGATCTCCACGCCGCGTTCGGCCAGTTTTTTCATATCCGTGCGTTGGTCGGCCAGCGTCGCCAGGTCGGTGACCTGAATGCCATAGATGCGCTCCATCACCAGCACTTTCGGCCTGCACAGGTCCCAGTAAACTTGCGGCACATACAGCAGCGGCGAACCGTCGAAGTTGCGGCGCAACTGGCTGGCATTGGCCGCTTCGCGCAGCAGGTCGAGTTCGTCGTAAATGGTTTTCTCGTAGTCGCTGACCACTTCCACCGGGTGCAGGCGACGGGCGTCGGCGGAGGCGCGCTCGGCCAGTTTGGCCAGCAGGAACAGCCAGGCGATGTCCTGTGCAATCACCGGCTCAAGCCCGGGGCGGATGACCTTGACCACCACTTCTTCGCCGCTTTTCAGCTGCGCGGCATGCACTTGTGCCACTGAGGCTGACGCCAGTGGCAGGGCATCAAAACGGGCAAACACCTCTTCGACCTTGGCTCCCAGTTGCGCCTCGATCAGCGCCTGGGCTTTGGCCGGGTCAAAGGGCGGTACTTGGTCTTGCAGCTTGGCCAGCTCATCGGCGATATCCAGCGGCAGCAGGTCGCGGCGGGTGGAGAGTACCTGACCGAATTTGATGAAAATCGGCCCCAGTTCTTCCAGCGCCAAACGCAGGCGCGCACCACGCGACAAGGTTGACGCCTTACGCGGCAGCCAGCGCCAAGGCAGGGCATAGCGCAGCAGGCTGGCCCAAAACGGCAGCGGCAGGTTGAACAGCAAATCATCCAGTTGGTAGCGAATCACCACGCGCTGGATACGCAGCAGACGACGAACGGCAAGCAGCTTCATGCAGTGGGCTTATGGCGTTGGGCGAGGCGCTCGATGCGCGCGTCGAGGCGGTCAAGGGACAGTTTTAGCTGATCCAGTTCGGCAAAGCGCGCATCGGCTTCGCGCTGGCCAACCAGGCTGCGGGATTCTTCGCTGAGGTAGTCCGCCAGGTTCAGGCGCAGGCTGTCGAGGGTCTGGCTGGTCCAACTCACGCGGCTGCGCAGATGACCACTCAGCAGTTGACTGCCAACGGGGCCAAGCCAGCGCGCCAGTTCATATTCCCAGTCCAGTTCCAGGTCCTGAAGAATGCCGGCAAGTGCCAAGAGTGCCGCGCTGTCACCGTCCAGGCTGACCTCGGGGCTGTGCAGGATGCTGGTTTTGTCCTTGCTGGTGGCCAGTCGTAGCAGGCTCGCGGCCGGTGCGCGCAGGTGGCAATCCGCTTCGCCTGCCCATTGGGCCGCCAGTTGCAAACCGCTGGCGCTGGGCAGAATAAACAGCTGCAGATTTGGCGCGAGGCATTCCACGGCAATCACCTGGCCACTCAAACGGGCCAGGCGCGGTAACGCGGTGCTGTCCATCGCCAGTACGCGATTAAGGCCGAGTTCGACCCCGGCCAGCAGCCCAGTGAGGAGCATCAGGGCTTGATGCCGCGGTGCAGGGCAACAATACCGCCCGTCATGTTGTGGAAGGTCACGCGCTCGAAACCGGCTTCCACCATCATGGCCTTGAGGGTGTTCTGATCCGGGTGCATGCGGATCGACTCAGCCAGGTAGCGGTAGCTTTCGGCATCATTGGTGATCAGCTTGCCAGCCAGTGGCATGAACTTGAACGAGTAGGCATCGTAGAACTTCGACAGCAGCGGGCTGGAGGGTTTGGAAAACTCCAGGATCAGCAAGCGACCGCCGGGCTTGAGCACGCGCAGCATCGAGCGGATGGCGTCTTCCTTGTGCGTGACGTTACGCAGACCAAACGCGATGGTCACCACATCGAAATGGTTGTCCGGGAACGGCAGCTTTTCCGCATCGGCTTGAACGAATTTGACGTTGCCCGCGACGCCCTTATCGAGCAGGCGGTCGCGGCCGACCTTGAGCATCGACTCGTTGATGTCGGCGAGGATGACTTCGCCGGTCGGCCCAACCAGGCTGGAAAACTTGCGCGTCAGATCGCCCGTGCCCCCCGCAATGTCCAGCACCCGGTTGCCCGCGCGCACGCCCGACAACTCGATGGTGAAGCGCTTCCACAGGCGATGCATGCCGCCGGACAACACATCATTCATCAGGTCGTATTTGGCCGCTACCGAGTGGAACACTTCGGCGACTTTTTCCGCCTTCTGGCTTTCCGGCACACTCTGGAAGCCAAAGTGCGTGGTGGGTTCGCTGTCGTTGCTGTTGCGCGGGTCGTTCATCTTGGCCTTTCCTGAAGCACGGAGGCTGCGCCTAAAGTGGCGGCCATTCTAAACCTAAAAACTGCTCGCGGCTGCAAACCGTAAGTGCTAAGTCCACGCGTTAAGACTGTGCATGCGCAGGGCTTGCTATAGTCTCGCGACTTAAGGTCGCAGTTAACTGGCGAGGAGAAAGGCCATGGCCAAAATCAACATCGAACGTCCACATAACCTCGGTCGCGAAGTAGCTCGGGAGAAAGCCGAGCAATTGGCCGAGCGTTTGGCGCGTGAGTATGACGTGCGCTACCGCTGGAATGGCGACACCCTTGAGTTCAAGCGCAGCGGTGCCGACGGGCGTATTGATGTACGTGACGACAGTGTGCGTGTGCAGCTCAGCCTGGGCTTATTACTGTCGGCCATGAGCAGCAGCATCAAGCGCGAGATAGAAGAGGTGCTGGATAAAAACCTGCAGGCGTGAGCCGACTTTTAAAACGGCTCCTGGTGTTTTTTTATGGCCTGCCATCCTTGGCGGCCACCCTGCGGGCCGTTGCTGCGCAATGTTAAAAACTGCTCCAGGTAGTTTTTGATGGCCTGCCATCCCTGGCGGCCTCCCTGCGGGCCGTTGCTACGCAACGTTAAAAACTGCTCCAGGCAGTTTTTTCTTACGCTTAGTATGCGGTTTCTAATTTTCATCGATACCGTGTACCTAAGCCTGCATTCCGTGGGCGTTTCCTCGAAACATTTAGAGTGAGGTGCACCATGTCGAAAGTTGCCGTTAAGAAGAAAGTCGTCGTTGAAGAAACCAGCAGCGTGCTGAGCGACGCCAAAATCTACGCCCGCAAAATTTACTTGGCTGGCCTGGGCGCATACGCCAAAGCCGGTCAGGAAGGTTCCGAGTACTTCAAGTCGCTGGTTAAGAGCGGTGAAGGCGTCGAGAAGCAAGGTAAAAAGCTGGTCAACGAACAAGTTGAAGCGGCTAACAGCCAAATCGATAGCGTTAAAACCACTGTGACCAGCAACGTCAACAGCGTGAAAGGCAAGGTTGAAGTGCAACTCGACAAAATCGAGAAGGCTTTCGATAACCGTGTTGCCAGCGCGCTGAACCGTCTGGGCATCCCGTCCAAGCAAGACGTTGAAGTACTGTCTGCTAAGCTGGATGAGCTGAGCGCGTTGCTCGAGCACGTCGCGCGTACCAAATAAGGAGAGCTGGAATGGCTGTCAAAAAGAAAACTGAAAAACAAACCACTACCTGGGTTGGCGAAGTAGAAAAATACTCGCGTCAGATCTGGCTGGCCGGTTTGGGTGCCTACTCTAAAGTCAGCAAGGACGGCACTAAGCTGTTCGACACGCTGGTTAAAGATGGCGAAAAAGCTGAGAAGCTGGCCAAGACCGAAGTCGACAAACAAGTGGGCGCTGTGAAGTCCACCGTTGAGTCGAAAGTAGACTCCGCCAAGTCGAAAGTGGATGAAGTTAAAGACAAGGCGATCGGCAAGTGGGGCGAGTTGGAAGAAGCCTTCGACAAGCGTCTGAACAATGCCATTTCGCGTCTCGGTGTACCGAGCCGCAACGAAGTGAAAGCGCTCAACGCCAAGGTTGAAAGCCTGACCAAGCAGATCGAGCAGTTGACCGGTGTATCGGTTAAATCGGTTAAGCCAGCTGTCAAAAAGGTAGCTGCTAAGCCTGCTGCTGTTAAGCCAGCGGCTAAAGCGGCTGCTAAGCCCGCTGCCAAACCAGCCGTTAAAGCGGTTGCCAAACCAGCCGCTAAGCCTGCTGCCAAGCCAGCGGCAAAACCTGCTGTTAAAGCCGCTGCCAAGCCTGCACCGGCTAAGCCAGCTGCCAAAGCAGCAGCGCCTGCCGCTGCTGCTCCAGTAGCAGCACCTGCTGCCGCTCCGGCCGCTGTTGCTCCGGCTGCACCTGCTACCCAGTCTTAAGACGCTTAGCAGAAACGCAAACGCCCAGCCTAGTGCTGGGCGTTTGCGTTTCTGCGATCAGTCTTCCAGATAGCGTCGGGCCAGATGCTCGGCAGCGTGCCGTGGTTCGTCTGTCAGGTGCGGAGCCACCAGCATCATCACTTGGTACACCACCAGGCGACTTTCGCCTTCACGCCCCAGGATGCGTTGGTAGTCGAGAGAAAACAGCAACGTGAGAGTTATCTGCTCAACCAGCTGGCCCAGCGATTGGGTGTCACTGCGCAATTGACCGTCAATTTGTAGTTGCGCCAGCAGTTCGGCCAAGGCGCGTTTGAGGTTGTTAAGCCAGTGACGCATGCCGCGTTCCAGCTTGGGCAGGCGGCTGGTCAGGTTGGACAAGTCCTGGAACAGAAAACGATAGTGCGCCAAGCGCTCGACAATCAGGTGCAGGAACAACCAGTAATCTTCCACACCCAGTTGCGCATCATCGGGTGGTGATAGCAGCGGGGCGAGTTCACCCTGAAAGCGCTCGAACAACCCGAGGATCAAGGGCTCTTTGCCGTGGAAGTGGTAGTAGAGGTTGCCAGGGCTAATGCCGAGTTCGTTGGCAATTTCCAATGTGGATACATTGGGCTCGCCCTTCTGATTGAACAGGAGCAGGGCACATTCAAGGATTCTGTCGCGGGTTTTCATCCGGTCTTCTTATTTTGTCCGCTTAAGCGGTTATCCATGGCGGACCGTAAGGCGGTCTGCCGTTCTGAATTCAATTAGCGTACGTGCACATAGGTGCCTGGGGCGGCTTCCATGGCGGGGTAATGCTGATTGCCGAGGGCCATCAGCGTTGGGCGCTGTTCGCCCGAGCGCTGCTGAATCCACTCCAGCCAAACCGGCCACCAGCTGCCTTGCACCTGTTCGGCGTCCTCATACCAAGTTTTTGCATCGCGGCCGAGTGTCGGGTTTTCCAGGTAATTGGATTTAGGGTTACCCGACGGGTTAAGGATGCTCTGGATATGGCCGCTGTTGGACAGAATAAAGCGGCGGTTACCGCCCAGCAGCAAGGTCGAGCGATACACAGCATCCCAAGGTGTGATGTGGTCATTGATGCCGGCAACGCTGAAGCTATCGACTGTCACCTTTTGTAGATCCACGGGCGAGCCGCAGACTTCCAAGCCCCGCGGGCGGGTCAGCGGGTTGTGCTTGAAGAAGTCGATCAGGTCGCTGTGAAAAGCTGCAGGCAGGCGCGTGTTGTCGTTGTTCCAGTAAAGAATATCGAAGGCCGGCGGTTGCTTGCCGAGCAAGTAGTTGTTGATCCAGTAATTCCAGATCAGGTCATTGGGGCGCATCCAGGCAAATACTCGCGCCATGTCACGCCCATCCAATACACCTTGCTGATAGGAGCGGCGCTTGGCGGCTTCCAGCGTCAGCTCATCGGCAAACAACATGGCCGGGCTGTCGATCTGACTGTCGAGCAGGCTGACCATGTAGGTGGAGCTGGCCACTTTGCGCAATTGCCGTTTGGCCTGCAGGTGGCCTTGCAGGGCGGCAATGGTCAGCCCGCCGGCGCAGGCACCGAGCAGGTTAACGTCTTTGCTGCCGGTGATTTCACGGCAGGCGTCGATGCCCGCTTCAACGGCCTGCACATAACTCGACAGGCCCCACTCGCGGTGGCGCGGGTCGGGGTTGCGCCAGCTGATGACAAAGGTCTGCAAGCCGTTCTTGAGGGCGTATTGAACAAAGCTCTTTTCGCTGGAAAGGTCGAAGATATAAAACTTGTTGATTTGTGGTGGCACGATCAGCAGTGGCTTGGCGTACTGCTTTTCGCTCAGCGGTTTGTACTGGATCAGCTCCAGCAACTCATTGCGAAACACCACTGCGCCACTGGTGGCGGCCAGGTTACGGCCGACTTCGAAGGCATGTTTGCTGACCTGGCTGGGCATCCCGTCGTTGTTCACCAAGTCGTCAAAGAGGTGCGTCACACCCTTGATCAGGCTGCTGCCGCCGGTATTGAACAGTTCTTTGATGACCTGCGGATTGAGCACGGTGTTGCTGGGGGCCAGAGCATCGCCGAGCAAGGTGGTGACAAAGCGCGCGCGTGCGCGGTCATCGGCATCCAGGCTGCTTTCGTCGATCCAGCTGTTGAGTTGTTTTTGGCAAGCCAGATAAGCCTGCAAGCTACGGCTGTAAAACGGATTGTCGCGCCAGGTTGGGTCAGCGAAGCGCGCATCTTGTGGGTTGACCTTGAAGGGCGTGTCACCCAGCAGAACGCGGCTTAATTGACTGCCCAGGGCCAGGGCATGACGCGCGCTGTGGACGGGTTGCTTGATCCCTTGCAGTGCCAGGCTGCGCAAGGTGGAGAGCAGGTCGCGGCCACGCAAACCAACAACTGCGTTCTGGGCGTTCATCACGCTGCTGCGCGCGGGCAGGGCGCGCTTGGCGGGTTGGTCTCGCATGGGGCAACACTCCGTCGTCAAACCGTGAGACATCAAGGTTGGTAGCTCAGCAGCAAAGCGTGTACCAACGTTGGCGCAAGTGCATTCCAGACCGCTGCGCACTAACTCTCAGGTAATACAACGTGCCCGATTATGGGTCAAGCACTGTGCGTGGCGTGCTGCATCAGTGCGTATTGAGTGGGGGGTTGCCCCTGCATGGGGCTGTCAGCTGTGGCTACGAACGGTCGCCGGTTGTGGGTGCATGATGGCGCGCTGCCGTTCCTCTTCGAGGAATCGCATGATGATCGGTGCAACCGCTTCGGCACGCGTTACCAAGAACAGGTGACCATCATCGATGACATGCAACTCAGAGTTGGGGATGCGCCAAGCGAGCAAGCGCATGTTGACCAGCGGGATAAGCGGGTCATCATCACCGGCCATCACCAGAGTGGGTTGGCGAATCTTGTGCAGCCAGTGAATGCTGGTCCAGCCGAGGCCGGCGAACAGTTGCCAGTAGTAGCCCATCTTGCCGCCCGAGCGAACTTTACTGGCGTGCGCCAGCGCTAGTTTCGGGTCGCGGCGAAAGGCTCCGCCGTAAATTTCCGGTGCAATCTGCACACCGTATGAAGGCTGCACATAGCGCCGTGGGCTGGCCATGCACCAGAGCACCTTGGGCTTGCCCGGCACCATAACGGCACCGGCCGAGGTGGCGGCGAGGATCAGCTTTTTGCAGCGTTCGGGGTAGTCATGGGCGAATTGCTGCGCCAATGCACCACCCCAGGACACGCCAATGGCGTTGACCTGACCGTAGTCGAGGTAATCGAGCATACGTGCCGCCAGCTTGGCCAGACCCGGGAAGCGATACGGTGTGCTGGGTGTGGACGAGCCGCCGACACCAGGGACGTCGAAGGCGATGACTTCCAGGCCCGGATCGAGTGCACGCACGAACGGCATGACCAGTTCCAGGTTGGCCCCGATGCCGTTGAAGATCAGCAGCGGGGTCATCTTGCCGTTGCCGGGGCGAACGGCGGTGCGGATGGTCTGGCCGTCCAGTTCGATGGTGCGGAATGTGAAAGGTATCGACATGCGCAGAAGCCCTATCAGTTAAAACGCTGGATCAAACCCTCCGGGTCTTTTCCAGAAACGCCAGGGCGGAGCCTGGTTCGCCGCGCCGGGTCACATGACCTGGCGGGCGAGCGACACCTCCAGTGTCGCGGGCAGTGATGCGCAGTGCGCAGGGCTCAACGTTCGTGAACGTAGGTGCCAGGCGCTGCTTCGCCGGCCGGGTATTTCTTGTTGCCGAGCTGGGTCGGAGCCTTTTTGTTGGCGCCGGAACGTTCGGCCAGCCAGGTTTGCCAATGCAGCCACCAGGAGTCGGCGTGCTTGGTGGAGCTGGCTTGCCAGGTTTTCGGGTCCGCGTGCAGCTCGGTGTTGGTCATGTAGCGTGCTTTCGGGTTGCCCGGCGGGTTGAGAATGCTTTGGATATGCCCGCTGTTGGACAGTACGAACTCGACGTTGCCGCCAAACAGCTTGGCCGACTTGTAGCACGACTCCCACGGTGTGATGTGGTCAGTGGTGCCGGCCACGCAGTAGAGGTCGCTGGTAACCTGCTTGAGGTCGATCGGCGTGCCGCAGACTTCCAAGGCATTGGCGCGGATCAGCGGGTTGGACTGGAACATGTCGATAAACTCGCCATGCAGCGCAGCCGGCAGGCGGGTGGTGTCGTTGTTCCAGTAGAGAATGTCGAACACCGGCGGCTCGTTGCCGAGCAGGTAGTTGTTGACCCAGTAGTTCCAGATCAGGTCGTTGGGGCGCATCCAGGCGAAGACTTTCGCCATGTCGCTGCCTTCCAGCACACCGGCCTGGTAGGAACGGCGTTTGGCCAGCTCCAGGCTCTTCTCGTCGGCGAACAGCGCCACGTCGGTTTCCAGGCGGTTATCCAGCACGCTGACCAGCAGGGTCAGGGCATGCACCTTCTTCTCACCCAGCGCGGCGTAGTGGCCCAGCAGCGAGGTGGTGGTCAGGCCGCCGGAGCAGGCGCCGAGCATGTTGATGTCTTTGCTGCCGGTGACGGCGATGACCACATCGATGGCTTCTTTCAGCGCTTCGATGTAGGTCGACAGGCCCCACTCGCGGTGCGCCTTGGTCGGGTTGCGCCAGCTCACCACGAAGGTCTGCACGCCGTTGCGCAGCAGGAAACGCGCCACGCTCTTTTCCGGCGACAGGTCGAAGACGTAGAACTTGTTGATCTGTGGCGGCACTACCAGCAGCGGGCGTTCGTGCACCTGCTCGGTGATCGGCTTGTACTGGATCAGTTCCAGCAGGTCGTTGCGGAAGATCACCGCACCGTCGCTGGTGGCGAGGTTCTTGCCGACCTCGAAGGCATTCATGTTGACCTGGCTGGGCATGCCGCCGTTGTGGACGATATCCTTGGCCAGGTGCGACATGCCGTCGAGCAGGCTCTTGCCACCGGTTTCGAAGAAGCGTTTTACGGCCGCCGGGTTGGCCATGCTGTTGGTCGGGGCCATGGCTTCGGTCATCAGGTTGATCACGAAGTGACCACGGCTGGCGTCCTGCTCGGACAGGTTGCTGTGCTCAACCCAGTCATGCAGCTCTTTGCGCCAGGCCAGGTAGGTCTGCAGGTAGCGGCGGTACAGCGGATTCTGGCTCCAGGCCGGATCGGCAAAGCGCCGGTCGCCTTCGGCGGGGGTGAGGTCGGATTGGCCGAGCATCACGTTCTTCAGCTCCAGGCTGAAGTGGGCAAGGTGTTTGGCGCTGTGCAGCGGCTGTTTGAGGGCTTGCTTGAGCACGATGCGCGCGGAGCTGAGCAGGTCTTTACCACGGATGCCGATTACCGGGTTAAGCCCCAAGGTGTTCTCGGAGGCCTGGTTTTTCAGGTCATCATTATTCTTATCTGTCATCTACAACGCTCCATTGTCCTGAGACGAAATACCGGCATACGGCTGTGCACGGCGACACAGGGCTAAAACCTGCTCCAAGTCTGCTGCGCGTCGGTCTTGCTGCGTTAAAACCAGACTCGGAATGCTCATGTACAAACGTACACTCCGCTTCCTCGCCTGTTTTTGCCTTGCATGACTCTAGCTCGCGAGACTTTGAGCAGGTTCCATGAACCAGGTATTGCCCGGATTACCAAGGGCGGATCGCTCCGCAATCTTCCCTGCAACTGGCCTGGCCAGAAACAGGAAAATTTCCAACTACTTGGTTACCCGAGTTTGTGAATTTTTGCAAGCTGGCCGCGATCTTGGCCGAATGCGCGACAAGTATGCAGAGAAGGATTAGAAAATGCGCTCTAACCGGCCAGGAACAACGGCCTAGAGGGGTTGCTGCACTGCGGCAGATTGTCGCCCGGCAGGTTTGTCCTGGGGAAAAAACCGAGGCTGCATGGGGCTGTACCTGACAGGCCGCACGTGGAGTGTCAGAGCAGCAGGCGCACCACGCTCTCGCTGGGGTCGCGGGATTTGCCGGCGGCGGCCAGGGCGGCCAGGTAATCGTTCCACAGCTCGTTTTGCCGGATGGCCAGCTGTTCCAGATAGTCCCAGCTGAACAGACCGCTGTCGTGGCCGTCATCGAAGGTCAGCTTGAGGGCGTAATTGCCGGCGGGTTCGATTTTGCTCAGGCCGACGCCGAGCTTGCCGGTTTGCAGAATGGGCTTGCCATGGCCCTGCACCTCGGCCGAGGGCGAATGCACACGCAGGAACTCGGCGGGCAGGGTGTAGCGCTCGTCCGCCCCGTAATGCAGCTCCAGGGTTTTCGAGGCTTTGTGCAGTTTGATCGCGGTTGGGATGCGCATGGACGGGTTCCGCAGGGAATGTAGGAGCGAGCTTGCTCGCGATCATGCCAAATCGCGCACAGGCTCGCTCCTACAGACTGCTTTTAGAGGATATAACGCGACAGATCTTCATCCTGCGCCAGCTCGCCGAGGTGACTGTTGACGTAGGCGGCGTCGATCACGATGGGCGCGCCATTCTGCTGGCCGGCCAGGTCGCCGGCGCTGAAGGAGACTTCTTCCAGCAGGCGTTCGAGCAGGGTGTGCAGGCGGCGTGCGCCAATGTTCTCGGTCTTCTCGTTGACCTGCCAGGCGATCTCGGCGATGCGCTTGATGCCGTCCTGGGCGAACTGGATGCCCAAGCCTTCGGTGTGCAGCAGCGCGGCGTATTGCTCGGTGAGCGAGGCGTGCGGTTCGCTGAGGATGCGCTCAAAGTCCTGCGGGGTCAGGGCTTTCAGCTCCACGCGAATCGGCAGGCGGCCTTGCAGCTCGGGCACCAGGTCGCTCGGCTTGCTGAGGTGGAAGGCACCGGAAGCGATAAACAGGATGTGGTCGGTTTTCACCATGCCCAGCTTGGTGTTCACCGTACAGCCTTCGATCAGCGGCAGCAGGTCGCGCTGCACGCCTTCACGGGACACATCGGCACCGCCGACATTGCCGCGCTTGGCCACCTTGTCGATCTCGTCGATAAACACGATGCCATTCTGCTCCACGGCTTCCAGGGCCTGGGCCTTGAGTTCTTCCTCGTTGACCAGGCGCGCGGCTTCTTCATCGCGCACCATCTTCAGGGCTTCCTTGACCTTGAGCTTGCGGCTCTTCTTCTTGCCCTTACCCATGTTGGAAAACAGGCTTTGCAGCTGATTGGTCATCTCTTCCATGCCCGGCGGGGTCATGATTTCGATGCCGGCCGGCGCATCGGCCACGTCGATCTCGATGTCCTTGTCGTCCAGCTGCCCCTCACGCAGGCGTTTGCGGAACAGCTGGCGGGTGTTGGAATCGCTGGCCGGGGCGGCCTCTTCATTGAAACCGGTGCGGGCTGGCGGCAGCAGGGCATCGAGGATGCGCTCTTCGGCAGCGTCCTCGGCACGGTGGCGAACCTTGATCATCTCCTGCTCGCGCAGCATCTTGATCGCGGCATCGGCCAGATCGCGGATGATCGACTCGACATCGCGGCCGACATAGCCGACTTCGGTGAACTTGGTTGCTTCCACCTTGATAAACGGTGCGTTGGCCAGCTTGGCCAAGCGACGGGCGATTTCGGTTTTGCCGACACCGGTCGGGCCGATCATCAGGATGTTCTTCGGCGTCACTTCCTGGCGCAGCTCGGCGGGCAGTTGCATGCGCCGCCAGCGGTTGCGCAGGGCAATGGCCACGGCGCGCTTGGCGTCGTCCTGGCCGATGATGTGGCGGTTGAGTTCGGAAACGATCTCGCGGGGCGTCATGGACATGCGGGGGTACTCCAGAGGAGAGCGCGCTTATTCAGCGCAGTCTTCTTCCTCGATAGTCAGATTCTGGTTGGTGAACACGCAGATGGAGCCGGCAATGTTCAGCGCGGTTTCGGTGATTTCACGGGCGCTCAAATCGGTTTTCTGCAACAGAGCCATGGCTGCGGCCTGGGCGAAGCCGCCGCCGGAGCCCATGGCGATCAGGCCGTGTTCGGGCTCAACCACGTCACCGTTGCCGGTAATGATCAGCGAGGCGTCCTTGTTGGCGACTGCCAGCATGGCTTCCAGGCGGCTCAGCGAACGATCGGTACGCCAGTCTTTGGCCAGCTCGACGGCGGCGCGGATCAGATGACCCTGGTGTTTTTCCAGTTGGCCTTCGAAGCGTTCGAACAGGGTAAAGGCGTCGGCAGTGGCACCGGCAAAGCCGGCCAGCACCTGGCCGTGGTACAGGCGACGGACTTTTTTCGCGTTGCCTTTCATCACGGTATTGCCGAGGGACACCTGGCCGTCGCCGCCCATGACGACTTTGCCGTTGCGGCGCACTGAAACGATGGTGGTCAAGGGGAGAGTCTCCACGCAGCGGGGCGAAAGTGCCCAATGCTGAGTGAAGTGGGGGCGCGGCGGGCTGGGTTCAAGCCCCGAGGCGCTTGCTGTCAGACAAAAATTCCTGCAGCCACGCCTCAGTGCTCGAAATGACGGGGCTTAGGGCACCTGCCGCTGCTGTAACAACAGATTACTGAAACCGCTGGCGGCGAGGGACTTCTGCGCTTGGCCGAGTTGTTCGCGCGTGGCGTAGGGGCCGACCAGCACACGGTGCCAGGTTTCTTCACGTACTTTGCCAGACTCCACGCGCACGCTCTGCCCAAGCAGGATGAACTGCGCACGCAGGCTGTCGGCATCGTCTTTACGGCGGAATGAGCCTGCCTGCAGGAAGAACTGCGAGGTGGTTGGAGCCTTTGCGACCACGGGTGGCGGTGGTGGCACCTGGCCGTTGAGCGCGGCTTCGGCGCGGGCCGCGTCAATCTTCGCCGCTTCTTCCGGGGTGACCGGTTTTTGTTCGGCCACCGGCGGCGGGGTGGGCTCGATCGGTTGCGGCGGCAGAATGACTTCCGATTCCGGCAGCAGGGTGTAGAAGTCGTATTTGGGTTTTTCCGGCTCGCGGCTGACCGGTGCGCTGGCCTTGGCTTTAGCGGCCTGCGCAGCGGCTTGTTCGGCCTTTACGCGTTTAATTTCGTCGCTGCCGGGTTCCAGACTAAAGAGAAATACCATGAAGCCGCCAACCACCAAGCCGCAGATTAGCCAGAACCAACCCGGCACCGGCTTTTTCGCCGGGGCTTGGTAGCGGCTGGCACCGCGTTTGGGGGCTGGCTTCTTCTTGGCGGCCACTTACATGCGCTCCAGGGTTTCCAGGCCCAGCAGCTCCAGGCCTTGCTTGAGCGTGCGGCCGGTCAGGGCGGCGAGGCGCAGGCGGCTGTTGCGCAGGGTTTCGTCTTCGCTGGCGAGGATTGGGCAGTTTTCGTAGAAGCTGGAGAACAGCCCGGCTAGGTCGTACAGGTAGGCGCACAGCAGGTGCGGTTCGCCTTTGTCGGCAACGCCGGCCAGCACTTCACCGAATTGCGCGAGCTTGCCCGCCAGTTCGATTTCCTGAGGGGCTTGCAGGTCGAGTTGGCCCTCAACCTCGGCAAAACCCTTGCCCAGTTTGCGGAAGATGCTGGCCACGCGGGTGTAGGCGTACAGCAGGTAGGGCGCGGTGTTGCCCTCAAAGCTCAGCATCAGCTCGAAGTTAAAGCGGTAGTCGCTGGTGCGGTGCTTGGACAGGTCGGCGTATTTCACCGCGCCAATGCCCACCGCGCGGGCGATCTGGCGTAGTTCGGCATCGTCCAGTTCGGGGTTCTTGCCTTTAACCAAGGCATAAGCGCGCTCTTCGGCTTCATCGAGCAGGTCGACCAGCTTCACTGTGCCGCCGTCGCGGGTTTTGAACGGGCGGCCGTCAGCGCCGTTCATGGTGCCAAAGCCCATGTGTTCCATTTGCATTGCGGCGGGGACGAAACCGGCCAGGCGCGCAGCGGCAAAGACCATCTGGAAGTGCAGCGCCTGGCGCTGGTCGACGAAATACAGCACGCGGTCGGCCTTCAGCACATTGGCGCGGTAGCGCGTGGCGGCCAGGTCGGTGGTGGCGTAGAGGTAGCCACCGCCAGCCTTTTGCACGATCAGCGGCAGCGGATTGCCTTCGGCGTTTGTGAACGCGTCCATGAACACGCACTGCGCGCCGTCGCTCTCCGTCAGCAGGCCTTTGGCCTTGAGGTCGGCGACCACGTTGGCCAGGTCGTCGTTGTAGGCGCTTTCGCCTTTGACGTCGGCCATGCTCAGCTTCACGCCCAGGCGGTCATACAGTGCCTGGCAGTGGCTCAGGGAAATATCGTTAAAGCGATGCCACAGGCGCAGGCATTCGGCATCACCCGCTTGCAGTTGCACCACCAACTCGCGGGCGCGCTCGGCGAACTCGGGGGAGTCGTCGAAGCGTTTTTTCGCTGCGCGGTAGAAACCCTCTAGGTCGGCCAACTCGCTTTCGGCAGCGGCGGGGTTTTCTTGCATAAAGGCCAGCAGCATGCCGAATTGGGTGCCCCAGTCGCCAACGTGGTTCTGGCGGATTACTTCGTCGCCGAGGAACTCCAGCACGCGCGCGACACCGTCACCGATGATGGTCGAGCGCAGGTGGCCGACGTGCATCTCTTTGGCCAGGTTGGGGGCCGACAAATCGACCACCACGCGCTGCGCCGGGCCATTTTTGCGCACGCCGAGCGTGGCATCGGCCAGCAGGGCGTCGAGGCGCGCGGCCAAGGCTTGGGTGTTCTGATAGAAATTGAGGAAGCCCGGCCCGGCAATCTCGACCTTGCTGATGCTGGCGTCGGTCGGCAGTGCGGCAATCAGCTTTTCGGCCAGGTCACGCGGCTTCATGCCAGCCGGCTTGGCCAGCATCATGGCGATGTTGCTGGCGAAATCGCCGTGAGTCTTGTCCTTGGTGTTCTCCACTTGAATGGCCGGGCTCAGGCCTTCCGGCAGCACGCCGTCGGCAGTGAGGCGGGTCAGGGCTTGCTGGATCAGGTGGCGAATGCTGTCTTTCATGGTCTGCTCGGTCGGCCGATGGGGCGGCGGCGCACAATGGCGCTGGTTGAAAACTGCGCATTATCGACGCCCTTCGCCCGCCGCTTCAAGCAGCGCGTGGTTTTAACAGCTTACGATTAGGGTCAGTCCTCTGCGCATCTGTCCAACCCATGTCTTTTAGCTCCGCGCACGGCGTAAAAGGCTTGAGCTGGATATTGTCGAGTGGATTCTTTGTTGGCGGCTTGATGGCAACGCGACGGGTCGTAAGGCGCCTAGCGACAATTGATCCCGGCTTAAGCATAAGTTTCATAACTGTATGTGAGGAAGATAAGATTTAATCTGCGCGGGTGCTTTCAAAGCAGGCGTGCGCTGTAATGAGAGTGTCATTTTGATTGAGCGCTTAGCGCAAAAGACGCAGTGCCTGTAGTGGCTTACCTGTATCAGGGTGCGGCATTTTTTGAAGAGATTTGCAGGTGCGATCGATAGTTTGGCGTTGCTTTGATGGTGGGCGGTTGCAGGGGCTGAGTGCAACACGGTTATTGAATTGAAGCAGGCGCAGCATGATGCATTCCTACCACCTCTGTCATGACTTCAATC
>LNFM01002443.1_pt1 | contig 38943 bp, 37 predicted proteins | sample 596031 | NCBI WGS metagenome assembly LNFM01 (sample SAMN04254537, study PRJNA301005) | activated carbon metagenome | isolation source: dual media filters at the Ann Arbor, Michigan drinking water treatment plant | place: USA: Ann Arbor | reverse complement strand
CGCACGCGCGTCTCCGCGATCTCCTTGATGCGTTGCCTGAGGCTGGCCTGCGACGGACGGCGGGACTTGTAGTGGTAGCTCGATGGATCGACGCGGAGGTTGCGACAGGCTCGGCGAATGCTCACCTGCCAGATCGCCCGAACGTCATCGACAAGCTCCCGCTGAGGAAGGATAGGGCTCAGGTCACTTGGAACCGCGCTTAGCACAGCCGGCAGAGTCTGCAGATTGCTGCATTTGCGACGAGATGGGCATCATCTTCCGGTTTTTCGACCAGCCGACGACGCGGGCCTTCCGGAGCTCCTTAGATCTAGTTGCTTCGTCAACGTCGCTATTCGCATGCAGCAGAAAACTTGGCAACCGGCGCATGGCAATGGGCGGAAATCATTGTGCTATTCCTTGTTAGCGCCTCGGCGAATCGTTGACTTGATGAGTGCGCCATTGCGACTGTAGCCACCTTATCAAAGGCTGGTGGACATTTTCCCGAGAGCCCCACGCCTTGCTTATTGTAATTCTGCCATTTCAATCAATGCAAGCGAAGGTGATGACTATGCAAACAATGGCACCAGGACTTCAGCCAAATCCTTGGACTGTCGCCGCAGCCGGGCACACTAAAAACAGCCCCTACGACCAGCGGAGTGTTATCGCCGAGCATGTGAACTCGCTGCCACCCGATGCGCCGCTGCGCGCGCTGCACGCAAGTCAAGCCTTCGACGGTCTTATCAAAAGCTACGAGGCCGCTGATGCGAGTGCGTTGAAGGCGCAGGGGCGGTACAAATTTTGGGGCTGGATTGCCCTGATGCTCACCACCGCGGCAACTTTGGTTTCGGCCACCATGCTCATCCCAGTTAGCGATTGGCTGCCAAGCGCGGCAAAAACTTGGGTCGGCCGCTTTCAGCTGGCTGCTGTCGTGGTGACGTTCGCGATTGTGTGGGCACTCAAGAAGCACGGCGCCATCGATAAATGGATCACGTCGCGCGCGGAAGCCGAGCGCTTGAGAGGGGCGATCTTCTACGATCTCGTCGCGGCGCCAGTGCCGGAAGGCCTCGATGCAAATCGCCTCCTCTCCGAGAAGCTCGAGCTGCTTCAGGCGGCGCACGTCGAGTATCAGCGAAGTTTTTACAAATCAGGCGTGACCCGACATTCGAATCAATCCTGGCACCAGAATCTTCCAGGTCGCACTGCCAGACTGCTAGCTGCTTTTGCGATCGCGCTGAGCATCGTTTCCTCTTTCGGCTGGTGGCCACGCTTCTTTTCCAGCGTCTTGGAGTGGCTCCTGGTCATCAGCCAGACAAATCGCTGGGAAATGGGTTTCAACACGTTCGCATCGGGACTGCTCACCTATGTCAGCGCGTACTCGCTCATGAATCAGGATGAGCGCAACGCCGCCCTGTACCGCCATTCTCTCGAACGACTTGGTGCGCTCGTGGAGCAGGATCTTCCTACGGTGCAGGCCGCCGCTTCGGACGGCAACGCCGATCGTGTGCTCAAATATGCGGGAGACGTTCGCCAGATCCTCGAAGCCGACCATACGGCATGGCAGTTCAATCGCCCTCCGGCCGATCCGACGGTCGGGCTTCCGGAGAATGTGAAGTTATAGTCGCCCGGCCAGGGCTGCGATATTAGCGCCGGTAAGAGCTTCCGCACGCTTGGCCAGCGTGGCGAGTGGCACATCACGGCCGGTATTCGAGCCGCGAAGCAGAAGCGGCGACCGGTGCCGAGCGGCGTCGATCCAAATGACCGGCCGCCCGATCGAGATCGCGTAGGCGATGATCTCCGGCGTACCACCGCGCCCCGCTGCGGGCTTGCCATCCCACACCGCGATCAGGATTTGCGAACGATCGGCGATAGTCTGGCCAACGGCTTCGTAAGCGGCAGTGCTTTCATCGAGTGTTCCCGGAAGCTCGGTGATACTCGCGGACCGGCTGAGAAGGTTCCGGTAGACTGCAAGCTGGTGAGTATCGCTGAAAGTCGTTTCATAGTCCTTGCCCGGCATGGGCAGGAGGGCATCGACCTCGAATCCGAGCGAAAGCGCAGCCTCCGCGAACAGGCGATCGGAACCCTCGGCCATGGGAGAGATGGCGACGAGCTTTGCAATTTGGCGAGGTCCGGAGCGAATGCCGCGCTTGATCGCGGTCAGCGCCACGCGCAGTCGTTCGGCTACCCGCCCGGCGCCGACAAGAAGCCGGTTCGGGCGGTGCCCGGTTATTCCGACAGCGATGCTCGATCCTGCGCTCACTCTGCTGCCTTTGCGACTGGTTGCCAGACGTCGTCGAAGGCTGCCGGAAAGTCGTCCGGCATGACCTGCGTCTTCGCTGCGGCACTCGCCAGCATATAGAGCCGTTCCATATTCGTCGGCTCGAGCATATTACGCAGCATCGCCGCTTCGGTCTCCTCGATGTCCGCGCAGCGGTCCAGGTTTAGATCATCCCGATCGAGGCGCATGTCATAGCGCTGGAAACGCAGCAGCGGGCCGATTAGTTCGCCGCCGATGTTCAGGCCGTCCTGCGCCAGGGAGCGGACTTCCCGATCCAGCACCCATGGTCGGCTCGTCTCCCCGACCCACTGCAAGAGCAGCAGCCCGAGATCGGTGCCGTCGGAGATCATGCCTTGCAGCGTTAACATTGCGTCCCAAGCTGCGCTGCCGCTCGTTCGCGCCGTCGAGGCGTGCAGTCCTGTGCCGACGGAGACTAGTAGCAGGTTATTGGCACCCAGGTCCCAAGCCTTGCCACCGCCGTCCGCCGTCAGCTCTCCGCCTCCGAGGTTGTAGCCCCTGATCCCAGCCATCATGAACATCTTCAGGGCCGGGCTGTTGTGCGGCGAGACAGCGCCGTCGATGAACTTTCCCGCGCCCGTGCCGTCGTCGACGCCGTCGTAGATCGCTACGCTCTTCGCCGAGAAGTAGCGCGGCGCGGCCGTTGACGAACGTATCAGTTCCCAAAGCTTGAACTCGCTGTTCCCGCGCCGTGTGCGGTTCGTGCCGCGAATGGCTCGAGGCGTCCAGTAGCGTGCCGCCGGATTGTTTGAAATCGGCCAGACACTTCCTGTGTCCATGCGCTTCGAGACGATCACTAGACCCGTCTGGAGCTTGTCGCTGTCCAGCGTCTCGTCGCCGACAACGCGCTTCACGGCCGCCGTCAGCGGCCCCGCATTGAACATGTGCCGGATGAGGCCCCACGAGGTTGGTTTGAAAATATCCCGCGCCGAACTCTCAAAGTGTCTGCGAATCTCGGAGACACGAGCCCCGAGCGCTAAGCCAGTGGCGAGGATCGAACCAACGCTCGTGCCGCCGATCAGGTCGAAATAGTCGGCGAGCACGAAGTCATCGCTACGTCCGAGGCGCTGTTGGAGAACGGCTTCGATCTGCTCGAGAAAGGCGATCGATACGATACCCCGCGTACCGCCGCCATCGAGGGCGAGCATGCGCTTAGGACCGGGACGATGAAGGCGATGGGCGATTCTGCTTGTCATGCTTGGAATCTCCTTTGATGACATCTGGTGTCGGAAACTTTATTAGTTTCAGAATGCTGCTGGCTTACAATGGGATGTCCTGAGAATTGTGGAGGGCAAGACAAGCTTTCCTTTGGCTCATCTGGTCGGGAGGACCCGTAGGCAAGCGGCTATCGATCGGGTGCCCCTCTCCGCCGCGCCACGCACTTACCTGGGCAGATCCAGTAGTTTAGTTTAGCGCAGTCTCAGAGGACTTGACCGTCGAGATGCCTCCTGATCTTTTAACAGTCAGGGTCAACCACATTCTCGACCCTTGCGAATTTCAACGACCCAATGGTCCAAAGACACGCGTCCGTCAAGAAACCGAGATCGGTCGAGCCATTTAATGCCCGCACACAAGCGCGGCGTGGCGTCCGCATTGACTCCGCGCGAAGCGCTTCTCAATCGAGAGCCGACATGACGCAGATGTCCCGCAAGCCGTCTGCGTTTTGGTCGGGAGCCCAGCATGGCGGCTGCGATGTGCACCGCAGCAAGCAATTCGCAATCTTTGCGTGAGCAGCCTGCGCCGCCCAACTAGATGCTGAGCTGGTTGATCTCGGAGATGAAATCATGCTTGCTTTGTTTACCGATCCAAGAAGCGGCCGTGCCTAGTGATCACCAACTAGTCGAGGTGCAAATTATGATTCCTCTCGAGCTAACTGGCGAGCACGTGCTTTATTTGTCATTTTCAGGATCAATTATTGCGCTAATTGCGTTTGTGTTTCGGCCGTCGGCATATTCAGCGGCTGCATTTAGCGCGTGCTTAGTCAGCGCGGCACTGATGTATGTCGCGCACGCTAGACCGCAAATCGCCCGCCCCCCAATGTCAGAAGAGTCAGCAATATATCGCAAGCAACTAGATGCGTCGAGCATGGAGAAAGACAAGCTTGAAAGTCGATTGGTTGACGCCGAGCAGGAACTTAGTAAAGCCAAAAATGATCAAATCCGCCTCGCAGATGTACTGGTCGCGTTCGAGGCAAGCTTTCCAGGCTCACGCTTCGATGCCTCTCCTCTCCATATTCGCGTTAAAAGAGCGGGAGAGGATGGCCGAGCATTGAAAGAAAAGTTGGAAGGGACTGAGCGACGTCTCCGGGAAACACAAGGTCTCTTGCTTGAGATGACAAGCGCAAACAAAATTTTGAAGAGTAATCTTGATAGTCTGAGTGACCGAAATACAGAAGCTCAGGCCACGCTTTCCGAGCTACGCCGCCAAAACCAGATGCTCGTCACCCGCGTGAAGTTTATTGGCTCTCGCCTCGCCGCACGGATAGTGCAACAACGGAAGCTTCAAGCTGATCTTCAGGCGGCGAAAATCGGAGCAAAACCTCCATTGATTTCGCACGATACTCTGTGTGAGCCGTTGGCCGACCTCGAATTGGCAGATGTGGCTACTGACCACAGAAAATTGCCCGAGCGTTTTGGATCTCTAACGGGATATAAAATGACGTTGCGCAGACGTGATCGCACTGAAATATCGCTTAGAGGAATTCCGCCGGGATTGCAGCAACCGGATGAGGATTTGGATTTGGCGCTTGAGGCGGTCGCAAATAAACTGGGGGCGGCCACTCGAGGCTGCTCCCCTCGGGTTGTTCTGGTGAAGGCGTCGGCCAATCTCCAACCGATTACCTCGAAGCGACCCTCATCAGAGTATCGTTACGCCGAGGCGATTAAAAGATACACCGAAAACCCATCGAGCGGAGCGTTAGTCGAGACGATAACTTTGGCGCTTGGAGATCTCATTACAAATTCAGATTTACCTGACGTAAGATCGGCATATGTTGCTGAGAAACTAAGGCGCTTCCCTGCGTTGCGCGACGTTCATCTTGGCATAATTTCCGGCGAAGTAGCGGCGGACTCAACCCGGCAGCCGGAAGTTATTATTTTCATCCCGAGACAGCCTATCTTCTAAGCTCCGTCTATATCTCTCGGACTGCATGACAATCGTAAACGGGGAGGTCATCGTGGATGATCTCAGCTCGCCAAACGCGGCGGGCAACTCTGGATTCTTGGAGGCGATATCGAAAATGACAACTTTCCAATTATTGCGATGATTTAACAGATAGCTTATTTCCTTGTGTATGGGTTCCGTCTCGCCACGCTGATATTTCTCGGCCGCAGCCGTCGACCATGCTACAATTATTGCATCGGGCTTCTTGTCGAGTTCGAGCTTTAGCTTATCGAACCAGCCCGAACCATCGGGCGCCCAGGCGGTTCGATCAATAACGACTTGCGTCCCGTTAAGCTCAAGCCCTGCAGCCAGGACAGTTACGTTCTCGAGATCCTCTCGAACGTATGAAAAAAAGATCTTCTTATATCGCAACACGCGAATATATTTTAGCTCTCTGCCTTCGCGGACCTTGTTCCAAGCCTCGACACTTAACTCCTCCTTACTGATTTTTCGGTTTCTCTTCGGATTCTCTTGGCACTCAACTGCATACTCAATTGCACCAAGACAAAGACCGTCTTCATTATACAGCTCAAAGCATGCCGTTTGCACCGAGCCAGGTATCACATCTTGCGGAATGGAAAGTTTAAATCTTAGCGTTTCAATCGCGCCCTGCCAGGACAAAAAAATTGCAGGCGTGTGGACGGTGAGCGTGCGCGACGATAGAGTAACAATAACTCGCGATCCGACAGAGAATGATGCCACAAGCGCTGGCACATAATCTGATCCTCCTCGCGCAATCTCTTGCTCCAACGACTTGCTAAGGATTGAGATTGTCAGGTTTAGTTCGACAGTTGCCCCCGGCCGAGCCTGTCTTGGCGCGTTGAGTTCAAATTTTAAGGGTCTGGGTGGTTGACGTATGGCGTCAATACCCGCCGACGTGCGGTTTTCACGGCCAGCGACATTGGATACCCTGTCGGTTAGAGAGTGTATGGCCAGTGGTTTGCCGTGCGCGTCGTCGGAGCGCAGCGGAAGCTCAATGTGGTCGACATCAAAAAGGTTGGCTTGCGCTACCGTTCTCAATTTGGTTTCCCAGCGCTTATCCATGCGCCACCGAACGACCATCGCTGCCAGCATTAGAATCGTCAGGCCGGCGGCCCAAAGATCAAATCTCGTCAGCGTCGATGTCACGATACGAGGTCCGGAGCTGTCTTCCTACCAACTCTACTAACATGGCCTTGGCTCTTGTTGCCAAGGCCATGTTGGGCGAAGTCACAGAATCTCCTGCGGTCTGAGTTGCGTGACAGCGCATCAGCACAGGGTGAGATCGCGGCTAGTCGACCGGGTTCCGCTGATTTGGCGAAGCGGCATGTTTTTCCGGAGGGCGCCTGAATCCAGCCCAAGTCCTTGCCTGTGTCATAGTGAGCGACTGACCAAATGCGCGGCAAGCAACGGAACGCGCTTGGCCTCATGCCCTCATCGCCGAGATCAGCGTATCGAAGCCCATGATGTTCATCACGCGAGATTGTAGGATCATCGTTTGCGCGAGGCCCGTCACCTGCACCGCGACCGTGGCGAAGTTGAACGCCAACTTCGCCGCGGGACGCGAGCCCTGACGAATCGGAATGCCCGTCCGATTCATTCGCCGTCCTTATTGATGCTGAAGGAACGGTCCTGCACGAAAGGTGGCCCGTTTCTCTATGCTCCCCAAGGAACTGCTGCCGCTGCGGTTTCTAAACATTGTACCCGGCCGCCAGTAGTTCTTTCATCAGCTCACCTTTCCAAGCCCCGGCAGCATCCACATTCTTGGTGATGATGCCGAAGATGTCAGAAGGCATCTCCAGGTGTCCCTTCTTCAAGACACAGGTACGAGCGCGGCCCAGCTTCCCAACGAAGTATCCGAATTCGAGCACCACGTTCTGTCTGGCTCTGGTGGCGCCATTGGCCATCTGATCATCCTGCGTCATGAGAACCACAGCAAAGCCTACATCTGCATGCGCTTCGAATTTCTCGATGACTGTGCGCCCCTGATCGGCCTGGTCCTGCAAAATTACAGGATCAAGCCCCAGTTCAGCGAGGTGCCTTGCAACCTCGTTTCTGAGTTCCTCGTCGTGGCCGTGGACCACAAAAATGCGATTTGTCAGCACGGGACCAGGCGCCGCCGGTTTAAGCAACCCAAGCTCGAATAAGTCTGCGGGTTTGATCGCCCAGTGAGTTCTGTAATGCTCCATCTGTCGCCTGCGATGCTCGATGCGCAGCGCGTCATAATTCTCCTCGATAGTGGCAGCGCTTATGGAAAATTCAGGATACAGAGCGAACCTGAAATGAAGGCTGTCGCCGTGTCGATTTAGGTCAGTGATTTTGCCAATCCGAGAAGGGGTTTGAACCCCCTTCTCGTAGGTGAATAACGCAGGAAAAGATTTAACCTTAGCGATACCTTCGGCGGTCAGCCCTTGGTATTCTGCCCGCAAATTATCGTCTGTATACTCCAGAAACCTATCAAGCTCTAGCTCCGCCAAACCATTTTCCCACGCCTCTGGATTGCCAGACATCAATAAATTGTACATTCCCAATCCCTCCGTGAGTGCGGCAATAGTGTGGAAGCTTGGTCTGATTCGCCGAGGGTAGGAATAGCGAGCCCCCGACTAAGGCCCAGGGACCGGCAGCGGCAACTGCATTGTTTTCATTTTAGCTCCCCCGCGCTTACCCACGCGGGCAGCCGAACGGCGGCCAATTTTGATCGCGGCTTAAATAGTTGATTATGTTGATTTTTTGGCGCCCGACAGGATTCGAACCTGCCTCTGCCGTCGGAGGGCAAGGCTCTATCCGGGCAGGCTCCCGTACGATGCAAGAGGCACGTCGGCGGTCACCCGCAATCGTTAAAGGTTTTCTTGGCGCTGCCCGACGTGGCTATCGCGCGGGCACTCCGCCTTCTGCGGTTGTGAGGCGATCGAATTGCAGGCGTACGTCGCCGCAGAGTGCGTGAGCGCGTTGGGCCCATTACAACGATACCGGCCGGTTTGTCGCATTCCGACGCGATCAACCGCATTCCCATTGGCGGGATTATTGGCGGGATTATTGGCGGGTAAATTATAAGTCCAACAATAAGTCGTTGAAATTATTGCAGATCTGGCGGACAGGGAGGGATTCGAACCCCCGGTGGGCGTGAACCCACGGCGGTTTTCAAGACCGCTGCCTTAAACCACTCGGCCACCTGTCCGTCGGGCGAACTCTAAAGCCTGTTCCGAGCGCGAACGCAAGCGGGGCGACGCCGAATTGACGACGCGGCGCCTGATCAGTTGTGGTCGTCGGGCAGTACCGGGACCGGGTAGATTTTGACGCCTTCTTCCTTCAGCTCGGCGACCTCGTCGGGCGTGGCCTCGCCGTGGATGCCGCGGGCCGGAACTTCTTCGTTGTGGATGCGCCGCGCCTCCTCGGCGAACCTGGGGCCGACGTAATCGGATTTTGCGAGCATCTCGTCACGCAGCTTGCGCATCGTGCTGAGCAGCTTGCGCTGCTCACCGTTGAGCATGTGCTGCGACCGGTTCGCGGAGGCCGCCGGCGGTTGCTCGGTCGCGACATCCTCGGATCGAACCGGCTTGCGGCTGCGGGAGCGCGCGATGCGCGGCGCCATGATCGCCTTCTCGACGTTGGCCGTTCCGCAGACCGGACACGTCACAAGCTTTCGCTTCGACTGGGCGTCGTAGGCCTTGCTGGATCCGAACCAGCCTTCGAAGGCGTGGTCGTTGCCGCATTTGAGTTGGTACTTGATCATACTCACCTCTCGAGCCAAGGCTCGTCGTTACTCTCCGGCGCGTGCGTCGCCAGCCTGCCTTTGGGTGCAACCTCAGGCCCACACGCAACATAACCCCGCTGCCGCCCGGCGCAGAGAACCACGTGTCCGTTGGACGATACTGTCCCTCCCCAGGGAATGCCGCAGTCTGTACAGAGTCAAACCGGGCTTACTTGTCATAGAACAGCATGAGTTTCCGTCAAGTGCGCGCAAACAACGTATCAAATAGTCGCGGCGTGGTTTACGTTTCGCTAAGGCGGCGCAGTGGACCAGCTCGGAATGAACTCTGAGCACGGAATACCGGGCAGCGGTCTGTCCCGGCGATAGAGCCTATTCCACTTGCCGCCCGACAAATGAGCGGCTAAGCACGCCGCAATCGGTCGATTTGCGGGCTGGAGGCGATCGTCGCCACCGCATTTGAAAATGTCACCCACGATGGGGAACGAACATGGGCTACAAGGTCGCCGTCATCGGTGCCACCGGCAATGTGGGCCGCGAGATGCTGAACGTGCTCGCCGAGCGGGAATTTCCGATCGATGAGATCTACGCACTGGCGTCGCGGCGGTCCGTCGGGGTCGAGGTCACGTTCGGTGAGAGAACACTCAAGTGCCAGAACCTCGAGACGTTCGACTTCTCGAAGTGTGACTTCGCATTGATGTCGGCCGGCGGCACCGTCTCGAAGGAATGGAGCCCACGCATCGGCGCTACGGGTTGCATCGTCATCGACAATTCTTCGGCGTGGCGCTACGACGTCGATGTGCCGCTCATCGTGCCTGAGTGCAACGCTGACATCCTCGTCGACTACATGGCGCGCAACAATCGCAAGAACATCATTGCAAACCCGAACTGCTCGACCGCTCAGATGGTGGTGGCGCTGAAGCCGCTGCACGATGCGGCGCGCATCAAGCGCGTCGTCGTATCGACCTACCAGTCGGTATCCGGCGCTGGTAAGGATGCGATGGACGAGTTGTGGTCTCAGACCAAGGGCAAGTACGTACCCGGCCAGGAAGTCGAGCCGAAGAAGTTTCCGAAGCAGATCGCCTTCAACTGCATTCCTCAGATCGATGTCTTCATGGAGGACGGCTACACGAAAGAGGAATGGAAGATGCTGGCCGAGACGAAGAAGATCCTCGATCCCAAGATCAAGGTTACGGCGACCTGCGTGCGGGTGCCGGTTTTCGTCGGCCACTCGGAGTCCGTGAACGTCGAGTTCGAGCGTCAGATGACGGTCGCCGAGGCGCGCTCGATCCTGCGCGAAGCACCCGGCATCATGGTCGTCGACAAGCGCGAGGACGGTGGCTATGTGACCCCGATCGAAGCGGCGGGCGAGTTTGCGACCTACGTCTCGCGCATCCGCGAGGACGCAACCGTCGAACACGGCCTCGCCATGTGGATCGTCTCGGATAACCTGCTCAAGGGCGCCGCGCTCAATACCGTGCAGATCGCCGAGACGCTGGTGAACCGGAAGCTGATGCGGAAAGCGGCGTAACGAAATTTACTCGTCGCCGGCTCCGCCCGCCGACTGAAGCGACTGGACGATCGCCTTCAGGTCGGAAACCAGCGTGGATTGCTGCTCGGCGGACAGCGCCAATAGAATCCGCGCATCCACGGCTTCGACCTTGGGTCGCGCGGCCGCGAGAATGCGCATTCCTTCGTCGGTCAGCTTGACCGCGTAGGCCCGGGCATCCTCGCGCGTTCGACGGCGCTGCAGCAGCCCCTTCTTCAACATCCGACGGACGATATCGGCGAGTGTGGATCGATCGATCCCTGTGAGGACGACAAGGTCGGTCTGACTGAGGCCCTCATTTATCGAGACCGTCAACAGCACCGCGAACTGGCGCGGCGTCAGGTCCAGCCCCGCCATCTCGGCCGTGAAGATGTCGGCGGCGCACTGGCCGGCTCGATGCAGAAGGTGGATAGGTGATCGCGCAAGTGCTGCGGACTCTGCTGTGGAGTCATCCTGCGGTAGCCTGTGTTTCATCATCCGTATCGCCGCTATTTCGCCAACCATCGCCATGGATTGTACGCCGGAAGACAGAAACCGACTGACGAATCCCCCGCGTTCTATTGAAACAGATCCTACCTTTCGGATCAAATCCAGACTCGCTGCGGTTTATGCAGAGCTGATTCGACCAAGGTATGTGCGTTCTTGCCTCACCTCATCGGGCGAAAGAGAGGGCGCCGACGCACCGACATGCCGCAATAAGCGAAGCAACCCGTTCGCGGCGCTACTGCGACGGCGTCTCGTCCGCCTTTTCCAGGCTATGCCGCTGGATGAGGCCGATCTGAAGCATCGCGAACACAACCGTAATCGGCAGGATGCCGAAGACCTTGAAACTCGCCCACGTGGTCTCGCTGAAATTCCGCCAGACAATCTCATTGAGCACCGCAAGCGCTATGAAGAACCCAATCCACCGATAGGTGAGCAGGCGCCAACCGAGTTCCGTCAGTCGAAACGCTTCACCGAGCAGAAGCTGGAGCAAGTTGCGCCCAAACAACAATCCACCCGCCAGCACGACGGCGAAAAGCAGATTGACCATGGTTGGCTTCATTTTGATGAAGCTCGGATCGTTGAGCCACAGAGTCAGTCCACCGAAGCCGACGACGAGCACGGTTGTCAGAATGAGAGTCGCCGAGATGTGGCCGAGCCAGACCTTTGAGACAATCATCGAAATGACCGACGCTGCCATCAGGGCGGCGGTCCCCCAGTAGATCCCGGCCACCAAGTAGACGAGGAAAAAGATCAGCAGCGGTGCAAGGTCGACCAGCATCTTTGCGACCTGCTTGCTTTCGAGTGCCGCAGGACTTCCGTCGCGAGGGGCAGGTGCACTCATTGTGATTGAACTCCGGAAGCAATGCTCGCCGCTGTCACAGCAGCGGTGGCGATCGAGGATAGACGGCGACGTCAAGGGTCAAGACAGTGCCCGCGTTCGGACTGCCAGAGCACTATTGGTGGCGAGACTTGTTCTCGACCGGCACCCGATAGCGCTGTAGCAGTCGCACCTGCCACCACAGATACAGCCCCGTCGCCGGCATGACGATGAAGAGCTTGAAGAGGATCCAGACATCGACGCCGGTGAACAGCCGGTTAAGGGCCCAGAACTCGGTGTGCTCAAAACCAAGGCGAACCGCTTCATTGAACACGGCTGTGACGAGAAAGAACCAGGCCAGATTTCCGGCCAGCTTGTTCCAACCCTCTTTGGTGTAGTGGAAGGTACCGCCGAAGATGAACTGGAAGAAATTGCGGTCGGTCTTGAGGCCCCACCACAACAGTCCGGCGACCAGCGTATTGAAGATCGTGACTTTGATCTGCACCCACTTGGGATCGCCGGTAACGAGGGTCAGCACGCCGAACGTGATGCTCACGGCGCCAGCGATGAATGGCATGACCGGCGGGCGCCCGAGAACGGCTAGCGATACAACGAGCGCAATGATTGTCGAGCCGATCAGCGCCCAGGTGCCGGCCGCTATACCCCAGATGCCGTTGACGAGGAACATCGCCATCAGCGGCCCCATCTCGCCGAGGATGTTCACGGTCTGAATGCCGCTGAACGGATAATGCTTCCGTAACCAACCCATGGACCGTGCCTACCTTGGCTTCCTAGCGGGCCGCACCCTACAAAGGCGGGGGGCGCATGTTCAGTATCGCGTCAATTGCTTAACCGAGCGCAATCGCGCGGGCAAATTCCTTCGGATCGAAGGGTTGAAGATCCTCCGCCGTCTCGCCCACACCGATGGCGTGCACCGGCAGTCCGAACCGCGCCGAGATTGCGACGAGGATGCCACCCCTCGCCGAACCGTCGAGCTTCGTCATCACCAATCCCGTCACCCCCGCCCGATCCTGAAACACCTCAACCTGGTTCAACGCATTTTGGCCGGTCGTTGCATCGAGTACGAGCAGGACGCTGTGCGGGGCGGAAGGATCGATCTTGCGCAGCACACGCACGACCTTCTCGAGTTCGTCCATGAGCGCCGCTTTGTTCTGGAGCCGCCCTGCGGTGTCGATGAGCAGCACATCGGAGCCTGCCTCGCGTGCCGAGTTCAGCGCGTCAAAGGCGAGACCCGCTGAATCCGCGCCGACGTTGCGCGAGACGACAGGCGCGCCGGTGCGGTCACCCCAAATCTTGAGCTGATCGATCGCAGCAGCGCGGAACGTATCGCCGGCCGCCATCATCACAGATTTGCCGGATCGACCGAATTGCTGCGCGAGCTTGCCGATCGTCGTCGTCTTGCCGGCACCGTTGACACCAACGACGAGGACGACGTGCGGCTTACGGCTACCGTCGATCACGAGCGGTTTGGCAACCGGGGTCAGTACGCGCTCGACCTCTTCGGCGAGCACGGTGCGAACGTCTTCCGGCGTGATGCCTTTCGCGAACCGCCCCTGCGACAGTGTTGTGGTGATGCGTGCTGCCGTCTCGACGCCGAGGTCGGCCTGGATCAGCAGGTCCTCGAGATCATCGAGGGTATCGATGTCCAGGCGCCGCTTGGTGAAGAGACCGGTGATCCCTTCCGAGAGCTTCGACGAGGTTTTGGTGAGACCGGACTTGAGCCGCGAAAACCAGCCCTGCTTTGCAGGCGACGCAGCGGGTGACGGCGCGTCGGGAGGCGGAGTAGCGTCAATCGTCGGGACGGCCTCGGCGACTTCGACCGCGTCGGGCGTGATCTCCTTCACCTCATCGGCAGCGACGCGCGCTTCCGGCGGCGACAATACGGGCTCAGGCGCTGGCCCAGGCGCAGGCTCTCCGCTGCCACCAAACAGGCGGCCGAATAGACCCCGCTTCTTTTCAGCCGGCGCGTTCACGATATACCTTCCGTCCATAGTCGGCGGCCATCGTGGCGCTCCGCCCGCACCGACACGATATGGCCGGCACCATGGGCGTCGGCAAGGCGCACCTCGGTAAAATCCTCGGCGCGGCCGAGGCCGGGCTTTTCGACGAGTACGGCGAGTGTGCGTCCGACCTGCGCGTCGAGATGGCGTTCGGCAGCCTTTTGTCCGCCCTGCCGGAGGCGATCTGCGCGCGCCTTCACCGTTGCGCGATCGACCTGCGGCATACGCGCTGCTGGCGTACCCTGACGCGGTGAGAACGGGAACGCGTGCACGCTGGAGAGGCCGCAGCGATCCACGAGATCGAGCGTATCGGCAAACATGTCGTCTGTTTCGGTTGGAAAGCCGGCGATGAGATCGGCGCTGATGGCGATGCCTGGCCGTCGGCGGCGTACCTCGTCGCAGAACTGGATCGCATCGGCGCGCAGATGACGCCGCTTCATGCGCTTGAGGATCATGTCGGCACCGGACTGCAACGACAGGTGCAGATGCGGCATCAGGCGCGGCTCGTCGGCGATGCAGTCGATCAGTTCGGGATCGGCCTCGATACTGTCGATCGAGGACAGGCGGAGGCGCTTCAACTCCGGCACAAGGCGGAGGATGCGGCGCACAAGACCGCCGAGCTTTGGTGAGCCGGGGAGATCTGCTCCCCAGGACGTCATGTCGACGCCCGTCAGCACGACCTCGGCGTGGCCGGCCGAAACGAGTGCCCGAATCTCCGAGACGACCTGTCCGGCCGGCACGGATCGCGACGGGCCACGGCCATAAGGAATGATGCAGAAAGTGCAGCGGTGGTCGCAGCCGTTCTGGATCTGCACGAACGCGCGCGCGCGGCTGCCGAAGCCCGTCGCGAGATGCCCCGCCGTCTCGCGCACCGACATGATGTCGTTGACCGCGAGGCGCGGCATCGCGCCATCGGCCAGCGCCGTCCAAGTGGTGGCGGCGACTTTCTCGCCATTGCCGACGACATGATCCACTTCCGGCATTTCCGCGAACCGTTGCGGCTCGATCTGCGCCGCGCAGCCGGTGACGACGATACGCGCTGTCGGATTGTCGCGACGCGCCTTGCGGATGGTCTGGCGGGCCTGACGAACCGCTTCGGCGGTGACAGCGCAGGTGTTGACGATGATCGTATCGCCGAGACCTGCGGCCGCCGCGTGGCCGCGCATCACTTCGGATTCGTAGATATTGAGCCGGCAACCGAGCGTAATCAGTTCGACGCCGCTGGAACCGCGTGCGGGCGCCGGGTCTGGTGAACCGAAATCGATCGGCGGGCTGATGAGGTCGATTTCTTCCATCCTGCGAGCCGCCTACCCGCCCGCAGTCGCAAGACGATCGGACTCGAGCGTCCCGTCGTACTCGAACTCGGCCGGACCGGTCATGATGATGTGATCGTCGGCCCGCCATTCGATGACGAGAGGACCGCCGGGGAGCGTTACAGTCACCTTGCGATCGCACAGGCCGATCCGCGCTGCCGCTACCGCCGCCGCACACGCCGCCGAGCCGCAAGCACGCGTCAGTCCGGCGCCGCGTTCCCACGTCCGCACCGTGATGGCGTCGCGGGCGTCGACGCGAGCGATAGAAATATTGGCCCGCTCGGGAAACAGCGGATGGTATTCGAGTATCGGGCCGATGCGGCCGAGATCGATTGCAGCCGGATCCTCGACCCAGAATACGGCATGCGGATTGCCGACGTTGACAGCCGAAGGCGAGTGCAGGATCGGCTTATCGGCAGGCCCCACATGCAGCTCGATGCGGCGCGTGTCGTGGAAGGCTTCCGAGAGCGGGATGTCCTTCCAGCCGAAGCGCGGCTTGCCCATATCGACAGCGATGGACGCCGGGCTGTCGACGCGCACATCTAGAACACCTGCGTCAGTCTCGAAGCGGAACGCCGACCGACCAGTCGCGCCGGCCTCCTGCATCCCGATACAGCGCATGCCATTCCCGCACGCCTGCGCCAGCGTACCGTCCGTGTTGTAGATCAGGATGCGGGCGTCGGTCTCGGGCGTTTCGGGATCGTGCAACACCATCATCTGGTCGAAGTGGGTCCGCGGCGCCGCCGCGATGGAGGCCGCCTCGTCAGTCGTGAACCGCTTCCCGGATCCGCGCAGATCGACGACGACGATCTCGTTGCCGAGGCCGTTCATCTTCGCGTAGCGGATTGCCGGAGTGGCTGTCATGCGTTCATATATGGGAGAATACGGCTGCGAGACAATCGAATTGCCGTGGTCCCAGCGTCGCACGACACTATGTCATGATGGAGCGCGGCGCGGATCGTGAACAGCGATCCGCAAAAGGTAAACCAGGAAGGTACGGCATGATACGCCTCGACGGTCCCCTCGTTCTCGCTGGCGCCGGCAACATGGGCGGCGCCATGCTCGCCGGCTGGCTGGCGCGCGGTCTCGCGCCCTCCCAGATCATCGTGCAGGACCCAGGGCCGCCGCCGGCCATCGCCGCGCTCCTGGCGAAGCATGGGATTTCTGCGGTCCAGCGGATCGAGAGTCTCGCCACACCGCCGGCGGTTCTGCTGATGGCGGTCAAGCCGCAGGCGATGGACGAGGTGTTCCCGGTGCTCGCCCGCCTAGCGGGGCCGCAAACCGTCGTGCTATCGATCGCCGCCGGCCGCACGATCGCGAGCTTCGAACGCGACCTGCCCCCCGGCTCGGCTGTCGTCCGCTCGATCCCGAACACGCCCGCCGCCGTTGGACGCGGCATTACGGTCGCCGCCGCCAATCCGCACGTCACCGCGCGCCACAAGGAGACCGTGACCGAGCTGCTCTCCGCGATCGGCGAAGTCGCCTGGGTCGACGACGAAGCGTTGATCGATCCGGTTACCGCCGTCTCGGGCTCCGGCCCCGCTTACGTCTTCCATCTCGTCGAGGCAATGGCCGCGGCAGGCGTCGCCGTCGGGCTCAATCCGGCGCTGTCGATGCAGCTTGCCCGCGCGACCGTCACCGGCTCCGGCGAGTTGCTGCACCAATCGCCGCTCGATGCCGCGACGTTGCGCCAGAACGTCACCTCGCCGAATGGCACAACCTACGCCGCGTTGCAGGTGCTGATGGGCAAGGACGGCCTCGAAAAGCTGATGACCGAAGCCATCGTCGCCGCAACCAAGCGCTCGCGTGAGCTGGCGAAATAAACCGACACTCCCGATGCGGCATTGCGCGAAGCCGTGATGCGCACCATTTGGAGGGTGAGAGCTTCGTTCACGGAGGCGCCTGGATGATCGACACCACCACGCCCAAAGGCCGCATTCTCGTCGCTGCGTTCGCGCTCGCCGCCGAGCGGCCGTGGGGCGACATTTCGCTCGCCGATATCGCTGACAAGGCAGGTGTTTCGCTCGTCGATCTCAAAGCGTCATTCGATGGCAAGGGTGCCATGCTTGCGGCCTTCAGCGCCCTCGTCGATGACGAGATGCTGCGCCGCGCGCCCCGCCGCGCGCCTGACCAGAGCACCCGCGACGCGCTGTTCGAAGTCATCATGAGCCGCCTCGACGCGCTTGCGCCCTATCGTCTCGCGCTCAAGTCGATCACCGCCAGCGGACCTGCCGACCTGGGCCACCTGCGCGCGATCCTGGATGCGCAGCACTGGATGCTCGCCGCCGCCGGGGTGCCGAACGATGGCGCCGCCGGACTCGCTCGCGCCGCCGGGCTGGCGACCGTTTACGCCAGCGTCTTCCGCACTTGGCTCGACGACGACGATCCGGGCTTTGCGCGCACCATGGCTGTCCTCGATCGTCGCCTGCGGCGCGGCGAGAGCGCGCTCAACCGCGTTGACGACGTCTGCACCGGCGCCCAGCGCATCGCGTCAACGATTTTGCCGGGCATTTTTGGACGCAGGCCGAAGCCGTCACCGCAGACCGATGCGACAGCATCGGCCACGACGCCGCCACCGGGCGCTTAAGGCCCGCTACTCCACCCGCTCGACGCTGATGCCGCGGCAGTCCATCTCGTATTCGAGTTCGACCACGGGCGGGCGGGCGAAGTGCCAGGTCAGGCCGCAGCGGGCGGCGCCACGACGGACGATTTCGGTCGCCAGGAACGGATGAGGATCGTGCACGGTGTAGAGTTGGGCGGCGGTCGACTGCGCCCACGTGAAGCCGAGCATATCCATCCGACGCTCCATCTCGCCGAGAACATAGCGGGCTTTTTCGGTGAGACCGGAAACGGAAAGATCACCGCGACGCGTGATGTGGTCCTTGTAGTTGCCCTTGCCTTCGGGCGCTTCGCCGCTGCCGGCAACATGGAACGACGGCGCCGCGTTGGCGTCGGGCACCGTGAAGACGAACGCGTGGAACGACGGTTCGGCGGGCTTTTCGATCTCCGGGCAGACGTTGGAGCGGGCGACTGGATTGGTGCGTGCCGCGGTGTCGAAGATGCCCCACTTGGCGAGCGTGCCGACGTAGATCTCGTTGAATGCGCGAAAACCGTCCTCGGTGAATGGCTCGGGCGAACGCAGCTCGCAGGCAGCGAACGCGGTGAGCGGGCGACCGGCGGCGGTGATCAGCGCCTCGACGCGCGCGAAGCCTTCCTTGAGCGGCACGGGACTGCGGAACATCACTCGCTCGAGCCGGTAGCCTGGGTCTGCAGCAACACCGCCCGAGTACTGGAAGACGCCTGGAATGTAGCGGAAATTGCCGGGGGCGAAGGGGGCGGTCGTCATCTGGTCGTCTCCTGGTATGGGGCCACACTCACTTTAACCCGACACGCGGGGCGACGTGCAACCGGACAAAGAAACGGCCCGAACCGAGGTCCGGGCCGCGTTTGTTTTCGCCTCATGCTGGTCTCGCGCGAGGCGATCAGCTCGACTTCGAAAGCGCCGCGACTTCGGCAGCAAAGTCCGTGGTCTTCTTCTCGATGCCTTCGCCGAGAGCGTAGCGCACGAAACCCTCGACCTTGATCGGGCTGCCGACGGCCTTTTCCTCGCCCTTGAGATACTGGGCGACCGTCATCTTGCCATCGCCGCCGGGGCCCATGAAGGTCTGCTCGGTCAGCACGACCTGACCGAAGAACTCCTTGCGCAGCCGGCCTTCGACGATCTTGTCAACGAACTCCTTGGCCTTGCCGGTCGCCAGCGCCTGCTCGGTGTAGACCGAACGCTCACGCTCGATGATCGCCTTGTCGAGCTGGTCGACGGAGGCGGCCTGCGGGTTCGCCGCGGCAACGTGCAACGCGATCTGACGGCCAATTTCAGCGAGCTTCGCAGCATCACCGCTCGCATTGAGCGCCACGATCACGCCAATCTTGCCGACGCCATCGGCCACCTTGCCGTGGACGTAGCTCGCGACGATGCCGCTGCCGACGCTGAGCGAGGCCGTGCGACGCACGCTCATGTTCTCGCCGATCGTCGCGATCGTCTCCTTGACGTGATCGTCGACCGAGTGGCCCTTGCCGGGATATGGGGTCGCAAGCAGCTTGGCGAGGTCGCCGCCGGTCTTGAGCGCCAGCGTGGAAATCTGGCGCACCATGTCCTGGAAGGTCTCGTTGCGCGCGACGAAGTCGGTCTCGGAATTGACCTCGACGAGCGCGCCAGTGGTGCCGGCAATCGCAACGCCGATCAGACCGTCCGCGGCGATACGGTCGGCCTTCTTCGCGGCCTTCGAGAGGCCCTTTTTGCGCAGCCAGTCGACCGCCTGCTCGAGGTCACCGCCGGTCTCGGTCAGCGCCATCTTGCAGTCCATCATCCCTGCGCCGGTCTTGTCGCGCAGCTCTTTGACCATGCTCGCGGTGACGTTTGCCATCGACTATCCTGTCTCTGTCTAGGGCGCGGAAAATCGGCCGCGCCGTGGTGTGGAACTGCCGAAATGCGAATGCGGCGCGGAGCGGTCCGACTGGCCCGCGCCGCGCTCCGGCAGCTTGTCTGGCGGCCAAGGGGGTTACCCTCGGGCCGCACCGTGATGTAGGTGGAGCACCCTATATGGTGTGCACCACGTGGAATTACAGCCCACCCGGAATTGGGTGGGGCACGGCCTCAGGCGGCTGCCTCGTCGACGAACTTCTTCGCCTGGGCGACCCAGTTGTCGCGGGCGACACGGCCATTGACCTTGAGGGCCGCATCCAGTGCTGCGATCGCATTCGCGTCGAGATCCGACAACTGCCAGAAATGGTAGACGCCGAGATCGTTCAGGCTCTGCTCGAGCTTCGGGCTGATGCCGGTGATGCGCTTGAGATCGTCCGCCTCGCCGCGCGGGGCGTCGATGCCGACGAATGCTGGCGCAGCCTCGGGCAGTTCCTCCTCAGGCGGCGCTTCGGAGGCACCGATGTCGACGCCGGACGAAGACTGGCTGCGGCTCAGGCCGTCGATCGCGGCGCGGGCGATGAGATCGCAATAGAGCGTAATGGCGCGACCAGCGTCGTCGTTACCCGGGATCGGGAAATCGATGCCGTCCGGATCGCAGTTGGTGTCGACCACCGCAACGATCGGGATTTTGAGCTTGCGCGCTTCCTTGATCGCGATGTCTTCCTTGTTCGTGTCGATCACGAACAGGAGGTCCGGCAGGCCGCCCATATCACGAATGCCGCCAAGGCCCTGATTGAGCTTGTCGCGCTCGCGGGTCAGGTTCAGCAGCTCCTTCTTGGTCCGGCCCTGGGCCTCGCCAGCGAGCATATCGTCGAGCTGGCGGAGGCGCCGGATCGACTGCGAGATCGTCTTCCAATTGGTCAGCGTGCCGCCGAGCCAGCGATGGTTGATGTAGTACTGGGCCGACCGCTTGGCGGCGTCGGCGATGGCTTCACCCGCCTGCCGCTTGGTGCCGACGAACAGCACACGGCCGCCCTTGGCCACGACATCGCTCACCGTCAGGAGCGCCTGATGGAACAGGGGCACGGTCTGCGCGAGGTCGACGATGTGGATGTTGTTGCGGGCACCGAAGATGAAGGGCGCCATCTTGGGGTTCCAGCGATGGCTCTGGTGGCCAAAGTGGACGCCAGCTTCGAGGAGCTGACGCATATTGAATGCAGGCAATGCCATGCGAAGGTACTTCCTATTTTCCGGTTGGTCCTCCGCGTACCTGAGAAGGCCCCCCACCCGTGGTCATGAACCAGGGTAAAGGCCCACCGGAGCGTTGCGCCTGGGCTTTCGATCAGGCGTGACGCAGTAGGTGCGCGTGTGAGATAAGGGGGTGTTTAGTCGCCTCGACGGGATTTGACAAGGGCCAGAATGCGGTCCAAGTGGTGCGCGCCGGAAACGGCGGCTCCCTGATGCCCCAATCGGGATGTTTATCTATGAATTCACAATAGAAAGCATATTGAGACCGCCGTGCCCCAATCCGCCGCCCAGCCGCCCGTCGATCCCGCCGCCAAGGCGACCACGCTGACCGATCTGGCTTATACTCGGCTCGAGGAAATGATTGCGACGCTGCTTCTGCCGCCGGGCGAGTTCCTGTCCGAGCAGGCGCTGGCAGACGTCGTCGGCCTCGGCCGGACCCCGATCCGCGAAGCCTTGCAGCGGTTGGCACGCGAGGGTCTCGTCACCATCCTTCCGCGCCGCGGCGTTCTCGTCGCGCCGGTCGATGCGGGTGAGCAGCTATTGGTCGTCGAGGTGCGCCGGGAACTCGAGCGGCTCATTGCGCGGAGCGCCGCCGAGCGTTCGACCGACTCTCAGCGCGCGTCATTCGCGGCGATCGCCGATGGGATGGATCGCGCCGGTCGCGCCAATGATGCCCTGGAATTCCTACGCCTCGATCGCGAACTCAATCTGCTGATGCTCGACGCCGCGCACAACGCGTTCGCCGCCCGCGCAATGCAGCTTTTGGCCGGACTGTCGCGGCGCTACTGGTACCAGAACCACCGTGACGCCGCTGACTTGCCGCTGTGCGCCCGCCTTCATGCGACCCAGGCACGCGCTGTCGCGGCAGGAGACTCCACAGCGGCCAGCGCAGCGACGGACGCGCTGATGGACTATGTTGCGGCGTTCACGAAAGCGGCCCAGCCTTAGGCGCCGCCTAAGCGGCGGCCCGCATCCGTTCGAGCAATTCGGCGCGGGTGACTGCGTCATAGATCGCAACGACCTCCATGAGCGCCGTATCGACTTCGTCGTCCGACATGGCGTTGATGGTGCTGAAAGCTGAACAGCGCGTCGGTCGATTGAAGGTGCCGTGAAGCTGACGGGTCAGGCGCTCGATCCAGGCTTTGAGTTCGGCATCGCAAATGTTTTGGCTAAGCTCCGACACCGCCAGAAGCTGGTCCTGCGCGACCACCAGCAGTCGCTGGCGCGGTGTGGCGCACCGTGTGGCGAGCTCGAGCATAGCTTCATGCATATGCTCCCAGCATTCCACGATCGTCATTGCCTCTGGCCTCATAGCAATTCCCTGATCCGGGCGGTGCGCCAACCCTGCCGCGATGAGTGTCACACGCGACGGATGGCGGCGAAACCGCACAGGATCTGAAACAGATTGTGCGAAATCAGGTGAATTCTATGCTGACAATGGAATTCAGATTTTCATCTCTCGATCAGCGACCACGTTCAATCAGAGACCGGATCATTCCTTCGCGATCATGCCGGGCGTGTTCAACACTCTGGTGATTTCGTCGAGAATGACCGGATCATCGATGGTCGCGGGCATTTTCCAGGACTCACCATCGGCGATCGAGCGCATGGTGCCGCGCAGGATTTTTCCCGAGCGCGTCTTCGGCAATCGCGGCACCGTCATCACCTGCTTGAACGCGGCGACCGGGCCGATCTCATCGCGCACGAGCTTGACGACTTCGGCCTCGATCTCCTTGGCGCTGCGGTTGACGCCCGCATTGAGCACGATGAAACCCGCCGGGATCTGGCCTTTCAGCGCGTCGGCGACGCCGATAACGGCGCACTCGCCGACATCCTTGTGCTTGGCGACGACCTCTTCCATCTGTCCGGTCGATAGCCGGTGCCCCGCCACGTTGATGACGTCATCGGTACGCGCCATGACGAAGACGTAGCCATCCTTGTCGATGTAGCCGGCGTCGGATGTGGTGTAGTAGCCCTTGAATTCGCTGAGATAGCTCGAGCGGAAGCGGGCGTCATTATTCCACAGCGTCGGCAAGCAGCTCGGCGGCAGCGGCAGGCGAACAGCCAGTGTACCGGTCTCTCCACGCCGTACTTCGTTGCCTTCGGCGTCGAGTGCCTGGAGGTCGTAGCCCGGCATCGGCACGGTCGGCGAGCCGTATTTCACCGGCAGCGTGCCGAGTCCGACCGGGTTGCCGGCGATCGGCCATCCCGTCTCGGTCTGCCACCAGTGATCGAGCACCGGCACTTTGAGATGCTGCTCGGCCCACTTGATGGTCTCGGGATCGGCGCGTTCGCCGGCGAGGAACAAAATGCGGAAAGCGCTGAGGTCGTACTTCGTGATGAACTCGCCCTTGGGGTCATCGCGCTTGATCGCCCGGAAGGCCGTTGGCGCGGTGAACATCGCCGCGACCTTGTGTTCTGAAATAACCCGCCAGAATGCACCGGCGTCGGGCGTCCCGACCGGTTTGCCTTCATAGAGTATCGACGTCGCACCATGCAGCAGCGGCGCGTAGACAATGTAGCTGTGACCCACCACCCAGCCGACATCGGACGCGGCCCAGAACACCTCGCCGGGATCGATCCCGTAGTGGTTTTTCATCGTCCATTTGAGCGCGACCATGTGACCGCCGTTGTCGCGGATCACCCCCTTCGGTGCACCAGTCGTGCCGGATGTATAGAGGATATAGAGCGGATCGGTTGCAGCGACCGTCACGCATTCAGCCTTGCGGCCACGCTCCTTGGCGCTGGCGACGAGTGCTGCCCAATCGTGATCGCGCCCGGCAACAAGCGATGCGGTTTCCATCGGACGCTGGAGGACGAGACACGTCGTCGGCTTGTGCGCGGCGAGTTCGATCGCCTTGTCGAGCAACGGCTTGTAGGGAATGACGCGCGCGGTCTCGATACCGCAACTTGCGGTGAGTACGGCGACCGGCGTGCAGTCGTCGAAACGGGTCGCCAATTCGCTCGCGGCAAACCCCCCGAAAACGACCGAATGGATGGCACCGATGCGCGCGCAGGCAAGCATCGCGATCGCCGCTTCCGCCATCATCGGCATGTAGACGATGACGCGATCGCCCTTCTTGATGCCGAGATCCTGCAGGACCGCGCCGAGCGTCGCGACCTCGTCGGTGAGCTCCGCATAGGTGTAAGAGCGCACGGTGTCGGTGACCGGGCTGTCGTAGATCAGAGCTTTCTGATTGCCGCGCCCCTGTTTCACATGGCGGTCGAGGCAGTTGTAGGCGGTGTTGCACTCGGCGCCGACAAACCAGCGGCCATACTCGCCCATGTGCGGATCGAACACCTTGGTCGCCGGCTTCACCCAATCGATTTCTTCCGCGGCATCCGCCCAAAACTTCGCCGGGCAGCGTTTCCAGTAGGCATAAACCTCAGCGTATCGGCTCACTGGACCTTCCTCCGATGCTCTTTCGCGTCCTCGAACCGGGACGCCCTTCCATTGCCGCCGATTCACCACCGATCCTGCGGCTGCCGCAATAGGAAAGGCGTAGGGGTGGTGTCGCTGAGGGAATGGCAGCTAAGCGGCGCGCGCGACCAAACCGCGGAACCCGGCGAGCGCGCCGGGCTGCAATTCCGCTGCCAGAAGCCGCGCCGGATCGACCGGCCCCGGCAGCCTGATCTGCCCGGGTGGAACCGGCGCAAACCCGAAGCGGCCGTAGTAGGCCATATCGCCAACGAGCACCACCACCGCTATGCCCTCCGCGCGCGCGATATCGAAGAATTCGGCAACGAGCCGGCGCCCGTAGCCGCGTCCTGCCTCGTCAGGATCGACGGCAAGTGGGCCTAGTAGAAGCGCACCCGATCGGTCACCGACATTGATCGGCGTCAAACGCAGCGCCGCCACCAGCCGATCGCCAATGAGCGCTACACGGCAGAACGGGGATAGCTCCCCGCTCCCCTCGCGCACCCGGTACGCGGTCCGTGCGAAGCGGCCGGGACTGAATGCGCGCGATTGAAGCGCCGTCATTGCGGGGAGATCGTCGGGAACCGCAGGCCGCGTTGCCACGGCCGATGCATCGGGGGTCATCGATCGGGCCTCGTGGTCGTTTTCGGCTGATGGAGCGGGACTAAGGCGCTTTAGCCGGAAACGACGGCGCGCGGCAGTCAGGTAGCCGCTGCAAGGGGCAGCGTCAATCGGCGATCGGATTCGTCGATCGCGGCGGTGGGCAGAGCGATCTATTCATTGGCACTCCGGGCGGATCAGGAGCACAGTCACCGCCGCGAGTGAACTTGCCTGGCGCGCGCATTCGTTGCTATGGAGCGCCGGCGCCACGGATGCGAGGACCAGCCCCACGTGTATAGCTGCTCGAAGTGCCCCGGATTTTGCTGCTCCTATCCGGTGATCGCCATCAACAAGCGGGATGTCGAGCGGCTCGCGCGCTTCCATAGCGTTAGCTTCGAGGTGGCGCGCAAGCGCTACACCAAGAGCGCACACGGCCACAAATATCTCCTGCGCCGCAAGAAGGATCCGCACTTCGGGCAGATCTGCCGGTTCTTCGATACCAAAGAACGCCGTTGCACGATCTATCACGGTCGCCCCTCGACGTGCCGGAGCTATCCCGGGCCCGGACGTTGCGGGTATTACGATTTCCTGAGTTTCGAGCGCCGTGCGCAAGACGATCCCAAATGGATCGCGATCACGGATCATAAAGAGAATTAGTTTTTTGCCGCGGTCGCGTACGCCTGCGGCTACACGCGCCGCGGGCTGCCTCATGTTCGCATTCTAACCTCGCGGCCTTCGGCCGCTAATGGGTAGCGCTCGAAGAGCGCGCCCATGGAACGCCAACCGGCAAGGCAGATCCGCGGCGCCGGTAGGCGGAGCCGTCGGCGACCGCGGCAAAAAATCCCTAATAGCTCTTCGGCAATCCCAACTGTCGTTCGGCGACGTGCGAGAGGATCAGTTCGCGCGAGACCGGCGCGATCCGCGCGATGAGGATTTCGCGCAGGTAGCGTTCGACGTGGAATTCCTTGGCGTAGCCCATGCCGCCGTGGCTCATGATCGCGGTCTCGCAGGCCTCGAAGCCGGCCTCCCCCGCGAGGTATTTCGCGGCATTCGCCTCGATGCCGCAAGGCTGGCCTTGATCGTAGAGCGTGGCGGCTTTCATCACCATCAGGTTGGCCGCTTCGAGGTTCATCCAGCAGCGCGCGAGGGGATGCTGGATGCCCTGGTTCTGGCCGATCGGTCGACCGAAGACGACGCGGTCCTTGGCGTATTGCGTGGCGCGATCGATGGCGACACGCCCGAGGCCAACCGCTTCCGCCGCGATCAGGATGCGCTCCGGATTCATCCCGTGGAGGATGTACTGGAAGCCTTTTCCTTCTTCGCCGATGCGATCCTCGACGGGGATCTGGAAACCGTCGAAAAACACCTGGTTCGAATCGACCGCCTTGCGGCCCATTTTCTCGATCTCGCGAACCTCGACGGTCTTGCGGTCGATGGTCGTGTAGAAAAGCGACAGGCCCTCGGTCGGCTTTTTCACCTCCTCGAGCGGCGTCGTGCGGGCCAACAGCAACATCTTGTCGGCGACCTGAGCGGTCGAGATCCAGGTCTTGGCACCGAAGATCTTGTAGCCGGCATTGCCGTCGCGCACGGCACGCGTCTTGAGACGCGTCGTATCGAGGCCGACATTCGGTTCGGTAACGGCGAAGCAGCTCTTTTCCTTGCCGGCGATGAGCGGCGGCAGATTGCGCTGCTTCTGCTCCTCGGTGCCGAACACGACGACGGGATTAAGGCCGAAGATATTCATGTGAATGGCGGAAGCGCCCTGCATTCCGGCGCCAGACTCCGCGATCGCCTGCATCATGATCGCCGCCTCGGTGATGCCGAGACCGGAGCCGCCGTAGGCTTCCGGCATCGCGATGCCGAGCCAGCCATCGGCGGCGAGCGCCTGATGCAGCTCGGTCGGGAAGCCGCCATGGCGATCCTTTTCGAGCCAATACTCGTCGCCGAGCCGCGCGCAGATCTTTAGGATCGCGTCGCGGATGCCTTGCTGCTCGCCGGTTAGTGAGAAATCCATTCGTGGTGTTCCCTTAGAGTTCAACCGGCCTTGCTGACGACGCCTTGAGCAATAAGCGCGGCGATGTCTGTTTCAGAATAACCTGCCGCTTTCAGGACGGCGTGACTGTCGGCGCCGGCGGGCCGAGCCGGGCCACGGATCGCTTCGGGCGTGCGGCTGAACCGCGGAGCCGGCGACGGTTGCAACACGCCGTCACGCTCGCAAAATGTCGAGCGGGCGGCGTTGTGCGGATGGGTGGCGACCTCGTTCATGGCGAGCACCGGCGCGAAACAAGCGTCGCTGTCGGCAAAAATCGCCGACCACTCGTCTCGGGTCCGCGACTTGAACACCGCCGCAAAGCGCTTGGCGAGTGTCGGCCAACCGGCGCGGTCGTGTTGCTTGGGCAGATCTTCATTGGCGATGCCGAGGCGCTCCAGAAGGTCGGCGTAGAAGCGCTTTTCGATCGAGCCGATCGAGACCCATTTGCCGTCCTTGGTCTCGTAGACATTGTACCAGGGCGCGCCGGAATCGAGGATGTTGACACCGCGTTCGTCGCGCCACATGCCGCTGCCGAGGAAGCCATAGATGGCGGCCATGAGCACCGACCCACCGTCGACCATTGCGGCATCGACGACCTGCCCCTTGCCCGAAGAGCGCGCTTCGAGGATCGCGCAGACGACCCCGAACGCGAGCAGCATCCCGCCGCCGCCGTAGTCACCGATCAGGTTGAGCGGTGGCAGCGGCGGCCCGTCCTTGTGGCCGATCGCGTGGAGGGCGCCGGTAAGCGCGATGTAGTTGATATCGTGGCCGGCGCGCGGCGCCATCGGGCCGTCCTGGCCGAAGCCGGTCATGCGCCCGAAGACCAGCCGCGGATTGATCTCCGCTAAATCGTTGGGTCCGAGTCCGAGGCGTTCCATGACGCCGGGCCGAAAGCCCTCGATCAGCGCGTCGGCGTCCTTGACGAGCCGGCGGACGATCTCGCGCCCGGCCTCGGTTTTCACATCGACCGCCACCGACTGGCGCCCACGGTGCAGCACCTCGAAACGGGGCTCGCGACCGGGGAGCCCGAGATCGGCGCCATCCGAGCGGTCGACCCGGATCACCTCCGCTCCCATATCCGACAGCATCATGCCGCAGAACGGCGCCGGGCCAATCCCGGCCATCTCGATGATACGGACACCTTTCAGCGGCCCCATCTGCGTCCTCCTCAGACGATTGCATTGTTGGCCCGATCTACCGGACGCACCCGTTCTTAACGCGGCATTTACTCTACCCCAAGCTCGTAATCCTTCATCAACGGCCGTGTGGTTGGATCAGGGCAAGACGGGGATCCGTGGAGTATGCGTCCGGTGCCCAGCCGCAATATCAAGAACGACGAGGCTCCGCCATCGTCCGAGGGAGAGCCCGTGCCGGCCGAGGGCCGGCGGCGTGGGAAATCACGTGACGGCCAGCCTCTGTTCGCCGTGCGCGACGGCACGATCGTGCTGCGGCGCCTCGCGCGGCTCCTTCAGCGCCCCGGCGTCGCCGAACGCATTGCCGCGCGGGCGGTGCGCGACAAGGAACGCCAAGCCCGGCTCAATACCGCCGTGACCGACCGCCACGATCCGAGCCTCGAGCGGCTCAAGGATCTGGAATGGGAACTTCGCGACAACGAGGCGCGCTACCGCGACCTGCTCGACCGCCAGAGCCACATCATCAGCCGTACCGATTCCGATGGTCGGTTGACCTTCGTCAACCGCTCTTTCTGCCGGACGTTCGGCCTGGACGCCGACGATGTACTGGGCTCGAACTTCGCACCTGTCGTCATAGAGGGCGGGGATTGGCCATCGCCCGACTCGTCGCCGACACAGGGCTTCGAACTCCGCTTGCTGACGCCCAAGGGCCCCCGGTGGTTCGTGTTCGAGCAGCTTAACGCGCTGACGATCGACGGTAGCGACGTCGAGATTCAGCGGGTCGGCCGTGACATCACCGATCAGCGCCGAATCGAGCAGGAGCTGGCGACGGCGCGCGACGCGGCGGAAACGGCGAACCGCGCCAAGTCGCGTTTTCTTGCCGCCATGAGCCATGAAATCCGCACGCCAATGAACGGCATCCTCGGCATGTCGGCACTGCTCGCCGAAACCGCACTCAGCGCCGAACAGAAGACCTACACCCGCGCCGTCGAACAGTCGGCGCGCACGCTGCTGTCCTTGATCGACGAAATTCTGGACTTCTCGCGCATCGAAGCCGGGAAACTCGAGATCACGGCGGACCCCTTCGAACTCGACAAGTGTATCGAGGCCGCCGTCGAGTTGCTGCAGCCCAAAGCGAGCGAAAAGAAGCTCGACCTCGCCTGGTGGATCGAGCCCTCGTTGCCGAAGGTGGTGATCGGCGATGCGATGCGGTTGCGCCAGATTTTGCTGAACCTGATCGGCAATGCAATCAAGTTCACGGACCAGGGCGGCATCGCGGTTCGCGTCGGCGGCGAGATCGATCCGTCAGGCACAGCGGCGATCGTTTCGATCCGCGTCACCGACACCGGCCTCGGCATCGCGGAACGCGCGATCCCAACCTTGTTCAGCGAGTTCGAGCAAACCGACGAGGCGCTGAGGCGTCAGCGCGGCGGCACCGGGCTCGGCCTTGCGATTTCCCGGCGGCTCGCGCGCGGCATGGAAGGCGACATCGCGGTGACGAGCGCGGTCGGCATCGGCTCGACGTTCACGCTCACCCTTCGCGTGGGCGTCAAGGCGAAGAGCCGTCCCGTCCTCGACATCCCGACGCGAGCCGAACCGCAGCAACTCGTCCTCGTCGCTCTCGACGGCCCGGTCGAGCGCCGCGTCGTGGCCGAGGTCCTGCGCTCTCTCGGCTTTGAAGCGATCGAGACCAGCGTCAGCGACGCGCTTCGGTTGATGCGCGGCCCGAGGGCGCCGGCTCGACCGTTCAGCACCCTCCTGGTTGGCGGCGAAAGCGGTGTCGATGCGGCACGCCATCTGCTGGAAACGCTACGCCAAGGTGACAAGAGCGCCGTTCGCGGCGTCGTGCTGATCGAACCGAGCAGTCGACTGTCGCTGCCAGCGTTCAAGGCGAGCGGATTCGACGCCTATCTCGTGCGGCCGGTGCGGCCGTCGTCAATCGTGACGCAAGTCATGGAGCGCATCGGTGGCTCGTCGTCGACATCTCCAACCACGGCCGGCACGGCACCGACGCCGGGCACCGTCGAGCCAGATCGCGCCGCCGCACACGTGCTGTTGGCCGAGGACAACGACATCAACGCGCTCCTGGCGGCCCGGATGATCGAGCGTTGCGGGTGCTCCGTCGAGCGCGCGACCAACGGACGTGCGGCGGTCGAGGCGCTGCGCGCGACACTCGACAATGGCGCTCGACCCTTCGACCTGGTCCTGATGGACGTGCTGATGCCGGAGGTCGACGGGCTCGAAGCCACGGGAATGATTGCATCCATGTTCGAAGAGGCCGGGCGGCAACGCCCGCCGATCATCGCGTTGACCGCCAACGCCTTCAGCGAAGACCGCCAGCGCTGCCTCGACGGCGGCATGGACGACTACCTCGCCAAGCCGTTCGAGCCGGACGACCTCGAAATGGTGCTCGCGAACTGGTGCCGCGCTGCCGCCCGCCGAATGCGTGATGGCACGCTCGATGCCGTGGTGGACGCCTGACCCCGCCACCATAATCTCGGCTCAATCCTCAATACGAGTGGAGGCGGCGACCGGTGCGCTTTGAGCGCGGCCGAAAAGCAGGTATCCTGTTGTTTCGACTGAGATCAGGCGCCGCGCTTGTAGACGGTGGCCAGGGGCTGGAGAGCGGATGATCGGCGCGCGGAGCGGAAGAAGGGCGACGATCGCGGGAGCGATTGCCTCGGCGGCGGCGATGCTCGGCGTCGCTGTGCTGAGCGCCGCGCCCGCCACGGCCCATCCGCACGTCTGGGTGACGACGCAGACCACGGTGCTTTACGAGAATGGCACCGTCGTCGGCCTCCGGCAAAAATGGTCGTTCGACGATTTTTACTCCGCGATGGCGCTGCAGGGCCTCGATACCAACAACGACGGTATCTACGACCGCAGCGAACTCGCTGAGCTGGCCAAGGTCAACATCGACGGCCTCAAGGAGTTCGACTACTTCACGGTCGTCAAACTCGGTGGCGAAGCCCTCAAGTTCCAGACGCCGACGGACTTCTACCTCGAGCATGCCGAGGGGCCAGCGTCGCAATCGCAGGTCAGCGACATGACCGACGAGGAGGTGGCCAAGGAGGCCGCAGAAGCGGACGCACGCGACACCAAAGCTGCGGGCACGCCGCCGCCGTCCGAACCGGGATTTTTCAGCCGGTTGTGGGCCTGGGCCTTCGGCCCGTCGTCGGACACGGGCAAGGCGCCGGACGCCGCCAAAGGAAAGGCCGCTGCCCCGTCCGCACCGACGAAGGTGCTGAGCCTCCATTTCACGCTGCCGCTGGCGCAGCCGGTTCTCGCCGACGCGCCGGGCTTCAGTTTCGCGATCCTCGATCCGAGCTTCTTCATCGCCCTCGAGCCCGCGGCGAAGGACGCGGTCGTGCTCGGTCCGGGCGCACCGACGGAATGCAAAATCGCGACCGCCGCGACGGAGCCGACGCCGGAGACCGCGACGCCGCCGGCAGCCGCACCGCAATCCAATCCTGCCGGCGATCCGCCGGCCCCTGGCGCTGAGCCCAACCCTGCCGCCGACTTGGGGCGCCTCGGCGATGCTTTCGCTCAACAGTTCGGTGGCGGATCGGTTGCAAACCGTTTCGGCCGGCCGACCTCGATCTCGTGTGGGCCCCGCTCATGATCACCTGCATCGGGCGCTGCCGGCTCCTGTCCTGGCCGGTTCTCGTTCGCGCCATACTATTGGCGGCGCTTTTCCTGCCGGCGCTCGCCGTCTCCGCGCCGCACTCGCTCGCGCAAACGACGGCGCCGCGCAGCTTCCTGCCGCAGCAGCCGCAGGCCACCGAGCTACCCGCCGGCGTCTTCGCGCAGGCGGCGGCGTGGCTGATAGCCAAGCAAGCCGACATCAATCGCCGGCTCGCGGCCGCGGTGCGCGACATCCGTACCGGTGATCCGTGGTACGCGACGCTGGTTCTCGCAGGATTGAGCTTCGCCTACGGCGTTCTCCATGCTGCCGGCCCTGGGCACGGGAAGGCCGTGATTGCCTCGTACGTTCTTGCCAACGAGCAGACGGTACGGCGGGGGATCGCGCTGTCGTTTCTCGCCGCGATCTTCCAGGGCATCTCGGCGCTGTTGATCGTCGGCGTCCTGGTGGTGGCGCTTCGAACAACTGGTCTCACCATCAAGGCGACCGAGGGGTGGCTCGAAACCGCGAGTTGGGGTCTCGTGGCGCTGGTCGGAGCGTGGTTGCTCTACACACAATTGAAGGCCATGCGGCCGCCGCTAGCGGTCGCTGGTCCCGGACATGGCCACGCGCATGACGATGGCCACGACCATCATAGCCACGCGCACCATGACTACGCGCATCATCGCCACGCCGATCATGACCATGCACACCACGGTCATTCGCATGGGCCGCCGCACAACCACGGCCACAGTCACAGCAATGACCATCACGGCCACGACCACATCCATGCGGCCGACGGAAGCTGCTGCTCACACGCCCACATGCCGGATCCGAGCCAGCTTCAGGGCCCCTGGTCATGGCGGCAGGCGATTGCGATTGCCGTCGCCGTGGGCATCCGGCCCTGCACAGGCGCAATCCTTGTGCTCGTCTTCGCCATCGGCCAGGGACTGATGTGGGCTGGCGTCTTCGCAACTTTCGCAATGGCGCTCGGCACCGCAATCACGGTCTCGGCATTGGCCGCCCTCGCCGTCGGTTCGCGCGATTTGGCCATGCGGTTTGGCGGTGGGCGGGAAAGCGTGTGGGGCAGCCGCGTGCGCACTGCGGCGGGAGTCGGTGGCGCCGCGCTCGTTCTCGGCCTCGGACTCGTTCTGATGGTCGGATCGTTCTACAACGCCACCGCATTCTAGTCGCGACATCCCGGCCCCACCCCGCTAGAATCGGCAGGCCGGACTGCAGCAGTGCACATGGCGACGGCGCAGCCGCCAAGCAGGGATCCCACGACGCGGAGCGGCAGGCCACATGCCCGGTTGGCAGACGTTTCAAAAGCGACTGGCGACACTGACCGGGACCACGGGGACGGCACGCGCCGCGCTGCCCGCCCGCCTGCAAGACCTCGTCCGAGTGCAGGAGATCCGCAGCGAAAGGCTCATCGGCTGGGTCCAGCTCGCCGTGGTCACAAGTTTTTCGCTGCTCTATGCGATCGCGCCCCGTCCCGAGGACGCGCCTGAGCGCATGCTGCGCGACCCCGTGCTGATCGTCCTGATGCTGTACGGCGCGTTTACCGTCGGGCGCCTCGTGCTCGCCTACAAATGGCGATTGCCGAGCCCGCTGCTCATCCTCTCCATTCTCGCCGACATCGGCTTGCTGCTCGCCCTGATCTGGGCGTTCCACGAGCGGTACGGACAGACGCCGCCGTTCTCGCTGAAGGCCCCGACTTTCGCGTACATGTTCGTCTTCATCGCGCTCCGGACACTTCGCTTCGATCCGCGCTACGTCCTCGTTGCCGGCATTGCCGCGGCGATCGGCTGGCTCGGCCTCGTCGCCGTCATACTGCACACGACCGGGACGGAGGTCCTGACACGCAGTTTTGTCGCCTATCTCAATTCGAACCGCGTGCTGCTCGGCGCGGAGTACGACAAGGTGTTCGCGCTGCTGCTGGTTACGGCCGTCCTCGCCTTCGCGGTCAGCCGCGGCCGCGAGCTGGTCATCACGGCGCTCCGCGACGAAGCGGCGCTGCGCGACCTGAGCCGCTTCTTCGGCCACGGCATTTCGGACACTGTGGTTCTAGCCGGCGAAGAACTGGTCGCCGGCGCCGCCCAGGAGCGCGACGCGGCGATCCTGATGCTCGACATTCGTGGCTTCACCGGCATGGCGTCGCGCGTCTCACCCCGCAACGTCGTGGAGTTGCTGACTGGGCTGCACGCCCGCATCATCCCGATCGTGCGCCGGCATGGCGGCGCCGTCGACAAGTTCCTCGGCGACGGGATCATGATCACCTTCGGCGCGGTGACGCCGTCCAAGACAGCGGCAGCCGATGCGCTGAGAGCCCTCGACGAGATCATGACGATGGCCGTCACGTGGGAAGCCGAGGCGCCGAACCACGGATTGCCGCGCCCCCTCGAGGTCAACGGTGCGGTCGTCGCCGGCCAGGTCGTCTTTGCCGTCCTCGGCGCCAGCGACCGGCTCGAGTACACGGTCATCGGCACGCCAGTGAACCTCGCCGCCAAACTCGAAAAACACAACAAGGTCGAAGGCACGCGGGCTCTGACGACCTTTGGCACCTATCGGCGCGCCGTCCATCAGGGCTACACCCGCGCGCCGCCGGGCGAACAGCGCCCGGCGCGTTCGGTGGCAGACCAAGCGGCAATCGACCTCGTCGTCATGGCCGGCGGCACGTCGCGGTTTCGGGAACCGACCAGCGCCTCGACCAGCGGGTACACCGAGTAGCAACACATCGTATTGCGGCTGGCAGGCGCGCCTGCGCGTGCTAAAGGTGTCGCCGCACCATCAACACTTCAGTGAGGAAACGCGTCACCATGGCCCTAGTACGACACGAGTCCGCCGGCATTCTTTCGAAGGCCGTCGAGGCAAATGGGTTCGTCTTCACCGCCGGCATCACCGCGAACGACCGCAACAAGGACGTGGGCGGCCAGACGAAGGAAATCCTGGCCGAGATCGACCGCATTCTCGCGCTCGCCGGCTCCGACAAATCAAAGGTCGTTTCCGCGACGATCTGGGTCACGGATATCCGCAACCGCGACGCGATGAACGTGCATTGGAACGAGTGGACGGGCGGTAAGAACCTGCCGGGCCGCGCGTGCATCGAGGCGCGCCTTGCCGATCCCAAGCTGCTCGTCGAGATCGCCGTCATCGCGACGAAGTAGACGATGATCACCCGCCGCGAACTTGAACCCCTCCTCGCGAATGTCGTCGAGGCGGAGGACCACATTTTCACGGCCGGCTGCATCGCCGACGACGAGTCTCTCGACGTCGGCGGTCAGACGCGCCAGGCCCTCGGCGACCTCGATCGCTGGCTTACCATGTGCGGCAGCGATCGGTCACATATCCTCCAGGTCGTGATCTGGCTTTCGGACATCCGTTTCCGGGACGAGATGAACGTCGCTTGGCTCGAGTGGGTCGATCGGGCCAATCTGCCCGCGCGCGCCTGCATTGAGGCACGCATGGCGACGCCCGGCTGCCTCGTCGAAATCATGGCGATCGCCGTGAAGCCCGCAGCCCTCGGGAAAGAAAAGGCGCGCCCATGAGCAACGCACGTCCCGAACCCGGCCTGCGCAGCCAGTACGTCGAGTTCATGCCGATCCAGACGCGCTGGATGGACAACGACGTCTACGGCCACGTGAACAACGTGGTCTACTACTCCTACTTCGACACCGTCGTGAACTTGTACCTGATCAACCCAGGCGGCCTCGACTTCCACAATGCTCCGATTGTCGGGATCATGGCCGAGACGATGTGCCGCTACTACCGATCGATCGCTTATCCGGAAGCGATCGATGCCGGGCTTCGTGTCGGCAAGCTGGGAAAATCATCGGTGCGTTACGAGGTCGGACTGTTCGGCGTGGACGAGCAGCAGGCCCGCGCCGAAGGCCATCTCGTCCATGTTTTTGTCGATCGCGCATCGAATACGCCAGTGCCGATCCCGGCCGGCATCCGCACGGCGCTGGAACGGCTCGTGGTCGCCTGATCAGGTTGCGGACTGGAGCCAAGACCGTGCTGGATAGCGCCTACGGTCAGCCGAATGGCGACTACTGTAACTTTCGCGTCCTAGTCGAGTTAGCCCCAAATCAGTCATGTTCACATCCTGTGGATCATCCTGTCGGCGCCGGCACACGTCACGCCCGCAGGTGGGGCTGGGGAACTGACTATGATCATACGCATGGCAATTGCTGGCGGGGCACTGCTCGCGGCCTTGGGGGCGACGTCGCCCGCGCAGGCGCAAGAAACCGGATTGGCTGCCATCCATTCGTGGGTGTCGGTTGGCCGCAAAACCTGCATGGAAAGCCACTATCACGACGGCAACGGCACCGGAAAAACGCAGAAGGACGCCGAGAAGGCAGCGATCCGGAGTTGGGAGTCGTTTACCATTTGGGAGTATGGATCTCCGTGGGGTCGATACGCGGCGTCCGAAAGCAAGAAGACGACGTGCGACAAGACGACCGCGGGGGATTTCAGTTGCCACGTCGCCAGCCGGCCCTGCGTCATCAAGGCGGCCCGAGTCACCAAGGGACGCAAGCGCCCTTGATGCCCTAGTTGCGGTTGCATTTGGTGTTACTTGTAGCGCGCCCCCGAGGCGCTGTTGACCATCTTGGCTCACGGCGCCTTGCGTTGCCGTGTGATTTGCGGTTCCGGTTGCTCACCCTTGACCGATCGCACGAGCTGCGATGGGAAACCGCTTGATCCAGATCCGCCCCATCCTGTTCGCACTCGGCCTCATGGTCTGCCTCATGGCGTTGGCCATGACGTTGCCGGCGGCGTTGGACTTGGCGGACGGCAGTCCGACCTGGCGTGCCTTCGCGGTGTCGTCGCTGTTCTCGCTATTCGTCGGCGTCCTCATGATGATGTTCGCCTACGAGCAGCGCACGAGCCGCGTCGGCATACGGGAAGGTTTCTTGCTGACGGCATCCTGCTGGGCTCTGCTCTCGGCGTTCGCAGCACTCCCCTTCCTCGGCATCGGGCTCCCGTATACCGACGCCTACTTCGAGACCATGTCGGGACTGACAACGACCGGCTCGACCGTCATCACCAAGCTCGACGGTCAACCGCGTGGGATCCTGCTGTGGCGTGCGCTGCTGCAAGGCATCGGCGGCCTCGGTATCATCGTCGTCGCGATCCTGATCCTACCGTTCCTGCGCATCGGTGGAATGCAGCTCTTCCAGACCGAGAGTTCCGATCGATCGGAGAAAGTAGTGCCGCGCGCGTTTGAACTCGTCGCGGCGATTTCGGGAGTCTTTGGTTTCCTGACGCTCGCCTGCACCATCGTTTACATGCTGCTCGGCATGACCCCCTTCGATGCGATCTGCCATGCGCTCGCAACCATATCGACCGGGGGGTTCTCGACGCACGATGATAGCTTCGGCTTTTTTGCCTCGCCGGCCCTCGATTGGACTGCTGCCTTCTTCATGATGTCGGGCGCGCTGCCGTTCGTCGTCTACATCAAGTTTCTTCGCGGCGACCGCTCGGCCTTATGGCGCGATACGCAGGTCCGCGGCTTCATCATGTTCATTCTCGTCGTGTGCCTGATCATGGCGACGTGGCTGTCGCTGGTCAGGGGCAGCACTTTCGGCGAGTCATTGCGTGATGCCACGTTCAACGTCGTCTCCGTCGTCACGACGACCGGTTTCGCCAACGAAGATTACGGCCAGTGGGGCCCCTTCGCCGTCGGGATCTTCTTCCTGCTGATGTTCGTTGGCGGCTGTTCGGGATCGACGACGGGCGGCATCAAGATCTACCGCCTCCAGGTTGCGTCGCTGCTCACCCGCAGCCACCTCCTGCATTTGATCAGCCCCAGCCGCATCGTCACACTGATGTACAACGGGCGCCGGCTGCCGGACGACGTGCCGTTCTCGGTCGTCGCCTTCCTCGCGATTTACATGGCCACCATCGGGATCTTCACGGTCATCCTTGCGGCGATGGGCCTCGATCTGGTCACCGCATTGTCGAGCGCAACTACCGCGATGTCGAACGTCGGCCCAGGCCTCGGAGAAATCGTCGGGCCAGCCGGCAACTTCGCGGGGCTGCCGCCCGGGGCTAAGTGGGTGCTGTCGTTCGCCATGCTGCTAGGCCGGCTCGAACTTTTCACCGTACTCGTGTTGTTCCGGCCGGAGTTCTGGCGGAGCTGAGCGAGCCGCTCACTTCCACTCGATCTTGATGATCTCGTACGAGCGCGAACCCTTGGGCGTCGTTACCTCGGCGGTGTCGCCTTTGCCCTTGCCGATGAGCGCGCGCGCAATCGGAGAGGAAATCGATACCTTCCCCTCGCGGACGTCCGCCTCCATTTCGCCGACGATCTTGTACTTGGCCTTCTCGTCGGTGTCCTCGTCGACAACAGTGACCGTCGCGCCAAACTTAACCGTGTCGCCCGACATCTTCGAGATATCGATGACCTCGGCGCGCGACAGCTTGTCCTCCATGTCGGCCACGCGGGACTCATTCAGCCCTTGGGCTTCCTTGGCAGCGTGATACTCGGCATTCTCGCTGAGGTCGCCGTGCGCACGCGCCTCTGCGATCGCCTGGATAATCCGTGGGCGTTCCACAGCTTTAAGGCGGTGAAGCTCCGTCTCGAGCTTCTGGAAGCCCTCGATTGTCATCGGAACCTTTTCCGTCGCCATATCCAAGTCTCCCAACCGGCTCGGCACGCAGCCGATACCGTCGAATCATCCATAACAGTCAACGGGAATACGCCAGCTTCCCCTGTCCTGCGGCCCTTTGCAAGGCCTCAGGTCGGTTGGCTTATATAGGCCTGAAGTGGCGCCACTTTAAGATGACCGCCCCGCAGCGCTTTGATGGCTTTGGTCACTGCGATCGCCCCTGCCAGAGTCGTACAATAGGGAATTCGGTTGAGCAAGGCTGTGCGCCGGATGTCCTTGGAGTCGGCCAGGGCCTTGGCGCCGTCGGTTGTATTGAAAACGAGCTGCACACCACCGTTCTTAATCGTGTCGACGATGTGCGGGCGACCTTCCAAAACCTTGTTCACATGCTCGCAGGGAATGCCGTGCTGCTCGAGGTGGCGCTTGGTGCCCCGCGTCGCAATGATCTGGAAGCCCATTTCGATCATTTCACGCATGGCGCCGAGGATCCCGTCTTTGTCCGCCTCGCGAAGTGAGACGAAGACGGTTCCGCCCTCGGGCAGAGTTGC
>LNFM01003895.1_pt1 | contig 38954 bp, 33 predicted proteins | sample 596031 | NCBI WGS metagenome assembly LNFM01 (sample SAMN04254537, study PRJNA301005) | activated carbon metagenome | isolation source: dual media filters at the Ann Arbor, Michigan drinking water treatment plant | place: USA: Ann Arbor | reverse complement strand
CGTCGATACCGTGGCTTCCTCGTGGATCGAGGCGCTCGCAGGCGTATCGCGATGATAAATGCGGAGTGTTCCGCCCTGCTTCTGGGCGAATGCCGGCGCTACATCGCCGATTCCAACAGCAAGGCCGATCGCGGCCGCCGTCAACCAAAGTCCCTTCATGCGTGCTCCTCCTCCACGGATTCGTCTCGACCCTTTGATAGGGCCGATCGATTGCATTTCCTCCATTCGCTGCGGCTGGACCGACTCCTTGGATTCGACGCCGACGATTTCGGCACGATCATCCTTCGGTTCACTCACTCAGGTCCTTTGGCGCCGCGATGCGAATGCCGTCTCGTCTTCTGTTCCAACCTCCTGTCATCGTCGCTACGTGTTTATTGGCCATCTGGCGCCACGTAGCCACTTTTGGTTCGTTCTATCGTGAACAGCCAACCTAGTTGCTGGCGACGCCACGATCAATCACTCATCGCGAGCTAAACAACGCTCGCGGCGCCTCAATCGCTGGAGCGGAGCAGCGCGCCACCGTCCACCGGCAGCGCCACGCCGGTAATGAAGCTCGCCTCATCCGACGCCAGGAACAGGGCCGCATTAGCCACGTCCCAGCCCGTGCCCATGGTCTTGCGCAGCGGCACGCGGGCATTTCGCGCTGCAACAACTTCCGATCGGGGCTGTCCCCACACCCGCGCCCGCGTATCGACCGCCATCGGCGTATCCATCAGGCCCGGCAGGATGATGTTGGCGCGCACGCCATACTCTGCATTGTGACGCGCGATCTGCTCGGTGTAGGCGATCATGCCGGCCTTGGTCGTTTTATACGCGACTGTCGCGTAGCTCGCCGAAAGCGCAGCAACGGACGAGATCGACAGGATCGAACCGGACCGCTGCTCACGCATGATCGGCAGCGCGTGCTTGCACGCCATGATGAAGCCGCGCAGGTTGATCGCATTGACCTTGTCGAACGCTTCCTCGGTGATCTCGAGCGGCGACTTGTCGCCGCCACCGAGCGAGACGCCAACGTTGTAGTGCAGCGTATCGAGGCGGCCCCACTTCTTCACGGCCTCGTCCACGGCCGCCTTCATGTCGGCGTCCTTCATCACGTCCGCCTGGAAGCCTGTGGCCGTGCCGCCATCCTTGTTGATGAGGTCAGCCGTCTCCTGCGCCGACTCCAGCCGATTGTCCACGCACAGCACCTTGGCGCCTTCGCGCGCGAACACGATTGCCGTCGCGCGACCGTTGCCCATGCCTTCGCCGGGGCTCTGGCCGGCGCCGATGATGACCGCGACCTTGTCTTTCATTCTCATGGCGGTGCTCTCCTCAGACGGGCTTAGCCGGGAACGGATATTTTTCGAGATACTTCTTGTAGTCGGGCTCGACATCGATCTCGAGGCTCGCGAGCACGCGCACGACCGCGTTGTAGAATGCGATCGTCATCACGAGGTCGATCATCAACTCGTTCGAGAGATGCTTCTGCAGCGCTTCGAATGTCGCGAGGCTCACCGCGCCGTCGCGCGTGGCTTCCCGGGCCGCCGACAGCACGAGGCGTTCGACCGGCCCGAACGACGTCGATTTTCCCGCGGTATCGGCGATCAGCGCTTCGATATCCGCGTCGGTGACGCCAAATTCATACCCGAGCTTGATGTGGTGCGACCACTCGTAGGGTGAGCGCGCCAGCCAGCCAACCTGGAGGATCGCCAGTTCCCGCAGCCTCGTGTCGAGCTTGCTTTTGTAGCGGATGAAATAGCCAAGCCCCTGGAACGCGCGCAAGGCGTTCGGGCTGTTGACGAGCTGCTTGTAGAGCGTGATCTCACGCTTCATGAGATCCTGGTTCTCGGGCGCGACGTCGGCTTTTTCTATGTAGGGCAGGCGGGCCATGACGGTATCCTCGGAGGTTTCCTCGAACGGCTTTCCTATTCGCTCTCGCTCTCGCGCTCAGGCGCTTGCAAGGTGACGCCGCCATCCACGACAAGCGTCTGCCCGGTGATATAGCGGGCGTGGTTCGACATCAGGAAGCGCACCGCATTGCCGATGTCCCACCCGGTGCCTTCGACACCTAGCGTGGACGCCCGCCGCCTGTTGTCGCGTGCGCCGTCACTCATGCCGCGCGCATACACCATCGGCGTATAGACCGGCCCGGGCGCGACGCAGTTGACGCGGATGCCGTCGCGGCCGTGATCAACCGCCATCGCGCGCGTGAGGCCGATGATCGCCGCCTTGGTCGCCGTGTAGATCGTGAGGCCCCGCGGCCGTAGCGCCGAAATCGACGAGACGTTGACGATCGCACCACCGCCGCCCGTCTTGATCATCGCGGGAATGGCGAACTTCGATAGGAGGAACATGACCTCGACGTTGACTTTCATCATGTTCTGCCAGGTCGCCTGGGTCTCCGTCACGACGGTCCCGCGGCTGCCGATACCGATGTTGTTGTCGAGGAAATCGAGACGTCCGAAGCGATCGACGGCGGCCTCGACCGTCGACTTGCATTGCGCTTCTTCGGTGAGGTCGGCCGCGTGCGCCGCTGCCGTGCCGCCATCGGCGGTGATCATGTCGACAGTGCGCTGAGCCAATGTCATGTCGCGATCGACGACGAGGACCTTGGCGCCGGAGGACGCGAGCAGGATCGCTGCCGCTCGCCCGTTGCCGATGCCATCGCCTGCAGCGCCACCGCCGGCAATGATCGCCACTTTACCGGACAGACCGGGATCGTCGTTGTAGCCCGCGGGCATTGTGTTCCTCCTGAAGATGTTGTCCCGGCTTCATTGGGCGAACCGGTTAGGCAACGGTGGCGAGGCGTCAGCGGCCGGTGAAATTCGGTGTCCGACGCTCGGCGTAGGCTTTCACGCCTTCCTTGAAATCATCCTGCGCGCGAAGCTCGCTCTGGAGGCTCAGTTCGTGATCCGTCTGCGCCTTGACCTTGTCGGCGAGGCCGGCGCGGATCGTCTCTCGCGTCCGCTGCACGGCGAGCGGCGCGTTCGTCGCGATCTCGGCAGCAAATTCCTGTGCGCGCTTGCGCACGTCGGCCAGCGACACCACCTCGTCGGCGAGACCGATCGCGAGCGCCTCTTCGCCAGTGATCCGCCGGCTCGTGTAAAACAGCTTCGCCGCCTGTTGCACGCCGATCAGACGAGGGAGCGTGTAGGTCAGCCCGAAGCCCGGATGAAAGCCGAGCCGCGTAAAGTTCGCCGAGAAACGCGCCTCATGCGCCGCGATGCGGAAGTCTGCCGCCACCGCTAAGCCCAGTCCACCACCGATCGCCGCACCCTGTACAGCCGCTATGATCGGCTTCTTGCTCCGGAAGATGCGCACCGCTTCCTGGTAGAGATGGCCCGAGTTGTTGGCGCTCGCTTCGTCGGGGCGGTTGCCCTTCGAGTCCAGGCGGCTGCCGTCGCCGAAGTTGGCGCCAGCGCAGAACGACTTGCCTTCGCTCGCAAGCACCACTGCTCGCATGTTGATGTCGCCGTCAATCTCCTCGAGCGCCGTGGCGATCTGTTTGATCAGCGACATGTCGAAGAAATTGTGCGGCGGGCGCTGGATGACGATCGTCGCGACGTTGCCGGAACGCTCGATGGTGATGTCGGTGAAGGGCGTCATAGGGATCTCCGTAGGCGAGATGCGACGTTTCGCATGAATTCTAGCGGGTTCCGCGCGTCACGACGAGCGCGTCGGCTATTGTTGTTCCCTGGCCCGCCGGATGAACGAACACAGGATTGAGATCGACCTCGGCGACGGTATCGGCGTGGTCCGCGGCAAAGCGTCCGAGCCGCACCATCAGATCAGCCAGCGCGTCGATATCCGCCGCGGGCGCGCCACGATGGGCATCGAGTAGGGCGCGGCCCTTGAGTCGATCGATCAACGCCAGCGCGTCGGCCTTCGAGAGCGGCACCGGTGCCAGCGCAACATCCTTCATGACCTCGACATGGATGCCACCGAGGCCCACCATCAACATCGGCCCGAACAGCGGATCGCTGTTGATGCCGAGGATCATCTCAAGACCCGGGCGCGCCATCGGCTGCACCAGCACGCCGTCGATCCGAGCGTCGGGATTGTAGGCTTGCGCCCGCTCGAGAATGCCGGCGAAGGCTTCGCGCACGCGTCCTTCGCCCTGAATGCCGAGCGCCACGCCTCCAGCTTCGGTCTTGTGGAGGATGTCGGGCGACTGGACTTTCATTGCGACCGGTCCGCCGACGCTCGCGGCGGCGTCGACCGCCTGATCGATGGTCTTCGCGAGGTGCTGGCGTGCGCTGTCGCCGATGCCGTAACCCGCGAGCACGTGGCGCGCCTCGACTTCGGTCAATACACCGCGGCTTTTCGCGAGCGCGCCAGCGACGTGTTCGTACACGGGCGCCGCGGTGCGCGTGCTATCGGAGTTGGCCAGGAACCGCTCGCGACGGGCGCGATAGTCGGCCATCTCGGCCATCGTCCGTGCGGCGTTGCGCATGTTCGTGAAGAGCGGATAGCCGGCTTCCGCGAGAACTTCGGCGGAGCGCGTTACCGGCAGCGTGTAACTCCACATCAGGATCGGCTTGTTGGTCTCGCGCTTCAGCTTGATCAGCGCCTCGCGCTCATGCGCAAGGTGATCGCCGTTGCGGCCACTCATGACGACGATGATCCCGTCGACGACCGGCGACTTCGAAACCATTGAGGCGAGCCCCGCGTAACCGGCGCTACGGATCGCTTGCGCGGTACCGTCGACGGGGTTCTGCGAGGTGCCGTAGCTGGGCAGGATCTTGTCGATGATCTGGCGCGTCGGCGCGTCCAGCTCGGGCACGTCGAGCCCTGCGGCCGAACAGGCGTCCGCCATCCATCCGCCGCCGCCGCCCGGCGCCCAGCCGGAAGATCGTTGCCCGCCGCGAGGAAACCCTGCGCGAGATCGACCATCTCCTCGAGATCGCGGCCCTCGACCATGCCGTAGTGGCGCGCCATCGCGCTGAAGCTCGCGTACGAGCCGGCCAGCGCCGCCGTGTGTGATGCCGCCGCCCGCGCGCCCGCGTCCGACTGGCCGATCTTGCTGACGATGATGGGCTTGCCGGCCCGCAACGCCTTCTCGGCTAGGCTCGCGAACTTCGTCCCCGTTTTGATGTCCTCGATCAGCATCAACAGCACGTCGGTGCCGGCGTCGTCGATGATGTGATCGGCGTAGTCGAGCACTTCGAGGCAGGCTTCGTTGCCGGTCGTGACGATCAGGTTGAAACCGAGTTCCTTCGGCCGCCCACGATCGTAGAAACCAAAACCCATGCCGCCGCTCTGTGCGATCACAGAGACGCGCCGGCCGCCAAGAGGCTTCAATGGGACCAGCGACAGCGGTCCCGGGCTTACCGCCGGGCTGAATGTCGGGCAAAGCGCGTGCGGCAGGTTGGCAAACCCTTCCGAGTTCGGACCCATCACCGCCATGCCGTATTGCCTGCATCCGAGCACCGGCCTCGCCCGGCTCTTCAGCGAACCCCGAACTGAGAATGATCGCGGCGCCGACACCCGCTTCACCGCAGCGGCGCAATTCCTCGACGACGAACGTCGCGGGAATGATCAGCACGGCGAGGTCGACCGGGCCCGGCACATCGCCAATCGTCGGATAGGCTTTGAGGCCCTGCACCTCGGCGTTGGTGCGGCTCACCGGATGGACGCCGCCGGCATAGGGATGCGCGCGCAGGATCTCGAGGATGCGCCCGCGCAAGCCCTGACCCAATGGCGCGGCGCCGATCACCGCGACGCTGCGCGGAGAAAACAACTTGGCGATGTCAGGCAATTTTCCCACGCTCTTGCTCACCGCAGTCCGAGCCCGCGGGCGATGATGCCGCGGAGGACCTCTGTTGTACCGCCCTGGATGGTCAGCTTCGGCGCGATCGTCGTCGCGTAGGCGAGCTTTTCCTCGAACGGGATCTGATTGGTTGCCTCGGGCTCGCTGAAGGCGGCGAGTTCGCGCGCCTTGTGTGGCAGCCGCTGCTCCCAGATCGTGCCGACATCCTTCACGATTGCCGCTTCGAGCACCGGCTCCTTGCCGGCGTGCAGCATGCCCGCGACCGACACCGACATGCGGCGCAGTGTGTGAAGCTGCGCGACGAGACGGCCGAGGCCTTCCGCGCCACGCACATCCGGATCGGGACCGAGCACGCGCACCAGCTCTTCGAGCACATAGTACGTTTCGAGGAACCGCTCGGGGCCACTGCGCTCATACGCGAGTTCGCTCGTCGCCTGTTTCCAGGCGCCGTCGATCTCGCCGAGCACATGGTCGTCGGGCACGAATGCGTTATCGAACACCACTTCGTTGAAGTCGTGATGGCCGGTGATCTGGTAGACCGGGTTGCAGGTGATGCCCTTGGTCTTCATGTCGACCAGGAATTGCGTGAGCCCGTGGCGGCGGTTCTCCTTGGTCGACGAGGACGTGCGGAACAGGCCAATCATGTAGTCGGCCTGATGCGCGTTCGACGTCCAGATCTTGGTGCCGTTGATCAGCCAGCCACCGTCCGTCTTGGTCGCCTTGGTGCGCGCCGCGAACAGGTCCGAGCCCGAGTTAGGCTCGCTCATGCCGATCGCGAAGCAGCACTCACCGCGGCAGATCGCCGGCAGCACTTTCATTTTGACGTGCTCTGGCGCGTATCGCAGCAGGATCGGACCGCTCTGGCGGTCAGCGACGAAATGCAGCCGTACTGGCGCGTTGGCGATACGCAGTTCCTCGGTCACGACAAAGCGCTCGAGGAACGTGCGCTCATGGCCGCCGTACTGCTTCGGCCATGTCATGCCGAGCCAGCCTTTGGCGCCAACCTTGCGGCTGAAGTCGCGGTTGAAGCTGTCGCCACCGGTGGCGCCGTTGGCCTTGATGTTGCCGGCCTCCATTTCCTCGGCAACGAAGGCGCGCACTTCGTCGCGAAGCCGTTCGCATTCCGGAGGGAGACGGAGCTGGTCGAATTGAATGGCCGCGGTCATGGTCGGGAACCCGTCGATTGATGGCAAAACGGTCGGCTTAGCGCGAGGCAACCAGCGGCCAAAGCTCGTCGGCACCCTTGGCAGCGATCATGCGTCCGAGCCGCACGGCCCAGTCGCTTTCGTTGCCGAAATCGTCTCGCCACGCCCACAGGCGCAGCGTGAAGCGATGCAGGATGTGCTCTTTGGTGAAGCCGATCGCGCCGTGGACCTGATGGCCGATCGAGGCGCCTTCTGTCGCCGCTTCTGCGACGCGAATCTTGGCCCCGGCGGCTTCGAGGAACAGGCGATCGTCGGTGATGCCGTTGGCGAACGTGTCCGCTGCCGATCCCGCTGCCGCGACTGCTGCCGCCGTCTCGCCCGCAAGCCGCGCGAGATTGTGCTGCACGGCCTGGAACTTCGAGATCGTCTTCTCGAACGCGACCCGCTCGCCGGCATAGCGCGTGGTGATTGCGAGCACCGTCTCCAGCGCGCCGGCCATCTGGTTGGCGCGCACCGTCGCCCCCAACAGCATCAGCCGTTGCCGGTCGAGACCCGCGGGCGCCGCCGCCTGCGCCACCGCTGTCACCTTGTCGAAGAGAACCTCGCCGCTGGAATCGCCCGCGAGGTTACGGCCGTCGCCGGAGCGCGTATCAGCAAGCCTGACAAGCGCCACGACCGGACCTTGCGGCCCATCAGCAAGCACCGCGACATGCTCGGCCCGCTTAGCGAATGGGACGGCGCGCGACTTGCCGCTCAATACGCCTGCCGCATCGATCTTGAGCTCATCCGACCAGCGCGACGGCGCGATCGTCATCGGCCCCGTTGGACATTCGAGACCCGCTTCCGACAGGAGCCAGCCCGCCAGCAATGTCTCGGCCACCGGCAGCGGCGACGCAAACCGCCCCGCTACTTTCACGACCTCGAACCCATCTGCGAGCGACGCACCGGCGCCGCCGAGCGTATCCGCCACCCACGCGAGCGTCAGTCCGCTCTCTTGGAGCGACTCCCACAGCGGCCCCTGCCACGCGTCGTCCTTGGCTTGGTTGATCGTCTGCGGATCACCGAGATCCTCGAAAATGCGTGCGGCCGTCTCCGCGACGATAGCGCTCGTCTCGCTCACTTGGGCTCCCCACGAGACAGAATATGCGTTGTCGTCCCGCGCCTGTCCCTGCGCCGGATGACTTTGTCCGGACCTATGCTTGGGCCAACGCGCCACAATTGGCAAGGGCCTCGTTGGCGGATTTGTCTGCACGCTGCGCATGGCCGCGTGCGACTCACTCCCGGCTCACCATTGCGGTGGGGTCCAACTGACATCCTCGTCGAGAGGGTAGGAGGGGCGCGGGATGCGCTGCCATTGACGCCGATCGAGCACCGGCGACGTCAGCCCCTCGGTGTCGACCTCGTAAACATTCTCAGGCGGGAACCAGGGGATGAAGCCGGCACGGAAATGCCCGCGCGACTTGACGACTACGGTCGCGGCCTTGCCGATGTCGAGCCCGAACATCTCGAAGTACATCGGGTCCAGGGTCTGAAAGCGCTCCGAGATCACGACTACGGTGATGCCGCCAATCTTGAGCGCCGCTGACGGCCCCAGATGCATCGTTTTGCCTTGCGCGGATCCGAGACGACCGATGATCGTGCCGTGATGGAGACCGACAACCTCGGCATCGGCCTCGAAAGGCTGATCGCAGGGCAGGCCGGCATGGCTGTTGAACGTCGCGCGGATTTTGCCGCCGACTCCGGCTTCGTGCGCGCGCTTCGCCAGCGGCGGATCGAAGAAGCTGCCGACGAGTACGTTGTCGGCGCCGGCCCACGCGAGGGCGGACAGCAATTCCGTCGTGCGGCCGGTGCCGCCGCCACCGGGATTGTCACCTGAATCGGCGTAGATGACGGGCGGACGATTGGTCTTGAGCGCCATCTGCACCGCGTCGGACAGCGGCGTCAGCTTCTTGCGGAATTGGGCCCGGCTGTCCCATCCGAGTTCGGCGATCTCCCGCGCCAGCATTTGCGCCCGTGCGAGGTCGTGGCGCGCCGTGACGATGATCGCGACGCCGTTCTTGTCGCTATCGGAGAACACGAAGCCGCCGAAGATCGAGACATTGAGGATGTCGCCGGCGAGTTCCGCCCGACGCCGCGTGCCATAGTCGATCATCGCGCCGTAGGGGCCGCTCGCCGTCAGAAGGTTGACCGAGGCGGGCGTGAGCGGCAACCGGATGAACGCCGACTTCGGCTCGGCGAGACCGGCGAGCATCAGCCGCAGCGACAGGGCCGCTTCCTCGCCGCGCTCGATGTAGTCGACGTGCGGATTGGTGCGGTAGCCGACGATGAGGTCGCACTCGCTGACCATGCGCTCGGAGATATTGCCGTGCAGATCGAGCGTGACGACGACGCGCGCTTTGGGACCGACCATTTCGCGCGCCAGAGCGATCAGATCACCATCGGGATCGTCGCGGTCGGTCGCGATCATGGCGCCGTGATTGGCGACGTAAACGGCATCGAGCGGCCCGGCCTCGGCAAGGCCTTTTCGACAGATCGCCAGATAGTCATCCATGAGCGCGCCATCGATCGGGCCGTGCGGATGGCAGCCCGCCAGGAGGATCGGCACCGGCTCCCACGGCCCCGTCGCGTCCATGGTTTTCACGAATGCCGCCGCCTCGCCTGTGATCGCCGGGTTCGGGTGGCGCGCCGCCTCGAGGATCGCGGCACCCTCCAGTTCGTAAAAGCTGCGGAAATCAGCCTGTACCGCGGTCGGCGCTTGGCGATTGCTTTCGAGCCATACGCCGATGATGGCGACGCGCGGCGGTGTTTTCTCGCTCATGATCGGTGACGTTCCTTCGACTCAATTGACTATGTGTTCCGCTTGCTCGCTCACAGCAACGCCGAGATCGCTTCCGACGCCCGCGCGCGCTCGTCGGCCGCGAGGTGCAATCCGGCCTTGGTCCGCCGCCACAGAATATCTTCGGCGGTCATCGCCCATTCGTGTTCCTTGAGATAAACGATCTCGCGCTCGGTGAGACTGAGCCCGATCAAGCGGCCCATGTCTGCGAGCTTCGTCGCGTCACCGAGGACATCCGCGACGCACGAGCCGTGTCGGTGCGCGAGCCGCGTGAGGTACGACCGATCGAAGCCCGGCCGCTCCCCCGCGAGGCGTTCAACGAACCGCTCGAACGCCATTGCAGGCGACGCAACGAGCCGACCGTTCTGCTCGAGATCGCCGCCCGGCAATGGCGCGTTGGCCGTCCACGCCGGCCCCATGCCGGCGAGGTGCGGGCGCAGCCTGTCGAGGGCTTCCTCGGCAAGTCGCCGATAGGTCGTGACCTTGCCGCCCATGACGCTGAGTAACGGCGGCGAACCTGCGCGCGCGTCGAGTTCGAGATGATAGTCTCGTGTCACGGCGGAAGGATTGTCGGCCTGATCGTCATAGAGCGGCCTGACACCGGAGTAGCTCCAAACGACATCGGCGCGTGCAATCGGCTGGCGGAAGAATGCGCTCGTGGCCTCAATGAGATACGCGATCTCGCCCTCGTCGATTGCGGTTGCGGCGGGATCGCCGTCGTAGGCGATGTCGGTCGTCCCGATCAGCGTAAATCGCTCCTCGTAGGGCAGCGCGAACACGATGCGGCCGTCGGCATTCTGCATGAGGTAGGCGTCGTTGGCGCCGGCGATGCGCGGCACGACGATGTGGCTGCCTTTGACCAGCCGCAGGCGACGTTCCGGTCGGACGCCGATCGCTGCGTCGACCGTACTGCCGACGGCATCGACCCACGGCCCCGCCGCATTGACCAGCGACCGCGCCCGGACTTCACGCTCCTGGCCGCTATTTTCAATCGTCAGATGCCATAGCGCACCATCGGCGCGGACGGCCACTACCTTGCTCCGCGGCAGGATCTCGGCGCCACGCTGCGCCGCCGCACGCGCGTTGAGGATGACGAGGCGCGCGTCGTCGACCCAGCAGTCCCAGTAGGCGAATCCGCGCGTCAGCCCGGGCTTCAGCGGCGCGCCGCCGGGATCGCGCGTGAGATCGAGCCCCGCCGAACCCGGCACTGCCTTGCGCCGATAGAGATGATCGTAGAGCAGCAACCCCGCGCGGAGCATCCAGCGCGGCCGCTGGCTCGGCACATGCGGGAGCACGAACCGCAATGGCCAAATGATATGCGGTGCCTTCGCCAGCAGCACCTCGCGCTCGCCCAACGCCTCGCGGACGAGGCGAAACGCATAGTGCTCGAGGTAGCGCAGCCCCCCGTGTACGAGCTTGGAACTGGATGAACTGGTGGCGCCGCCGAGGTCGCCCATTTCGGCGAGCACAACTTTGAGGCCGCGGCCGGCGGCGTCGGCGGCAATGCCGCAGCCGTTGATGCCGCCACCGATGATCGCGAGATCGTATGCATCCGGAGGTCGCACGGTGCTGGCGCCTGTCGCTTGGTCTTGTTGATCCGCCGTCGGTCACGACCAGAATAAGGCAATCCGGCCGGGCCTCTACACCCAATTGCCTGTAGCCCATCCGGCCCCCGCTAGGCTAGCCTCGATCGCAACAACGGGACCGTCGGCCAAGACCGAATCCCGACCTGGGAGGAGTGGAAATGCGCAGCGTGCTCATTGTCGACGATGAGCCCAACATCGTCCTGTCTCTCCAATTCCTGATGAAGAAGGCTGGCTTTGACGTGCGCACGGCCCGCGATGGCGAGGAAGCGCTGGCCGAAATCGCCCGCGACGCCCCCGATCTGGTCCTGCTCGACGTGATGATGCCCAAGCGCGACGGCTTCGACGTCTGCCAGACCGTGCGCGCCAATCCCGCATGGCAGGGTATCCGGATTGTCCTGCTGACCGCCAAGGGCCGCGACGTCGAGCGCGAAAAGGGCCTCGCCCTCGGCGCCGACGATTACGTGACCAAGCCGTTCTCGACCCGAGACGTGTTGGCGCGGCTCGAGAAGCTGGTGCCGTCGCGTGATGGCTCATAGGGATTAATCGTGCGATGCGCCTGAAGGTGCTTCTGCCCCTCGTTCTCCTGGCGTTGACGACGATTGCCGTGGTCGTGCCGATGGCGGCATTGTGGTCGAGCGGCGCCGAAGTGTCCCGCGTCGGTGCCATGGTGTCGCTGACCGTGGCGGTGGCGCTCGTTGCTTTCGCCGCCGCCTGGGGTGTCCTCTATCTCCTGGTCCAGAAACCACTGACGGCGCTCGCCCGTGACGCCCTGATGCTGGCACAGGCACCACAAGAGCGTGAGTTGCATATCCCGGCCCTGCACGCTCTCGACCGGATGCCGGCAGGAATCGCAGAGTTGCAGCGGCGGCTCGTTGCCGCGCGCGCCGATACGCGATCGGAGGTCGAAGCGGCAACCCGGCGCGTCGACGAGCAGCGCACCCGTCTCGAAGCGATCCTCCTCGACCTGACCGAAGGCGTCATCGTCTGCAACCTCGATCACCGCATCCTTCTCTACAATCAGGCTGCCGCGCGCATTCTCGATTTGCGCGAGACGCTCGGCCTTGGCCGGCCGCTGTTCGGGCTGCTGACGAGCGAACCGATCCTGCACATTCTCGAGCAGATGCTACCGCCGCTCGATTCGCCGAGTGCCCCCAAGGCAACGGCTCGCGACGCGGTGACCGGCCATGAATCCCGCCGTTTCGTCTGCGCGACGCACGATCTCGGCACACTGCTCGAAGCGCGCATGAGCGTGATCCTCGAAGCCAACGGCACCGCCTCCGGCTACGTCCTCACGTTCGCCGACGTGAGCGCGCGGATCGAAAGCTTGGCAACGCGAGACCATATTTTGCGCGAGGTCATGGTCGAGTGGCGCCGCCCGCTCGCCAATCTCACCGCCGCATCCGAGATGCTGGAGGACGCCGACACCCTCTCGGCCAGCGAACGCGGTGCTTTCCAGGACATCGTCGGCAAAGAGGTCGCGGCACTCAATGCGCGGTTCCGCGATCTCTCGCGCGCCTATGAGCAACTTGCCGCCGGCCCGTGGCCGATGGCCGATATCCATTCGCTCGATCTTTTCCGCGCGATGCGCAAGCACCTCGCCACGGGGAGCGCGATCGAGATCACGCTGGTCGGCGTGCCGACATGGCTGCATGCCGACAGTCACTCCTTGATGCTGACGCTGGCGGCCCTGATCCACCGCGTGCAGTCGGCCAGCGGCCAAACGAAGTTCGACGTCGAGGCCACCCGGCGGTCCAACCGTGTCTATGTCGAGATTTCCTGGGACGGCGCGCCACTGGCCGCGGCCACGCTCGAAAGCTGGCTCGACGAGCCGCTCCCCGGCACCATCGCCAACCGCACGATCCGCCAGATTGTCGAGCGGCACGGCAGCGAGTTATGGAGCGAAAGCATCGCCGACGGCCGCACGCTCATTCGCTTACCGCTGCGCGCGCCGGTCCATCCGCCAACCGACGCCCTCATCCGCGCCCGCCTCGTGCCACGACCCGAGTTCTACGACTTTGACCTCTTCGAGACCGCGCACGCGGAACTCACCGAGACGCCGCTGCCGCGCATGAGCTACGTCGTCTTCGATTGCGAGACCACGGGCCTCAAACCCTCGCTCGGCGACGAACTCGTCTCCGTTGGTGCCATCCGCGTCGTCAACGGCCGCATTCTCACCGGCGAGTCGTTCGAGCGCCTGATCAATCCCGGTCGACCGATTCCCGATACAGCGCGACGGATACACGGCATCAGCGATGACATGGTGCGAGACAAACCACCGGCTCAGATCGTGCTGCCGCAGTTCAAGTCGTTCGTCGGCGATGCCGTCCTTGTCGCCTACAATGCTGCCTTCGACATGAAATTCCTGGAACTCAAGGAAACAGCGACCGGGGTGCGCTTCGACAACGCGGTACTCGATGCGCTGCTGCTCGCGATTTACCTCTTCCCCGATGCGCCTGACCACTCGCTGTCCGGCATGGCCCGTGAACTCGGCATCGACATCGCCGGTCGCCACACCGCGCTCGGCGATGCCATGATGACCGCTGCCGTTTGGGTGCGGTTGCTCGATCTGCTGGTGGTGCGCGGCGTTGGCACGTTCGGTGACGCGGTGCGCATTTCGAGCCGCATGATGCACGAGCGCAAGCAGCTCGCGCAGTTCTGACGCGATGACGCGATGATGAGCAAGGGGAGGCGATGATGACACGGCCTGGCATCACCACCGAGCGACTGCTCGCCCTGTTCCTGCTCGGCGTCGTCGCCTTCACACCGCCGTTTCTCGGCATCTTCAATACGCCGCGCCTGATCCTCGGTATTCCGATCCTGTATCTTTACCTTTTCGGCATGTGGGCTTTGCTGATCGCTCTCGTCGCGCTGACGGTTCGCCACCCCGACGACGATCCAGGCAACGAGACTGCGCCCGCCGGGCCCGGCGACCGCACCGGCAACGGCGAGGGCTAGGCGATGCTCAGCGGCGTCACCATCATCGGCGCGGCGTTTCTCTATCTGTGCATCCTGTTCGCCATCGCCTACTACGGCGACAAGCGTGCCGACCAGGGCCGGAGCCTGATCGCCAACCCCTACATCTATGCCCTGTCGATCGCCGTCTACTGCACGTCATGGACATTCTACGGCAGCGCTGGCCGCGCGGTCTCGACGGGCGTCGGCTTCCTGCCCATCTACATCGGACCGACGCTGACGTTCATCCTCGGCTGGTACCTGATCCGCAAGATCGTGCGCATCTCCAAGGTCAACCGGATCACCTCGATCGCCGACTTCATCGCGTCGCGTTACGGCAAGAGTGCCTACCTTGGTGGGTTGGTCACTGTCATCGCGGTCGTCGGCGTGCTTCCCTACATCTCGTTGCAGCTCAAGGCGATCACGATCTCATTCGGCGTGCTCGTCCAGTATCCCGCCGTGACGATGCCGATCCAGTCGAGCGCCGTGCCCCTCATGCACGACACCGCATTCTTTGTCGCTCTGATCATGGCCGCCTTCGCAATCCTGTTCGGCACGCGCCACATCGATGCCAGCGAACACCACGAGGGCATGGTCGCGGCCATCGCATTCGAGTCCGTCATCAAGCTCATCGCCTTCCTCGTCGGCGGCATCGCCGTCACCTACTGGATCTATGACGGCTTCGGCGACATCTTCGCCCGCGCCGCAGCCTCACCCGAACTGGCGCGCCTGTTCACGATCGACACGTCGCGCGGCGCCATGACGAGTTGGATCGCGCTCACCGTCCTCGCCATGGGTGCCGTGCTCGTGCTGCCGCGCCAATTCCAAGTCCTCGTCGTCGAGAACGTCGATGAACGCCACGTCCGCAAGGCAATCTGGTTGTTTCCGCTCTATCTTCTGCTGATCAACATCTTCGTGCTCCCGATCGCGTTCGCCGGCATCCTGCATTTCCCCAAAGGCGCGGTCGACCCCGATACGTTCGTGCTGACGGTCGCCATGGCGGAGAAGTATCAGGCGATCGCGCTCATCGTCTTCCTCGGCGGGCTGTCGGCTGCGACCGGCATGATCATCGTCGAGACGATCGCGCTGTCGACCATGGTCTGCAACGATCTTGTCATGCCGCTGCTGTTGCGCTTCGCTGGCGCGCGCCTCGCCAAACGGCGGGATCTCACAGGACTGCTGCTCGCGATCCGGCGCGGAGCAATCGTGGTGGTGATCCTGCTCGGCTACGCCTATGTGCGCCTGATCGGCGAGTCCTATGCGCTCGTCACGATCGGCCTCGTATCGTTTGTCGCGGCCATGCAGTTCGTCCCTGCCATCGTCGGCGGCGTATTGTGGAAGGGCGCGACGCGGCTCGGCGCGATCGCCGGCCTTACCGCCGGCTTCGCGGTCTGGCTCTATACGCTATTGTTTCCATCGCTGGCGCGCTCGGGCTGGATGTCGGAGTCCTTCATCATCGATGGGCTGTTCGGCTGGGCATTTCTGAAACCCTATGCGCTTTTCGGATTGACTGGTCTCGATGCGATCTCGCACGCGACGTTCTGGACGCTCGTCGTCAATATGGGATTGTACGTCGGGGTCTCGCTGGTGACCGGCCAAAGCATCATCGAGCGCAGCCAAGCCAACCAGTTCGTCGATATCTTCAACACTGCGCAGCGCGGCGAACGGATCTGGCGCGGCCGCGCGACCATCGCCGATTTGCGTGGACTGCTACTGCGGTTCATCGGTGAAGAGCGCGCCGAAGCCGCGTTCAAACGCTTCGAGCGCATACACGACCGGCGCCTGCCAGATACCCAACCCGCCGATGCCGAAATCGTGGCCTACTGCGAGCGCCAGCTTGCCGGCGCCATTGGCGCGTCTTCCGCCCGTATCATGGTCGCGTCGGTGTTGCGCGAGGAAATGCACGACATCGACGGCGTCATGCAGATCCTCGACGAGGCATCACAGCTCGTGGTTTACAGTCGTCGTCTCGAGACCAAGAGCCGCGAACTCGAAGCCGCCACTGACGAGCTTCGCGCCGCCAACGAGCGCCTCAAGGAACTCGACAAGCTCAAGGACGACTTCGTCTCGACCGTCAGCCACGAGCTGCGCACACCGCTGACCTCGATCCGTTCCTTCAGCGAGATCGTCCAGGACAATCCAGATCTCGACGTCGAGCAGCGCAATGAATTCTTGCGCATCGTCGTCTCCGAGAGCGAGCGGCTGACACGTCTGATCAACGACATCCTCGATCTCGCGAAGATGGAAGCAGGTCAGGGCGATTGGGTGATGGTCGAGCTGGCTCCAGGCGTCATCATCGAACAGGCGATTGCCGCGACGTCATCGCTTTTTGCGCGCGACAATGTTGCGCTGGAGGTCGACATCGCCACCGACCTGCCGCGCGTTTTCGCCGACGCGGATCGGATGACCCAGGTGGTCGTGAACCTTCTCGCCAATGCCGTCAAATTTCGCAATGCCGTGAATGGGCGCGTGGCGCTCAAGGCCTACACGGAGAAAGGATGGTTGCGCGTCGACATCAGCGACAATGGTCCGGGAATCCCAGAGCAGGATCACGAGCGGATCTTCGAGCGCTTCCAGCAAGCGGGCGACACACTGACGTCGAAGCCAACCGGTACGGGCCTTGGGCTCCCGATTAGTCGCCAGATCGTGCGCCACTTCGGCGGCGAGGTGTGGGTCTCGAGCCGGCCCGGCGAAGACACCGGATTTTCGTTCAACATACCGCCGGCCGCAGCATCGCCGGCACGACTCCAGCCATCAATTGCCGGGGAGAGGGCCATTGCCGCTCCGCCGTGATCACGTCAGCTTCATGACCTGCAGGATCGCCGGTCCAAGGATGACGACGAACAGCACGGGCAGGAAGAATACGATCATCGGAACCGTCAGTTTGGGCGGAAGCGCCGCCGCCTTGCGCTCGGCCTCCGACATGCGCGCGTCGCGGCTTTCCTTGGCCATCACGCGCAACGCCTGTCCCACCGGCGTACCGTAACGCTCGGCCTGGATCAGTGCGGTTGCTACCGCCTTGATGCCGGCGATACCGGTGCGCTTGCCAAGGTTTTCGAACGCGATGCGGCGATCCTGCAAGTATGACAATTCGGCCGTCGTCAGGCTGAATTCCTCGGCGAGTTCGAGCGACTGGTTGGAGACTTCCTTCGACACCTTGCCGAACGCCGCCTCGATCGACATACCGGCCTGTACGCAGATCAGCAGCATATCGAGCGCGTCGGGAAACGACTGGATGATCGAGGATTGCCGCTTCTGCACGAGGTTTTTGAGGAACACGTTCGGCAGATAGAAGCCGACATAGCCGGCGGCGATCGCCATGCCAAACTTGGCGATCGGCGGATGCTGGAGGTTGGCAATCGCAAACAGGTAGATGAGCGCCACGATCGTCACGATGATCGGCATGATCAGGCGGAAGAACATGTAAGCGACAAGCGGCGCCTGCCCACGCAGGCCGGCCATTTTCAGGAGGTCGCGCACCTCTTCAGAATCAAACGCCTTGCGCAGGTTCAACCGATTGACGATCTCCTGCATGAAGCCCTTGGGCGTCTGGCGCAGTCGGCCGCCCTGCTGACTTTCGCGACCGAAGTCCGCCATGCGCGCGGCACGCATTTTGTCGCGCTCTGTCGCCATGACCTTCATGCGCTGCGACATGCGATCGCGCGAGAGCATCGGCATGCTGACGGTGAGGACCGTCGCAAACGTCGCAGCGGCGGCAAGCAGCATCACCAGAAGCTGCGCGCTCATGAAGGATTCCACGAAATCGACCATGGTTCTCGGTCTCCCCTGCCGCGTTTTTCCGGGCCGCCTATGGCGTCCCGGCGCCCTCGGTCAGTACTTGAAGTTGATCATCTTGCGCATCACGAGGACGCCGCACGTCATCCAGCCCGCCGCGCACAGCAGCAGAAACTGGCCCATCTTCGTCGTGAAAAGGATGCCGATGTACTTGGGCGTCGACAGGTACACCATCAGCATCACCATGAAGGGCAATGCCGCAAGCACGCCAGCCGATGCCTTGGCTTCGGCAGAGAGCGCCTTCACCTTCGACTGCAGCCGTTTGCGATCACGCAGCACGCCCGCGAGGTTGCCAAGCGCCTCAGAGAGGTTGCCGCCGGCCTGCTGCTGGATCGAAATCACGATCGCAAAGAAGTTGACCTCCGGCAGCGGCATCCGACCCATCATGCGCGTGAAGCAATCCGAGAGTGGCACGCCCACGCGCTGCTGCTCGACGAGTTCCTTGAATTCCTCGCGAACGGGCGACGGGCTTTCGCGGGCTATGATCGAAAGGCATTCGTTCAGCGGCAGACCGGATTTGACACCGCGCACGATGACGTCGATCGAGTTTGCGAACTCGTCGAGAAATTTGGACTGCCGCCGCTTGATCATACGGGAGACGACCCACCGGGGGATGCCGAGGACGCCGACGAACGCCACCGCCACGGAGATCAACGGATTCATGCCCGGCAACGACACGAAGGCGACGACGCCGAGGACCAAACCGCTGACCACGCTGGCGATCCAGAAGACCTGCGGCGTGATATCGAGGCCAGCGCGCTCCAGGCGCATCCGCATCGTGACCTTCTCGCGCTGCTTCTGCTTCAGCTCGAGTTCCTTGAGGGTGTCGGCAACCTGCTTGCGGCGATTGTTGATCTGCTCGGTCTGGGCGCCGCGCACCGCACGCTTTGCCGTGCTGTCGGCCACGCCTTGGATGCGCTTTTCCGCCTTCGCCGACCCCGAGAGCAGCGGGTAGGCAAGGATATAGATCACGACCGCGGCGGAAGCCGCCGCGAGCGCGACCAGCGCCATCTGCATGGTTTCTGGCTCAAGCATCGGCCTCTCCCATCGTCCGGCCCATGGCGTCGCGGACTTCCGAGTTCGCCAGCGCCTTCGCCAGTTTCTCGGTCTCATTGTAGTATTCGGCCCGCTCCCAGAAGCGCGGCCGCGCGATTCCCGTCGAGCGGTGGCGCCCGATGATCTTTTCGTTGGCGTCTTCGCCCGTGATCTCGAACACGATCAGGTTCTGCAGCGTCACGACTTCACCTTCCATGCCCACCACCTCGGTGATGTGCGTGATCTTGCGCGAGCCGTCACGCAGGCGCGACGCCTGGATGATGATGTCGATCGAACCGACGATCATCTCGCGGATGGTCTTGGTCGGCAGTGCGTAACCGCCCATCATGATCATCGACTCGAGACGGCTGATGGCTTCGCGCGGGCTGTTGGAGTGGAGCGTACCCATCGAGCCGTCGTGGCCCGTATTCATGGCCTGCAGCAGATCGAAGGCTTCAGGTCCGCGGACCTCGCCGACGATGATCCGCTCAGGTCGCATACGCAGGCAGTTCTTGACGAGATCACGCATGGTGATCTCGCCCTCGCCTTCGAGGTTCGGCGGGCGCGTTTCAAGCCTGACCACATGCGGCTGCTGGAGCTGGAGTTCCGCCGAGTCCTCGCACGTGATGATGCGCTCGTCGGAATCGATCGAACCGGTCATGCAGTTAAGCAACGTCGTCTTGCCGGAACCCGTGCCGCCCGAGATCAGGATGTTGCAGCGAACGCGGCCGATGACCTCAAGGATCGCCTTGGCATCGGGAGTGATCGAGCCGAACTGCACGAGCTGCTCGAGCCTGAGACGGTCCTTCTTGAACTTACGAATGGTGAGCGTGGGACCATCAATCGCAAGCGGCGGCGCGATGACGTTGACGCGGCTGCCGTCGGGGAGGCGCGCGTCGCATATCGGCGAGCTTTCGTCGACACGCCGGCCGACCTGGCTGACGATGCGCTGGCAGATGTTCATCAGCTGCGCGTTGTCGGCAAAGCGCACGCCCGTCTTCTGCATCTTGCCGTTGACTTCGATGAAGGTCGTGCCCGCACCGTTGACCATGATGTCGGCGATGTCGTCGCGCGCAAGAAGCGGCTCGAGCGGCCCATAGCCGAGCACGTCGTTGCAGATGTCCTCGAGCAGCTCTTCCTGCTCGGCGATCGACATCACGACGTTTTTGAGCTGGATGATCTCGCCGACGATGTCGCGAATTTCTTCGCGCGCCGCGGCGGCCTCCAACTTCGCGAGCTGCGTAAGATCGATGGTATCGATCAGCGCATTGAAGACCGACGTCTTGACGTCATAATACTCTTCGGAATGCCGACGCGTCTGCTCGGCCGCCTCGGCGCGCGGCGTCGTCTGTGTCGGAAGAGCGACGACAGCATTCTTCGCCGGCTCGGCGGGCGCCGCCCCGCCGGATGGCGCTTGCGATGCTGGTCGACGTGGTGCTGCAGGATCGTTTGAACGCTTGCCGAACATGCCAGCCACTCCTTAGCGCTTCAGTCTCAACTTGCCGAGGATGCCGTCGAGACCGCTCGACTTTTTCTCGATCTTCTGCTCGCGCCGCCCCGTCAGGCTCATAGCGATCTCGCGGATCGGCTGCACCGCTTTGGCTTTCGGAGCGAGTTCCTCGATCATCTGGCCGTTGTTGGCGGCCTGGCCGAAGGTTTCACTGTCGAACTCGATAATCGCGGAGGCTTTCATGCCGATCGCCGCCTCGAAATCCTTGACCGAGATCTCCGGTCGCTTCGGCATTCCGACGCCGCTGAGAATGAGCATCGGCGGCTTGTCGTTGTGGCGCGCCTGCTTGACCAGATCGATCATGTTCTTGGCGTTGCGCAGGTTGGCGAGGTCCGGCGCCGCCGTGATGATCACGTGATCGGCCTGCAGCACCATACGCTTCGTCCACTGGGTCCACATGTGTGGAAGATCGGCGGCAACGTAGGGGACGTTCTGGCGCACGACGTCGAGAACGATATCGCAGGCGTCCGCCGAGAGATCGTATTCGCGGTCGAGCGCGCCCGGCGCAGCAAAGAGGCTCAGATATTCCGAGCACTTCGTCAGCAGGCGATCCAGGAGCACCTCATCCAGACGTTCTGGCGTCGCGATCGCTTCGGCGATTCCCTGCACCGGATCCTGATTAAAATCGAGGCCTGCGGTGCCGAACGGCAGATCGAGGTCGGCGATCACGACCGACTGCTTCATCATCTCGGACACGGTCCAGGCGACGTTGTGGCAGATCGTGCTGGAACCGACGCCACCCTTGGCGCCGATGAAGGCGTAGACATGCCCGACCGGATCGGTGTGCGGGTCGTTGTAGAGGTTCGACAGGCTCTCCATGAACTGCAGCGGATTGATCGGAGCGATGAGATATTCGCTCACGCCGCGCCGCAGGACTTCGCGATAGAGGAGCACGTCGTTGGTGTGGCCGACCACGATCACCTTGGTGCCGGCATCGCAGGATTCCGCGAGCTTATCGAGCGCAGCCAGGAATTCCCGCTGGGGCAGCACCGATTCGATCACGATCAGGTTCGGCGTCGGGCTTTCGAGGTAGTGCGCGACGGCAGCGTTCACGCCCCCCATGTGAACGCTGACGTGCGTCTTGATCAGGCGGCGATCCTCGGCGGCCACCTGGACTGCCTCCGCAGTCTCGGGGCGCTCACAGAACGCCTGTATCGAGATCCTCGGAATGGGGCGCGCGCGATCCGAGATCCGCTCGTCGGCGACTGCCTCGACCTCGTCCAGTAGTGCAAGCTCGCGGCTCATGGTCTTGTCCTCGTTCACTGTCGTTCGGCAACTGTTCAAGCCAGCTCAGGCTCGGAGCGCGGCGACCGGCGGTCGCCGGCTACCTCGAGCCCTTGACCTGCAGGCGTTCGTCATTCGACTTGTCGGCGTGCGTTATCTTGCCAGAAACATACTTCTCGTAGACCGTATCGCGACGCTCAGCGGCCGCCGGCGACATGGTGCGCGGCCCGACAAGATCCGCTGGATTGGCGACCTGGACCGCGAGATTGCGCTGACTGGCGCAACCGAAGTTCGCGTAGGGCAGGTTGCGGCGATCGCTCGCGAGATTGTCGGGCCAGGCGCCACATTCCGGCGCCTCGGCGACAAAGCGTGCGAACGACATGGTGATCGGAGCGCTCGCCGAGCGCCCGACGCGATACGGGCGTACCGAGACTTCTGTTTCGGAGATGCCGGCGTCGCGAACGATGACGCGCAGATCGGCGAGTGCCCGCACCGCGGCGACATCGTTGGCGCCGCCGCTCGGCACGCCGATTGCCAATCGGGCGGTGTCGTTACCCGTTCCGCGGTAGCGGCGGAAGAAGTCGATCGCTTGCGCGCGCTGGCCGGGCGACAGCCCTGCTCCATTCGCAGCAATCCGCAGATCGAGCTTCGCCGGCTCGTTGGTCACCACGATTGGGTGACGCTGACGCGCATCGACCATCGCCCAGCTTGCGACGTGAACGCCCGGCTCCTCCTCGCCAGGACGGCAGCCGGAGAGACCGATGGCGGCAGTGGCGAGCAGCAGACCGGCGGCAACGGTGCCGGCCGGAGCGAGCAGTCTCGCGCGAAGTGACTTATTCATGGTCATGACACTCTCCGTCGATCCTGCTCAATCGATAATGAAACCAACGCCGCCGTCTTTCAGTCCCACCTGAGCCGGTTGCGGTATGTCCTTGCCGTAGACGCGGTTGAGGTGTCCGAGGAAGTTGAACTTGAGATCGGACGCCGCGGCGAAACCGTCATCGGGCTTGGCGAGCTTCTGGCGAGCCACCGGCTTCACCATGTAGGGGGTCACGAGGATGACCAACTCGGTCTCGCTCTTGATGAAGTCGTTCGAGCGGAACAGGGTGCCGAGTACGGGCAAGTCCTTGAGGCCGGGAAAGCCGTCGATGTTCTTGCGCGTGTCTTCGGAGAGGAGGCCGGCGAGCGCCAGCGTTCCACCCGACGGCAACTCGACAGTCGACTTGGCCTGGCGCTTCTTGAGGGCCGGGATCGAGATCGAGCTCAGCGTCACGCCGCCGACATCGGTCAGCTCCGAGACCTCGGTTTCGATCTTGAGGCTGATGCGGCCTTCGGAGAGCACGACCGGCGTGAAGGCAACGCCGACGCCATACTCCTTGTAGGTGACGGACTGCTGGCCAGAAGCGTCGACAACCGGGATCGGATACTCGCCGCCTGCCAGGAATTTGGCAGTCTCGCCCGACACAGCGGTGAGGTTCGGCTCGGCAAGCGTGCGGATGAGACCATCACGCTCCAGCATCCGCATGGCGTAGTTCATGCGTGCCGTGCTGCTGCCGAAGCCACCGTTGAGGCCGGAGTTGCCGTAAGCCGTCGTTCCGGTCGGCCCGGGATTGTAACTGCACAGCACACCACCGGCCAGACAGCCCGTTCCCGAGCCCGTACCAAGCGCCGGCACCGGAAGCTGGCCGAGACCCGCGGCGGCCGTTAGCGGCAGCGCGTTCTCCGTCAGCAAGTTGGTGGAGAAATTCCCCGAGTTGATGCTGGCACCAAGATTGATGCCGAACTGCTTCATGATCGAGCGCTGCACCTCGGCGACGACGACCTGAAGCATGACCTGCTCCTCGGCGTCGATCGTCAGCAGGTTGATGATGAGCTTGTCTTCCTTAGGGGGGGCACCCTGCCGGCCACGCCCTTCCGCGTCGCCTTCGGTGCTTCCGCCGACCAAAGTCGCGGGACTTGCGCCTGCTTCGCCGCCCTGCCCCGGGACCTGGACGCCGGTCGGCTGACGGGTCGAGAACGCCTCGTACTCAGACTGGCTGACCAGAGCGCGCGCATATTCGCGAGCGATCGTTGCGGCGCGCTTCGATTGAATGGGCGACGAGACCCGGCCCGTCAGGATGATCGAGTTGCCGACCCGCTTCGACAGGACGTTGGAGCCGGGAATGAGCTTGTCGAGCAACCGGTCCAAGGCCTGAAGCGAACGCTCCTGGGCTTCATCGTTGGACAGCAGGTCCTGACCGGCGCCGATTTCAACGTCGAGCGTGAGGACGTGATCGCCCTGCTCGTTGAAGAAGAAGATATTGGCCTGGCCCTTCCGCTTTCCGAGCAGGAAGACGCGATTCGACGACTGGACGACGGCGTCCAACCGCTGGGGATCGGAGACCATCACGTCGCGCAAGCGGAATGGGAACTGCACCATCAGCGACTTGCCGCGCTGCACCTGGGCCTTCTCAGCCCGCGGGAACGGACCGCGTGGCGAGACCTGATACACGCCGTCGTCGAGGGATGCTCGCGACTTAAAATTCGTCTGGGCGCTCAGGGGCGCGCTTGCGAGCGCTGCCACCGCAAGCATGAGGCCGCCAATGGCCAATTTCGTCGTCATCCACATGGGGTTCAAAGCCTTCTGGCGAGCTACCAACACTCGGGGTGCACGCAGACACAACTTCACGAACGCTCACTGGGACAACTCACTCGGCAAATTTCACAGGACGCTGCCGCCGAAGCGGCGCTCGCCAATCAATTGATGCCCGACGCTCTGGACTTTTGGCCGTAACGGAGAATACGAACAGTTTCGTTCCGCCGTTGCTCGCCGTCCGCAGCCCGACTGCCATCGCGCTTGAAGTCAGCAATCGAGCGCAGCGCCAGCGTGATGTCGCCCATCGACTTCGACAACGCGAGCTTCTCCGACTGCAGCGGCGACAGTTCGAGCGTAGCGGTGTTGCCTTCCGCGCCCTTCTGGCCTTCCTTGCTCTCGAGGCGCTGGCCGATCGCGAGGATCCGCACGTTGCTGAAGAGCAGCTCGCTCGTGTGCTCGTCGCCGCCGCCCTTCGCCCTGAGGCGCCGGATGAGATAGACGTCAACGTGGTCGTTCGGCAGGATCAGACGGCCGACGCCCGAGTCCTCGGTGATCTTGGTCGAGATGGCGCGCATTCCCTCGGGCAGGATCGACGCGAGAACGCCACCCTCACCCGATTTGATCAGCTTATGGCGCGTGATCGGCTCGCTCGCCAGGATCGGCGCGCGAGCGATGTGGCCGGCAAATTCCTTCGCGGTCGCCGACCCGCGGCAGATGATGGCGCCCTGCGGAACGGCTTCCTGCGGCCAGCCCTGGCAACGGAAGCTCGAATCCGTGGCGATGGTACCGAGCCCCATATCGGAGCGGGCGACGAGTACCTCGGCAAGGTTGGTTTTGACCTCGAGCTGGACGACCTGCGGCTTCGCAGTCAACTTCTGCATGCCGATGAAGGCACCGATCCCGCAGATGCCGGCAATTGCGATCCCGACCACTTGTGCCTTCTTCATTGCCCGACAGGTCCTCTCAAACGAGTCATCCAGTCCACGGCATGAATCTCGTCGACAATCCTCAACGGCGAGTTAATGGCCCTGGGCATTGTACTACGAACATGATGCAGGCCGTGTTTGAGGCTCTATCAGCGGCAAGTTTGACACACGCTTCGCCCCTGCCACCGGCCCACTCGACGTGCGCCGAGTCGGCGAGCGACGAACCACGCGCAAATCACACCACCGTAGCGGCGGCGGGTCGTTGCGAGATCGGCGACGACAGGGAAATGCGAATCAAACGCCGATCGGCGATAGCCATCCGGTCGAGGGATAGATGTGCAGGCCTGCCGCGGCGAGGGCGATGCCGTAGGGAATGCCGGTGCGCGCGCCGTGAAGGCGCAAGGCCCATTCCTGACGGGCGAGCCACAGCGGCGGCATGATGCTGCGGTACATCAGGATCACGACCGCCAGCACGCCGCCGGCCATGCCGGCCACAAGGATGTAGGGGACCAAATGGTCGAAGCCGACCCATAGCGCGGTCGCGGCCAGCAGCTTGGCATCGCCGCCGCCGAGCCAGCCGAGGGCGAACATGCCGATGCCGATCGAGAGCATCAGGATTCCCGCGCCAAGGTGATTGACCACTCCGGCCCAACTCATCCCGGTCATGGCGGCTGCGACCCCAAAGGCCACCACCAGCACGATCGATATGCGGTTGGGAATGGTCATCGTGAACAGGTCCATGGCGCCGGCAAATGCCATGGCGGCCGGGAAGACCAGCAGAACGGCGTACTCGATCACGGGACAGAACTCCTCAGCTGTCCCTGCAGTATGCGCCAGCGTGGGTGAAGGCTTGGTAAAGCTGCGGGCAGCGGCCTGTCATACAATTTTAGATACAGTTTCTTTACCCCGGCAGCAGAAACGCCGATTGCAACGAACTTTCCGGCATCCAGCCAAGGGGCCATTAAGCTTCCGGCGCTACTGTCGGTCCCTGCCAGCGAGGGCCACGGCAGGCTTTCGGTCGCGTATTCTCTGGGATGGGAGATGGGTCGTGCGGAATTCTTTTGCGCGGTTTTTGAAGGATGACTCGGGCGCCACGGCGATCGAGTATGCATTGATCGCGGCGTTCATCGCCCTCGTCATTATCACTGCTGCGACCGGCATCGGGACTGAGCTCAAATCCACATTCACCGATGTCGACGGCGGCCTCAAAAGCCGTACGAAATAGCGTCTTTCTTTGACCGCCTAAGCGTACGGCGTCGTGCTGAAAGCACGCCTGCGGCGTGACGCCTACACGCGCGGCGGCGCTGCCTCGCCGGTCGCTTTCCCGCCTCGCGGCCTTCGGCCGCCACCACTTAAATTAATTGTTCGTTGGCGCTGCATCGCCGGGCGCCGGCGGTGATGGCGGCGGTCGGGCGAAGACCAGCTTCTGATAGGCGAGACCGATCCCGATCAGCACGCCGCCAAGGGTGATGAATGAGAGCGCGCGCCACAACCCTGTGAGGCCGGCGAGATCGAACACAAACACCTTGATGACCGCCAGCAACACCAGGATCGCCGACGCCAGCCGCGCTACGCCGGCGCCGCGCCAAATGCCATAGGCGAGGTAGATAATCCCGAGCGCCAGCCAGCCGACCGAATAGGCCCAGTGCTCGGCGCCGCTGGTCGAGCGGAAGAGACCGATCCTGTCGCCCTGGAAGATGTGGCGGATTTCCAGCGTCACATAGAAGAAGACGAGGATGCCGGCGAGAACATAGAGCCCAGTCACGTACCAGCCGGGACGAACGCCGCGGGCATGGCGCGCAAGGAACGCCGCCGCCAGCCCCGGCAGTAGATAGGCGACCAAGAGCGAGCTGAAGATCGCCACCCCGGCAATGTGTTCGTTTGAATTCAACCACGGGTTCTCGAAGACCAGCAGCCCGAAGGCGGCGAACAGCACGGCGATCGCACCGAGGATGATCGAGGCCCAGCGGAACACAGGGTTTGCCCGCGCGAGGTCGAGCCGCATCAAGGCATAGGACATCAGCAAGGCCGTCAGCACGTGCAGTCCCTGCTCGACGTGGTTCGACGCCCCGACCAGCGGATCGCCACCAGTGACCGCGTGGCGGATCTGGAAAAACAACAGCAGTGCCGTGAAGATGACCGCGAGCGCATCGGCGAGCCGTTGGGCGAGGTCGATTTGGCGCGTCTCGAGTAGCCGGCCGGCCATGGCGAAGGCGGCAGCGGGCACGCCATAGCCGAGAAGCAGCCAGTTGAAGATCGGGAACCGACCGACGTCGGCTCCCATGATCACCGGATCCCAGGCGATCCGCCCGAGGACGACGAAGCCGATCGCGGCGACCGCTGGCCGCAGCAGGGGTATGTCCCGCAGCGTCGAGACGTAGGCGGTACCGAGTGCCATCAGGGCGAAGGCAACCGTCATGTAGCCGCGTGACAGGAAGGCGACGAGCGCGAAACCAAGCGCGGAGATGGCGGCCGCTGCAAATGCGCCGGTGGCGAGCCTGATGCCAGGAAGCGGCAGGATGTTCTCACGCGCCAGAAAACGCTCGGCGATCCACACGTAGCCACCCGCCAGCAGGACACCAAACAGCGCGAACGGAACCGAGGCGTCGAACTGCGTGACCCGCAGATAGGTCAGGATCAGCACCAGCAACGGCGGCACCGTGGCGCCGAGCGCATAGAGCCCTGCCAGCGACGCGCTGAGCGTCGGCCCCCGCCACAGGCGGTATCCGGCAACACCGGCCGTCGCAGCACTGAGGATCGCGAGCGTCGTCAGATAGGCCGACACATTGTCGGGTAGGCGCAGGACCTGGGCCGCGAACGGCGCGAGCTGCGAGGCCTCAGGCGGTGCTGCGAGACCCGGCCAGGCCGCCGCGACGGCAATCACCGGAAGGCCAGCTAGGGCCGCGCCGTATGCTGCTGGCGCACTGATCCAGGCGGTCGCAAGCAGAAGGCCAGCGGCCGCCGCAGCGAACGGCACCCAGCCGCCGAGTTCGGATTTGCTATCCGACAGCATCGCCACCGCGAGCAGTGCCATTGCGAGCAGCGCGGCGCCGGCGATGCGATCAGGGGGCGCTTCTTCGTCCTTGGTGCCGAGGTGCGGTTCGACGGCGATGAAGGCCGCAGCGAGCGCAAGTTGCAGGAGCACGTGGACATAGCCAGAGAAGGTCCAGTCAGAGGCCCCCGCGGCTGCACCCGTGAGGTACGGCAGCCCCCACAGGAATGCGCCCGCGACGGCAAATGCGGCAAGCCAAAGCCATTTGCGCAACCGCGCGAGGCCGTACGCCGAAGCGGCGACCACTGCGAGATACAGGACCACCGGCCACGGATTCGGCTTGTCGGAAGCCACGAGCATCGGTGCGATGTAGGAGCCGGCCAATCCGAGTCCGGCCAGCATCGGCCCATGCAGCGCGGCCGCGAACATGGTCGCGACGCCGATCGCGCCGAGCACCACGAAGGCGAGCGCCGGTCCGATGAAGTTGTAGAGCGCATGCGCGGCATAGACTGTGCCGAAAGCGGTGACGGTGCCGGCTGCTGTCAGAATGCTTGGGATGTGGGCGGTCTCGAGCCCGGGCACCGTGATACCGCGCTCGCCGCGCCGCAGCCATTCGCCCGCGCCGACCAATGCAGCGGCCAACAGGAAGCCCAGGATCACGCGCGCGCCGGGGCCAAAAATGCCCTGCTCAATCGAATAGCGGACCATCAGGATACCGCCCAGCGCCAGCGCGATACCGCCGACCCATACGGCCCAGCGCGTTCCCAGCCGCTCTTCAAAAGAGCGCGTCGGCGCAGCCGGCATGGGCACGATCGCGGGAACGCCGGCAGCGTCACCGGGCGCCGGCTCATCAGCCGGCGTTGACGGCACCGCACTCTCGACCGGGGTCGGCGGTGTTACCGGCGCGATCGTCGGCACAGCCTCATCGGACGGCGCTGAACCCGGTGCGTCCCGCCCGAGCGAAGCACGCAGCGCGATGAGAGCATCGCTTGTTTCGCTGAGCCGTTCCTCGAGCGCGAGCGTGCGCTTGTTCAGCGTCCGGAACGCCATCAGCGCCGCAATCGCGAGCACCAGTGCAATAAATTCCATGGCCAAACGGCTCCATTCGCGAAGCGCAGATCAGGCGCAATCGCTGCGAATCAGACGACATCCGACGCGATCGTGCGATCCGAAAGTTAAACTATACGATGTTTATTCCGTGACACCCCGAACGGCCCCACGGCCGGCCGCGAGACGGGTTTATAGTGCCCATGTGAGATCCGTGGGTAAATCTGGCTCTGAATGACAACGCAACCCAAAATTTTCGATCGCGCGTTGCTGGCGCTCCACCGCACGCGCGCAGCCCCGCGCGGCCGCGACAACGATTTTCTGCTGCGTTACGTCGCCGACGATCTGGCAGACCGCCTTGCCATCATCCGCCGCTCGTTTCCGATCGCGCTCAACCTCGGCGCTCATACCGGCGCTGTCAGTCGACGCCTCCGCCGATCCGATCGCATTGGCCTGATGATCGACGCCGACTCCTCCGCCGCGATGCTGGCCCACTGCGACGGCCCACTGCTTTGCGCAGACGAGGAGTATCTACCCTTCGGCCCGGCAACGCTCGACCTCGTCGTCAGCGGGTTGGCGCTGCAGCTCGTCAACGACCTGCCGGGCGCACTCATTCAGATACGCCACGCGCTCAAACCCGATGGACTCATGCTGGCGACCCTGCTCGGCGCGGGATCACTGGTCGAACTGCGCGAGGCGTTGCTGATTGCCGAGACCGAACTTGAAGGTGGAGCGACCCCGCGCGTCGCCCCCCTTGCCGACGTCCGCACCCTCGGCGGACTGCTCCAGCGCGCCGGCTTCGCGCTGCCGGTCGCCGACGCCGACACCGTCCGCGCGGCCTATCCCAACCCGCTCGCGCTGATGCACCAGCTCCGCGCCATGGGCGCCAGCAATGCGCTCACCCGCGACTATCGCAAACCCCTGACACGACGCGTTTTAGCGTACGCGAGCGAGATATACTCAGAACGCCACCCAGCGCCGGACGGAGGCGTATTCGCGACCTTCGAATTCGTGACGCTGACCGGCTGGGCGCCCGCACCCACACAGCCCAAACCGCTGCGTCCAGGCTCGGCGACGACCCGGCTTGCCGACGCTCTCGGCGTGCCGGAAGGCGCGCCCAACACGAAAAAAAAGGAGTCTCCTTGAGAATCAACGGTGTCACAGGTTCGCCTGTGCATCGCCGCAATCATGCCGCGGGGCACGCCGAATCGACAGGCCTTTAGGAAAGCGTTAGGAGCGAATCGGCTCAGTTGCGTCGACGCCCGTCTTGGCGTCCTGGTATTCGAGGAGAGAGCCTATGTTGATGAGCACGCTCGACGGTATCGAGCTTGAGAGTACCTACCCTGAACTCCTCGGAAAGCGCGTTCTGATCACAGGCATCGACAACGAGCACGGCGTCGACATCGCCCGCGCGTTCGCCGAGCAGCGCACCCGCCTCGTCCTCCACGTCAACGAGATGACGCCGGAGATGGCCGTCCTTGGCGCCATCGTTGCCGAAGGCGCGCTCGACGTACGCCTCTTCGATGGACCGATCGGCGCGACCGATGCCGCCGTGAAGCTCGCGCGCCAGGCGGTGCAGGCGTTCGGCGGCGTCGACGTCGTCATCAATCTCGCGACGGTACCGGAGCCGCGCGGTGGCGCTGCTGCCCGCGAGACCGACGTCGAGGATGCCGTGAGCCAGGCGCTGTCGGCCGCGTGCCTGATCACCAAGATCGCCACCAACCGGATGCGCCTGACGATGACCGAAGGCCTCATCCTTACCATCGCGCGACTGCCGCGTCGGCCGACCTCGGCACAGCGCATGGTCGGCGCGCTGACGCGCTCGGCTCTTGCGAACCTGACACGGAACGAAGCCACGGAGTGGGGCCCGCACGGAATCCGCATCAACGCGGTTGCGCCGGCGACGCTGAGCACCATGTCGGCCGCTGGCGGCATCTCGGGCGAGCCGGACATGGCGAGCCTTGCGCTCTACCTCGCGAGCGAACGTGGCGAGGAACTCACCGGCCTGATGTTCGAATCGTACGGCGCATAATCGCGCTCACGCGAGCGCTGAGCATTCGGGAAATGCGCGCGCGATAAAGTCGGGCGTCGCCGGGATGACGCCGCGCTCCGTGATCAGCGCGGTGATGAAGCGCGCCGGCGTGACGTCGAACGCGTAATTGGCGACGGGCGTGCCTTCGGGAATGAGGCGCACGCGCGCGACGCGACCGTCGTCCGTCTTGCCGCTGATCCAGGCGACCTCGTCATCCGGGCGCTGTTCGATGGGAATCTCTGTAACGCCGTCCGCCACGGCGAAGTCGATCGTCGACGAGGGCAGCGCCACATAGAACGGCACACCGTTGTCGTGCGCGGCAAGCGCCTTGAGATACGTGCCGATCTTGTTGCAGACGTCGCCCGTTGCAGTCGTGCGGTCGCTTCCGACGATGACCATGTCGACTTCGCCGTGCTGCATGAGGTGGCCGCCCGCGTTGTCGACGATGACCGTGTGTGGCACGCCGTGACGACCAAGTTCCCACGCGGTGAGCGCCGCACCCTGATTGCGCGGGCGCGTCTCGTCGACCCAGATGTGGAGTGCGATGCCGGCGTCATGCGCCATGTAGATCGGCGCCGTCGCCGTGCCCCAATCGACCGTCGCAAGCCAGCCCGCGTTGCAATGCGTAAGGATACGCACCGGGACACCCGTTGGCTTCCGCGCGGCCGCCGCACGAATGAGTTCCAGCCCGTTCCGACCGATCGCCTGATTGATCGCGACGTCCTCATCCGCGATCCGCGACGCTTCGGCATAAGCGGCCGCCGGTCGTTCGCCCGACGCTAGTGGCCGCAACACGTTTGCCATCCGATCGAGTGCCCAGCGCAGGTTCACGGCGGTGGGGCGCGTCGCAAATAGTGTCGCGCGCGCCGTGTCGAGGTGATCGTCGCTCGGGTCGGTGCGCATCGCCAGCGCCAAACCGTACGCCGCCGTGACGCCGATCAGCGGCGCGCCGCGCACCTGCATGTGGCGGATCGCGTGCGCGGCCTCGTCGAGCGACGCCAGCCGCGCCATCGCGAAGGCGTGAGGAAACAGCGTCTGATCGATAATCTCGACCGACCAGCCGTCGGCGCCGAGCCAAATCGTTCGATAAGGTGTGCCGTCGACATTCATGTGCGATTCCCGAAAAGCGCTCGCGTTCCGCTATGGTAGCGCAACCGACAATCCAACGGAGACGGTCTCATGACACCCAAGCCTGTTTGTCTCGTCGTCGGCGCCGGTGATGCACTCGGCGGCTCGATCGCCAAGCGCTTCGCCCGCGAGGGGTTCTTCGTGTGCCTCGCGCGCCGCACCGCCGACAAACTAGCCGATCTCAAGGCTGCGATCGAGCAGGAGGGCGGCAGCGCCGTGGCCTTCGGTTGTGACGCGCGCCGCGAGGAACAGGTGGTGGCCCTCGTCGACAAGATCGAGCGCGAGCACGGCGCCATCGAGGTTCTCGTACACAACGTCGGCGGCAACGTGCGCGAATCCATTCTCGATATGACGGCCGAGAAGTTCTTCAAGACCTGGGAAATGGCCTGCATGGCCGGGTTTCTCACCGGCCGCGAGGCTGCGCGACGCATGGCGCCGCGCGGACGGGGCACGATACTGTTCACCGGCGCGACCGCTTCGATGCGCGGTGGCGCGATGTATGCCGGCTTCTCCGCTGGCAAGGCGGGGTTGCGTATGGTCGCACAGAGCATGGCGCGCGAACTTGGTCCCAAGGGCATCCACGTCGCCCATGTCGTTGTCGACGGCGGCATCGACACCGCCTTCATCCGCGCCAATTTTCCCGAGCGCTACGCGCTGAAGGATCGCGACGGCATCCTCAATCCCGAGCACATTGCGGAAAACTATTGGATGCTGCACAAGCAGCCGCGCGACGCCTGGACGTTCGAGATCGACGTCCGCCCCTGGATCGAGAAGTGGTAGAGCTATCGTATGACGCGCGAACTCACGGTAGCGGTCGGCGCTTACGACCGCACGTTGCCGCTCATGGCGGGCCTCGTCAAAATCGATGACGTCGACGCGCGCTTCGTGACGGCGCCACTCGAGGAAATCTTCGCGCGTGCCTTCGACGAACGCGCCTATGACGTCACCGAGTTGTCGGCGAGCAACTACATCTATCTCACGGCGACGGGTGATTGCCCGTACGTGGTCTTACCTGTTTATCCCTCGCGCGCATTCCGACATTCCGCCATCTACATCCGCACCGATCGCGGTATCAGCGGGCCGCGCGACCTCGTCGGCCGGCTCGTTGGTGTGCGCGAATATTCGATGACCGCCGCACTCGCCGCGCGCGGCGTCCTCGATGACGAGTTCGGCCTTGCAGCTCGCGACGTGCGATGGCGCTACGGTCCTGCCGACGCCAAGGACTCGCAGCCCATTGTTCGCGTGCGAACCCCTCGACGGTGGCGGCAATCTTTCCGATGCGCTGGCCTCGGGTGAGATCGACGCCATGGTCGCCTACAAGCCGCCCGCCTGCTTCGTCGACGGGCACCCCAATGTGCGCCGGCTGTTCAAGGACTATCGCGCGATCGAGCAGGACTATGGCCGGCGCAGCGGCAGCATCCCGATCATGCATTTCATCGGCGTTCGCCGCGAGATCGCCGAGACGGACCCGACGCTGTGCCTCGCGATCTGTCGCGGGTTCGAAGCGGCACGTCGTTATGCCGCCGAGCGCCTGTCCGAGATGCAGGCGCCATTTACGCTGCTGCCCTGGGGCGCGGACGATCTGGCACGATCAAAGGCCGCGCTCGGCCCCGACTATTGGCGTTATGGCGTTGGCGGCAATGAACGCGCCATTGCAAACCTCTGCCGCTATTCATGGCAGCAAGGGCTGGCGCCGCGTGAACTCACGATCGAAGAGCTTTTCGTGCCGGCCACCCTTGACTGGCGGCCGTAGAAAGCAACCCGCGCCTCAGTCTTTCTTGTCCTTGGACATCGCGCCGCGCAGCGCTTCGAGTTCGGCTTTCAGCGCCGGCTCGATCAGGCGTGGCATGTTCGTGTTGAGCCAGTCGCGCAGCAGCGGCCGCAGCAGTTCAACGACGGTCTCATCCATCGTGCGGCCGGTTGGGAGGGCTCCTGTGGAAGGCGAGGTCGGCGGTGCAGCGGCGATGCTTGCCGGTTTCGGCGCGGGTCCCGCCGCCGGTGCCGGGGGTCTGATCGCGGGGGCCGGCGTGGCCTCCGGCGGCTTGGTCGCGGGAGCCGACACGGCCTCCTTGGCGATCGGCGCGGCTACGGCTGGACCGGTAGCCGCGGGCGCGTCTGATTGTTTTGCTATAGGTGCGGGATCGGTCGTGTTGGACGCGGGCACAGCCTCAGCCTGCTTGGTCACGGGCGCGGGCTCAACACGCTTGGCCACGGGCGCGGCAGGGTCCGGCGCTCGTGCCTGGACGGGCCTCACGATCTCGGTCGTGACATTGTCGGCATTCGGCGCGGGAGCCCGTGGTTGCGTCGATGGTGCCAGCGAACTCGGCGGAACGACGCCTGCGATAAGGCGGCGCAACGCATCGGCGCCGGGAATCTCAGGCTCGCTCGGCGGCTCCAGATCAGGTGCAGGAATGGTGCGGGGCATCTCAGCCCGCGACGGCGCGGCCGGCGTCAGCTCCGCCGATAACGGTCGTTGGCATCATCCGACGGTTCCGCGATACGTCGCGTCATGTCTGCGGCGCGGCTGTCGAAACGCCCTGGCACGACGCTGCCGAGATCGCCCAGAATCTTGGGCGGCGGTGGGGAAGAGCGGGCAGGAGCCGGCTCCGTGTCCCTGGCACCCATCGGGGGTTGCCCGGTTGGCACCGCCGCGCCGGCGATCGGCGCCTTGGAGGGAGGCACCTCTGGTTTCGGTCCCGATATGCCTGATCCGGCTGCCTGCGGCGACACGAGGCTCGGGCCATGCGCGTCGTTGCCGGGTCGGCCGGCCGGTGCCGTCCCGAAAGCCGGCTCCCTGCTGGCATCGCCCTTGCTTTCGTCGATCGGCCGGGCGCGAGGAAAAAGCCAATCCGGCGTGCTGATGTCCGATGGCGTTGCCGCGCTGGCCGCAGGGGTGGACGCTGAGGATACGATCGGCTTCGCCGGCGCCATTGGTGGCGATGGCACAATCGGCGTCGTGACGACGTCTCTCGACGGCGCCGCCATGGCTAGAAACTCATCGAGGCTGACTGCCTCATCGGCTGCGGGCGCCCGCGGGGCCGGTCCCGAAACCGGCTTACTGGCCGATGACGTCGAAGCGGCTGCCGCAGCGGATGACTGGGGTGCGGGGGCCGGTGCGGTTGGTTGGGCCGGTTCGCGGACGGCCGTGTCGCGCGGTGCCTCCAGAGACGGGAGACGCATCTCCGCCCGTGGCGCACCGTCCACGCCGTTCGTCGGCGGTTTGACGGCCGCGGGCGCGCCGGACGGCGGATCCTGGGCCATGATCTTGCGGATCGACGCCAGAATATCGCTCATGCTCCGCGCGTCCGTTTTGTCCGGACTGCTGGACATCCGCACAACCTCCACTGCCTGCAGGTTTGGCCGCTGACGCCGGCCAACTCGCACAGTTCCTTACCGCGACTCCTCTAGTATGTGGGAATCGTGGCATCAATGGTTCATCGGTCCACCGGCCCAGTCGGCGCAGAAAACGGTGGATTTCTCGGCTCCTGCAGGTCTCGCGGCCCCTCCCCGCCCCCTTATCCCTTGCCTCTCGCCCCTTACCGATCCGGTCGTTGCAGCCGCACTTTCCCTATTGTCCGGCATCTGCTACATGCTGTCCGTCCAACAAGCCAAACCAGTGCGTAGAGAGGTTTTCCGAGCGTTGCGCCAGCAGCGCGCGGCAGAAAAGCCCATACCAAACGCAGGAGATGAGCATGGCAGGACGCAGCTCGATCATTGATTCCAACATCGGATTGACCTTCGACGACGTCCTTCTCTTGCCGGGGCGATCCGAAGTGCTGCCCGGCGAAACAGACGTCGCATCCCGCGTGACCAAGGAAATTTCGGTCCGAATCCCGATCCTCTCCTCCGCCATGGACACGGTGACAGAATCCCGCCTCGCCATCGCCGTTGCCCAGGCTGGTGGTATCGGCGTCATTCATCGGAACATGGAGCCGGCGGAGCAGGCCGATCAGGTCGCCGCCGTGAAGAAGTTCGAATCTGGGATGGTGGTCAATCCCGTCACCATCGAGCCGACCGCGACGCTCGCCAACGCCCTCGAGCTGATGGCCAAGCACAAGATCTCCGGCATCCCGGTCGTCGAGGCGCCGCGCAATGGCCGCCGCGAAGGCAAGCTGGTCGGCATCCTCACCCACCGCGACGTGCGCTTCGCGACCAACCTACAGTCCCCGGTCCATGAGCTAATGACCCGGGAAAAGCTGATCACGGTCCGCGAGAACGTCGACCGTGACGAGGCCAAGCGCCTCCTCCATACCAACCGCATCGAGAAGCTGATCGTCGTCGACGACGCCTACCAGTGCATCGGCCTGATCACCGTCAAGGACATCGAGAAGGCGCAGCGCCATCCCCACGCCTGCAAGGATTCCCAGGGCCGGCTGCGCGCCGCGGCCGCGACCACCGTCGGCGCGGACGGCTATGAGCGGACCGAACGCCTGATCGCGGCTGGCTGCGACCTGATCGTCGTCGACACCGCGCACGGCCATTCGACCCGCGTTCTCGACGCCGTAACGCGCATCAAGAAGCTGTCCAACAGCACTCAGGTGATTGCCGGCAACGTCGCGACCGGCGATGGCGCCAAGGCGCTGATCGACGCCGGCGCGGACGCAGTCAAGGTCGGCATCGGCCCCGGATCGATCTGTACGACACGCATCGTCGCGGGCGTCGGCGTCCCTCAGCTCACGGCGATCATGGACGCAGTGGACGCCGCAAACAAACATGACATCCCCGTCATCGCCGATGGCGGCATTCGCTTTTCCGGCGATCTCGTCAAGGCGCTGGCCGCCGGCGCGAGCTGCGCGATGGTCGGGTCCCTGCTCGCCGGCACCGACGAGAGCCCCGGTGAGACGTTCCTTTTCCAGGGCCGGACCTACAAAGCCTACCGCGGCATGGGCTCGGTCGGCGCGATGGCGCGCGGCAGTGCCGACCGCTACTTCCAGCAGGAGGTCAAGGACGAGCTGAAGCTGGTGCCCGAAGGAATTGAAGGCCAAGTGCCGTACAAGGGACCGGTCGGCCATGTGCTTCATCAGCTCGTCGGTGGCCTGCGGGCCGGCATGGGTTACGTCGGCGGCCGCGATCTCGCCGAGTTGCGCGAGAAGGCCAAATTCATCCGCATCTCGCCGGCCGGCATTCGCGAGAGCCATACCCACGGCGTCGGCATGACCCGCGAAGCGCCGAACTACTCGGGAGACATTTAGTAGTGAAATCGGGGGCCCGGCTCGCCGCCGCCGTCACGATCCTGACCGAGATCACCGCGCGGCACCGGCCGGCAGCGCTGGCGCTTTCGGATTGGGGCAAGGCAAGCCGCTTCGCCGGCTCCGGTGACCGCTCCGCCGTCGGCAATCTCGTTTATGACGCGCTCAGACGGCGCGGCTCGATCGCAGCTCGGATGGGTGCGGGTACGCCACGGGCATTGGTGCTGGGTGCCGCCAGTCGCGCACTCGGGCTGGACTTGGCGGCAATCGCTGCAGCCGCGGATGGATCGCGCCACGCGCTCGAGCCGCTGACCGACGCCGAGCTTGCCGCGCTCGAACGCGACGAGCCTATGCGCGATGGCGAACTACTCGCGGACGTGCCGGCGTGGATCGTACCGCAGCTTCGCCAAGCGCTTGGCGATCGGCTTCCCGCCGAAGCCGCGGCGCTGTCCGAGCGCGCGCCGGTCGACATCCGTGCCAACACGCTCAAGACGACGCGCGCCAAACTGCTGGCTGAACTCGACCCGCTCGGGCCAACGGCGACGACCTATTCCCCGATCGGCATTCCGGACGCACGCCGAATGTCGAAGCTGAACCCGCGCACGGCAAGGGCCTGTTCGAAGTGCAGGACCAAGGCTCGCAGATCGCGGCGCTGCTCGTGGACGCACGACCCGGCCACGACGTGCTCGATCTCTGCGCCGGCGCCGGTGGCAAGACACTCGCGCTCGCCGCCACCATGAAAGGCGAAGGCCGCATCGTCGCCTACGACAGCGACAAGACACGCCTGCGCCCGATCTTCGAGCGATTGACGCGGTCAGGCGCCAAAAATGTCGAAGTGCTCAGCGCCGGCAGTGGCGAGGCGCTCGGCGGCATGGCGGCGCGCTTCGATCGCGTGGTCATCGATGCGCCATGCACGGGGAGCGGCACTTGGCGACGGCGGCCCGATGCAAAATGGCGCCTGAAGCCGCGCAACATCGAGCAGCGTCAGGCCGAGCAGCGCGATGTCCTCGCGCAGGCAGCTCCCTTGGTTAAAGTGGGCGGCAGGCTCGTCTACGTCACTTGCTCGCTGCTGCCGGCCGAGAACACCGATCAAGTCGCGGCGTTCCTCGCGGCGAACCGGAATTTCTCGCTTGTTCCCCTTGCCGACGTTTGGCGCGAAACCCTGCCGGGCACGCCGCCCGCCTCGGCCGATGGCCGCTCGGATACGCTCCTGCTGACGCCGGCGCAGCATGG